>ERZ1026878.109-NODE-109-length-67482-cov-12.425023_pt1 | contig 67482 bp, 63 predicted proteins | sample MGYA00380169_ERZ1026878 | MGnify/ENA primary metagenome ERZ1026878 (study PRJEB33269, sample SAMEA4719805) | human gut metagenome | biome: human-associated habitat; feature: organic feature; material: feces | place: Cameroon | collected 2013-10 ...
GAGATGGACAACCATCACCACAGGAGAAAACCAGGATGCACACACGAAACGTCAACGTCAAAACCGCCGCTCCCGAATCTTCCAGGAAGATAGGGGGGAAAACACAAACTGAGTCCAGTGGCTTTGTTATGGAAACCATCGGGCAGAGTGAAACAGTCTCAGCGCTTACTTTTGAACAATTCTGGGATCTGTATTCATGGGTCGTCAGCGAATCACAAGCTGATGTGAAGCCTGTTAATTTTGTCGCACCGGCTGATAGTGTCGAACTGATTTATATCGATCCGGAAGTCCCGGATTACTTCTCAGTATGGTTACTGGATGGTTACCCGGTTGCCGCAGCTGCAATGCTGGAAAATTTCTCACGCGTATTACCTCCTTTCGTGCATCTCTTCGCTGGAGACAAATCATGATGCAAACGACGGTGACACATAAAACAACGCTCCTGCGCACTGATGGCTTTGTACGCAATATTCACTCACGTAATCCGTTCGACGTCATTCGTGCTGATGTGGTTCTGGCTCGTATGGAAAAGCGGGCTGGTAAAACATGCGGCGCGTACTACGAAATCTATGATGTCACTTTGCTGGGAATGGCGCTGGACTACCTGGCTAAATTACCTCTTAAAGACCGCCCGGTATTCATGGGCGCAGCGTCGATGCGCGGCTTATTTCTGACGTGGGCTGAGGAAGAACGTGCGAAGGAGGCATACGACGATTTAATGACCGAGATGGCCATTGAGGCGGGTGAGATTTAGCCCCTGAAACAGTATTCGGTCCAGCCCTGGTGGCATTCATCAGGGCAACCGCAAAAAATGCTACCCCTTCGGGGAAACGGGGAGGGCAAAAGCGCCTCCGGCGCTCCTGCCTTTCCCCGTTGCAGCGTTTCTCTCCTTACCTGCGATCATAACCGGCGTCCTGCAGGTTAACTTCCTCAGCTGCAGCTCCGTGGCCATAACCCGAAAACAGGGCAGGGCAATGGCCCCCTTCGGCTCCCGGCCCGCGTGGCGGTCCGGTCGTCGAGCCCCACTCCGCCAGGTCGGCTGCTGACGCACCCGCCGGGCTCCGCCGAACCCGCAGGCGGTTTCGGGCTGACGCTAGGGTCTGATGGCTGAGGTCAACCCCCTGGCTTGCACCGGCCGGAGGCCGGGCCGCCCTGACCGCGCCGGCGGAGCCGTCGCTTTAAGGCCGCCACGCCGTTCCGCCGTGTCGGGTGCGTGCATCCTGTTCACCCGGTGAGGCCATCCCCCGTGCGTCCTCACGCGGAGGGCTGCTTGTAGCACCGTCGTGTCGTCATCCGAAGGGTGAAATGCACTCCGCCAAAACTTTTTGCGTGCCGCAAAAACTTTTGTCTGCGCCCTTCTCCTGCCGCCCCGCCGTTGCTCCTTTGCCCTTTGCCGCGAGAGAACTCACCAGGGAGATGGACAACCATCACCACAGGAGAAAACCAGGATGCACACACGAAACGTCAACGTCAAAACCGCCGCTCAAGAATCTACCGGAAGATGTGATTCAAACCTCACCACGTCCCAGTTCACGGATCTGTTTTGCTGGGTCCTGGCAGCATCGGAAGGGGAGCCACAACCGGCAATTTTTACGCCGCCAGAGAATGCCACTGAGCTGACGTTAATTAATGACGAATGCCCGGATTATATCTCTGTCTGGGTTGTGGATGGTCGCCCGGTGGCAGCTGCAATGCCGCTGGATAATTTTCACCGCGTTATTCCTTCATCACTTACTAAATAATCAGGAGTAAATAAAAATGGTCAGTTTCGCAAGCCGCTATCGTATGCCTGTCTCGATCCGTAAAGACCGTCCGCTGACGAATGAGGAATTACAGCTCATCGTTCCGAGTGCGTTCTCATCGGATAAACACGATTCACGCTCTGAACGTTATACATATATCCCGACCATAAACATTCTTGACCGTTTACGTGATGAAGGGTTTCAGCCGTATTATGCAACGCAGTCACGCACACGTGACCAGGATAAACGCGAATTTACAAAACATATGCTTCGCCTGCGTCGTCATGACCAGATTAACGGGAAAGAAGTACCGGAAATTATTCTACTGAATAGCCATGATGGTTCAAGCAGCTATAAAATGATTCCCGGTATGTTCCGTCAGGTTTGCAGTAATGGTCTGGTTGCATGGAAGGATTTTGGTGAAATCCGCGTACCCCACAAAGGGGATATTGTCGGGCAGGTTATTGAAGGCGCTTACACGGTGCTGAAAACATTTGACGCGGTTGATGAAAATATTGACCTCATGAAAAGCATTCAGCTTACTTTGCCTGAGCAGCGACTTTTTGGTGCGACCGCTCTGGAACTTAAGTACGATGGAAAACCAGCGCCGATTACACCGGAGCAAATTATTAACCCCCGACGGGTACTCGACAGAGGCCAGGATTTATGGACCACGTTTAACGTGGTGCAGGAAAATGTGATCCGTGGGGGGATTCGTGGCAGAACGCAAAAAGGGAAGGTGACCAGAACGCGGGAGGTCACCGGAATTGATGGTGACATCAAATTAAATCAGGTGCTCTGGAAAATGGCGGAGGAGTTTGCAAAACTGAAGGCCTGAAAATTAAGCCGCTCAACAGAGCGGCTTTTTACTGTCCGCTATGTAACGAGGCCGTTTCCGCAATTTGAATCGCATGCTCCTTTCCCGCAGCTGGCGCCAGACGTTCAGAAAGCAACTTTTTTCTTGCCAGCAAAACGCGATATATATTTTTGATATCCTGAGCATACGCCTTACGCTGCGCAATGAGCTTTTTGCTCGGCCCCGTATTATACATCCCCACGCTGTCCCAGTTTTTACCGTATGACCTGAAGTTGTGCGCCAGTACCCATGCACCCGTATAAACGCAGATGCATGGATCATTCAACAGGCGCTCACGGGTAATATTGAAGTTTTTAAGTTTACCGTAATGGGAACTGTTTACCTGCATCCCGCAGACATCTTCTGTTCCATTTCTGTTTGATCCATTTATCGCACCCGGTTTAAGTCTGCTCTCTTTAATTGAAATTGACATAAGCAGCAGCGGGTCAATTTGATAATCTTTCCCGGCCTGATCAAAGCACATCTGGGGAGCTGCGCCAGCAGACATGGAAAGGGTCAGCAATGCCGCAGGCAGTATCGATATTTTCATAGTTTGGCCTTTTAACGAAATACACGGGCTCTGGAGAGTCGCCTTAAAAAATACCCCGGCGGATCGTCGTAATCAAGTTAATTCACTACAAACGCGCGTGAGCGCTCTCCTGAAGGGATTTAACACCTGCCCGAAATAAACATGTCAGAGCAGTAGACGGTATTAACTCGCCGCTCTTTACTAACCCTTTAAAACATCACACCCCACGCAAGACTTCGTCTTGCAGATTTTTTCTTTAAATTCAGTGGCATGCTGTGTGTTTTATTTCGTAATTTTTGAGTATGCGCGCTTAAGGTGTGTGGACTGACACACATTGCAGTGCTTAATCAGGCACTGCAATGTGTGCTAATACAGCACTCTGAAGTGTGGGGATTGTGTGTATTCAATTAATAGAGTAACTTAAAAGTAGATGGTGCCTGAACCACACACATCATAGTGCCTAATGCACACACACCATAGTGCCTGATTAGCACACATCTTTAGGGATGGATTAGATATAAAATCAGTTGGTTACCATAACACAGCACCACTGACAGTTGTTAAAGTTCGCCATTGCAGTGCCGCATCAGGCACTGCATTAGAATATCGAGAAATTATTATGCCAAGAAAGAACATTTACTTTAAAGACAAAATTGACCGCGAAATACATGATATTCTTGAAATAGAACTACAGAAAGGGGCCACCACTTCTGAGATGAACTACTCATCGATAGTCAACGAATTAGTACGCCTTGGGCTAATGGTTTACAAATCGAAAGAAGAAGGAAGCTCATTTGACCTGGATGGTTTCAGACGCGACCTTATAAAAAAAGTCTCCGGGTCGCGAGAAGGTATTATGATTTTGACCGCCCTTGTCTCTGACATCTTCGTTACACTCAAAGGTCCCGACTCTGGCGTGAAACTGGAAGAGCTCATAAACACCAATATCAGTGCAATTAACGATGCGGAAGATAAAGCCGAAAAAGACCACTTCCTGGCAGGGTAAACTAGCTTCTTTGGCCGGAACACTCCGGCCAGAATCGATCACTGGGATGGATTTTCATCCCACGGAAGGTCACTTTTCTCCACCTCTCTTATTTTTTCCTTCAGAAACACCTCGAACTCCATACAAAGAACTTTAAGCGCCTGCGCATCCTCGTTCTGGTCAAGTAACCTTTCTGTAAAATAACCCAGCGTATTCATCAGACGGGTAAGCATTTCGTCATTAAGACTACGGTTATGAACCTTCGCCATCGCTCTGATTTCATTCGCAAGGTTCTCAGGAATACGCAAGCTATATCCGGTTGTTTTTCCCGGAAGCAAAATTCTTTCACCCTCACGCCACACCCACAACTGCTCCTGTTTGGGCGGGACTTTAACATCATCCACAACACCAACGGATTCACCATCCAGTAAATTTCCCAGCCACTCCTCAAATTTCACCGCCAGTGCAATGAGACGCTCACCCTCCGCAGTTTTAATGACAACCTTGCCCGGCTGATAATCCAGCGACAATAAAAGCCTGGCAATAATTTCGTCATTCACGCTTCTGTTGCCAGCCCTGGCACATATTCTCAGCTCCATAAGCAGATTATCCGGAGCACGCAATCGCCACCCCACCGCTTCACCTGGCTGGAACTTACGTGGACGGCCGCGACCATCCCACATTTTCTCTTTAACTTTCATAGCTATAGATCCCGGAGGCCATTTCCATACTTTCTGGTCAACCAAGCCTACTCACTTACATATTCGGATAAATCTGAATGATTCCAAAAAATGTGACATGCGTCACAGTTTTTTTTTTTTAGGGTCATGGGACAATTGCGCCCGCGTAAACAAGCACTTACGCGAGTCACTTTTGTTTACTTCGGAGAAAACAATCATGTTAACCAAAGGCAGTGCCCTTAACGGCGGTAAGGGATGGGCGGTAGCGTCTTTATTCCGCAAAGCACGCGAAAATCGCCAGACTAAATTTTACTTAAAGTCAGCAGGCGCTTTTTTAATTGCGCTTATGGTCACTCACCCGGCATTTGCCGGCGGAACCGACCTTCTTTCCTCGCAGAACACCACGGTTAATTCCACTTTCGGATCTAGCTCTTCATTGATTAAATGGTTCTACATTGCCGAAATCATCATGGGCCTGTTTATTTACATCAAGGCCCGCTCACCGCTGGTATTCGTCGGTATCGTAATGGCAATCATCTTTACCCGTGTCGCCTTCGGCATCGCGAGTTAAACGATGAATGGGGAAGAAGATAAATATAACTTCCCGGAAACAATGAACCAGCAAGACCGCTATTTTGGCTTGCCAATTGATGAGTTAATTGTTACCGCACCCCTGCTCATTCTGGGGGTGCTTAACAATCTGTCAGTTGAACTTGGCGTTATAGCGGGAATCCTCTGGTTCATCGTCAGATATCTGAAAAAAGGGCAGGGGTCGTACTGGTTACTTAATTTCTGTTACTGGCACCTGCCATCCATTTTATTCAGGATAACCTTTCGCCAGATACCTGATTCTAGTTTCCGGCACTGGAGGGCATAGTTTTCATGAAACTGAATATTAAAGGAGAGCGCGATAAACAACTCCGCTATGCGTTTATTGGTCTTTCAGCTTTAACTTTACTTATGGGGGCCGGTAACGTACTGACAGGTTCGCTTGCATGGTATTTTGCCACCACCCAGAAAACCATCACCACGCCATTAACGTTTAACCGCCCCTTCGCATCAGATTCAAAAAGTGCCGACGCCTCCGGTCTGACACAATTCGCCGCCTCCTTTATTTACTGGCGACTGAACGTCACCCCGGAAAACATCGACAACAACCAGAAAATGATTCTTGGATTCGTCCCTTCCGCCGAGCGGGATGAGCTCAAGAAAGCTCTGGATGTTGAAGCTGAACGCATCAGGAAAGCGGGCATTTCCACCCAGTTCGACACGAAAGAAATTCGCGTCATGGATGATGGCTCCGTGCAGTACAGCGGAGTTCTGAAATCCTCCACTACTAACGGCGTAATCATCACGCCGTTGAAAGACCAGGAAAAAACCTACCGCCTGAAACTGAGCTATGAGAACGGTGTGATTAACCTCCACAGCTTCGAAGAACTCCAGCCGGTATCCACCACCAACTGACAGGACTGCCCATGAAATTTCGTATTTCACCGGCAGCTGCTGCTGTGTTTCTGGCAGCGGGATTATTCACAAGCGGCCTCCGGGCCGCTTCCGCACCCGCAGCCATTCCGTTTGAGAACGACGCCGCCTTTAACGTCACCCTCAGCAACACCAACCCGAGCAAGGTTGTTGTAGACGGAGAACTCATTACCAGCATCAGCGGACCAACCGGTGCCTATGACCAGAGCCAGACCGACGACGGAGCACTCATTCTGTCTCCGCTTGTCAGTCAGAACTTTACGCTGTTTATCCAGACCGACCGCGGCTCATCCCTGAGCCTTAACATCAGGCCGCAGCCAGGTAACGGCAAAACACTGCGCTTCACCCCGATGTCACCACCACTTCGCAAGAACGACGATGCGAAGACATGGGAAGAAGGGCAGACCTACGAAAAAACACTGGTCGCACTGTCCCGCGCCGTCGTCAACGGTCAGGTGCCGGACGACTACCAGGAGTATCCGGTCAGCCGCATGCCTGCATACACACCCGCCAGTGATGTACGCCTGACACCGGAACGCCAGTTTGTTGGTAATCACCTGCGCGTTGTGCGCTTCCGGATGAGCAACCCGGGCAGCATCACCCGCAGCCTGCGCGAGCGCGATTTCTGGCGCAAGGGCGTCCGGGCCGTGATGCTGTCGCAGAACCAGCTTTATGCCGGTGGCGAAGGCTACGCCTGGATTGTGTTTTCAGATGACGGAGACACCCGCCCATGAGTCTGAATAAAAATCTGAAAACCCGGCGCAAGCAGCTGGCCATTCTTGCCGCCGTTATCGTGGGTGGCGCCGCCGCCACGAGCGGCGTTGTCTGGTACGGGCAACATCAGCAGGAACAGAAACAGCCCGCGCCGGTTGCCACCCCAAACATGACCGGCGTGGTCACGGCAGCGTTTAACCAGCAGGTTAATGATGCCGCACTGGCACAGCAGCAGGCCAAGACCTCCGCACTTGAGGACAAGCTCGCCACGCTCACCCAGCAGTTTGCACAGAACAAGCTCACCACCGAGCAACAACTGGCCAAAAAGGATGAAGAAATTCAGCGCCTGAACGACCAGCTAACGAAAGCCCCCGGCAGCAACACGACCACTGGCCAGCAGACACCACCTGCCGGCCAGAACGGAACACCACTCCCCGGTCCTGTTGCTGCCGGTCAGGCCCGGCCACCCGAATACACCGTAACCCCCTCAGGCACACCGGCCGCCACTGGTGTGAATATGGGGCAGGGCGCAGCGTTCTACCCGGGCGGCTCTGGCCAGAGAATGACAGGTGGGCTGAGCACTACAAAGTTCAGCTATGAAAGCCTGAAGAAAAAGCCAACGAAACTGCCCTGGATTCCGTCAGGCTCCTTCTCTGACGCCATCATGATTGAAGGTGCCGACGCCAATGCCAGTGTGACCGGCCAGCAGAACACCCAGCCCGTCACCATCCGCCTGCTGGGCAATATCCAGATGCCAAACAACAAAGAATACAGCGCCGACGGCTGCTTTGTGGTGGGTGAAATCTGGGGTGACATCTCCAGCGAACGCGGGATTGTCCGAACGAAATCAATCAGTTGTGTACTGAAAAACGGCAAGCACGTCGATATGGAGTTCGATGGCCATGTCAGCTATCAGGGGAAAGGCGGCGTTCGCGGCAAGCCCGTCATGCGAAACGGCATGATTGTCGGCTATGCCGGTGCAGCCGGCCTCCTGTCAGGTTTTGGGGAAGGTATCAAATCTGCGGCAACACCATCCGTCGGCCTCGGTGCCACAGCGGATGTCGGTGCTGGCGACGTGTTTAAGCAGGGTATAGGCGGCGGAGCCAGTAAGGCGGCCGACACGCTGAGCCAGTACTGGATTAAGCGCGCCGAGCAGTATCACCCGGTGATTGATATCGGTGCCGGCAACCTGGTCACCGTCGTGTTCCAGAAGGGCTTCCGCCTTGAAACCCTGGAAGACGCTGAAGACGCCAAAGCGAAAGAGGAACTGCAGAAAGCCGGCAACGCCGCGCAGAACGCCGTGACTCCTCAACCGGCGAGCCAGAGCACTGCATCCGGCACCACCTCAGTCGGCAACATCAACCCGGATGACGTTCTCCGCCAGGCCAGCCAGCTGCGTCTCGGTGACACCATCAACTGAGGAGAAGTTACATATGCTGTTTAAAACCCTGCTTGATGTTATCGAAGAAGACCTGAAGAAATGGCGCGCCGGGAAAAAGCTACATAAGTACCGGATATTCTGGTGCGCAGCCGCTCTACCGGGCGGCATTTTTCTCTACGGTGTTTTTCATCAGCAACCTGTTTTTTTCTTTATGGGCATGGTTGTCGGCCTCATCTTGTTCGCGGCATCGTCTGGCAAAATGGACGCTCCCGATAGCTGGGAAGGCCGAATCAATCAGGCATTACAGTCCTACAACCCGATAGATAAAGACGCGTTCGAAAAACTGTGCCGCACAGTGAATGAGAAGAGGGCAATTGAGCCTGATGACATTACTGCATGGCTCAAAATCGAAAAAGAAGCTCGTGCGCTTTTCGAGCGTCAGCGAGATGAACAGCAACGTTACAGCTTCACTAAATGGCTGGATAAACGGGACTCTGGCCAGAAAGCTGAATGTAACGAGGAGGGCAAATGAAGCGCACAACCGCAGTTTTGCTGATTGCGTTCTCCCTGTCACTGTCTGGAGCCGCGAATGCGGCAGGTGTGGCAGCGATTTTTACGGCAGCTAACACCGCAGTAGCAGAAGCAGAAGCTGAAGAGGCCAATAACTCTGTTCAGTTTGAGGCCTTAGAACGCGACGTTGTTGCGTTACCGGATGCATGGAAAGCATATCAGCAGGTATCACGCACAGTACCTGACGGTGCAACCATCGAGCTGCAAAACCGCTACCGCAGTCTCGCAGTCTCACTGGTACTGAAGGCGGCAATGGCCTGCTCACCGGATGCCCTCAGGCTCCTTGAGCGTAACGATGTGATTGAGTTTCGTGTACTCCGTTCATCGCTTGTCACAGCCTGCAGAACCGCCAGATAACTGCGTAATGAACGGCTCGTACGGTGTTAAGGACGGTGAAATCACCCGGATAGAATGGACGCCCGACAAGGCCATGACAGCAGTTATGCGCTGTGAGGCCGGTGGGTTGAGTGACTTACGCATGTTTAGTGCCGGAGAGATGAAATGACGACGACCGCCAGAAAGTTTTCACTGAAAAAAATCCTCTATGACTACCGCCATGTTGCCATTCCTCTTCTGGTTTATTCCTGCGAGCTGACCATATGGGCTGTTCTGAACCGAAACGGTATAGGGGACTATGGCTGGCAGCACTGGCGCATCGCCTTACTTGTATGCCTGTTCCTGCTTGTGATTACCTCGGGGATATATAGCAGAAATGATATCGGGGATGCGGCCTATGGTGTTATAGCACCCTGGCTCGTACTGCTCCTGGTTATCATCGTATACGGCTTCATCCGGATGAGTCTGGACTTCGTGACAATTGACATGTTCTTCTTTGGCGTGTTCTTCAGCGGAGCATTGCAGTTCTTGCTGGCACTCCTCAACGGTCAACGTAATTAATTTGTACCAGAGCCTTCTCATTCGTTTATCACCACAACCCTGAAATTCCAACCGGAGTAACTCCCATGAAAAAACTACTGGGTGCTGCACTGCTGTGCAGCGCACTGACCGGCTGCGCCGGTCTCAATTCTGATTTCGACTGTAACAAGACTGCGACCGACCAGTGCCTGACTACCGGTGAGGCCAATAAGCTGGCCGCTCAGGGTAAAAGTCTGGATGACCTTACGGCCGAAAAAACCGCAAAAAAGCCTGCGGGTGAAACCCTGCCGGCACTGCGCAATTCGGCACCGGTCGTGAATCCGTTCCGTCCTGTCTCCGTCGCAGCAACCGGAACCAGCGCCGCTAAGCCACTCACCACTGCGCCAGCGAAAACGTCCGGTTCACTGGTCACGCCGCTGGCCACGACCAGTCATGTGACCCCCGTGCCGGTTAACACGGCGGGCCGCGTTCCGGTTCAGCGTATTCCTGACGCCACGCAGCGCCTGTGGATTGCCCCCTGGGTGGACACGGACGACAACTTTCATCAGCCGGCTGTGGTCGAGTTCGTGAAAAACAAATCCCACTGGGATGAAAGCTACCGCGTTATCGGGGAGGGCGGGGAATGAGCAGCCACTACGTTTCCGGCAGGAACGGCATCGATCATCTGGTGAAATCATTCACCCATACACGGAAAGGAACGGCGCAAATCACCGCCACACAGTCAGTCGATACCGACGATGAAACGCTGGCCGTTCTGAGCGTGAGCTGTGACTGGCAGATTAAGACTGCCGGTGATGCACCGCACACCGGGCAGATGAACGAAGAGAAACTGCGTCGCCTGGAGTTAATCCGGGCCGCTGTGGAGGGTCGAAAATGAGTTTTGTCGACAACCTGATGGATATGCTGAAAAACGGGAAAGAGGAAGACGGTGCCGCCACGGCCCGCGAGAATCTTTCCCAGACATGGGGCTACCCGTCCCTGGTTGCGGCGCTGCCGTACCGGTATTACGACGACATCAATGAGATTTTCGTCAACGCCGGCTCTGCAGGCTTCATCATGGAAGCCGCCCCGCTGCCTGGCGCGAACGAACAGGTGATGGCCGCGCTCGATGACATGCTGCGCAAAAAACTGCCCCGCCAGACTCCCGTCACCGTCATCATGCTTGCCAGCAAGTGTGTCGGGGAACGTATCGATCGCGGTGTGAGTAACGACATGTGGAAAGGAGGGATGGCCGATCACCTCAATAAAATCACCCGCGCGTTCTGGCAGCGCTCTGCGTTGCACGGCCTGGCCAACGAACGCGAATACCCGCTTTACCTGCGTAACTACCGCATCTTTCTTGTCTATGGCCAGCCGCTGAAGCGCGCCTCCCAGACACAACGGGTGATTGATGACCTGGTTCAGATCCGCAACACCATCCGCGTCTCCCTGGGCGCTGCGCGCATCGACAGCGTGAACGTTGATGTGAACGGCTTTCTGTCTGCAGTACGCGAGCAGATGAACTACCGCCAGGAACAGGTGCTGACGTCCTCCGGGGACTACAACGAGGATGAAAAGCTGAACCGCCAGGTGGTTGATCAGGGGATAGGGCTTGATGTCTATCCGTCGCATCTCCGGATGACGTTACCCGAAACCATCGACGCGCGCGGGACACGGTTGCCGGCATCGGAATGCCGCATCATTAACATGCAGCTTGCCAAAACGCCTAAACGCTTCGCCCTGTGGCAGGGGGCGGACAATCTGCAGAACATTCGCTTTCCTGACCTCGGAATACCCTGTCCCTTTATGCTGACCTGGACAACGGAGCTGGAGGAGCAGACCAAAAGCCAGAGTGAGGCATTTCGCAAAGATACCGATTTGTCCAAAAAGGCCAACTCAGCCTACGCCGCACTTTTTCCCGGTACCAAAAGAGCCGCAGAGGAATGGCGACGTACCCGTGAACAACTGAACAATAACGAAATTGCACTCTGCAATACGTATTTTAACCTGACCCTGTTCGCGCCGGACAACAATACTGACGCACAGGCCTGTGAGCTGGCCGCCGTGAACGTGTTCCGCAAGAACGAGCTGGAGATGGTAACGATACAGTACCAGCAGATGCGTAACTGGCTGGCCGGCTTCCCGTTCGTCATGCAGGAAGGGATGTGGGAAGACCTGAAAACAACAGGCGCGACGCTGCGCGCCAAGTCATGGAACGCGGTGAGTCTGATGCCGGTCGTGGCAGAACGCCAGCTGTCGAATGTAGGTATGCCGCTGCCGACCTACCGCAACCAGGTCGCATTCTACGACATGTTTGGTGAGGAGAACGGAAGCACAAACTTCAACATCGCCGTGACCGGCACGTCTGGCGCGGGTAAATCCTTCCTGACGCAGGGTATCCTGCGCGACGTGCTGAACGCCGGGGGATACGCCTGGGTTATCGACATGGGTGACAGTTATAAGAACTACTGTCATCAGGCCGGTGGGGTTTATCTCGATGGCGCTAAACTGCGCTTTAACCCGTTCGCCAACGTCAAAGATATCAAGCACTCTGCTGAAGGGATTGTGCGTCTGCTGACGGTACTCGCCAGCCCGACGCAGCCGCTTGATGGCGTCTGCGAGGCGATCCTGCAGAAAGCGGTAATGGATGCGTGGGAGAAGAAGGCAAACAAAGCCCGTATCGACGACGTTCATAATTACCTGACCAATGAGGATGTGAATCAGGCGTTTGCAGACAAGCCAACCATCATTGCGCGTCTCGCTGAGCTGGCCATGCTGCTCGATACTTACTGCACCTGGGGACCTGACGGTGAATACTTCAACGCCGACACCCCGACGCTCGATGGTGAAACCCGCTTCGCGGTGCTGGAGCTGCTGAGCCTGGAAGACAAGCCGAAGCTGCTCTCCGCTATCCTGTTCTCACTCATTCTGGCGATTCAGGAAAAGATGTACCACAGCCCGCGCGACCTCAAAAAAGTCTGCATCATCGACGAGGCCTGGCGTCTGCTGGGTGGCTCCAACCCGCACGCGGCACGGTTTATCGAAACCGGCTACCGCACCGTGCGTCGTCACCGTGGCGCGTTTATCACTATCACCCAGGGCATCAAGGACTTCAGCGCCAGTAAGGAAGCGGAAGCCGCCTGGAACAACAGCTCCACCAAAATCACCCTGTTGCAGGATGCTAAGGCGTTTAAACAGTACCTTGCCGATAACCCGGATCAGTTCTCGGACATGGAAAAAGAAGTTATCCGTGGCTTCCAGCCAGCCCTGCAGACCGGTTACAGCTCCCTGCTGATAAACGCCGGCGAATACAGCTCCTTCCACCGTCTGTTCGTCGACCCCGTCACCCGCGCCATGTTCAGCTCGCGTGGTGAGGACTTTGCCTTCATGCAGAAATTGCAGAAGGAAGCCGGGGCCACTGCGGAAGAAGCGGCATATCTGCTGGCGGAGAAGAAATTCGGCAGTGAACTTCGTGAACTTGAAGAATGGGTGAAAGCAGCATGAGTGAACAACAGGACAAGCCGTATGAAGGCGATACCGTTAACGATGGGGCAACGATCGCTGGCAAAACATCCAGCTGGGTTAAAGCCGGCATGCTGGGGCTGGCGGGACTTCTGGCCATGACAGGTGTGGCATATGTGACGGCGAAAGCCGTCACCCCGGAGGTGGTGGTCTTCGATATGAAGGGAACCGTTGACCTGTTTATGCAGCAGTCCGCGCAGCTGCAGCTCGATGAGGACAAAGCCCGGGTGCTGACAACGCGTTTCAATACTGCGCTGTCAGACAGTCTCGGTGAATGGCAGGCAGCACATAACGCCATCATTCTGGTTAAGCCGGCGGTGATGAGTCCGCAGCGGGATATCACGAATGAGATCCGTGCCGACATTGCGCGCCGCACTCAGGGGGGCCAGTGAAAAGACGACTGAAGCTGATGGGGATGTTGCTGATGATGCTCTCCGCCGGCAGCGGAGCGAAAGATCTCGGAACCTGGGGCAACGTCTTCGAGCCTGCAGAGCAGGACATGCTGGCGTTTATCCAGAATCGCCTGAAGGGAATGGAGCAGACGGGCGAACTAGACCGCCTGCGCAAAGAGGCAACGGAAAGAGTGAAGGAGCATGCGGTACGTCCGACGCCAGTGGAAGGGCTTACGAAAGCGAAGGAATACCGCAGCTTTGCCTGGGACCCGACATTTACCGTGAGGGAAACGATCACTGACATGCAGGGCAACGTGATCGCCCGGAAGGGCGATACGGTCAATCCTCTGGATAAGGTGCCTTTCAACCAGGTGCTCTTTTTTATCGACGGCGATGATAAGGAGCAGGTGAACTGGACCCGACAGCAGCTCGCCGGTCAGACCAGCGTGAAGGTCATCCTGGTGAACGGCAACATCAAAGAAACCAGTGATGCGCTTAATGAACGTATCTACTTCGACCAGTCTGGCGTACTGACCCGTAAATTCGGTTTTGAGCACGTCCCCGCGCGGATCTCACGCGACGGCCGCGTGATGAAAGTGGAAGAAATTCCGGTATCAGGAGCAAAAAAATGAGTGCAACCACGTTAGGTGACCTGTTTCCCGAAATGCGTCAGGCGGTCACATCCCATCGCCGTTACGCCAGGAAACCGCGTACACCCGCAGAGATAACTCCGCGCATGGGAACAGCAGAACGGCTGAAGACGCTGTACCCCGAAATTGACTCCTGGCATCCGGTACTGGTGACCAAAGCCTGGCTCCACTGGTGTGAGCAGAACCAGCAGGACAGCCGGGAACCGACGAAACGTGATGAACGTTTCCCGGATTACATCATTCACCTCTTACTGGAGAACATGCGGGCCGAGGACAGCGCGAAACGTAAAAAAAGGCCGTCTATGTCTCTTTCTGAGCGCCTCGACAGGTTGTTCGCAGTCGAAGGGCAGGAGAACGCAGAATGTCACTGAGACACAATACTGGAACCAAAGGCAGTGAAGAGGAAGTGAATCGCCTCTGTCAGCTGTACCCTGAAATTGCATCATGGCAACCGGCGCTGATCGCCGGTGCATGGCATCAGTGGTGCGCTGAGAACCAGCTTCAGCCAATAGCGCCGGAAGAACGTGATGAGGCATTTCCCCTGTACCTCGTCAGGCTTATCCGCAAGAGAATGGAGGAGATGAACGCATGGCGTTAATCAGCTGTTTCACCAGTCCCCAGGGGCTGCAGGGAATGCTCACCTGTTTGCGCGATACTGAGGGCATGACCGGTATTCTGATCGTCGTTGCGCTACTCGCTGGCTGGATTGCTGTTCAGTATTTTGCAGATGCACGGCGTGTACGTCTGGCGTGGGAGAGCAGACCGGGATTACCTGTCCCTGTGGCGCAATTTGGCAGTGCCCGACATGCCGATGCGGTTCATGCATTTGCTAACCGGGAATACTACCAGGTAATGCTGGCCGAACTTGAAAAGGCATTGACTGAAGAGGGTTATGCACTGACGCGTGATGAATCATTGTGCGTGACGATGCCAGAGGCAGACCGGCAAAAAATCAGCCGACGTATTTTCCTGGCGCGCCAGTGCTATACATCGCCGAGAGTCTCTGAGCAGGCGATGCAGGACAACGTAGATGCGGCAGTGAACGATGGGTACGCCGGCTCGTGGCTCAGCTTGCTTATCCGGGGCAGTGAGAGGGAAGGGTGGTACATCACAAAACCGGTACCGGAATTCGTCCCGACGAACTTTCCGTTAAAACAGGTCATCATCACTGTCAGTGCAAAACAGTCGGTCCTGACGCGGGATGTGGTGAGAATCATCAACGATGTGGCTGAAAAAGTGAAACAACAGCGTTCATTTCCTGAAACACCGGAACGTATTGCAGGTGGTGTAATTAGCACTGAACTGTTTTATGGAGCTGATCAGCGGCAGGTTAAATTGGCGCCAGGCTGGTTTAATTCTCCGTCTGGAAATGATGTTCCTGACGATATCACCGAAGGACAATTCCCGCCGGTGGGGATCTCAGAACACCGGCATTTTATTGTCCGGGCGCAGGCTGGAAGGTTTTATACCCCGACTGCACTTGCCTTCTATATTGAAGAAGCTGGTCGCAGGATAGAACAGGGCGAATCCAGCGGAGCATGCTACGAAGATGACAGTGGCTATGCTTTCGCCGTGACGCCTGCAAAAAACACGCCCTGATACAACCGCGCTGCCATTCAGGATGTTCGGTGCTCACTGCGTTGCGCTCCGCCTCAGCCTGAATGTCATCCCGGTTTCCGATTAACCCCCAACCAGGTAACGCCATGAAAAAAGAGCCTGATACTGAAAAGGGCCAGAATGTTACAGCCGTTCGTCATGATGAAAAATCGGCTTTACGGCTTAAGGCCATTCTTGCAGAAAATCCCCTTTATTATCCCTCAATCGTGTTAAGAGCTGGCCTGCTGGCTCTTGAGGATATGTCCAAAGAACAGCGGCTGACATTCATCATGAAAGCGGCTGATAAAGCGAAAAACCACTGACCATTTCTTAAGCCCTCCCGCCGTCCGGTGGCTGCGGCACGCCCGGAGATACCCCATGACTCACCCTGAAACGCTCAGGCCGGTGACGGTTACCCGTGACCGCAACGGCTTCTGGACGCACCCTCATTATTTTGCCCCCGCCAGTGATGAGGCCACGCAGACTGAATTTGGCGACTGGATGCGACAGCACAGGCTGACCTGTGCCACCCGCTGGATGGAAAATGACGCGCCTCCCCATGTTATTGCGGCCTGGGAAAAGGGCATACAGGACGTCAGTGACTGGCATCCCTCAGCGCCAGAGGGCGAGGGCTGGTTCATCGGCTCCATTCATGACACTGAGGACGGCCCGGTCTGTGTGTGGCTCCGGGAGGTGAAATGAAACGCTATTCATGGCTGGCCGGCGTGTTGCTGGTTATGTTGTCCTGGATGCCCGCTCAGGAAACGGCTGCAGCAAGTAATGCCGGTGACGGCCGCTGGGTGAATCCGATAAGTGATGTCTGCTGGAAGTGTCTGTTTCCGATGACACTCGGCAATATTCAGCTGGCATCCGGACCGCAAAAGGACACCACCAACCCGTCTTCGCCCATCCAGATTTGCCCGGTGGGGATTCTGTACCGCATCGGTCTGGCCATCGGGTTCTGGGAGCCAATGGCCATGGTGGACGTGACCCGTGAGCCGGGCGTCATGGTTAACATGGGCGGCTTTAAAATCGATCTCGGACGAACGGGAACAGGAACTGCAGGGCAGAGTGACCGGCCCGCTGCAGGTACGTTCTACCACGTCCACTGGTATAAGTACCCGCTCATTTTCTGGCTGAACATCATCACCAGTCTGGGCTGTCTGCAGACCGGCGACATGGATATCGCCTATCTTTCCGAAGTCGATCCTCTCTGGAATGACAGCACGCTCTCAATGCTGATTAACCCCGAGGCAGCACTGTTCGGCAACCTGATAGCTCAGGGCGCGTGCGCAGCTGATGCCGCTGCCGCTTCAGCGGGCCTGCCGCTCTCGCCGTTGTTCTGGTGTGCAGGGAGTCAGGGGGCGATGTACCCGCTGACGGGCTATACCAGTGGTGAGTTTTCTCCGCTTGAGGCCTCTCTGCTGGTTGGCGAGCGAATGGCATTCAAGATGCATCGTGAGGGGCTGGTCTGGAATTCTATTGGTGCAGATAACGCAGTATGTAACCAGTATCCGTCACCGATCATCCCGAAAGAACGATGGCGATATCAGATGGTGAACATGTATCCCGAGACGAACAACTGTCATCCCTTCGGGGCCAGTACGCAGCTGTGGGGTACAAAGCACAATTCCCCGTCCTCCAAAAAGAACTTCGGCTATCTCTTCTGGCGCAAACGTAACTGCGTCTTCCTCTAAGGACATGACAATGAAAAACGCTTATCTCCGGGCGCTGACGATCGGCGTCCTGATTACTTTCGCGCCGCTGGCTCTGGCGAACGCCCAGACCGATATTTCTGTTTCCGACCATAGCTGGATCAAAGGTCAGCAGGACGCGCTGGCTGCCATGAAGGAAGACCTGCAGGGCCATCCGGCTACCGCGCCCGTATTGCCGCAGCGGCAACTGGACCTGATTAGCCGCCTGCAGGGCGATATCGCTGCGCAAACCAACGCAATGGGGGAAAAAGACACGTTCCCGGCTATTTACTTTGTGAGCCTCGGTATTCCGCGAGAAGGTCTGCTGCCCATGCTGAAGGATGCCCGCCATTTCAACATACCGCCAACGCTGCGTGGACTGGTCAATAACGACATGCGACAGACCGCGGCGGCCATGTTTGAGCTGAATAAGGAGGACAAGGACGCCGGCGTACAAATCGATCCAACGTTATTCACTCAGTACAACATCACCACGGTACCCGCCCTGGTGGTGACCTGCCCTGGCCACTATGACGTAATCAGGGGAAGTCTGCCCCTGCAGCAGGCGCTGGAAAAGGTGGCTGAAAGCGGTGATTGTGCGGCAACGGCCCGCCATCTCCTGGAGGCTGCCAGATGAAAAAACTCCTTTCAACGATACTGATGCTTTTCCCGCTCCTGGCTGGCGCAGCCGATCCAGCCTTTGAGGCGGGCGCGAGTTTTGGCAAGGGCAATGCTTCCGCCGGTACGGGGGCCCTGAAAAATCCGGGTACCGTCACAGGAGCAATACCAGGCTATACCGCTAACCCACCGGAGAAAGGGTATTACGGCGGTGTGAATGGCGGTGACGGCGGACTGGCAAACAAAGGGCAGGCGGCCCTGCAGGGAAATGATGCGGCGCAATCTGTTATCAGCTCCGGTACCAAAAACCCGCCTCCTGCGATAGATCCGAAAGCACCTTTTATCACTGTTGGTAAAAATGCCGAGGGAACGGCTGACGGGATCATGAATGGAAGCAGCCAACAATGTACGCAGACAACCGTTTCAAAATCGACGTTTGAGAATTACACCTGCAGTGCTGATGTTGCGGTATCAAAAACCTGTACTCGTGATACACAGATTGACGGTCATTACGAGGAACAGGTGTCAACTAAAACAATCGTCATTCCGCCAGAATCACTAAGATTCACGAAACTTGATGATAATACGCTCGAGTTTAGCCTGCCGCTCAATGAACCGGGAGCGACGATGCTGGAGGGGTCAATAACCACGTCACAAAAAAATAGTGTAAGCAATCCGTTCTTCTCATCCACGTTAAATTTCTACGGAACATCAAAGAAGCTTAAAAGTGTTAACAATACCTTCGATGTTAACGTAGCTCAGCAGGTCGTGCCTGATGATGGTCTGCTTCGGGGCACGCTGACCAACAGCGTATCAAGTTATATAGACATGATACCTAAATCGGTTATGTCGGCCGATTTTCCCGCTAATGACGGGCTTGCGAAAATTACAGCCACGATAACCATCGTCAGCACAATCAAAGTCTGGGTGCCCTCAACCACCACGCCCTCTGTCTGCCCTGACAGTCCCGGGGGTAAGAAAACCGGATCTGTCTGTTCCATTCCTGGCGGAGACAGACAGGTTGTGGTGGAGGGGAAAACCCAGACCGTTCACAGCGACTGCTGGCAGTACACCGATACTTATCTGGTCAGTGAAAATACCACCGGCACCTGCGCTTCTTTAATTAGCAATTCCTCCTGTACGAAGTCAGGAGAAACCTGCTCAGAGTATGTTGACGGGACGTGTTCCCACAAGGACTACACCTATCAATGTCAGACCGTACATTCCTCTACCGGCCTGGTCTGTGGCGGCGAGTATATCTGTAAATCAGGTGACTGCGACGAGACCAATGGTGCAGGAGATAACGGGTTTGATACTGCTGTGGCAAAGCTTGCTGGTCTGGCTTCAGCGGCCGAGGACGTGAGGGATGAGAACAGCACCATTGATGTGAAGGCGTTTACAGGTAAAGCGATGAGCTGTCGTAAGGCGTTTGCAGGGTTCTCAAATTGCTGCAAAGACTCCGGATGGGGACAGGATACCGGACTGGCAGCCTGTAATGACGATGAACTGGCTCTTGGAAAGGCGAAAGCGAAGAAAATCACCGTCAGCGTCGGCGAGCGATGCGATCGTAAGGTGCTGGGTGCCTGCATCCAGAAAAGTCAGGTCTACTGCGTCTTTGACGGCAAGCTTGCCCGCATCATTCAGGAGCAGGGACGTCGCGACCAGTTAGGTGTGAAGTTCGGCAGCGGTGACAGTCCGAACTGCCGGGGGATCACGGTTCCGGAACTGCAGAGTATCGACTTCGACAAAATCAACTTCTCTGACTTCTACGAGGATTTGATGAAGAACCAGAAAATCCCTGATACCAGCGCGCAGGTCAAGCAGATTAAGGATCGCATCGCCGCGCAGGTGAACCAGCAGGGAGGTGGCAAATGAAGCGTGTCCTCTGTGGCCTGCTTATGGCGCTGGCGAGCCATACGGCACTGGCCGAGGAGATTGTGACGCCGGCTGAGCCGTTCACCGGCTGGTCCTGGTACAACGAACCGAAAAAGCCCCCTGAGCAGCCCCGGAAACCGCAGCAGCCAGCACCGCAGGCCATTCCGGATCTCAGCAAAATGTCCCCGATGGAGCAGGCCAGGGTGCTGAAAGGGTATACACAGGAGGCGCTTAACCGCGCCATCCTGTACCCCTCGCGGGAAAATACGGCGACGTTCCTGCGCTGGCAGAAGTTCTGGACGGACCGGGCATCGATGTTCAGCCAGTCCTTTGCGGCGGCGCAGCTGAGCCATCCTGATCTCGATTACAACCTGGAGTATCCGCACTACAACAGCATGGCGCCGTTTATGCAGACCCGCGATCAGCAGACGCGACAGAGCGCCGTAGAGCAGCTGGCGCAGCAGTATGGTCTGTTCTACTTCTACCGGGGCAGTGACCCGATTGATGTGCAGATGGCGGGCGTGGTGGCTGATTTTGCGAAAACCAACGGGATCTCACTCATTCCGGTCTCGGTTGACGGACAGGTGGCGGCCACCCTGCCACAAAGTCGTCCGGACACCGGACAGTCCCGGTCGATGAATATCACGCACTTTCCGGCGCTCTTCCTGGTTGACCCGCGCAACCAGAACTACCGTGCCCTGTCCTATGGCTTCATGACCCAGGATGACCTGTCAAAACGATTCCTGAACGTGGCCACCGGCTTTAAACCCAATTCCTGAGAGCCTTTTATGACAAAAACACTGTTTACCCTCATCCGCGATGCAGGGCGGGCTGCCCTGTATTCCTTCGTCCTCGGCCCGGCACTGATGTTGTATGTGTTTGTGATGCTGGCGGCATCAGACGGCTCACTTTCCCGGCAATTCCTGACAACCTTTCATCACCTGACTGAGGGTGCGCCTGCCGGCAATGTGATGGGATGTGTTAATGAACATGAGATGGCAGGGCGTTTCTCGCCACCTGAACCCGGAGAGTCGTTAAAGCCCGTGCCTTCCGTTTTAGATAAAGCACCGCCTGAAGTGTTATGTCAGCGTGGCCCTGTGGACAGCGATTCGTGGGCGCGTGCGACAGATGCAACGTTGCTCAACACCTGGATTATCTCGGTGATGTTTGGCTTTGGGGTGTGGTTTGTTTTATATGGCCTGTCCCGGGCCGCTCAGCGCCGCATTTCACCAGACACGCATTCTGTACTGGTACGGCAGAACAAGGAGACACAGGAATGAAACCAACTCTTCTCGCAGGACTGATTTTCTGGGGCACGATGGCGCGCGTACTGAGCGAACTGATGACCTGGTCCGTGGAGCATACACAGCAGGGGCTGCTGTGGCTGTGCAATGGGATGTGGGCCGGGGCGGCTGGCATGGTGATTTATGCCGGTTATCGCTGGTACCGTGACGAAAGAGGGCAAACGCATAAGGAAGGCGACCATGAACATTAAAACCGGACTCACGGCTCTGCTGATGTGCCTGCCCCTGCTGGCGAACGCCGGGGCGCGCGAGGAGTTAATGGCGCTTGAAGCGACAAAAACAGCCTCTGCTGACGCTGCAGCCGTCACCGCCTCCACCATTCCGGTACCTGCGCCGGCCAGCCTGATGGCGCTGCCGGACGGACGTCGGGCTAACATGAAAGATTATGCCGTGGTGCTTTTTATGCAGGCACACTGCCAGTACAGCGCGAAGTTTGACCCGCTGCTGAAGGGCTGGGCTGATGAGCATTCTGTCAGGGTTTACCCGTACACCCTGGACGGCGGCGGTGATGTGTCTTATCCGACGCCGATGATCCCGCGCAAGACCGACCCGAATTCTCCCATTGCAGACGAGATTGTGACCTTCTTCGGAAACGGGCTGCCGATTGCGACACCGACGGCCTTTATGGTCAACGTCAACACCCTGAAAGCATACCCGCTGACCCAGGGTGTGATGGACATCCCCGCTCTTGAGAGCCGTATGGCCAGCCTGATTCAGGCTGACATGGACAACGTCGATCCGAAAACGCTGCCGCCCATGCCGGCAAGCGCGCAGGTCACCCCTCAGTAATACAAACGGACTACAAAATGACGACAAATACGTATGCGTTAACGCGTACCGAGCGCGTGTGGCTGTTATTCAGCGTGATGCTGCTTGTGTCCGCAGCATTCTATGGGGTACTGGCCCACCGGGTGGTCAGCGTCCTGAACCGTCCTGAACTGACAACCTGTCTGCAGGACTTTCCGGTGCTCCTGCTTATCTCGCTGAGTATCGGCTTCTTTTTCACCGTCACCGGGCTGTACGCCTGTCGTCAGACCCTGGCCAGGAAACCCCGGGAGGAGATTGCATGAGGCACATCAGACTGAAGACGTTTATCCGAAACCAGGATATCGGGATACTGAAAGACAGTAGTGAGGATACGGAAACCCGAAAATGGACGGATTTGTTAACCCTGAAACTGTTTTATGCCTTAATTTTTACCGCCGTAGTCGAAAGGGTATACGTGAAGTGCGCCATCACAACGCTCAGTGCGATGTCCGTTGACCGCGCCGAACAGTTTACGCTCTCGCTTCTCATCCATTATCCGCAGTATCTGTTGTGGGGCTTTATGGCCGCGATTATCGCGCTCATTGCTGTGAATTTACTCGTCTGCAGCTGGCTCTGTCTGGCCAGATATTTTTGCCGCAAAATTAACCGTGCTGACAACCCGACAGGCAAGAATACGCAAGCTGTGGAGGTGCCAAATGATTAAGGCGCTTATTACGGCAGGGATTGTGTTCTTCTCAGGTCTGGCAGCGCTGCCTGCTCAGGCGGACGTCAATGGTGATCTCAACGGCTTCTTTGGCAAGCTGGGCTACAGCGGCAACGTCTCTCAGGCGCAGGCCTGGCAGGGGCAGGCGGCCGGGTATTTCTCCGGCGGGTCGGTCTACCTGCGAAACCCCGTCAAAAACGTTCAGCTGATCTCGATGCAGCTGCCGTCCCTGAACGCCGGCTGCGGCGGTATCGATGCCTACCTGGGGTCATTCAGCATGATCAGCGGTGAGGAAATTCAGCGATTCGTGAAGCAAATCATGAGTAACGCGGCTGGCTATGCATTCGACCTGGCACTGCAGACGATGGTCCCGGAGCTGAAGCAGGCGAAAGATTTCCTGCAGAAGCTGGCCAACGATGTTAACTCCATGAACATGAGTTCGTGCCAGGCCGCTCAGGGCATCATAGGCGGGTTGTGGCCCGTAACGCAGGTGTCACAGCAGAAAATCTGCCAGGATATTGCCGGCGAAACCAACATGTTTGCTGACTGGGCGGCCTCCCGCCAGGGCTGCACCGTCGGAGGACAGGGGGATAAAGTCACGGCCAAAGCCGGCGATGCAGAAAAAGACCAGGTACTGAAAAACAAAAACCTGATCTGGGACACGCTCAGTAAGAACGGGCTGCTTGGTAACGATCGCGCCCTGAAGGAGCTGGTCATGAGTACTGTCGGCTCCATCATTTTCAACAAAACCGGAGACGTAACAATCCTGACGCCGCTGGTCGATAACCGCGACCTGATTAAAGTTCTGATGCGCGGGGGAACAGCGAAGGTCTACGGGTGCGATGAGGCAACACTCTGTCTGGGGCCTGTCGTCACTAACCTGACGATTACTGAGTCCAACGCTCTGGTCACCCTGGTCAAAAACCTGATGCTCTCGATGCAGAACAAACTTGTCGATGACAAACCGCTGACCGATCAGGAAAAAGGCTTCGTGAACACCACCTCTGTGCCGGTACTGAAATACCTGACCAACGCCCAGAGTATGGGGATGAGCGCCACATACCTCCTGCAGGTTTCCGACTTCATCGCGCAGGACCTGATGATCCAGTACCTCCAGGAACTGGTGAAACAGGCAAGCCTGTCTCTGGCTGGTAAGAACTTCCCGGAAGAGGCCGCTGCGAAGCTGCGCGACAACATCATTCATGCCCAGGGACTGCTGGCCGACATGAAGCTGCAGTCTGCGGCAGACCAGAACGCACTGGACGGCATCGACCGCAACATGCAGTACCTGCAGCAGCAGGTGTCCACCATTGTTTCAGGCTCCTATCAAAGCAACTATCACTGGGGTGATCGCTGATGCTTGAGATATACACCATTTATGGCGGGGGAATGTGGAAAACGGCGCTGGACGCCGTTGTCACCCTTGTCGGTCAGAATACCTTCCACACCTTAATGCGTATTGCCGGCACCTTCGGGGTGCTGGCTGTATTGCTCACTTTCATCAAACAACGTAACCCGATGGTCTTCGTCCAGTGGCTGGCGATCTTCATGATCCTGACGTCCATCCTGCTGGTACCGAAACGTTCAGTACAGATAATTGACCTCTCAGACCCGGCTGCGGTGTGGAAAACCGACAATGTACCGGTCGGTCTGGCTGCCATCGCGTCACTGACGACCAGCATCGGTTACAAAATGGCATCGGTGTACGACATGCTGATGGCCAGGCCCGACTCGGTAACCTACAGCAAGACCGGTATGCTGTTTGGCTCGCAGATTGTGGCGGAAACCAGTGACTTCACCACGCAAAACCCGGAACTGGCTCAGATGCTGCCGGACTACGTGGAAAACTGTGTGATCGGCGACATTCTGCTGAACGGTAAATACACCATCAATCAGCTGCTCAATTCCACTGACCCGCTGACGCTGATAACCAGTAACCCAAGCCCGCTGCGGGGCATCTTTAAGATGACCTCCACCTCGCGTCAGTTCCTGACCTGTCAGCAGGCGGCAACGGAGATTAAGACGCTGGCGAATACCGACGTCAATCCGGGCAGTGCGACGTTCACCTGGCTGACGCGGAAGGTCTTCGGCAACAAGCTGAATGGCGCCTCGCTTCTGGCCAACGCTATGGGTGAGAGCTACGGATTCTTCTATGCCGGGGGAATGACGGCTGCGCAGATCATGAAGAACAACATCACGAACAGTGCAGTCCGGCAGGGGATTAAGGGTTTTGCCGCTCGCTCATCCGACACGGCTAACCTGCTGAACCTGGCCACCGAGAACGCTGCAACCAAACAGCGTCTCAGCTGGGCGGCGGGTAATGAGCTTGCCACCCGCACACTGCCGTTTGCACAATCCCTGCTGATGCTTATCCTGGTGTGCCTGTTCCCGCTGATGATTGCGCTGGCCGCATCAAATCACACTATGTTTGGGCTGAACACCCTGAAAATATACGTTTCCGGGTTTATCTATTTCCAGATGTGGCCGGTGATGTTCGCCATCCTTAACTATGCCGCGAACTACTGGCTGCAGAGTCAGGCCGGGGGCACGCCTCTGGTGCTGGCCAACAAGGATGTGGTGGCACTGCAGCATTCGGACGTGGCGAATCTGGCAGGGTATCTGTCGTTGTCCATTCCGGTGCTGTCGTTCTATCTGACCAAGGGTGCTGCGGCGATGGGCTCCCAGGTGGCAGGCAGTGTCCTCAGTTCGGGCGCCTTCACGTCGGCAGGTGTGGCAGCGACCACGGCGGACGGAAACTGGTCGTTTAACAACATGTCGATGGATAATGTCAGCCAGAACAAGATGGATACCAACCTGATGCAGCGTCAGGGCCAGCAGACGTGGCAGGCAGATAATGGTTCCACGCAGACGCAGACGGCCGGTGGCCATACGGTTATCGACGGCTCCGGCGCAATGTCGAATCTGCCGGTGAACATGAAGCTCAGCCAGCTGGCCAGCAGTGGTTTCCAGGAGTCAGCTCGCCAGTCGCAGGTCCAGGCGCAGACGGCGCTCGATGGCTACAACCACAGCGTCACCAGTGGCTGGTCGCAGCTCTCACAGCTGTCTCACCAGACCGGTACCAGCGACAGCCTGACCAGCGGTAGTGAAAACAGCCAGGCCACTAACGCAACGCGCGGCGCGAGCATGATGATGTCGGCCGCTGAAAGCTATGCGAAAGCTAACAATATCTCGACGCAGGAAGCCTATAACAAGCTGATGGATATCAGTAATCAGGGGTCTGTATCTGCAGGCATTAAAGGTACGGCCGGAGGGGGACTTAATCTGGGCGTTGTTAAGCTTGGTGCTGAAGGAAGTGTTTCTGGTGACTTGCGGCATTCGACGGGCAGTTCAAGAGGCGTTCAGGACTCGGGCTCTCAAACACAAGATTCGCGACATGATCAGAACAGCCAGGCAGTTAATGACTTCCGCCAGGGCATGGATATGGTCAAAAGTAGCCGAATCACCGATGGCGCGAATCATTCCGAGAATGCTGCAAGCAGCAATGTTCAGCAGCTGGCTGCAACGCTTAATGATGCTGAGAGCCAGTACCATCAGTACACCACCAGTTCGACACAGAGTAGCGAGTTCAGCAGGATGGCCACCGTTGCACAGAACCAGAGCGCAAGCCTCGATACGAACTATACGCAGGAGTTTGTTGACTGGGCGGCCAATAAATACGGCGATAAGGCACAGTCAATGCTGACAAGTGCGCCATCGGCGCGCGAAGCGGCGATGGCATTCGTGAATGAGCGTCTCAAACCTGAAATCATGGGGGATTATCAGCAGGGTCGTTCAGATCTTACCAGCGGTCAGGAGCATGCAGCATTCAGTGGTGAGCACGTGGTTCAGCCAGCCAACATCATTCAGCAAGGATCAGGCCCGGCAGGTAATGATGGAGGTGTACGTTACAGCCCTGTCGAGAGTGGCTCTTATAATTCGAACGGCACGGGGAACCACCATACAGATGGAGCGTCTCAGGTGACGGAATATGCGGGCACTTACGGTGGACAGGTTTCATCTGGGGGGGGAAGCGTGTCTGTGAGAACAGGCGGTTCTGCTTCGGGTAGCCATGAGTCATCATTGTTAGCGCAAAATCAAACGGACAGTGAGAACTTAGCCGGTCAACGGGAAATCAGCCATAACGAAGTACATTCTGGCTACGGCAGACAGGAACAAAGCTCCCAAATCCAGTCAGGCACTCACAGAAGCGAACAGGATAGCCTCTCCATTAAATCCAGTGATCATGATACCGGAAGACATTCGGCTGAAAGGCAACGCTCTGACTCCAGCGCTGGGATGCAGCAGGAATTACGCCAATCCGGGACCTTACGGGAACAAGGGGGAGCAACAGGCCACAGGAACGAAATGAGCCATAGCCCTGCAACCATGAATGTTGAGGAGCAGCGGGTTCAGGGTAATGCTATGCAGGCGTCTTTCAAAGAAAACCAGGCAAAACTGCATGAACAGTCAGGTCAGGGTTTTGGTCCGCAAAATGATATCCAGCGACGTGTAGCGGAACAAAGATCTGAAAATGAGCATAAAATCAACGAATCTGCTGGAGAAATTGGTAAAAAACAATCCACTGTTCAGACATCCAGTGATATCCTGAAAGGAGAGAATTTAAACGCAACCGGTAATTTCAAAATTCAACGAAAAGAAGCCGAGATTGACCAGCAAACGCCAGTTATAGACAGTGCAGAAAAAAGGAAGTTAGAAGAGCAGTTGCTGGAATTGAGGAAAAGGGCCGGCTAGGAGGATAAATGCTAAAGGCTAATCTATGCAGAATTTCATACATTCCTGTATTTAGTATATATGCTGCTATTCCACTCATTCATGATGTGATGCCTAACCATAACGGGTATTACAGTGAGGATTGGATCGCATTGGCAGGGATGTACGCGTTAGGTACATTGATATCCTTACCGTTGTTTTATCTTCTTAAAAAAGCAGATAAGAGCGGCAGTGGTGTTTCAATCACCTCGCTCTTTCCACGCTTGCTTACTTCAATTTTAGCGCAAGTAATATGCCTCTTTTTCTTCTGGGGAAATTCAATATATCTATATCTGTCGATGTCCACAGTTATGGTTCTTTCCGCCGTGTTATTTGGGGCTGGAAGGAAGGAGTTAAACCTCTTGAAGGATAAAGATACTGGCAATATCTATGAAATACGCGGGAGTAAAGCGTATAGACTTTCAGAGGAAGAGGCCGCTAGATATCAAACAAGTATGTCTGGCAAGGGAATAGCATTGGCTGAGTTTTCATCGAGCCAATATTCAGGGCTAGACACAAATTCAACTGTTCTACCTATCAATTTCGGTGCGAGTTATACGGATATTAATCAAGGGATTGCTATAAATCCTTCGTCAGGAATGCCAATGGTTGGTGGCATCTCTGGCCTGGATATACACGGAAACAGTTGGGGAACAAACTTCAACGAACCTTCAAATACGTATGACCCTAACCGGGGATACTGAAAGTAAGGGGGCAATAGCCCCCTTAATTATTGTAGTAATCAAAGCCAAATCATCTTTTTAACCTAAATTTCTTTTCAAATCAGCCGATAACGTCTCTGTTAGCTATATCTCGCTAACGGGGACGTTTTTCTATGCACAGGAAGAATTCATGAAATTAAAACAATTAGCCGTTGTAGGTCTGATCGCTTCTACTCTTGTACTGTCAGGTTGTGGTGCCATGTCCACTGCGGTGAAGAAGCGTAATCTCGATGTCAAAACTCAGATGAGTGAAACCATCTGGCTGGAGCCATCATCAGAGAAAACGGTTTATCTTCAGATCCGTAATACCTCTGACAAGGACATGTCTGGTCTGCAGGCACAAATTACAAATGAACTGGCCGCCAAAGGCTACCGCGTCACCAGTTCTCCGGACGCCGCCTACTACTGGATTCAGGCGAACGTACTGAAAGCCGAAAAAATGGATCTGCGTGATGCGCAGGGCTTCCTCAAGACCGGGTACGAAGGTGCGGCAATGGGAGCGGCACTGGGCGCGGGTATTACGGCGTATAACTCGTCTTCAGCTGGCGCAACGCTGGGTGTAGGGCTGGCCAGTGGCCTGATTGGTATGGCTGCAGATGCAATGGTTGAAGACGTGAACTACACGATGGTGACCGATCTGCAAATTTCCGAGCGCAGCAAGGCGACCGTCACGACTGATAATATCGCTGCACTGAAGCAGGGGACCTCAGGCGTCAAGCTACAGACCAGCTCAGAACAGGGCAACCGCGCTAAATACCAGACCCGTGTGGTATCCAATGCCAACAAGGTAAACCTCAAGTACGAAGAGGCGAAACCTGTCCTGGAAGCTCAGCTGGCCAAATCCATCGCCGGCATCATGTAATACCCTGCGGCTGTGGCGACCGTCACAGCCTGTTCCCCCTCAGACTGATATTCACCGTGTTCTTTCCGGAGCCGGGTGCGTCAGTGCTTTCTGTCAGTTACCAGTAATTACGCTTCCTCGCATGGCTGCGCCTGGCGCAGCCCTGTCTGCGGCGAGCGTTGCGTCCTTAATTTCAAAGGAGTTCGTCCATCATGATGCATCAGATAAATGAACGTGCAGATTACTCAGCTGAATTCTGGTCGCTTATCCATCTGGAAAGTGAGCTGATGGCAGCAAGGGCCTGGATGAATGTATTCGGTTCACTTCCTGAGGGGCAGGGTATGACCATTGTTGCTTTCTGGGCTGGCTATGAATTTACCCTTTATGATCTGGAGCCCCGGGAGTGGCATTCAGCGGTTTATAGGGATGTGGCCTCTTCAGTTTGTTCTATGGCTGCATGTATTAATAAACAGGACTGGGAGGACGGATGTCAGCAGGCCAGGTATGAACTGAGTCAGATGGAATAACCTGAAGATTGACCTCCCACGCGGTACCACATTTTTTTATCACCCTTTTCAACGTTTCTTCTCTGATAACACACATCACCGCGCAGGTGATGCGATAACGGCCGGACAACACGCTATGAGCTTCGCAGGAAAAAACCTCACCCAGGGCGGTCAGATGACCGCCTACCGCTGGCGCATGTTCATTCAGGTGAACAACTGGATAGGATTCTGGATCTTCATCCTGTTCGCCGTACTGACTACCGCCATCTTTCTCTGGCGAATCCCTCAGGAAGCCCTGGATAACGGTTCCCTGTGGTGGTTCGCCAGTATCAACAGCAGCTTTATCGACCTGATGCCGGCATCGGGAACGCCAAAAATCTACGACGTTCACTACTGGTATGCGCCTACCGCGACGGCAATGGTGCTGAAGATGACCCTGCCGCAGATTTATACCGACCCGTACATGCAGGCGATGGGCGACCAGTGCCTGCGTGAGCTGCAATGGGCGGCCGGCGCCAGCGGGCTGTTCAGTATGGTGGTGTTTATCGCCGTGACCTGGTTTATCGCGAATATCGGCCGAAAGGAGAGCGAGGACGAATATCTCTCCGGCATGCAGCTGACCGACAAGCCAGCGGAAGTGAATAAGCTACTGCGTAAAAATGGTGAACTCTCTGATTTGCGCGTAGGCGACCTGCATATGGTCAGGATGGCGGAGGTACTCAATTTCCTGATGCATGGCACTATCGGGGTGGGGAAGTCGACGCTGATACGCTGGTTACTCGACTACATCCGCAAACGCGGTGACCGGGCCATCATCTACGACTCAGGTTGTACCTTCACAGAAACCCACTATAACCCGTCTACCGATATCATCCTTAACGCCCACGACGAGCGATGTGCCAACTGGCAGATGTGGGGTGAGTGCGTTGACGCGGTCGATTATGACAACCTGGCCGCCAGCCTCATTCCGGTAGAAGGGGAATCCGATCCGTTCTGGGTATCCAGCTCGCGAACCATTTATGCCGATCTCGCAATTCGTATGTCAACGGACCCGGAACGGAGCATTGAGAAGTTCCTCAAAACCCTGCTGTCCCTCAGCATGAAAAATCTGCGTGACTATCTGGCCAACACGCCCTCAGCCAACCTGGTTGAGGAGAAGATCGAGAAAACGGCCATTTCCATTCGCTCGGTGGTAACCAACTACGCCAAAGCCCTTCGCTATCTGCAGGGGCTGGATGACGGAACGAAGCCGCCGTTCACCATCCGCGAGTGGATGACGCAGGAGCGCTATGACAGCAGCTGGCTGTTTATTTCAACCCAGGCACGTCACCGCAAGAGTGTACGCCCGCTTATCTCGCTGTGGGTGTCGTTGGCCACGCTGATGCTGCAGAGCATGGGGGAGAACAGCGACCGCCGCGTATGGTTCATTATCGATGAAGCCCCCAGCCTGCAGCGCATACCCGAGCTGGCCGAGACGCTTGCCGAGGCGCGTAAATTTGGTGGCTGTTTCGTGTTGGGCATGCAGAACATGGCGCAGCTGGTTCACGTCTACGGCCGCGAGCTGGCCAAAAGCATCTTCGACCTGATGAACACCCGTATGTACGGACGTTCGCCGAGCGCCGAGATGGCCAAAGTGGTGGAAGAGGAGCTGGGCAACCAGCGTAAGCGCAAAATCCGTGAGCAGAACAGCTACGGTCTGGACCAGGTGCGTGACGGTGTGTCCCTCGGTAAGGACGAGGTGAATAACCCGATTGTCGACTACGAGCAGATCATGCGTCTGCCAAACCTCAACTTTTATGTTCGCCTCCCGGGTGAGTATCCGGTCGTCCGTCTGAAGCTGAAATATCGCGCGCTGAAGAAACGGCAGGCAGGCCTCATTGAGCGCAATATCCGCGATGCGCTCAGTCCGGAGCTTGAGAGGGTTATTCAGGAGAACGAGCGCGCAGCGGCTGCTGCAGGTCTGACGTTCCCGACCGGTGAAGAAGTGCTGGAGAAGGGAAGCGAAATGTCAGCCGCAGCTGACAGTACGGTTCATGTTGCTTCTGCCGGTACGCCGGCATCATCGCCCGTCGAAAAAAAGACAGCAACACCAGAGACAGCGCCGAAGCCTCCTCAGGGCACAGTGCCTGAGCGGAAACAGGTTGCTGTCATGGAGCCTGTTATCTCCGGTTCTGCGACAGTCGTACCGGAAGAGGGGGGCGGAAAACACAACACGGTGACACCTCCTGTCACTGCAGAGAAAAAAGATAACGTTGTTTCTCTCCGTTCTGTTGGCGCAATGAAAAAACCGACTGAAGCACCGGGCAAATTACCGGTCTCCCCCGGAGTGACCGGTCACCCGGGTACCGCTGACTCTGTACAAACAATGCCCGATGCCCTCAAGGCCCTGCGAAACCGACATCATGTAACGGAACCACCTGTCGCCTCACCTCTGAGCATGCTGCACAGGGCACGCCAGCGGCCGGCCTCTTCGGAAAGCGATCCGCAGACAGAGGAAAACGGCGGTGAGTCCATGAACCTCGACATGAAAGTGACGGCACTGCCTGACGGCGGCCTGAGTCTGACGACGGCAGGGAAGTCAGTGACACCGAAAACCCCGGATGAAGCCCACAGCACACACCGCAAGCTGGCGCAGGAAGAAGAGAACATTTTACTTCACCGTCACGCGGACGACCCGGGTTACGACGAAAACGACCATTACTATTACGACAGAGAGCCTGAATTATGATGTCAGTCGCCCCAGTAGCGTCAGCCGGCGAGGCTGCAGGCTACTACAGCAATTCCGATAACTACTATTTTCTGGGTAGCCTGCAGAGCCTGTGGATGGGAGAGGGTGCAAAAGCGCTGGGTCTGGAGGGCAACGTCCGTGGCGATGATCTGACGGCCGTGCTCGAGGGCCGTCTGCCGGACGGTTCACGCCTGGGCAAGGAGGTTAACGGACAGCATGTCCACCGCCCGGGTCATGACCTGACCTTTTCCGCTCCCAAGAGCGTGTCCATTCTGGCACTCATTGGCAACGATAAAGAAATGGTGGAGGCACATAACCACGCGGTCCGCGTGGCGGCCGGCTATGTGGAGAAGCTCATCTCGGCCCGCGACACGAAAGACGGCGTCACGTCCATCGTACATACCGGCAAGATGGTGGCAGCTGCTTACACGCATGACACTTCACGTAACCTCGATCCGCAGCTGCACACCCACCTCCTGATTGCCAACATGACAGAGTATGCGGGCAAATGGAAAGCCCTGGCCACGGACTATATCCATAACGCCGGCTTTATCGAAACCGTCATGAAGCATCAGGTCACGCTCGGGAAAATTTATCGCAGCGCGCTGCGTGAACGGGTTGAAGCCCTCGGGCATGAAGTGGAAGAAGTAGGCAAGCATGGCATGTGGGAGATCAAGGGTGTTCCGGAAGAAGTCAGGGACGAATATTCCTCACGGGGCAGGGAAATACAGGGGGCCGTGGGGGCTGAAGCCACGCTGCGCAGCCGGGATGTGGCCGCCAAAGACACCCGCAGGGCGAAAGTTGACCCTTCGCGCATGCGCCTGATGGAGCGCTGGCTGGGCCAGATGAAGGAGAAGGGATTTGACCTGAAGGCGTATCAGGAGAGCGTGGTGCCGCGTGATGCAGGTCTTCGTGAGACCGTGACTCATCCGGAGCGAGACCACCAGGCTAAGCCGGTTCCTGCCGGGCCTGAACTGGCTCCTCTGCAGACGTCGTCCACGGCAGAAAAGAGCGTCGATACACCTGCTCAACCCGCAGAACGGGAGAGCCAGTCCCGTCAGGCTGTGGCACAGATGGCTGACACACTGCGTCAGACGGTACAGACCGGCCCCGAAAAGACGCCGGCGGCCAGGAGTTTTCCTGCAGCGCAGCGGGACACTGAAATACCCCGCCCGGAACTGGCTGAGGCTGTCCGGCTGGCCATCTCGCAGTTAAGTGACAGTAAAACGCGCTTCACCTTTGGCGAGCTGATGATGACCACCGCTGAGCTGAGCGAGCAGCTGCCGGAGATTCAGGAAATTCGTGTGGCCATCGATGCGGCGCTGAAGGACGGCATGATTGTGCCGCTGGACAGTGAGAAAGGGGTCTTCACCTCCCGTATTCACCTGCTGGATGAACTCTCGATCCAGGCGCTGAGTCAGGAACATCTCAAATCCACAAAAGTCGTCAGTTTCACCCGCCCGGCGCAGTACGCGCCGGCGGCGCTGGAAGTGGTGGAGAAGGATGCCCTGGTTCTGATGAATGCCCCGTCAGGCGTGGCGGGCATCCGTGACCTGACCGCGCAGCTGGCCGGCATTGCCGGCGCGAACGGCCGTGACGTGCAGGTGCTGGCCAGCTCTGCCGAGCGCGCCATTTCGCTGGCGAAATCCGACGATTTGCGAGAACGGATTATCAGCCGGCAGCATGTTCTGAGCGGTGATTTCCACCTGAAATCCCAGAGCACACTGATTATCGAAGGGGCAGAGCGTCTGGGATTAAAGGAGACGCTGGTACTGCTGGGCGAAGCGCGTGCGCAGGACGCACAGCTGGTCTTTCTCGACAGTGCCGGGCGTCAGGCGAACGGTAATGCCATGTCCGTACTGGAGTCCGCGGGGGTTGCCCGCTCCCGCCGCACGGAGCCGGCGCCCGGGCTGGAGGCCGAAGTGGTCAGTATTCCGAACAAACGCGACCGTTACGAGGCGCTGGCCAACCGGTTTGCAGAGCTGAGCGGAGGCAGTGAAAACGTCACCGCCGTCGTGGTCGGCAGGCGTGAACAGGCACAGCTGACGAGCCTGGTACGTGAGGCGCTGCAGAACGCAGGACAGCTGGGGCGCGACGGCGTGGAGATAGAGGCCCGGCAGCCGGTCTGGCTCGACAGCAAAACGCGCCGCATGCCCGGTTCATACCGTCCCGGTATGGTACTTGAAGATCGCACGGACGCAAAAGCGCGTAAGTCGTATGTGATTGACCGGGTGCATGAGGACACGCGAGTCCTCTCGCTCATCGACGGGGACGGCGTGCTGACCCGGATGAAAATCGGGGATATCAGCGCTGACTGGCGTCTCTTCAGCCGCGAAACCCTCAGCGTGGCCACCGGCGAAAAACTGCTGGCCGTGGCGGGGGATCGTGAGCACAGCCTGAAGGCAAAAGACCGTCTTGAGGTGACCGGGATAAGTGAAAAGGGGATTGAGGTGAAACGGGGGGAAGAGACCCTGACGCTGCCAAAAGACCAGCCGCTCTACCTGTCGCATGCCTACGTGACCGCGCCGGGCGGCCGGGATAACGACACCGGTGTGGTGCTGGCCGCGCTGAACAGTCGCGACATCTCATCCCAGACCATGAACTCGCTGGCGCAGAGTGGTCACCGGGCGGAAGTGTTCACCGCCGAAGTGCAGGATCGGGCAGAAGCCCGGCTGCAGCGCATGAAGACCAGTGCCTCTCCCGTGCAGCTGGTCAGAAGGCTGAGTGGCCACGATGACGTCAGCCAGGCGGTTGACTCGCTGCATGACAGCGTCCGGACGGACGCTGGGCTGGCCGTCTGGCGTGCCATCAATGACCAGCGCACTGTGGTGTTCAGCGAACTTAAGCTGGCGACGGAGGCGCAGAAATATCATCCGGACCTTGAAGCTATCGGGAATGAAATTGGCGCGATGATTAAAAATGGCGAGCTGTTGTCCGTATCCGCAGGGGGAGAGCCGGTACTGGTTTCCCGGTCCACATGGGAGATGGAGAAAGCCATTCTGCGTGTGGTGGGGGAAGGGAAAGGTACGCAGCAGCCCTTGCTGGAACAGGTACCGGAGGCCGTGCTGAACGGACTCACCGATGGCCAGAAAAAGGCGACCACCCTGGTGCTGGGCACCACGGATCAGTTTATCGGGATTCAGGGTTATGCCGGCGTGGGGAAAACCACGCAGCTGAAGGCGGTGATATCTGCACTGGAGACCATACCGGTGGACGTTCGTCCGGTGATGACGGGGCTTGCTCCAACGCACCAGGCGGTGAAAGAGATGAGCGAAGTCGGTGTCCGGGCGCAGACCATCAAATCCTTTATCGTTGAACATGACCAGGCGACGGCCGCAGGCGGTAAGCCCGACTATAAAGGACAGGTGTTTCTTATCGATGAGTCCTCAATGGCAGGCAACCAGGATACGGCGGCCCTGTTCCAGGCCATTGCCAGCGGCGGCGGTCGCGCGGTCTCGATGGGGGACATCGACCAGTTTGAATCGGTCGACGTGGGCGCGCCGTTTAAGCTGATGCAGGAGCGCAGCCCGATGGATGTGGCCATCATGAAGCAAATCGTCCGCCAGAAAGACCTGCAGCTGCGCGGTGCCGTTCACGACATCATTGATAACCGGATCGATGCGGCCCTGCAGCGCATTGAAACCCAGCCGGCTGACCGTGTGGCGCGTAGCGCTTCAGCCACGCTCCCGGGGAGTGCCATTCAGGAAACGGAGACGCCTGTTAACGACATCGTGGCTGACTGGACGGACCGGACGCCGGAGGCGCGGTCCCGTACCCTCATTATCACCCAGCTGAACGCCGACCGTCGTGCGGTAAATGCCGGCATTCATGCTGTGCTGGCTGCACGGGGAGAGCTGGGGGAGAAGGCCATTACGGTGCCGGTGCTCGATAAAATCACCCACACCCGTCATGAGTTCAATAAAACCGATGCCTGGGAAGCCGGGATGGTGGTTAAACGCGGCGATCGCTACCAGGACGTGCTGGCCGTTGACCGCAACGGCAGTACGGTCACGGTACGCGATGAGGAGGGGAAGATTGGACTGTATTCCCCGAAGCAACTCATCACCGGCGACGTGCAGCTGTTTCGCCGCAGCGAGAGGGAAGTCCGTGCCGGCGATCTGCTGAAGTTCACGGCGACAGACAAGGAGCAGGGACAGATGGCCAGCCAGCGCTATACGGTCGAGTCGGTCAGCGAAACGGGCAATATTCGCCTGAAGGGGGAAAACGGCCGCATTACCATCAATCCTCAGGCGGTCAGGGCGCAGCAGCATATTGACTACGGCTGGGCTGTCACCGGGTACGGTGCTCAGGGGGCCAGTAGCGATTATGTCATTGCGCTTGAGGGCACGGAAGGCGGGCGTAAGGCACTTGCCTCCCGTCGCGCCTTCTACATCTCGGCCTCGCGCGTGAAAGAGCACGTCCAGATTTATACCGACGGGAAGGCGGACTGGGTTAAGGCGGTAAAAACGCCGGAGCGGGATATCAAAACGGCGCACGATGCGCTGGCGCCAGAAACGCAGCGTAAACAGGCGAAAGCTATCTGGGCAATGGGACAGCCGGTGAATAAAACGGCCATTGGCCGCGCCTGGGTGCGCCATCAGGGCATGCAGGACGCGTCCCTGACGGCAAAAATCATCCCGGCCACCCGGCGCTTTCCCGAACCGGCGCTGGCGCTGCCGGTGTATGACAACAACGGCCGGAGTGCGGGCCTGGCTCTGGTTTCCCTGGTTGCCAGCCCGGAAGGGCGGATGACACAGGGGGAGACCCGGATGGTCATGACAGAACGTGCCCGTGGTGCGGTACTGCAGCGAAGCCAGTCAGGCAACACGATTGTGGCCAGTGACCTGACGGCCGCGCTTGATGCAGTGCGACATCACCCGAAGGACGGCGTGGTCTGGCAGACCGGCGATGAGCCACCATCAGCACATCTGCTGAAAGTCAGCGGAGGTATCGTTACGGAGGCCGCATCAGAACACAAACTGACCCGTGACCAGGAGGAAACCACACGACAGACGGAAAAAGACATGCTTAACAAAGCCGCTAAAGCGGAAAAAGAAAAGAGTGAGACTCAGGAGCGTATTGTTGTGCCGGTGGAGGACGCGGTGCGTATTACGCCCGGGATGCTCGAGGTTGACGGCCGGAATGAGCCAACGATTCCTGACGGAAAAGTGCTCATTCAGGTTGCCAGCTCGGACAGCGTTAGCCACGATGAGATTGGCCGTCATATCAGGGCAGAAAAGGAACCATTGGCCAGCAAAGTCGCTTCGGAACGTGCGGGAGTCAGCCGCATTGTGAATGAGCTGGCCAATACCGAGCGGGATATTATCCGGCAACCCGAAAATAGCGAGCGCGGCCGCATGCCGGAGCGTGAAGAACAGACCCTCACCCGTACCATTCAGAAAGAACGTTAATCTCCCTTTTAACCATGAGACTCAGACGATGAAAGTACACAAATTAGCGGCATTAATAGTTACAACATACATAGGCTTTATTGCAACGGCACACGCTTCGGCCCCGCAGACGGTCTTCAGCCCGGAGCAGGAGGCCCGTATTGGCGAAATCGCAGCAGACTACCTGGTGTCCCACCCGGAGATACTGGTAACGGTCAGTCATAAGCTGCAGGAACAGCAGGAGGCACGTAAGCAGAAGATGTTTGCACTCAGCGTGATGGAGAATCAGGCGAACCTTCTGCATGATCCGGATACTCCGGCTTACGGGCCTGATAATGCAAAGGTCGCGGTGATTGAATTCTTTGATTACCAGTGCGTGTTCTGCAGCCGCTTCGCGCCGGAGCTGGAGAAGGTCATGAAAGCGCAGCCGGACGTCCGCTACCTCTTTAAGGAGTGGCCAATTTTTGGTGGTCGCTGGGAAGCCTCACTTCAGGCAGCGCAGCAGGGGCTGACGGTCTGGCAAAAGAAAGGGCCGCAGGCCTATGTCACCTATCACAATGCCATCTACGCCACCGGCCATAATGAAGGCAAACTGACGGCGCAGGATATTCGCGGGGCAGCGTCAAAGGCAGGGCTGGCCACCTCAGCTCCTGGCGACCATACCGCGTCCCTTGAGAAAAACAGCAATCTGGCAGAGGCGCTGGGACTCACCGGAACGCCGGGGATCATCGTCATGCCCGTCAGCGGCGCCACTCCTGACACCATAACGGTCTTCCCGGAAGCCGTTACCGCTGAAAGACTGCAGGCCGCTATAAGGAAAGCCTCACAGGGACAATAGTCCACCGGTCCGGCGAACGTCTCCCGCCAGAGACTGTTCTTCATGTTCCGCGCGTAAATGCCATCTTCCCGTTCCGTTCCCCTGCGCTTCCTCGATCAGACCTGCCGGCCTGATGCTGCGGCGAGCGCTGCCGGTTAAACGTCCCTTCAGGACAATTAGCACGCAAACAATGAACGCTAATCTGGCCTGACATCTGGAAATATTGCCAGCGAGAAGGTAGTATTCGGATCGTCAGCGATCGTCTTGTGGTGGGACAGATTGTTGATTCAGATTACTTTTGTGACCTAACTCAAACTGACGGTTTGACTGCTTTGTGGTGAGGCAGGCGGGTGGCAGAAGATGGTTTTACGGAAGAAATGCGGACTTCCGGAAACAGACAGGGACAGGACGTGTCCGTTAAAACGTTCAGGAGCAGGTGACGGGATTTCCCGGAGCCTGAATGCACAAACCCCCTGATATCTGCTACGAACTTGGCGGAACGTCAGATATCAGGGGGTCCAAAAGCAGGCGCGTTGCCTGTGAAGGATTATAACGCATGCACCATAGAAAACAACACCCGGCCGCCATAAGAACAGGCCGCCGTGAATGACAAGCAGGTTTCTGTTCACTGGTCTGAGCTTCCGGCCGAAGAGTTAATCCGTTTCTGGCAGGACGTCGATGCCGGCACACAGGATAATTTTCTTACTGAGCCGGTCAAAAAGCGGACCCGCCGTAAGCGCGGTAAACACTCCACAAAAGCCAAATGTGAAAACCCGTCCTGGTTCCGTCCTGAGCATTATAAAAAGCTCTCCGGGGAACTGGGGCATGCCTACAACCGTCTCGTGATGTTCGACAAACGGACCGGTCGCCCCAGACTGCGTGTTCACGTTTCCCGTCATCCCCTTTTCGTCACGGGTCGCCGTAAGGCAGGACGCAAATATGGTTTCCGGCCGGAACGCCGGTGCCTGATCGACTCTCTCTGGCCCCTGCTCATCAGTTTCTGTGATGGCGGCAAGCATACCGTCGGCATGTGTATCTCCAGGCTGGCCAGAGAATTAAGCCCGAAGGACGCTAAAGGGAATGTCATTCCGGAAACAGAGGTGACAGTGTCACGCCTATCCCGCCTGATTGAAGAGCAGGTACGCTTTGGTGTGCTTGGGCTGGCGGAAGAACGCACCTGGGATCGTGAATCCCGCTCCTGGCTGCCGACCTATGTCTATATCACCCACCTGGGATTCCAGATGCTGGGCGTCAATATGGACAAGCTGTTTAAGGAGCAGGATAAGAAGCTCCGTCAGAGCGCCGAGCGCGAGCAGCTGATCCGGGACGGGGTGATTAACGAACATGATGATGTTCTGCCCCACTCTGCGCGTAAATGCTGGTCTGCCCGTAAGCGCCGTGAAGCACTGATTTACCGTCGTAAAAAAGGCGCTGAGCGTAAACGTGCCAATAATCTGATAAAGCTGCCGGTGGATGAACGTCTTCATGCCATGGAAAAATGGGTTTTCAAAACCCTTCCTCATGATGAGGCGTACTGGTGTACGCCGGAACGACTGACACAGCTGGCGATTCAGCATCTTTACCAGCTGGACCTGGCGCTGTCACCGCCGGACTAGCCGCGACATACGGCACATCATCTCCCTCTGTTCACATGCCCCTCGCCGGGGCTTCTGGTGCTGGTTTTTTCCGGAAAAATTGAGCGTTTTTTGTTCCCGTCACCCGGTCGGGCGGCATTTTCTGACGCAAACGCATTGCCCTGATGGCCAGGAATAGCGATGAATTCTTTTTTCCACAGAAATCCGCAAACGAATAAGTCACCGTTTCCGGAAAAGAAAAAAACAGAACCCGCAATTTAATCTAACCCCCTTTTTTTTATCGCTCTGTTCATTTCATTCCAGAGTGGATCTTTGTCTTCCGCCACTCTGTGGATAATTAAAAAGGCCTTCGCATGCAGCGGCCTCACGGCCGCGCGCTCAGATGAAAATCAAAAGTACCTCCCGTCGCAGGCGACGGGCCCCGTTCTGGCCAGAACCTGACACCGTCTCCTGGCCTGACCCCTGCTAAACCGACGCCGCCCCGGCCCGAAGGGCCGGAACACCCTCGCTTTAAGAGGGATGTTGTAACTAGAAATCAGAGCAGCTGCAGCTAGAGTCGCGTTAAGCCCGCTGTACACGCTCGTAAGCGCCTCACGGCGCTAACGCGGAGATACAGCCCGTCAGCGGCCCCAGGCCTTGACGGTCTCACTCCGACCGCGCACATTAACAACCGGAAAGGCTTTAAGCGGGTAAGGCCTCGCAGGGAATGGGTTGGGACAGGCAGAACCTTTCAAACCGCAGCGGCTGACGCCGGTCACGACGCCCCTCACCAGAATCACCCGGTTCAGCTCCGGCTGGCGTCTCCATGCCGCTTCGCGGCATCATGGCCATGAGCCTTCATGTTGAATATCACTCTGCGGGGGTGACCGGATGGACTATTCAGATACCTTCATGCGACAGCATGATGAAATGTGCCAGGTGGTGGGCAGTATTGTGTTTTCGCTTATTGAAGCCGGGCATGACTCAACAAGCGAAAACATCGTGCTCGTGCTGCGCAACGGGCTTGCCGAAACCGGGAGATGGGAACCGGACCAGCTTCTGTACCTCCAGCTGGCCATTGATTTACTGCAGCGTGGCCGCAACATACCCGGACCGGGCTGACCCCGGAAACGGTGTCAGGTTTACCAGAGCTTTTCCAGTATGAGCAGGACCAGCAGATGGCCGGTATAGGCCATATAAAAGAAATGACGCGGCATAAAACGCTGACGGCCTGCCGGGCAGAGGTCCGTGCACAGGGACATTACTATCAGGGGGAATACCAGTGTTGGCAGTGTGGCCAGTAATAATGTCTCTGCAGGCATGCTGAGCAGATGCGTGATACCGTTTAAGCAGAGCAGTGACAGCACGGCAACAAAGGCGGCCCTGCGCTTCATTTCGGGGGCAGAGCTTCCCGTAACGGTTGCCAGGCTGACGGCCAGTATGACGCCCGACAGGCCATAACTTGCGGGCTGAAGCGGAAATATCATGAGCGCCAGAAGCAGACCACCGACAAGGTTTCCCTTCTGGCCATACCGGTACCGCAGGGCAAGCAGCTGCGTGACGCCGGCGAACACGAACAGGATGTTCATCGCCCACCACGGCTGGTGATCCAGGAAGGCCAGGCTGAATACCGGCTGCGTGATGACTGCCCAGATCCACAGTCGGTTTGCCCTTACCTGCAGACGTTCTGGCGAACGCTGCACGTTCATCGCCCATATAAGCGTGAACAGGGGGAAGGCCATCCGGCCAAGCGCATACATCATCGGCCAGGCTGGCGTCAGAAACAGCGTATTGATGTGATCGATGAGCATGGCCAGAAGCGCCACGAGCTTGATCATATCCATTGCTGCCGGGCTGGGTTGGCCGGTTTTCTGCAGGTTGTGAAATGCATCGGGTACGAACAGATTCATGCTGAATACTCCCCAGACGACATGCGGTCAGCAGCCAGCCCTGAACAGAATGCCAGAATACTCTGCCGGTTTGCGATGTCACCCTGACTTTTAATTTTTCCAGAATTTTGCGCACCGCAAATTCTGATTTATCCCGCAGCACACGCATGGCGCCAGCCACATCTTTATTCTGAATACAAAAAGTTAAAATATGAAAGTCGTTCATGTATCACCCCGTCCGTACTATATTGTTATCGGCAACAACCACAACATATTTAGATTAGGGGACGCACTGACCTGTAAATAATTATTTCAGTTTCGAGGGCCCATTATTTATTTACGAAATAACCGGCCATTAAATGACAGCAGCCAGAATTAACCCACACCGGTATAATACACTTCCTTTTTATAGTTTTCAGCGAATATCTCTTTGCCGGACATTCATCCTGACATGTTCTTTCTGTAAAGTTTCAACTGAATACAGACCAGGAATCAGCTTTATCCAGCTGATTCCTTATGAGAAACGCATCAACTTCTCCTCTCATTGCCGGTAACAGTTCCAGCGTATCAAGCTGCCCGGCAGGATCGTATTTTTCTGGTTCGTCATTTAGCTCACAGCTTGCCCGGTGCATAACAATGACACTGAGAGTCATTATATAAGGCTGCTCATCGTAGTGGTAGCCGGGTGAGTCAGGGTACTGTTCTTCGAACAGTTCGATCAACCGGAGAGTTTCCGCTTTTATTTCCTTTTCCCTGGAGATAATCAGAGCCATTCGCCGTGCTTCTTCTGATTTAATGGCCTGTTCTGCATCTTTGAGAGCCTGTCGTTTACGGGGGGCTCCCGATCTCTTTTTCATAATTATTGAATCTCAATATATTGAATGTACTAATTATCAGTATTTATAACATTAGCCGTTTTATAAGACCATTATCAACCCCTGCGGCGCATCATTCAGTGAAAATTACCGGCCTGCAATTTCTTTGCGTTTGGCTGCCGTACATCATGTTGAACAGATACAGTGAGATTACAGTCTGATAAAAGTCTGTCCCTGAATATGGTACAGGATGTACTTCTCGCATGACTTTTCTGCGTCAGAATCAGTCAATTCCCCTCCTTTAGCTGGAGATCGTATGCTAAAGTTTGTCAGCTTTACAGGGAGGAACTGCAGATGAGTAAACGAAGCGACATTATTGATGGCCGCCAGAGCCATCTGAAATATGGTCTGATTTACACAGAAGTTCTGGGATGGATTGATTTAGGACACGCTCAGGGTACGGATATCAGGAAGTTGCTGCGGGATATTGACGCAGGAGAATCATCCGGAAAACCTCAATATGAGATCACCTATGCTCAGTCCATGGTTGATCCGACAAGGTCCATGAAAATGGGTAAATTTATCAGGTGGCGAGTTAAGCGCGGCAGAGCCTATTCTGAGCGCCAGAGTATTGCCCTTGCGATGATGATGTCTCTGGCCCGGAGGTTCGAGGGGTTGCAATCTTCACCGCCTGTTAATCTGACGACAGACAGCGGATTCAGTGGTGAAGACCTTGTATCTGATTTACTTGGCTTCTACCGGGTTGTCTCGATCCAGAACCCGTTTGATATGCTCCGACCGATCAGTAAACAAGAAGCGCTCAAACGCTGGGATTATTATGGGAAAATTGGTTCCTGGAAAAATGAGACTTTCCAGCCTCTTTTATTCCCTGATCCGGAAAAATTTCCAAATGCCAGGCCCCGTAAAGGAGAACTACCCAATTTTATGAAATCGGTAAAACCGTGGAGTGATTTCCGTTCAGGGATTGTCACTATTGTCAGCGCTGACGGTTCCTATCTTGATTCAGCAAAAGGCGGAGTGTTGCCTTATGCGTAATTCATTTAAGTTACTCGCCGTGCTAGTGCTCCTGATTGCGGCTGCACTGTTCTGGTTCTGGCCTTATATACAAATGGAATTTGCCGAAAGCGCTCACTATAGCGAACAGGACCAGCGGGAGTATGATTTTTTCACTCCTGAAGTACTGAAAAAGATGCCACGTATTTCACCAAAATTTGATTTTGATTTTTCAAACATTACTGGTCCTGCTTCACATGTTTATGCAGTTAAATTTTACGGCACGAAGGAAACCAGAAAAATTGAGGATTATTTAAAGTCAAAGGGATATAAACAGGAGCAATGTGAAGCGGGGGAAATATGCTGGCGGGGCAATGATCCTCAGGAGACTGTCTACCTGGATATGCTGAATGGTGAAAACACTGTCATTGTTCAGGTAGTGTACAACTTTAATTAAAATGTCCGCCGCAGGTGCTAACACCGAATGCCGAGCCCTGCCTGCCAGTGAGTACGCAGCGACAGCGTCTTCTGGGGCAGTTACAGAAGACCCAGACCGCCACGGAAGAGAATGCCACTCTCATCACCGAGCGGGAAATTGAAATTAAGGGGGGAGACGGCGTGTTCCGGGTTCTCCGGCATTTCGGCGTGGTCTTGAAGAATCCCGGGCTGGTGATTGCCGTTTTTGCCGACATCACGGATATCCAAACTGACCCCAGGAAGATCTGCAGGCTATCATGGACTATAGCTTCAGACACTTCGGGGTTGTTCAGGCTGATGCGCTGCCGGCAGTTACGCCTGCTGGTTTTAAAGCCAAGCGGCGTTTTTCTTCTGATGTGAATTATGGATATCCCATAAGTTAAACGAAGAAACACCCTCGCAAAGGAGTCTTTCTTAGTTAATTTATCGACTCATTTTAAATGAGTTGAGATCGCTCATTAATTATCTGTATTGTTTACTGAAGTCCTTGCCCTGACCAGAGCAAAATCTTCACGGATAGATTTTGCGGCTGGCTTCCACCCTTTAGCCCATTCCTCGTTCAGACGGCCTTCACTGACAATTTTCAGGGTGATGGCATAAGGGGTGCGCTGCAGTTTCTTCGATAGCCAGAGTATATGATCATCGATTCTTTCATCCGGAATATCAGCAATAATCGAATGAATAAGGTCCAGGTCCTCCGGTGCCCACGGTTTTCCTGAACGCGGAAACACTTCATCCGGAAGGCGTGTTTTTTTCCTTTTCTTCTTTTACCTGCTTTTTAGCTTCTTTTTCCGCAGTGATGAGACGCTGCCGCTCCGTTAACCCTCCCAGAATTGCAACCGTCCTGACCATATTTTCACGCTGCTCACGAGTAATATTTACTTCACCGCATATAATGGCATTCAAAGTATCAACAAGGTTTTCCAGCTTGCTTTCTGTTAATTTTAACGTCATTCAAAAATCTCCTTAATCATTATTCTTTTTTAGCCCATCCTGATGCAGGCTACGCCAGCGCAAGGGCTCTGTCTGACCCGGTTATGACACTGGCGGCGGGCTTCGGCCTCCAGAACAGCGTAGTCTGACCGGGCGGGTTTTCCGTGGTACCGGTATGCCCAGGCCAGTGCTTTGCGTATTTGTTCGGCATTCACATCCGTCACGCCAAGCCACACGGTACCGAGCAGACGTCCATAGCGATCCTTATCACTTCCGGTGACGGTTACATGCCGCCGAGCCACCATCGATGACAGTTCCTGACGGGAACGCTGGCCAAAGGGCTGATACTTTTCCGGCGCATCGATACCGGCCAGACGAATGCGCGTCAGTTGATTTCCTGGCTCAAGCATCTCAACGGTATCCCCGTCCAGCACGCGCACAATCCGGCCGCTGAAATCTGCATTCGTATACTTGGTTCAGCTGTCAGGCATGGCCCGGTTTAAAAAGATACGCTGACAGTTCTGCTGCGGTAATATCAAACTCGAGTTGCTGTATGACTTCTGCCAATTTTTTCTCTGCAGTATCGCGGTCAATCTGATTCAGTAAAATCTGGAGAGCGGCCTGTTTAAGCTCCGTAGGCAGATGTTCCAGATCAATAATGATATCGCCGTCAGTTTCTTCAGCCGGCTCCCTGAAAAGCCAGCCGTAGTCCGTGTGCTCAGCATTCATGTCAGTAGTCTCCGTAACGAAAATTTTTATCGGGATTACTTCATCCAGTCTTCCAGCACCAGGCCCGGCACCCGCTCAAACTCCCGCGTATTATTCGTCACCAGCACGGCACCGGCCGCAATGGCGTGCCCGGCAATCGCCGTGTCGTTCGGGCCGATCGGCGTGCCGGCCATGCGCAGCGCCACCTTAATCTCCGTGGTCGCATCCACCGCAGCGCGATCCCAGGGCAGGATGGTATCGAGGCGGGAGCAGAACGCGTCAACCAGCTGCATATGGCGGGGCGAAGCCTTCGGGCCGGTGGCGCCGAATCGCATCTCGGAGTAAGTGATGGCCGAAACCACAATGCGGTGACCGCGCAGCACCGCCTGCTCCAGGCGCTTCAGCACGGCTTCCGGCTGCTCGCGCATGATGAACGAGCAGATGTTGGTGTCGAGCATATAGATCTTGTTCACAGATTAATCCGTCCTTCGTCGCTGACAACGTCCTCGCGCTCCGCCATAAAGTCCGGGTCAGCTTTTTCGAGCTGCGCGAACGAACCCCAGGTCGGCCGGACGGGACGCAGGATAATGCTGTCCCCTTCCCGGACGATCTCCAGCTCGCTCACCCCCTCAAAATCCAGATCGCGGGGCAGACGGATGGCGCGGTTGTTGCCGTTTTTAAAAATTGATACGGTTCTCATGATTTTTCTCCCGGGTAAGTGTGGATATGTGATGCATATCCGGAATGAGGTTCATTGCACCGGGGGTGCATATGTTCAGTATATACAGATGTTTTGCATATGTATATGTTTGGCCTATGCTCTGTTTTCTCTTCTTTCGCGAAGACCCGAAAAAAGGTTAGGGATATTTTTGCTAGCATGCCGGAGATGGGAGCAGGGGATTAAGCTGATATAATGATGTAAGAACAAATCTTACATTGAGAAACGGAGGTGTTATGGCCCGTACGATGACGGTGGACGTGGGTGATGAGCTGCGTGAATTTATCGATTCGCTGGTTAAGGCCGGTGATTACCGTACCCAGAGCGAAGTCATGCGTGGCGCGCTGCGGCTGCTGCGTGAGAAGCAAGCTGAATCCCGAATTCAGGAACTGCGCGATCTGCTGGCCAAAGGACTCAGCAGCGGCGAGGCGAAACCATGGGACAAGGATGCATTCCTGAAAAATGTCAGGGCCAGGGTGGAAAATGAAAGAGATTGAGCTGACACCAAAAGCAGAAGAAGATCTGGAGGATATCTGGGATTACAGCTTCAGACCGTTCGGGGTTGTTCAGGCGGATGCGTATATCGACCGCATAGCCGCAGTGTTTGATGTGCTGGCCATGCATGACATCGGCACGCATCGCGCAGAGCTGGAGAAGATATCTGATCGCTGCCGGTGGAACAGCATGTGATCTATTTTGCGCCATCAAATTCGGTGGTTACGATCATTCGTATTCTCAGCCAGTCTCAGGATACGGAGCGGTATGAATCCTGGAGATAATCGGGAAAGAAAATAATTAAATTATAAAAAAATCAATAAGTTTGTCTGGACTGTTTTTAAAGGTCCGCTTTGTGGCTAAATTAAGATGTCCGTATGTGAGTTATGCCTCATCTTTTGCCAAAGATTTCCAGGCTCCTTGTCTGGAGTTGCTGCAGTGCTTCCAGCATGTCGTTCTGATTCAGGCTTTGTTGTGATTTTTTTCCGGGCTGTTTCTTTCTGCGTGAGGTCTGGCCGTCCAGTGATGGCAGGACCTGCGGACGGGTATTGTCCCGTTTGTCCTGAACCAGCTTTATCATCTCCAGAGCCCGTCCCTGGCGCTTGTTGTCGACGATGGGACCCTGGTCCAGCTCACCCAGGCGATCGTACGTGATAGGGTATGGAAGAGCCACTGGCCCGGAGCTCGAGAGTACTATCCGGATACTGCCAGACATCGATATATTTCCCCTGAAAACGACGGTTTTCTTCTTGGGGCAATTTTCGATATCTAAACTGCCCCTGGTTGCGTTGCCATGTTACAGGTTAGGGACGAATAAATAAGTGTTTTTACACGCTGCATTTGGATTCCCAACGCTATCTGGGGGCGACTCGAAATGCCCATCATTTTTACACTAAAGTTGGCGGGCTATTGGGTTTAACGTCGCGCCGTGTTTGATTTCGTTACCCTTAGTGCTTTCCGCATGAACCTGCACAGACAGGGGGCAACAGGCGAGGGCGATACGTTTTGGGCCGGTGATAACTATTATCATTTGTTTTTGGCGCGAATCTGCGCAAAAATCCGAATAATCACAGTTGATAAAAAATGGACGCATATCGGAGTGCTGTCTTAATTGTTAATATCCGGGAAAGGCAAAAGAGGACTATTTGAGAATAGTTTAGCGCTTCAGTTCTCAGGATGGGCAACCGTTGTATCGGATTTGATAGACTCTGGTAATCCGCCGCTATTCTCAGCAGGGAGAGATTAAAGATGCGCGTTACCGGGTTCATCGTATTGCTGCTGATGAGCATGAATGTTTTTGCGCAGAGTGCGTTGGGCGATGCCTTTGCACGCTTTCGACAACTGCTTACTGAGTTACCCGCGACACGTCAGATTGCGTTCCCGGCACTTCAGGAGGTGGATCCGCGTCTTATCTCGCCATCGTCGCTCTATCTCCAGTCACAACGACTTACTGACGACGCCCTGCGTACCCTGTGGCGCTATCACCAGCAATGCAACGGGCCGTTAAACGGCGTGCCTCCACCGTGGCAGCAGTTTGAAGAGGCGCGTTGCCAGCATCTTCAGCTTCCCGTCTCCTGGTATGAACAGAACCCGATTCACCCGTTGGGTGGCAGCAGTGCGTGGCACTGGTTGCAGCGTAATCGCAATGCCTCATCGCTCAACGCCTGGCTGCATGTGCGCGAGCGCCCTGAGCAGTTGGCCGGGCTTGGCGCGCTCTCGGACGATAATCTGGATGCGCTGCTGGAAGGGAACGGCGCGCTTATCGAAGGGAAAACGTTGTGGTTGCGCAGCGACCAGCAGTGGCGGGTGTATGCACCGTCCGTCTGGCAGCCGTTGGCGCGTGAGGCAGGCATTACGCTCGCGGCCATTGGTGGGCGCTGCGACTTGCGTGAAGGCGCGTTGTGCGTGAACGCGGCTCCAGCTACATCATGGCGAAATGCCGCACTGGCGGTACTGGCCGCCATTCTCCTGTTCGCGCTGGGCGGGCTGCTCTGGCAGCGGCACAAACATCGTCAGCGCCAGCTCTTTGTCGCCCGGATGCTGGCACATGAGTTGCGCACTCCCGTCGCACAGCTTGGTAATGTTGTTGAACAGTTTCGCCGGGATTTCGACACCTTACCGGAACCGGCGCAGCTGAGCTTTTTTGCCCTGACGGATGGGGTGCAGCGCATGCAGCAAATGGCGGAGGCCAGCCGCCACTGGTTACAAGCGGATGGTGGACGCGACGCGCCAGAAACTCCTTCTCGCATACGGCTCAGCGACTGGCTGGCTCACCTGAGCGAGGAGTATCCCGCCGTGTGCTGGTGTCTGGACACTGACCGGGATATCAGCTTTCCGCTGTGGTGGACCCGTCTGTGCCTGGGTATTTTGCTCGACAATGCCTTCCGCCACGGCGCGCCGCCGGTGCGTTTAACGGTCTGTAGCACCCGCACGATGCTCACGCTACAAGTGAGCGACGCCGGAAGCGTGGGGGCAACGACACATCGCGGCATGGGGCTTGGGCTAACGCTTGCCCATGTTATCGCCCGACGACTGAAAGGGCGGCTGCGCTTCTCCGCTTCTCCCACCACCTTTACCCTGAGGATACCCTGTGAGCAGCACACTATTACTGATTGAGGATTCGCTGGCGCTCGGCCAGGGGCTACAAACATTTTTGCAGCAGGAGGGTTACCGCTGCCCGTGGCATACCGATGTGCATCATCTTGATGCTGCCTGGTTCGCGGCGGATTTGGTTATCCTCGACAGGCAACTTCCCTCTGGTGATAGCCTGCTGTGGCTGCCGCAGTGGCTGGCGAAAAAGGCGCTGCCGGTGATTGTTCTCACCGCGCGTGTCAGTGTTGAGGATCGCGTGAGTGGGCTGGAGGCAGGAGCGAGAGATTATCTCTGTAAGCCTTTCTCGCATAGTGAGCTGCTGGCCCGCATTCGTGCCCAGCTACGTCCGACAGGCGACGGTGTGCTGCGCGTCGGGGAACTCAGTTTGAACCCGTCGCGTAAAACCGTGTGCTGGCAGCAGCAAACGGTGGCTCTGTCGTCCACCGAATTTGCGCTGTTGTGGACGCTGGCGCAGATGACCGGGCGGGTATTCAGCCGCGATGAGCTACTGAACCGGGCGTGGGGATACCAGCATTTTCCCACCACCCGTACCGTTGATACGCACGTGATGCAACTGCGACAGAAGCTGCCGGGTATCGTCATCAACAGCGTGCGCGGCGTCGGCTATCGACTGGATATCCCCGCATGAAATATTTCCTGTTGTGCTGGCTGGCATTTGCTATGCCGCTGCGGGCGTCACTGCCCGCCACGCCCCTGGAATCGGTATACCACGCGCTTCTGGATACCCGCCCTAGCGACGCCTGGGAACAACTGCTTGCCAGCGAAGCACGGCTCAGCGGCAGGGCGCAACGTATCGCCTGGCGGCAGGCGCTGGAACAACTGGTGGCAGGGCAGTGCGGTAAAGACATTCCCCTTACGCTGCCGCCAGGCGTGGAAGCGCTGACCCTTAAACTGGTGCAGCGCGATTTGCCGCTAAGCCGCATTTACCGCGTGGAGTTAAATGGACGCCTGACCCGGCCCGAGATTCGCTTCTCTCTGACGATGCCCGATGGCGTCGAACTGCTGAGCGGACAGCCACGTGAAACGGAACCGGATGGTGGTTTCCGTATTGAAAGCCAGGAACGTGCGGTCGGATTACTCTCCGGCGTGTGGCGGCTGACGATTAAGGAGGGCAATAAGGTGTATGTTTTGCCGCTGGCGCTTCAGGGAGCGGCGGAGCTCAACTGGCTGACGCGCGTGGATGGACAGATACAGGTCAAACCCCCTGCCGTGCCTGGCCACTGCCCGTCACCCTGGTTCGAGCAGGCGCTGCTGAACCGCGCCGATTTTCAGATTATAGACTGGCGTCGTGATGACACTTTTCACTGGCAGCGCTGGCAGGTTAAAGACTCGCAGCAGCGCTACTGGAGCAGCCTTTCGGTTATCAGCGCTGAGACACGCGGGGGCCTGGTTCTTGAGCATGAACAGCGGCTTGCCGGCCCGCTGGCGCAGTTCTGACATTCGTCTGACAAACATCAATGTTGGATCGGGCATCCTGAGTGCGACAATCTTACTCAGGAGTTCTGGTGATGAATATTCGTACTGGCGCGCTGTTGCTGGCGCTTTTTACAGGCGCCGCCAGCGCCGCCGATCCTCTTCTTTTCTGGCAAAGTCCGCAATATGGTGGCAACAGTTTTAATCGTCTGCCACCCGACACCGCGTATTTTCAGGCGCTGCATAACTATGGCGCAAGCTGGGTGCGGCTGGTGTGGGATAAGTGGCCCACCGCGCAACGTGATTTTCTTCTGGGCAGCGCCGATCGCTATCAGGGGCTGGCCGCGAAGGATTTACAGACACTGCTGACCACGCTGGACGCCGCCAACACGGTGGGGCTGAAAGTAGTGCTTACACCGCTGACGCTGCCGGGCGCACGCTGGGTGCAGCGCAACGGCGGGAAGTTTGATGATCGGCTCTGGCAGGATAAAGCCTACTGGCGGCAGGCTGCTGATTTCTGGCGCGATCTGGCGCGGGCGTTGAAAGGGAATCCGGCTATCGCGGGCTATAACATCATCAACGAACCCGCCCCAGAGAATATGGGGGGCCTGGCCGAACACGCCAGCCAGAATGAGATGCGGCGCTGGTCAGTTAAAAATCAGGGCAGCGCCAGGGATCTGCGCGCTTTTTATACCACGGTGATTGCCGCTATCCGCGAAGTCGATCCCACAACCCCCATTATGGTGGACGGTGGCTGGTATGCCGCGGCAGACGGCTTTGGCACCTGGCAGCAGCCGCTGGCAGATTCACGCGTGCTTTACAGCTTTCATATGTATGAGCCCTATGCCGCCACCAGTGCACCTAACCTGAAACGTAAAAACCCCTGGCCTTATCCCGGTGTCGTGCCGTTTGCCGGAAAGCAGGAAATGTGGGATGCCACGCGCGTGAGCCGTTATATGCAGACCTTTTTTGACTGGGCGGAAAAACAGCAGATTCCCGCCTCGCGCCTGGTAGCAGGTGAGTTCGGGTGTGTGCGCCAGCTGCCATGGTGTACACAGTACCTCAACGACGTGCTGATGGTGCTGGACAAACAGAAAGCACACTGGGCTTTTTACAGTTTTCGTGAAGACAACTGGGACGGTATGGACTACGAGCTGGGTACAAAGAAAGTGCCGTGGTCTTACTGGCAGGCGATTGATAACGGAGTGCGGGACACGTTACCGCGTAAGGCGACGCCGGAATTTGAGCCGATCAGGGCGAGGCTGGCGAAATAGGAGCCTCTTTCCGGGATACAGGCAGGCCACTCAACGCTCATCGCCGTTTCCGCCAGGATAAAGTTATCGATAATGCTGGCATAGTGCTTCCGCTGCGTTTCGGAAAGGTCGTTATGAACGACCAGTGTCAGCACCAGAATTTACATGAACCTGGGTTGTGCTGCGAATGGCGGGATCCAAATAATAATAGAAGAAACCTGCCTGACTCAGTCGCCATTTTCAAAAGATTTATTGATGGTTTGCACCACCTGTAATTTGGCTAGGCCTGCCATTTTTTCTTCCGTCTGTCGATTTGCATAAACGTTCACATCACTCTGACATTCATCTGGCAAACAAATTAATAGGAGAGTTTTATGTTGCTAATTGATCGAGGTAAATTTACTCAAGCTGCGTCTGAACTCAAAAGCAGAAGAAACAGAATAACTTACTGTAGTCCTGATTGTTTTAAGCACATCAACAAATTAATTTTCAATAAAAAGCCTGCCGTCATTCTGATTGGCTTTGAATATTGTTGGGAACGAGAGTTTTTTTCACGGTTTCAACAGTATTATCGATTTGAAATATAAGTGTAAAGTTGTCATAATTTCACCGTTTAATTATCCAGCGAAGAACAGAATTTTAAGATTAAGCCAGAGTAGATATCTTATTGGAAGGGGGGTGTTTTACTGGAGTCTTTTATTGAGGATAAAACCAACGAATATTTATTGCTTACCAATGATTTCTCTCTTGGTCAGAAAGAGAAGAAAACATTACAGATGATGCTCGACCAACCAGACAGAGCGACAATCAGTGAAAATTTGAAAATCATGAATAAAACGATATCTTCTCATACAGTAAATATTAAAAGAAAACTCGATACAAACAGGTAATGTACACATGTTTTTTCACTCAAGTCGCATATAGATGGTTACCCAAAACTGCATTATGACACTGCCGTATCCAACAGAAGCTCCTCGAAGCAGCGATGGCCACAGCCATCAATCTGGATGAGTTCGCAGGTACAGACCCGACACGGGCGTGGCTGATGTACACGCGGCGGCCATAAGTTGTGTGGTTCCATAAACCCGCCTGCGTCATCAGCTTGCGTACCGTTTCTTTGGCCAGATGCAGCCCATAAACCCCGGCGAGCTTCTGACAAGCTAAAGCAGGACCATAATCAGCTTAGCGTCCGCAAATAATACGCAGTGTATGTTCAGCAAAGCCGTCATCAGTTTCCGGTTGTCAGGCCTGTAGCACCAGATTTGCAAAAACGGTTCATTAGACACCGCGTCTGACATTCGGTCACTGTTTAACAATGAACGGACTGCCACTGATGCACGCATTTTCCCGGCGTCAGGGACCCGGCCATAAGCATCTGCATGCAATATCGCCTGTGCTTCGTCCGGTACTGCATGAGGGCAATTATCTGTCATGGCTGTATTCCCTTTAATGTAGAGGAGTGACCAGTCCGGGGAGCAGCAAAAAAAGGTTACCGGCAGATGTTGCCATGTGCGGAAAAAAAATCTATTATGACTTCAATGATGTACCTCTTCGCCCGTCGTTAACAGCCAGCATTTTCAGGGTTTTCTCTTCCGCCTGACCTTTACAGCGTCTTTCCTTGATTTCTTTACACTGGCTGCTTCCTGTGACACCGGCCGTGCTTTACGTCGTGCATGACGCTCTGACTCGTTACTGTCACTGCACCGTATATACAAACCTGCAGAATGTTACCGGGATACGGGCTCATTCTGTATTCCCTGTACTAATCAGGCAACTGTGTTTTCCGGTTCATCCCGGCACCAGGCTCCATTTCCCCGCTGCCAAAATATTTCCGCTCGCACGCCATGACGGTGAGCGGGCGTCGTCACCCGGATGAAGCTTACATTTTGTAACACAATATTTTCTCCCGCGCCCTCAGACCCCTTCTGCTTTTCACAGAAAAAAATGAGGGGAAAATGACTGTCAGCCGGGTAATCCCCGGCAGGCCATCTACGCTGAAATCAACCGTTCCGGTTGATGACCTTTTCATCCTGTCAGGAAACTGATTATGCCTCCGGATACGTCACCTGTGTTTCAGCATACCGCTGAACGTGCGGGATTTCGTTCCCACAGTGTCGTACAACAGTGGCCTGTCAGACAGCCGTCCGGCAGAAGCCGGGCAGGCTGAATAACATCTGTAGTTGAGTGAATCGTCTCCCCTCTCATCATATAAAAAGGAACTCCCCATGGCTTCAGAGCAGCAAAATGTATTTGCCCGCGCGGCAAAAGAGTCCGGTCTGGGCTCCCTGAGCACCGCAGGGCTGCAGTCACTGGCGCAGCTGCGCCAGTCCCTGGACGACCGTTATTCACCTGAATTTATCAGGGATTTGCACGAAACGGCGCAAAAAGCGAACCGTGATGCGCGGACGCTGGAGAAAAAAGTCCTGACCCGCCAGTCACCCCTGCTGCCGGCACTTATCCGTCAGGGGCTCAGGCATCCGGATGCATCCCTGCAGGATTTTCAGGAGTGGTTTGGCAGCCGCTTTGGTCAGTACGCGAACCCGGGTGACGTCGCCTCGGCGTTTTCACCGGCGGCCTATCTGACCGCGCTGTACCGCGAAGCCCGGGCGCTGTATCCGAAGGGGAACCGTTTTCATATTGATGTCCGCCGCCCGGACCTGAAAAACCTGCCGCTGAGCCAGGACAACATGACCGATGAGGTCAGCGCCCTGAGCCTGAGCAATGAAATCATGACGGGGCTGGTCTACGAGCGAATGGCGCTGAAGCCCGTGGAAGGGGACTCACCGTCGGACCAGGTGCTGGAGAAGCTGTCCGGCCATATGACCAGCAGCGACACCCCGTACCATCATCACCACGCCAGGCTGCGCGAGGTGCGCAGTCTGAAGGACCCGGAGTTCAGGCAGTTGCTGGCAGCCCCGGTGGTCACAAAGCACCTGAGCGGGCCGACGCTGGCAGGCATTTATTATAATATTTCACCTGTGCTGGCTGATATTCTGACGGAGGCAATCCCCGACGATGAGGCGGCGGCGGAAAAGCTGTTTGAGAAATATTTCCCGAAAATGACGCCGGAGATGGTGCTGAACCCGCTGTTTCTGCGCCGCTGGTATGGTCTGAGCGACGAGGAAGTCTCAGGGTTGATGGAGTTCGTCGGGAGAAGTGGGGCCGAAACCCTGCCTGAAGGCGAATACGTCGGGAATACGATGTTGTTCTCAATGAATGGGGGGCTGATACGACTGAACTACACTATATCTGTGTCAACAGGAACAATGCCTGAATATTTTCGTATATACCCACTCGGGGGCTCCAGGGTGACATTCAAAATAAAATACAGTCAGGAGCGGGCTGACTGTGAAAGTTGGGAAATTTATCAACATCCTCGTCACGATGAGGGCTCTTGGAGTCCAAAAATATCAAGTGGGCCAGAGAAGAACCCGGGAGCGGCCACAGAGTATACCCTTACTCCCTTTACGCTTTACGCTCCTGATGGCTCGCAGAAGCCCGAAGCCGCGCTGCAACAGCACTACAGATTCTGGATATCAAGAAATGCTGAGAAAATGCGGCAAGATATTGCCGAGGTTCGTTTCAGCATCAGTGCATACAGTGACGCCACGTTCGCCCTTAAACTCAACAAAATCATCCGCCTCTATAAGGCCACCGGCCTGTCTCCGCGCGTGCTGGAGGATGTCATCAACAGCGTGGATCCGACGGGCGCCGTGACGCATGAAACCCTGACCGTGCTGTTCCGCGCCCCGCTGCTGGCGCGCCGCTACGGGGTGTCCCATGAAGACGCACTGGTGATGACCAAAAGCCACATCACCATGGAGACGCACGGCAGCGAGCCCTCGCACTGGGACCGCCTCTTTAATTCACCGGCGCTGTCAGTCGCCCCGTTTGTCCCGGGCGGTGCGGTTTCCCTTGACCCCGCCCTCGCCGGTGAGGACGCGGAGATAAAAGCCACGCTGAAACGGGCCTGCCAGACTGACGATGAGGGGCTGTATGACCTTGCCCTGTGCCTGAATAAGGAGCAGGCGTCCGGAATGAAGGCCTTTTCACTTACACAGCAGAACGTGTCTGCGCTCTATGCCCTGAGCCTGTGGGCGCGCGGTCACGGTGTGGCGCCCAGCGAGCTGCTGCTTTTACTCACAAATCTGGGTCTGGAGAACGCCTTTATCAGCAAGCCGCCGGAAACCTGGCTTGCGATGCTGGAATCCCTCTATGCCACCCTGCAGTGGCTGGTGTCGGCCGGCTGGACCGTGGCAGACCTGCACCTGATGACCCGGGATGTCACGGAAATCCCTCCCGGCACCGAAATCCTTAACGCGGCGGCCCAGCTGAAAGACGTGGTCCGGGCAGAGCCGGAGGTGAGTGAACCTGACGGGCAGATAGCGCGCCTCGTGCCGGCAGTGGCGGGCATATTCAGCCTTGACCATCAGACCGCCGCGCTGGCGCTGCTCAGGTGGCAGAACGCGGCCCGGACGGGGGGGATGGATGTTGCGGCCCTGTGGAAGCACCTCGGGCCACAGGCCGATAATGCAGGCAAGCCCCTGCCGGATAAGCCGCTGAATGACAAGGGCGTGGTGGCGTTCTGCTACAGCCTGGCGCAGATGGCGCTGATATGCCACGGCACCGGCGTGCAGCCGGATGCGCTGATGCAGTTCGTGGACAACCCGTCATGCCTTGCGGAGACGACGGAGTCCGTTCTGCCGCGCACGGTGCAGGTGCTGAAGGCGCTGTGCGCCTTCACGCAGTGGCGCACCACGCTGCAGGACAGCGTCGGGGCGGGCGCCTCGCTGCTGAACGCGATGGCGGCGGGGCGTGTGGATGCGGCCCTGCTGGCGCAGGCCACGGGTATCGGTGAGGTCAGGCTGACACAGGCGCTGGCTGCCGCGAAAGAAAAAGGGGATATCCCGGCCGTCACGCTTGAAAGCTGGGAGCAGATTCAGGCGGTGCTGCAGTGGCACGGGCTTTCGGACGCGTTCGGTGTGACGCCGGCCGATGTCGGTCTGCTGCTGACGCTGGATTATCAGGCTAAACCCCGCGCGGGCTGGAACGTCTGGAAACGGGTCGCGGATGCGTTTGCGGCGGGTCTGACGCTGTCCCAGACCTCCCGCCTGGCGGACACTACGGCGGAGACGCTCAGCGGAGCGCTGGCCGGCTACCTGACCTCGGGAGACTCGGGGGACCGGAGCCTGCACAGCAGGGAGGCGCTTCACGGGTATCTGCTGTCGGATAACCTGAACGGTCCGCAGCTGAGAACGTCGCGACTGGCGGAAGCCATTGCTGCCCTGCAGCAGTTTATCCACCGCGTCCTGAGCCTGTCACCGCTGGACCAGGGGGATCCGGAAAGCGCGGACATTCAGCGCACCGTCCTGGACCGGCAGTTTTTCCGGGACTGGGTGCGATGGAATGCCCGCTACAGTACCTGGGCGGCCGGCCAGAAGCTGATGTTCTATCCGGAGAACTACATTGACCCGACGGTGCGTCTGGGGCAGACGGAAATGATGGATAACATGCTGCAGAGCCTGGGGCAGGCGCAGATTAACACCGACACGGTGGGCGATGCGTTTATGGGGTATCTGGCGGGGTTTGAGGAGGTGGCCAACCTGCTGACCATCAGCAGCTACCATGACAGTGCCGATCCGAAAGCGGGTAAAACCTGGTTTGTGGGCCGCAGTCAGGCAGAGCCCCGTGAATACTGGTGGCGTTCGGTGGATGAAGGCAGGCGCGGTCCGGACGGCACGCTGTCGGCCAACGCGTGGACCGGCTGGACAAAAATCACCTGTGTACCGCAGGTGTATGGCGACCTTATCCGCCCGGTGGTCTACCGCAGCCGCCTGTATGTGGCCTGGGTGGAACGCCAGCGGGTGCAGGTCGGCGAGGAGAACGGCAAGGAAACCTGGCGTATCCGGTGGACGCTGAAGATGTCGATGCTGCGCTATGATGGCAGCTGGGGCGCGCCGGTCGTCCATGAATACGATAACGAGAAGCTGAAGGGACTGGATGACATAGGGCCGGAGACGCTGTCGCTGTACCTGTCAACCTGGGAGGCGAAGCAGTGTATGTTTGCCGGCGTTTACCCGAAAGGGGTCAGTGATGGGAAAGAGTTTGCGGGAGAAGTGGCGATTTATGAAGACATGTCCGTTAAGCCCGACACGGCAATCACCGCGAACTGGACCACGACACAGCCGTATCTTGACCAGAGCGGGCAGAACCGGGTGGTGGTCCCGTTCCGGACGGCACCTCTGTATGTGGACAACACGCTGAAAGATGCCGGCCCCCTGCCGGCGAAATTCACCCGGTTTGACTACAGCGACCTCAGCGTCAGTGTCGAACCTGAGGATACCGCTGGCAGTAAATATAATCTGCGCATGGGTATCACGCTGACGGCAGACGTTCAGCGGCCTGAGGTGGAGCAGGAATGGCTCCACAGACTCATCACTGCACATCCCACGCTGGCGGGAATGACGATGAAAGTCCGTGCAATATACGGCGCCCCGGATAAGGCTTCTGATGCGGCGTTCATCACTACCACGAGCGGGGGGAAGGGGAAATGTTACTTTATTATTTCGAGGAAGCGTGGTCAAGATTTGTCCGACTGGAAAGAAATACGAGATAAGGATGCAACGACCTGGGCGACGATAAAACATGATGATGTCACGAATACTCTTTCAGCGAGTTGTGACATGGCTGACCCGGAATATCCTGTTGACAAAATCCGCTTCATGGTTAAGCGAAATGATAGCTACGAGTTTGTCACGTCCCTTACATGGTATATAACGGCGACAGATTCCCATATTCGTGAGGCCCGTATCACCCCCGCATTATATGCAGGTGGAAGGCCGGGAGTCATTCCGGCCGGAGAAATAGGGGTTTCTGTCACTCAACCGGGCATGGGCGATCACTGGAACAGTGCAGATAACGATTTTGACTTCAGGCGGGGGCTACAGTCCACCTCCTGGGGGATTAACACCATGTTTCCTGACTACGGCAGAAAGACATTTACCTTCTCAGGGGACGAAGTGATACATTCCGTATCGCTCCGGTGCGGGTATAAGAACGTCCGCACCTGGAAACTCCGGGTCTATAAAAAGGCCGAAGGAGACCTCACGGTGGATGTGATTGGTGTCCAGGAGACCAGTGGCGAGCGGGCGCAGTATCTGGAACACCAGATGAGGCTCTCATCCCCTGTCGTTTCCGGCGTCAGAACCCGCCTGAACACGCTCTTCGCCCGGCAGCTGACGGCAAAAGCCAGCGGCGGCATTGATGCCATCCTGAATTACCGCACCCAGCAGCTGCCCGAGCCGCCGCTGACGAAGGAGGGGCAAAAAGGGGTGATGGATTTCAGCGGCGCCAACGCGATCTACTTCTGGGAGCTGTTCTACTACACGCCGATGATGGTGATGCAGCGCTTCCTCAACGAGGAGCGTTACGATCTGGCCGAACAGTGGCTGCGGTACATTTTCAGTCCGTCCGGTTACCTCGTCGAGGGAAAACCGGAGGCCCGCATGTGGAACGTGCGCCCCCTGCAGGAAGACACGGAATGGAACGATGACCCGCTGAAGTCTTACGACCCGGATGCCGTGGCGCAGAATGACCCGATGCACTATAAGCTCAATGCCTGGATGCGCCAGCTGGACATCATCATGGGCAGGGGGGACGCGGCCTACCGCAAACTTGAGCGTGACACCCTGGCCGAGGCGAAGGTCTGGTACGGGCGGGCGCTCGACCTGCTGGGCGAGGCGCCGTGGATCACGCCAAACGCGAACTGGAACAATCCGCTGCTCGGGAAGGTGGCTGACGACGCGCTCCTGCAGGCGCGCATGGAGGTGCTGGACAGCCTGCTTCGCGGCGTGCCGGTGGAGGACGGCACGCGGTCCGGGCTGCAGCAGGTGCTGAAGGCGACGCAGTGGTTCTATCCGGAGGCGAACGCGGTGCTGCTGGGCTACTGGGACGCCGTGCGCATCCGCCTGTACAACCTGCGCCATAACCTGACCCTGGATGGCCAGCCGATGAGCCTGCCGCTCTTTGCAACGCCGGCCGACCCGAAAGCCCTGCTGGCGGCGGCCGTGGCTGCGGAGGGGGGCGCTGGCAATGCGCTGCCGTCGGTCACGACCATCCCGACGCTGCGTTTCACCCCGATGCTGGAAAGCGCCCGCAGCATGGCGTCCCAGCTTATTCAGTTTGGCAGCACCATGCAGCAGATCCTGATAAGCCAGGACGGAGAAGCCCTGGCGGAGCTGCTCTCCACGCAGGGGGCAGAGCTGGCAAACAGCAGCCTGATGCTGCAGAAACAGACCCTCAAAGAGCTTCAGGCCGAGCGGACTACGCTGGAGAAAACGCTGGAGACGGCGACGACGCGGTTTAAGCACTACCGCGCGCTCTATGATGAAAACATCAGCTCCCGCGAAGTGGCTGCCATGAACCTGTCGTTCGCGGCCGAAATCATGGGGGCGGTCATCAAGCCTATTTATGTGGCGGGCGCCGTGTCGGGGCTTGCACCGAATGTCTTCGGGCTGGCGAACGGCGGGATGAAGTATGAAGGGCCGATAAATGCGATCGGGTTGGGGCTGGAAATGGTCTCCACCGGCCTGCAGGTCTCAAGTAACCGCCTGTCGACGGAGGAGCAGTACCGCCGCCGTCGACAGGAATGGGACATCCAGCAGAAGGCCGCAGAAAAAGAGATGGCGGTGATCCAGACTCAGCTCGATGCCCTGGCGGTGCGCCAGACTTCGGCGGAAATGCAGATAGCGCATATGGAGATGCAGTCGGCCCATGCGCAGGCGCAGCTGGCGCTGTTCCGCAATAAGCTCACCGGTAAGGCCATGTACAGCTGGCTGCGCGGGCGTCTGGCCACCATTTTCTATCAGTACTATGACCTGACGGCCTCGCTGTGCCTGATGGCGCAGCTTTCCCTGCAGTATGAAACCGGGGACACGAGCAAGTCCTGGCTCCGTACCGGAACCTGGGATGGCGCCTGGGCCGGGCTGATGAGCGGGGAGGGGCTGATGCTGAGCCTGGCGCAGATGGAAGTGGCCTGGATGAAGCACCAGAAGCGCGAGCTGGAGGTGACCCGCACGGTGTCACTGGCGAAGTTCCTGGACGGGAAACTGACCGGGGATGATGACGACGTACTCAGCCTGAGCGACGCTATCAGGGAGCTGATTGCCGGCAATACAGAGGCATCCTACGGTGAAGGGCTGAACCGGGTCGGGCTGACACAGGACAAGCAGCTTGGCGTGCACTTCAGCCTGAAGGACCTGGGCCTGAGCGCCGGTTTCAGCGGCGCGGCGCGTATCCGCAGTATCGCCATCAGCCTGCCGGCCCTGCTGGGGCCTTATGACGATGTCAGGGGGACGCTGCGCACGAATGTGAGCAGTGACCTGCTGCCGTCGGGATGTAATCAGTGCGCTATTTCCCATGCCCTGAGGGACAACGGGATGTTCGTTCAGGACGGCACCGGTGACCCGCGCTGGGGCGCACGCTGGCTGCCGTTTGAGGGTCTTGATGTGAATGATGATAAAGGCATGACCCTGAGCTTCGCGGAGGCGACGGGCGACCAGAAAACGCTGCTGGACAGCCTGAACGACATCATTCTGCACATCCAGTTCACAGTTCGCTGAGGAGAAACGCTATGTCTGATATGTCAGTGGCCGCCTCCGGCGGCGACAAGCAGCCCTTTTTCACGCCCCCCTCCCTGCCCAAAGGCGGGGGGACCCTGGCCCCGAGTCCGGGCTCTCTTTCCGTCGGCGGGCCTGACGGCGGCGCCGGCTGGCAGATACCGCTCCCGGTATCTGCTGGAGCGGTCCGTACGCTGGCCCCGCAGACCGCCCTGAGTTACAGCAACAGCGGCGGGCATGGCCCCTTCGGGATGGGCTGGCAGGCGGGTATCCCCGCCATCCGGCTGCGCACCCAGCACGGAGTGCCAGAGTATAAAGGTGCGGACCGCATTAACGGGCCGGGCGGCGAGGAGCTGCGCCGGATGCCGGGCGCGGTGCGCCAGGAAACGGCCCTGCCCTTCGGAGAGGCCGGCGGGGGAGCCTATGCCGTCACCCGCTACTGCTCCCGCTTCTCGGGGAAGCTGACCCGTACCGAACGCTGGGAGGAACAGGGGAGCGGGGGAGCCGTGACCCGCACGTTCTGGATTGACTACGGGGCCGACGGCAGCCTCTCCCTGTACGGCTGGTCGGAGACGGCCCGGGTGGCGGACCCGGGCGACCCGTCACACATCGCCGAATGGCACCTGGAGGAGACGGTGTCCGCCCGCGGGGAACATATCCTCTGGCGCTGGCGCCCGGAGGACGGGGAGAACTGTTCAGAGGACGAGCTCAGCCAGCATCCTGCCGTGACAAACGTCTACCCGGATACGGTGCACTGGATGAACCGGACGGCCTCCCTCAGCTTTACCGTGCCGGTGACGGATTTCAGCACCGGCCGCTGGCAGGAGGACTGGCTCGCCTGCCTGGTGTTTGACTACGGTGAACGGAATACCCCCGTGGAGACGCCGCCGCCGTTCAGCGCCACTGCCGCCTGGCCGGCGCGCGACGATGCCCTGTCGTTCCGTCGGTACGGCTTTGAGATGCGCACCCGCCGCCTGTGCCATGACATTCTGCTCTGGCACCGCACGGCGCTGATGGCGGACGAGACGTCCACGGATGCGACCCCCCGTCTGGTTTCACGCCTGCATCTGGACTACGACACGTCAGACGCGGTGACCCGCCTGGTGTCGGCGCAGCAGGTGGCGTACGAGGACGACGGCACCCCGGTCTCCCTGCCGCCGCTGGAGTTTCAGCTGTCAGAGCCGCCACGAACGCTGCCGGGGATAAAGGACTGGGTGGCACGCCGGGACCTGGTGCCCTTCAGCCATGAATACTGGCAAATGGCGGATCTGCAGGGGGACGGTATTCCGGGGCTGCTCTACCGTGATAAGGGGGCCTGGTGGTACCGGGAGCCGGTCAGGGCAACCGCCGGCACGGACGACATTACCTGGGCGGCCCCGGTGGCGCTGGAGGCGGTGCCGGTGGGGGGCAATGCCATGTTTGCCGACCTGAACGGCGACGGCAGCCCGGAGCTGGTACTCACCCTGCCGGGACTCCGGGGGACGTTCACGCTGCAGCCGAACTACCGCTGGGGCGGGTTTAAACCCTTCACGGCGTTCCCGTCCGAATTCGAACATCCGGCCGCCCTGCAGGCCGATCTGACCGGGGCCGGCCTGACGGACCTGGTGATGATAGGTCCGGCCAGCGTCCGGCTCTGGGCGTCTGCCGGGGACGCGGGCTGGCAGCCGGCGACAACGGTGGTGCATGACGGCCCGCTCGGGTTGCCCGGTCCGCCCGGCGACGGCCTGAGTCTGGTGGCGCTCAGCGATTTTTCCGGGAGCGGACTCACTGACCTGGTGGAAATCACCGCCCGCGGCGTGACGGTCTGGCCGTCACACGGGCGCGGCCGTTTTGGCCGGCCGGTCTCCCTGCCGGGCTTCTCGCTGGAGGCCCTGCAGGCCAGGGATGAGAGCGACCTGGCGTTTGCACCGGAGCGTATTTACCTGGCGGACACGGACGGCAGCGGAGTGGCCGATATCCTGGTCATCGGCCAGAAAGGGATCCACCTGTTCGCCAACCGGAGCGGGAACCGTTTTGAATGGAAAGGGGTGATCCCGCCGCCCGACGAGGTCAGGCCCGATAACACCTGGCGCCTGCAGGTGGCGGACGTCCGGGGTACGGGGATGGCCAGCCTGGTCCTCACCGTCCCGCATATGACCCCTCAGCACTGGGTGCTGGAGTTCAGTCCGGTGCGCCCGTGGCTGCTGACCACCGTGGTGGACAACCTGGGCAGCAGCACGGAGCTGCAGTACCGCAGCTCGGCCCAGGGGTGGCTTGATGAGAAGGCCGCCCTGAAGGCGGCGGGGAAAAAGGCCGTCAGCCATCTGCCGTTCCCGGTGCACACGGTCAGTCAGGTGACGCAGGTCAATGAGATAACCGGCCTGACGCTGGGCAGCCGTACCCGCTATCTCGGGGGCGTCTGGGACCGCGGTGAACGTGAGTTTGCCGGGTTCCGCCGGTTAATCCAGACGGACGTCAACACCCGCAGCGAGGAAAATGCCCTCAGCCGTCAGGCCACCCTGTCGCCCCCAGCGGAGACCCGGACCTGGTTCTTCTGCGGCATCGCAGCGCTGGATACGGCGCCGGAGGGGGCACAGGAGGAGGCGGATGCGGCGTTTACCGTGTCCCCCACGCGCTTCACCTGCTGGCAGGATGGCGACAAACCCGAGACGCCGGATCCGGAAAGCGGGCGCGGACAGTGGCTGCACCGCGCCCTGCGCGGGCAGGTGATGCGTACGGAAGTGTACGGAATGGATGAAGACCCCCGCGCCGGCGTGCCCTATGCCGTCAGCCGGCAGCGTTTCCAGGTCAGGAGCTGGGACAGTGCGGATGCGTCGGGTCAGCCCGACCCGGCCCATCCGGTGACGCTGGTGACGCCGGTGGAGAGCCTGTCGCTGGCCTGTGAGCGGATTGCGAACGATCCGCAGGCCACCCAGATGCTGGTACTGGCCCTGGATGAGTACGGTACTGCGCTGGACAGCGTCAGTATCACCTGCCCGCGCCAGCTGACGCCCGCACAGGTACTGGCGGAGGAATCCGACCGGAAGCTGTACCCGACCTCCCTGCCGGACGGCATCATCCGTGACAGCCTCGATCAGCAGCAGTACGACTGCTGGATCACGCTGACCCGCAGCCGCGTGCACCACCTGACCGGGGGGAACGACTTTGTGCCAGGTCTTCCTCTGGACACCCGTACGGACAGTATATGGTGGGGGACCACGCACCCGGACGGCGATCCGGACGGCCGGAAAAGCCGCGCCATTCCGGCAGGCGGGTTTACGTCGGATAACCTGACGGTGGAGGCACTGCTGGCGGAACCCGGCTCGGTCACCCTGACGGGATACAGCCGGACCCGCTGGCGGGGCGAGGATGGCCAGACCGAACGGGACGCGCCGGTACGCCAGGCGCTGGTCGCCTGCACGGAAACGGTCATGCTGGATGAGGTCTCGCTGGAAGTTCTGCGTCCGTCGTTCAGCCGGACGGTGGGGGACCTGCTCCGCGACAACCTGAAGGATGCGGGCAGGGCAGCAGACCCGGACACCCTGCGTCGTCTGCGGAACCGTGGAAAGGAACATCTCACGCCGGCGTTTTTTTTCGGCGCGTGGAATGACGCCACGGCCCGGCTGGACGCCACTCTGGCGGCAGGGTATGACGACGACGCCGGTAAACAGCACCGGGCAATGACCGGCGTACTGAAAGCGGTCTGCAGGGAGGCTGCCCTGGTGGACAGCACCTGCTGGCGCGAGCTGAAGGATGAAATGGGCATTCCTCCTGCTGACGGCATGCCGGAGGCGCTGCTCTGCCGGGCGGTCAGGCTGTACGGCAGCCTGGCCGGAGAGCACGGGGACGCGAAGGCGGCACTGGTGTCCCTGCAGGAGTCGCTGCTGAAACGCGTGCCTGATCGGCTGTTCTGGCAGGTGCTGGCGCCGGTGCTGAACCCTGACACAACGGATAAAGCTGACCCGCTGCCGCTCCGTGAGGAAGACCGGCACAATCTGGATGCCCTCAGAAAAGAACTGCGCCAGCCGCTGCAGGCCGAAAGCCTGGAAGAAATGCTGACACGTGGCGGCTACCTGAAGATGACGGTTCCCCATGAACCGGCAGTCGGGGAGGCCTGGGGGGGACGGTACAATATCAGCCAGTATCTCGGGGCTGACGCGTTCTGGCTGCCGTCGGCGGTGCGGGACAGCGAGCGGGTGCCTGAACATCACCTGACGTACTCGGCGTATCAGCTGACCGTGGTGAACGCCACGGATAACGTCACGTACGTCGCGGCGGTAACGGCCACGGACTGGCGTTTCCTGCAGCCGGTGCAGGTCCGTGACACCAATGACAATATCACGGAGGCCACCCTAGATGCGCTGGGGCGCGTGCGGCACCACCGTTTTTACGGTACCGAAGTTCCGGCGGGGGCAACGGATGCCGTGCGTGCCGGTTACACCGCCACGGCAGACAGCGCCTTCACGCCACCCGGCACGGTAGAGGAGGCGCTGGCGCTGAATGTCACGAAGCAGGTGCCGGTGCACGAGGCCTTCACGATGGTGACGGACAGCTGGATGCCCATGGCGCTGAATGCCGCAGGCACCCCGACGGGAAAACGCTGCGGCATTCTGGCGCGGCAGCGTCAGGAGGCACGCCTGTTGACGGACGGCATCATGCCTCCGGACAGCATGGCCGGAAGGGTGCCGCCGCATACGCTGCGCATTCAGACGGACCGCTATGATGATGACCCCGCGCAGCAGGTGCGCGTGCAGGTGGCCCTGCACGGCGGTGGTCAGATAATCCAGACCGCGGTTCTCAGTCCGGAAGGCGAGGCGCTGGTGCGCACAGAAGACGGCCGGCTGGATACCGGTGCGGATGGCCACGCGCTGACCCGCAACGCGACGGTACGCTGGGCCGTCAGCGGGCGGACGGAGTTCGATAACAAGGGAAATCCGGTGCGGGTCTGGCAGCCGTTCTACCTGGATGACTGGCGGTGGCTGTGGGATGACAGCGGGCGGGAAGGGGTTTATGCCGACACGCATCTGTACGACGCCCTGAGCCGGGAGACAACGGTGCTGACGGCGGCGGGGTACGAGCGGTGGACGCAGCGGTTCCCGTGGTTCACGGTGCAGTGGGATGAAAATGACACCCTGGAAGACGTGCTGGCGCGCCGGACGGCAACCGGGCAGGAAGGAGGACAATAATGACCGCCAGTGGACACTCCGGTACGCCACGTCTGCACGCGGGCACGCCCGCAGTGACGTCGCCGCACCGTTCCCTGGCCCTGCTGCGCCACCCGGACACCCCGGAAG
>ERZ1026878.114-NODE-114-length-66708-cov-13.825784_pt1 | contig 66708 bp, 89 predicted proteins | sample MGYA00380169_ERZ1026878 | MGnify/ENA primary metagenome ERZ1026878 (study PRJEB33269, sample SAMEA4719805) | human gut metagenome | biome: human-associated habitat; feature: organic feature; material: feces | place: Cameroon | collected 2013-10 ...
AGTATCACAGAGCCTTTTGACTCTCAAAATATTGCATTGCATCAATACTTTTCAGGTTTTGAAGATTACTCGAGCTCGATCGTTGCAGGCGGCTTACCGGTGCAATCGTAGAACACACGATTGACGTGCTTAACTTCGTTAACGATGCGGCTGGTGACAGTGCCCAGAACATCCCACGGCATATCATAGCTTTCTGCGGTCATGAAGTCGGTGGTGGTCACGGCGCGCAGCGCAACGGCGTAATCGTAGGTACGCTCGTCGCCCATAACGCCGACGCTGTGCATATTGGTCAGTGCAGCGTAATACTGGCTAATCTCCTTATCCAGACCGGCCTTGGCAATCTCCTCGCGCCAGATGGCGTCAGCGTCCTGCACGATAGCGACCTTCTCGGGGGTTACCTCGCCGATGATGCGGATGCCCAGACCGGGGCCGGGGAACGGCTGACGGCTGACCAGATACTCAGGCAGACCCAGCTCACGGCCGGCCTGACGAACCTCGTCCTTGAACAGGTTACGCAGAGGCTCCACCAGTTCCTTGAAGTCCACGGTATCGGGCAGACCGCCCACGTTATGGTGGCTCTTGATGACGGTGGACTCGCCGCCCAGACCGCTCTCCACCACGTCGGGGTAAATAGTGCCCTGTGCAAGGAAGTCTACCTTGCCGATCTTCTTGGCCTCTTCCTCGAACACGCGGATGAACTCTTCGCCGATGATCTTGCGCTTGCGTTCCGGCTCGGTGACGCCCTTCAGCTTGCTGAAGTAACGGTCGCGGGCATCCACACAGATGAAGTTGATGTCAAAGCCGTTGGCATTGCCCGGGCCAAAGACAGAGCAGACCTCTTCCTTTTCGTTCTTGCGCAGCAGACCGTGATCCACGAACACGCAGGTCAGCTGCTTGCCGATGGCCTTTGCCAGCATAGCGGCCAGCACGGAGGAATCCACGCCGCCGGACAGGGCGCACAGCACCTTGCCCTCGCCGATGCGCTCCCGCAGAGCCTTAACGTTGTTCTCTACAAAGGAATCCATCTTCCAGTCGCCGGAGCAGCCGCAGACGTTGTACACAAAGTTGCGCAGCATCTTCTTGCCCTCGGCGGTGTGCAGCACCTCCGGATGGAACTGCACCGCATACAGACCCTTTTCGGCATTTTCAACGGCTGCCACAGGGCAGTTTGCAGTGTGGGCAGTGATCTGGAAGCCGGGAGCCGCCTGCTCGATGTAGTCGTTGTGGCTCATCCAGCAAATGGTAGAGGGCTGTACATCGGTGAACAGCTTGCTCTCGGTGTTCACGAACACCTCGGTCTTGCCATACTCACGCTCGGGAGCGCGGCAGACATGACCGCCCAGCAGGTGCATCATCAGCTGGCTGCCGTAGCAGATGCCCAGCACAGGCACGCCCCAGCTGAAGATCTCGGGGTCGATGGTGGGAGAGTCCTCCAGATAAACGCTGTTGGGGCCGCCGGTGAAGATGATGCCCTTGGGATTCTTGGCCTTGATGACCGAAAGATCGGTTTTATAGGAATAGATCTCGCAGTAGACATTATTTTCTCGGACGCGGCGGGCAATCAGCTGATTGTACTGTCCGCCAAAGTCCAGCACGATGACAGTTTCATGCTGCATGATGTTTTCCTCCATTTTTAAGTGTGTTTTACAGATAATTTTAGTATAGCACATCTTACAAGAAAAAGCGACAGTTTTTGTGAAGTTTTCTGTCATTTCATTCTGCGGATCGGATGTCGCAGCACGGTTTTCAGCTTCTCCGGTGCGGTGCGGCGTGGATCTCCCAGATAGATCTCGTGATGGAAGCGTGTGTCTGAAAAATCCGGGCAATATCCCTGTTCCGCTGCAAACGCATCCAGCTGCCGCAGGGTCCCCGGCTCGGTGTCATAGGAGCCGATGTGCATACACTGCACGCACAGACCTTCATCATAGGTGAAAAATTCCACCTTAGAAAAGTCTTTTTTCTTTTTGGTAGTGGCCTCCTGCACTGCCCAGTCAAATTCGGCACGGGTGACAAATTCCGGCAGACGGATCATAGAGGTCCAGATAAAGGTCTCCTTGTTGGAAAAATCCACGCCCTCTGCACCGGGCTGATGCCACAGTCCCTCCAGCGGCGGAACAACATATTCGAAATAGCCGTCTATCTTATGGCTGCCCTTATAGCTCATTTTGATAGTAAATGCAATGCCGTACAGCAACTCCAGCGCTGCTTTGTATTCCCTTGCCGGGTCGTTGGGGTCGCCCTTGCCCTGCACCGCAGCAAAATTCATCGCAGGGACGGTAATGATCTGCGGTTTCTTCGGCGGGAGATAAAATTCTTTGTATTCTTTCTTATAGTCAAATGGCATCCTTCTTTTCCCCTTCCAGCAGCGCGCACTGTTTCTTTTTGCTGAAGCCGCCCAGCACCAGACGATAAGATTTTTCCAGCATCTCCCGCAGCAATGCGTCCGGCACATTTCCCTCTGCTTTTACGGAGTTCCAATGCACCTTATTCATATAGTAGCCCGGAATGATATCTTCATACTGTCGGCGCAGAAAATCGCCCTCGGCGGGGTCCAGCTTGCAGGTGATATACACCGGCTTTCCCGTGGTATCATCCAGACAGACGGCTGCAAACATTTTGCCGCCGATGTGGTATCTTATCCAGTTCCACTCTGCCTGTAAGTCTTTGGTAACGCTAGGCTTTTGCAGAAGTTCCGTGTCGATCCAGCTGTATTTCATGGCAGCACCTCCGTTTTTCTCAGTATAACTGATTTGGAGGCGCTTGTAAACAAAAAGTTGTTTGTTTTTACTTATAATACGTCATCTCTGAAAAATTGGCAGCAAAAAGAGCCATCCGCTCAGAAAACCTGAGAGAATGGCTCTTGCATTAAATGTTATGATCAGATGGAAATAGTGTTGCACACACATTTGCTGCCAGAAAGATAACGTACTATCGTTAAGTATTGGCGAAATTGTGTACCCAAACGCGCTTCATTCTCCTCTTTTCCGCGCCGTATCCCCTTTAACCACATCCTATGCGACCTGCTCTGTCTAGTGCCTCGATTATAAAACCAAAAAATAAAAGTCCCTGCAATTTTCATGTCAGCCCGCAAGGAGCCAGCATAAATGTTGCAGGGACTTTTCTCATCCGGTCACTTCATTTTGAATTTTCGACCTATCGGGTCATCGATAAGCACCAGATGAAACTATTTCAGGCGGTCGGAGAAAAACATTCAGTCAGGATATCACTCGCCTTTTTTCCTCCCGCCTCAAATACAATTACTTCCCGTTCCGCTTGCGCAGCCGGTCGTACTCGGCATCTGCCGCAATGGCCTCCTTGGTGAAGGAGTTGTTCTTCCACCAGGCGATCAGCGCCGCAATGCTCGTGATGCCGGCAGTCACCAGCTGTTCAACGGTAGTGCTCTCAATGGGCAGCGGGCTCTTGCCCATGGCGCTCAGCAGCTGATTGGTCAGTGCCAGCAGCAGAACAGCAGTTCGTGCAATGGTACCCGCAGTAATGTTGAAGTTCATAGTGTTAGCTCCTTTCGTGTTCGTATGTTTCGATATCAGACATCCGATGATTAAGTACCTGAATATCTCTTTGGATCACAGGGATCTTCTCCGCAAAGCCGTTGTGCTTACGTACTTCGCGGGTCAGTTCCTCAATCTTGTATTCCATGACCGCATTGGATTTTGAATTTGCGATCAATACGCCGATCAGCGTCACCGCTCCGGCAATGATGGCGGAAAGGATGGTCTCCATTGGTATCACCCCCTCCACCGGCTCTTTTCTTTGCGCACGTCCACGTGCACCCAGCCGTTTGATCTCCCAAGGCCGGGAGGATAGATGCCCACGCCTCCCCTGCCTGCAAGCAGCTTGTCCGCGTAGTCATACACCTGCTCCACGCTGATGCCCTGCACCCGGATATCCGCCGCTTTGCCGTAGAGATGCTGACTGTACTTGGCTGATTTTGCAACCGTTGCGTTATAGGCTGCCGTGCGGAATCCGCTTGTGATCGTCACCGGCTTGCCGAATTTGGTGCGGATCTTTTCCAGTATCTCAACCAGTTCTGTGTCGATGAATACCGGATCAGACCCATCCCTGCAAAAAAACTCCCGGACTTTGAAGTGTTCCGAGAGTTTCAGGTTGCCGTTTTTCAAAATGGAGTAAGCTTCCAGCATTTTGTCTCCTTTCTTATGTAACGTTGATCGTGCAGGTATAAACGGCACCGCTGATGTGCGTCACGGTGATCGTCGAGCTTCCCGGGCTCTCTCCGCGCACGATCAGAGCCATACCGCTTGTAGACGCTGTGATACTGTCACCTGTGAATTCCATTTTGAACTCTTTCCTCATGTTAGCACCCGCAGGCGTCAGAACAATATCACCCTTCAGCTCGCTGCCCACTGTGATCGTAAGCGGACCCGACCAATTCATCCCGATCCCTGTTGCGGGCACGCATTCAAAATCTTCCGTAAGGTTAACGCAGCGGAATGCGACAAGTTTCGCCTCAAGATTGGGGCAGGTTCCTGTGTTCGCAATGGTCACGGTAATAGCTTCGTGTGGTTTCAGTTCACCACTCTTGTAGATCCATTTTGATACGTGACCGTCCGTTCCTGTGCCCACCCAGATCACATCGTCAAAGCCGTACAGACCAGTCACTTTTATACCGACAGCCTTCGGATACTTACCCGCATATTCAGGCCATGCGTGCTTTCCAAGATCGATCGTCACCTCCAGATATGTACATCGGACAATACGTACTTTGTACTGCCGATTGTCAGCATAGCAGGTAACACTTCCTTTGGTGCGGCTCTCATTGGAATAAATGTTTGGGAACATCTCCTCCAGCAGCTTCGTCGGGAGTGCTTTGTTATACACCTTGCACTGGTACACTTTTCCACGCAGCTTATACGCTTCGCTGTTAGTCGGTTTCATCATGGTTTCGCCGATATGCAATGTGCCGCTAAAAATCGCCGTCGCGTCGTTGCCCGTCACTTCTCCATATTTTTGCATATAAAAGTCATAGAACTTGAGCACGCCGTTTTTTCGCATGACAAGCAGGGTATATACCCTTTCTGGATAGGAGCTGTAGTTATCCATATCGATAGACGGACACTGGCTGAATTTCCAACAATTTCGGATCGTAATGAAGCCGCCAACCGGATGCGCAGAATCACTTTCACCATCTTCAAGAGATAGTCCGACGTCAAAGCCCGGACTTTTCTTGTAATCATCCGTGTAACTCATAGAACTCAACACAGGAATGAAGCTGAAATTCAACAGGCCATCATCGTGGTAGTTGTCCATCTGAAAGCTTAATATGACCGTGAAATCCTGTTTTGTTGCAAACAGCTGTACCCCTGTATCGATGCCGAAGGTCCCGTCAAATATCACGGCTTCTTTTTCTGCGTCATAGTGTGGATCAGTCGAAATATCATAGACCGGATCGACTTTGGTGTCGTCACTCGAAACCTCCAGGTCGTGCGATTTTAAAATAACATGGCCGTCCTTGATGCTTGCCTGATCGTTCTCCAGCTTTGCCTGCGCAGGATCATAGACTGAAAATCTTGCTTCGGGAAACCGTTCACGGCTTCGGTTCGTGATGAGCTTGGCTTTCGAAAAATCACACGCCCACTGACTCAGCATCTCATCGATGATAAAATCACCTTTGACTGTACACTGATTAAAATAAGGATAGATGCCGTGGTTGTTTTCAAAGCGCAGCCCCTTGTTGAAGTTTGCAAAAAGGATATGTGTGCACAGCTTGGTTTTACCTTCTACTACCATTGTGTTATTGGTAAATATTACTGGTGAATCGTATGTTCCCGGAAATGCAATAAAGCCGTCCCGGTCAACATAACTTTTTCCCATCACGTTGTCCGAAAAAACCATCGGATCTTCCGGGTCATAGTCGCCTTCCTCGGTGTAACGGTAGATGAAGTTGACGCTCGGGTTATACCGCACCTGCAGTTTGTAGTCCAGCTGATATTTTTCCTCCATCAGACGGCAGTTTTCCTCATCCTGTAAAGCACCCTGTCCAAAGCAGGAATTTCCGATGCAGGGGTTCCATGCAGGACCTTCGATAGAGCTTTCCACGCAATCAATAAAGACGTTGTTTTCACAGATGACATGCTGCTTTCTCGGTGCCACATCGCGCCCGTTACCTCCAAGAAGCGCTGCGCAGCCCACACCGCGATCCTGCTCTGCCATTCCTGCCATATATTCAGGCGGCATATAGCCAAGTCCGCTGCCGATAAAGTGATTGTTACTCACCTTACATCTCATTTTGGGAAATACCGCCTCAAAGCGGAACAAGCAAACACTTCCCCAGCAGGTCAGATAGAACAGGTTGTCTGTGATCTCAAAATATCCAGTTTTCTCCCATGTATTCCAATGGATCGCCGCATTACCGTGTATCTGCGAAAAGATGCAGTGCCGGACAAACAGATTGTGTACGCTGAACGGCACCAGCCCGATGCCGCTTACATGGTGCGAATACGATCCCTGCACATTTTCGTTGTACCAGATGTCGTAAAAAACGCATCCTTCTAACGTGATATTCTCACACCAGATCTTATTACCGTTTGCATCCTCCCGCTGCATCAGTTTCAGGCCGCAAGTCCACACGGTGTTCGTGCCGTTCGGGTTTATGCCTTCCCACCGGCAGTTTTCAAATCGGATGTTTTTGCATCCTTTCACAACCATCTCCTGTCCCTTCCAGAATGTAACATTCTGGATGAGCACGTTTTCCACGTTTTCCATAATGACAGAAAGATACTTATACTTCTTGTTTCCGCCATCGATCACGCAGTTGCTGTGGTTCAGCGCTTTGTTCAGTGCATCGGTGTCGTCTGTGATGCCGTCTCCGGCAGCGTCCTCCAGTCCTATCGTCACCGTTCCGGCAACGCCTGTAGAGCCTAGCCGGTCTATTTTAAGGTACGCATTTTGAAATTCTGCCCACACGGCCTTGTTCTGGATTGCATTGGCTGAATACCGGTCCAGAGTCGGGTCGGCAAGCTTCGTGTTGGCAAACAGATAGGCAATGGCTTCCCGCACATCTTTTCCGTAGATGGCGTGCCGCACCTGTTCCAGTGCCTGATCGTAGGTCATTACAGCAACCCTCCCCGGTATTCAATGGTGTAATACCCCGTGCCTATAAACTGAAAAACATATTTGCTGTTGCTGATCTTTATCGCCGTCTTCTGTGGTGCGGTCAGGGTTGCACTATACACCTTGCTTCCGCTGCTCCCCACATACCGGTATACGGTCACCGTCAGTTCCCCGCGCAGGATGCTGATCTCCGCCCGGTTTACCTGATCGGTCCCCGGTATCTCCAGTTGTCTGGAGCCGTTCACATAGCAATTTGTGTATTCCCGGATGACATCCATATCGAAGTTAAAGTTGTCCCACAGCCACGGTTCTATCGAGGAATACCGTTCCTTCTTGTATGGGTTCAGCCGGTATTTCAGTGCAATGGTCGAATGTCCCTTATCGCTCTTCCACTTGTCCACCCAGACAGCACCATAGTAGAAATGCGAGCGGTCGTCGTCCAAAATCACCATGTGGCGTTTTCCGCACAAAGCATTTTGAATCGTAGTGTAGGCCGTGTTCCAGTCCCAGTAATCGTTTTCCACATAGAATTCCAGCGTACCCTCCCGGTCATTGTATACCGGGCGTTGCGCCACTGCTTGCGAGAGATCCCAGCTTCCGTCCATTCCCGCCACGGTCACAAGGTTCGTACGCTCGGTCGGCGGGTTGATCACGGGCCTGCTTGTCGGGATCAGGTGCCAGTGCTTCCAGCTATGGTATCGGCCTATGGTCACGCCATGCTCTTCATTATACATTTCGGGTCTCACCCCTTTCCATTTTGAATTTTACCGGTTGATGTAGTTCACCACGCTGCGCAATGTATCCACCGCCCGCTTTACCACACCAGTACCGGTTGCCTGTTGGCCGCTCAGCGTCTCGCTTGCGCTGCCAAAAGTAAACTTTTTCTCATCCAGTCGTTCCAGCGGGATCGAAAGTTTCGTGCACAGCGCATATTGGTTCAGCTCGTGCGGCCACGATAGGATCTGTGCCCGCTTCATAAAGCCCAGCCGCATCACGTCCACGCCCGCATCCCGCAAATCCAGTGCACTGATTTCGAAGCTATAGTCCATTTTGAGTTTCAGCTCATCCAGTTTTTTCTTTGCTGCCTTTCTTAGGCTTTCTTCTGTCGAGGCCGTACCATCTGCCACATAGCACCGTTCGATAGGGCCGTAGATCTCTACGGATTTTGCATCTTCCACTGTTACGGAGATCTTATCCGTATGAGAAAAGATCCACCAGCCCTTTGTCTCATACCCGTGATACGTCACCCGGTTCACAATGTCGTAAGCCTTTACGTAATAGTCCAGATCCAGCAAATTTTTGCCAAACTCGATGCATTGTGTCGTAGCGCCCAACTCGTCCTCAGTCAAAAAGTAGTCCAGATAGCGGACATACCCTCCTTCTATATTGCTTGGCTCCTTACGGACATACAGCATTCCGCCTACATTCCCCAGTAAAATGTTTTTCAGTGCGTCCCATACTGTGGTGTACTGCGTGCCGGACTCCTTCAGATTGACCTTTATGTTCTTGAGCTTGCCTGAGGTTTTTCCCAACTTAAAGCTCTTCCAGCCTTTCGCAGAGGCAGTCGATATAATGGCCGAGTACAGTTCGTAAGCCGTATACTCTTTCGGTTCCAGCACAAGACTGATATCCTTCAAAAACCCCAGCTCGCCCTCGCAGTACACTTTCTTTTCCATCTGGAAATCCTTGTCGATCTCGGTCACATATCCCATCCAGATCTCAACGCCGTCTTCTTCCACGCTCACTACTGTGCGTCGCGGGATCAGGCTATTGTAAAAGTGGCTCGATACCGGCAGTGTAAATTCAAAAGACCCCAGCTCGTTTTTCTCCATTTCAAGCTGCGGGTCTATAATAATGTTATCCCGTTCATCATCTACGCAGGTCGGGTCATAGATGCATTCCCGGGTTGCCCATTTGTACATTAGCCTTTTGCCTGTACCCAAGGCCTCCAAGCCACTCGATACAGCATGATCCTCAAGACTCCCTTCCGTCAACGTTCCCGCATACACACGATAGCCCAGCTTCTCGGTTTTAAAAAAGGTCTGCGTCCACTCGGCAGTTTTTATGCCGTTCTCCGCCGTGATTTTGATGGCATGCTGCTTCTCTGTCGCCAGCTGCTCAAAGACATTCTCGTCCAGTGTAAAAGCCAGCTGCTGCCCGTTCTGTGCAACAAATCGTCGTAGCTGTATTCCATCCACGTACTCGGTCACTGTCAAGGCGCCAACGTCGTCATCATATACGGCATAGGGAATGCTGAACCCCTTGCCGCAAGTGCCCATCGTTCCGGCATTCTGGTATGCATTGATAATAACCGGCGCGTGGCTCTCCCGCAGAGTTCCATCTTCATACACGCGCATGTCTTCAGGCACCGTAAAGCAGGGTCGGATCGTTGCCGTATCCGCAGACTCGGCATCAGGGAAGCCGCTTTTGTAAATACTCCACTTGTCGTCAGAGTCGCTCTTTCCGTACAGACATACCCGGGTGTACCGCCCGTCCTCCGTCTTGTCGCCGTTTTCTTTTTGTGGTTCTGGCCAGACGGATCTGGTCCACCACGGGCTTCCTCCGCCGCTTTCCAGCACACGGAGCACCGCATCGTCCAGCTTTGTACTACTGTCGGCGTATTGTCTTTCCCCGGTCAGTTCATAGGCAGAAAGCAGAAACGCACTTCCCTGTATTCTTCCAGCGGAATTGGCACCACTGTAGTAATAGTTTGTTTTGCCGAGATTTCTGCGGATCTCTTCGTCCAGTCGGGCTATGTACTTACTCCCGACCCAGTACTTCATATGTGAGACGTTCCAGTCCAGGTTCGTGGTGCTGTTCAATTGGGCCCAGAGTTCCCTGTCTTCCAGCGAGGTCTTTCGCACCAGCAGGGTGCGTCCGCTCCCATTCAGTCGCGCCTCATAATTATGGCACGCAACAACAAATTCCGCCGCTGTGCCGTTTTCGTTCACTTTGACGATACTACCAAGTGCCTTTGCAGAAAGTTTTGCACTTGCCATTGCTGCCCCTCCTTATCTTCTCCGTTCGGCCCGCACTCCAAGCTGGCTATCAATGTAGCCAACCGTCTTACGGCCGTCCATTACCACCTTCATGCCGCGGATGCTCTCGCCCACAGCGTCCATGTGGTCGCCAAGGCGGCTCACAGCATTCAGCAGCTCTGCATCACGTCCGGTTTGTGCGTCCGCGCTGTTTCCATTTTGATTTCCGTATGCGCGGTCTGCGTCCTTTGCAAGCCGTGTGGTCAGGTTGCTGTCCAGCTCCATGGGCTTTTCCCCGGCAAATGCGCTGTTCACGTCCTCTGCACTGTCCCATACCTCGGTCAGGTCTACCACCGGCCGGATGGTTGGGGTGTAATCCCAGTCCTCATTCAGCGCGTCCTCCATGCTCTGCGCAGCCGAGGCGGCAATGTCCACAGCGTTCTGGGTCATGGCAGTCACGGCATCATCCACCTTGTCCTTCTTGGCGTTGATTCCCCATGCAAAGTTGATGTCCAGATCAGATCCGTTGTCTTTTTCCTTCTCTGCCACTTCCTTGTCCACATCGTCCACGCCATTGTGCTTGTTGAACAGCGCCGCAATGCCCGCCAGCACACCAATGATCGCCACCGCTGCCAGAATATACGGCCAGAACTCTGCTACAAAACTTACAACAGCAGTGCCGATTTCGCCAATACCACCTGCAACCGCCTGCAGTACAGCGATCAGTCCGCCGCCTTCTTCTGCAACCATCGCCATTTCTCCGCCCATTTCGCCCATAGCCTGACCGATCTGTGCTCCTTTTGCAGCCTTGCCCACATTGCTGAACAGTTCTGTGATCTTAGGCAGCACCTCGTTCATCAGCTGCTCGCCCATGCCCGTCTGCAAAAAATCGATCATAAAGTTCAGGCCGCTGGCCAGTGCATTCGCCCAGTCGCCCTGCATCATGGCCACAATGGCGGAAACAAATTCCGTTCCCACCTCCACGCCGGTCTCGCTGAAGGCAGTCTTAAAGGCATCCGTCAGCTTGTTCTTCAGCTCTGGGTTGTTAGCAAAGGCCTTGTCCATGGCGGCATTAAAGCCTTCCTTGATCGGCGTCCAGTTCTTCTGGATAGCCTTCGCCAGCTTCAGGGTCACCTGTTTGCCGCTGTCCCCAAGGTTCAGCGCGTCCGCAAGGTTCTCCGCAAAGCCAAGGAATGCTGTCTGAGATTCCAGCTTGTCCTGCTCATACTGCTTGCGGTCTGCTTCCGAAATATCCGTTCTGTCCAGCTTCTTCTGGATTTCCTCAGTTTGCTGCATCTGGTAGTTCAGGTTCTTCACCGCCTCCACCGCAGCAAGGATCGAAGCCGTCGTGCCCTGATACCGTGCCTTTCGTGCCTGCTCGCTGTCCTTGCCGTAGGTCTCCACGGCCTCCCGGTAGGCATCTGCGCGAGCACTCAGGTCGCCATCATCGTACACCTTCTGCAGCATCTCCATCTGGCTGGAAGCACGCTTCTGTGCCGTTTCGATCTGGCTGATGCGCTCCTCGATCTCTGCTAACTGCTGCTTTGCAATCTTGTTTTCCAGTTCTACCCGTTCGGTCTGCGCATCCAGCAGTTCGTTGTAGGCCTGAATGGTCAGCTGGTTGTCCTTGCCAAGTTTTTCTTTCAGTACGTCATACTGCTCTTGCGCATTGGCTTCCTGCTTCTGCCGTACAGTAAGTTCTTCGGTCATATACTCGGTCTCACGCCGGATCTTGTCCATCTGGGTCGCGCTGTTTTCATTTTCTGCGCTCCACAGGTTGTACTGCTTTTCCAGCGTATCGAGGTTCGTGTCGTACCGCTTCGCCACTTCCTCAAACAGGTCAGTGTACTGCTTGGCCTTCAGTTCCGCAAGGCTGGTCTTTTCCTCCAGCAGCTCATTGTAGGCGCTCTTTGTCTCGGCCTTCTCTGCGCCCCATTTTGAATACAGCGCATCATACTTTGCCTGTGCAATGCTCACCCGCTCGGTCTGCGCTTTAATGGCGTCCGCCGCGTGGGCAGCCTTCTTGGCCATCAGATCATCCTCGCTGGCGCTATACTGGTTCTCGGCCTGCCACAGTTCGTATTCCTGGTCGATGGTGCTCTGTAAGGTCTTGTTGGCCTCCAGCCGGGTCTTGTATGCCTCTTCGATCTGCTCTGCAAGGGTCTTTTTGCTGCCTGCACTGCGGGAGGATTTGCTTTTTCCCTTGCCGCTGGTCAGGGTAGATGCCGCATCCGATGCCGCATCTTTTGCCTGCTCTGCAATATCGCCAAGCAGGTCTTTCCAGCTTTCTCCTCCGCTGTCCGTCTTGCCGTTCTTGACGGTCGGCGCAGTCGTTTTCTTCTTGTCGGGGTTCGTTAGCATATCATCAACGGATTTCAGCCCGGACACTTTGTCCGCTGCACCGCTTACCACGGCAGTGATCCCGCTCGTATTGATACCGACACCGCTCAGAAAATCCTTGAGACCCTTCGGCAGAATCGATAAGAATCCGTTCACAAACCGGCTTGCTGCGCTCTTGCCGCCTTCCTCTGCGGTGTCACCGGCTTCATTCATGGTATTTTGAACAGCCGTGGTAGTATCGTCTGTCAGCTGCTCTTCTTTTCCCTCCAGTGCATTCCCGGCCTCGTCCAGCACCTCGGTGCTCGCTGCTCCCGTTGCTGCACAGGTGTGCATGACCGCCGCCGTACCGCTCAGCTTTCCGGTCGTCCGCGCTGCAGCGCCGCCAAGGTCATTCACCGCCCCTGCCGTCTGTTCCGTGGCGGTCTTGCCGTCCAGCATCGCCTTGGCCTGCTCTGTGGTCATGGTATACACTCTGCCACTGTCATCCGCCACTTGGATCATGCCGTCGGCCATTTCCTCGCTGCTCTTGGCACTCACTGCCATTGCCGTTGCGCTCTTTTCCATGTTCGTGGCCGAAACCCCGGTAGCGTCTGCTGCGTTCTTGGTGTTTTCTGCGGTTTTGGCAGAGCTGTTAGAAGCTTCTTTCGGATCAATGTAATTGATGTCCGGCACGTCAGGAACATCGCTCAGCTTTTCCGCCGCCATCTTCCGGAAGTCTACAACCTCTTCCAGCTTGTTGCCCATTTCATCAAGGCTCGTGTCAAATACCTGAAGAAATGGATCGGTAAGCATATTAAGAAGCTTTCCGAATGGGCGATCCTTTGCAGTAAGCGCGTCGATCCAGCTTGCAGGGTTAAAGATGCTGCTCGTCTCGTCCCAGATCAGGCCGGTTTTTTCTTCCATGGCCGCTTTTATTTTTTCCCAGCCCCATGCAAGTATCTGGATCACCGCGTCAACAACAATAATAACGACCGATGCAATTGCTTTCGCAATCGGCTCGGCATTATTGATGATCGTATTGCAGATCGCCTTCAGGATGATGTCCAATGCATCCGCAATGTCATCGCCCGCGCCAATGATCGCCTGACAGATCGGCCCGGATAAATAGGCAAGGATGCCCATGATAACCGCCGCGATGGAAAGTTTCAGCAGTCCGCTCGCAAAGTCCTTAAAGGCTCCCAGCAGGATCTTCAGACTTCCCGCTACGGCAGTAAGTCCCAGGGCCACCGGCGGGTTTGCACCCACAATGCCCAGCGCGATCATCACACCCGCCATTGCCCAGATACCTGCGATCGCCTGATCCAGTGTCAGGCTTGCCAGCCCCTTGAACGCTGGTGTCAGTAAATACAGCGTCCCCGCCAGCATCAGGCAGGAGCCTGCAAGCCCGGTAATGTTCGCGGTAACCATGCTCAGACCGGCGCAGCCGACAACAAGAATGCCCATTGCCCAGGCAAGCCCCAGCAGCGCGTTCATGATAAACGTGGGGTCTGTGTCCGCCAGCATTTTGATCGCGTATGCCATCTCTACCAGCGCAAAGCCCATTGCCGCCAGTGCCGCAGCCGCGCCCATGCTCTCCATAGCGTTCTTGCCAAGTACATAGATCGCACCGGCCATCAGCGTCAGCCCTATGGCCACGCCCGCAAAGCCCGCCCCGCTCTTATCCGAGCCCATGGCATCGCTCATGCGCCTTACCGCTTCTGCCAGTATCACAAGCGATGCGCTCGCGATCACCAAGCTTGCCGCCATCTTCTGCATCCGCAGCGGGTTCACCTTCGTCTTGGAAAGCACGGCCAGCCCCGCCATAACACCAGCCAGCAGTCCTGTTATTACAACTGCACCGGTCAGTCCCTTCTTCAGGTTCTCCCCGGTGGATGCCAGTATTGCCACCGCGCCTGCCGCCATTAAAAAGGTCGCCCCAAGTGCGTTCAGGGTGATCAGCAGTCCGCCAAGCCTCACAAGATATTGGGCAATCTTATCCAGCGTGCTCACCTTCGCCTGCCCGGCCAGTTTCTTTGCAAAACCGGATGCTACCAGCAAAATGCTGATCGCGATCGCCACGCCGTTAATGGCTTTTACTGCGCCGTCGATATCCAGTCCATTCTTCTTAGCCTTCGCCAGCGGGATCAGCACCAGTGTAATTGCATCGATCGCGGCAGCTGCGGCAATAAAGCTGCCTGCGCCCTTCATGCTGCCAAGGCGGTTATTAAACAGGCTCAGCAGTCCCACCATGCCGGTAAGCACCGCCGCCACATGCCCAATGGCCTCCGTTCCGTTCTTTACCTGATCGGCATCCATACTGCCCATTTTGATCATCGCCGCGCTGAGCACTGTCATGCCAAGGCTCACAGCCGCAATGGTTCCCACCAGCTTTGCCGTGTTCAGTCCGGTCAGGTCCGTAGCGGCCAGCGCCTTCAATGCAACGATAAAGCCGAACAATACCGCCATCGCACTGAACAGTGCCTGCACCACCTTGTCCGGGTCGTCTATCTGGCTCAGTAGATAGATGCTTCCGCTGATCAGTGCTACCGCCGTTGCAATGGCTTTTGCCGCTGTGGCAAGATTGTTGGTCGTATGTGCCTTGGTCCAAGTATTTACTGCCGATGTCAGACTGTTAAAAAAGTCCGAAATCGGGTTTGCAAGGGTCTTCTTCAGGTTGTCACTTGCCTTCTTCAGCAGCACTGTTGCACCGTAGATGGCTGCCGCCAGTGCACCAACAGCAATAATGGAGAACAACCGGTACAGATCAATGCCGTCCTCCAGATGGAAAAATGCCTGTACCGCCGTCAGTGCCGTCTTGCTGGCATCTGCCACATTATAAAACGCCGTCTGCACGCTTCCTGCAAACCACAGCATGGCAGCGCCCGCTTTCTCCGGCAGGCTCACCACGGTATCCCGTACCTGCTCCAGCGTTTCAAGATGCTTATCTTTAAAGTCGCCCACATTCTTGCCTGCATCCTGAAATGCGCCGAATGTCTTGCCGATCAGCGCCCCCACGCCGTCAAAGGCCGCAAAGAATATGCCGCCCAGCAGCTTCACCGCGCTGCCCAGCGCTCCACTGATGCTGATGCCCTTCAGCCCAAAGTTCTGGAATACGGCGCTCACCGCGTTCACAACGTTGCCAAAGGTCTTGAACTGTCCCTTAGCTTCCTCCACTGTACCGCCGTGAATCAGCGTCTGCAGCAGCCCGAAAATATCCTTCACCGGCTGCAAAAGTGTGCTAAAAGCCACCGCCAGCGCGTTGATCACGTCATCAATGCTCTCGGCATTGTCAATGCTCTCGTTCAAGGTGGTAAAAACATCGCCAAAAGCAGCCCCTGCCTGCAGCAGCAGATCACCCAGCGGCTCCAGTGCATTCATCAGCTTGCCGATCACTGCAAGGGCAATGCGCCCCGTCACCCGGATGGCCTTCCCACCCACGCTCAGCACGCTGAACAGCCCTTTGAACAGCTTTGTAAGTTTATCTGTAACGCCCTCGTTCAGCACCAGCTTGCTTGTCAGGTTGTCAAACCCCTCCAGCAAACTGTACAGCGGGCCGCCGTCCGTGTGGAACACTTCGTCAAATCCGTCCCGGATGGGCCCCAGCACGCTGTTGATGCCCTTCAGGATGTTCAGGATGCCATTGAAAAAATGCTCCCGGCCGCTCATCCTGCCCATCTTGGCAGCATAACTGTCAAGGCTCACTTCGCCATTTTGAATTGCCTCGGCCATTTTCCGGTAGGCTTCTATCGTCTTGTTCAGGGTCTCCCGGCTCACGCCCTCTGCGGCCAGTTCTTTGTCGCTCTTCTTCGCGATCTCTTCGTATCCTGCAAGGCTGAGCTGCACCCGCTCGTACAGATCATCTGCGGTCACACCTGCGCTCTCCAAAGCTTTCTGAAAGTTGCCTGCGTCCTCGATCTGCTGCTCTGTCAGCTTGCCGCTTGCGATCAGGCTGCGCCGCAGCTGGTTTGTAAATGCGTCGCCCACGTCTCCCAGCGCCGTCTCGTCCAAAAGCTGATCCATGCCGCCGTTGAACGCCTTCTTCAGCCAGCTGTTACGTCCACCCATGCCGCCTGCAAAAATATCCCAGAACTGCTCTGCCAGGTCACTCCAGAAGGTCTTTGCCTCCTCGTAGTTGCCAAACAGAATATCAAAGGTCTGCATCCAGCCAGAGCTCACAGCGTCCTTGGTAGCGTCAATGACTTCGCTGAAACTCTTGGCCTCCTGCGCGGCTTTAAATGCCTTCACGGTCACTTCATCGTACTGGTCGGCAAGCGCTTCAATGGCCTGTGATGCCAGCATTCCGGGGTTCGCGTCCACCATCTTTTTTACAGCTTCACTGAACTCGGCAAACTTGCCGAAGGCGGTCTCCATTACCTCTTTGTCAGCCCATTTTGATGAAAGTGTCGAGCTGAATGTGCCAACCGTCACATCGCCGTCTTTGATCTTTCCAAGCTCAATACCGGTGCTGATGATCTGCTTTTTCAGCTCAGCGGTCGCTACGCCCGCAAGTTCTACTGATTTCCAGTCCATCAGGCTCAGATAGCCCTGACTGTAACTCTGATTCAGGTTGTAGATTATGCGGGAAAATTCACTTGCGCCCTTGCCTGCATAGGCTGTGGCGTTTGCCATGCCCATGATCATCGGGATAACTTTCTCAATGTTACCGCCCGACGCCGTCAGCTGTCCAAGTGATTGCGTCATGTCCGTAAAGCTGTAGCTGGTCTCGTCGGAGAACCACATCAGCTTACTAAGATAACTGTTCACCTTGGTAATGCTCTTGCCCGTCGCGTTCATGATGGTCTGCACGCTGGCAGTCTTCTGGGCATACTTGTTCCAGCCGCTCATCACCTGATCGATGGAAAGGCTCTTTGCAAGCTTTGTGCCTGCATCAATGGCCTTGTCCGTGATCTTCACCAGCGCCGTCATACCGATCACTTCCAGCGCCGAAAACTTTCCCGTCAGCGTTTCCAGTGCGGTCGTCATCCGGTCAAAGTCCACCTTTTTGCTGGCTTTCTCCACCTCGGCAAAGCCCTTTTCCGCGCCCTCAAATTTCAGGCTCTCGTTCAGCGCGTTCAGGCTGTTGATGCTCTGCTGTACATTTTTTTCAAACTTCGCGTTGTCAAACCGCATCTCTACAACGCGCTGGTCTACTTCCTGGCTCATGCCTTTCTTACCTCCCTCCACAGTTCTGCGGCAATTTCATCAAACAGTGGCTTCATCACCGGGTTTATGTAGTCCGTTCCCTGCACGTAACCGCCGTTCCGGGTGCCGTGCCCGTATTGCAGGATTACCGCAATGGGCACACCGTCCACGATGTTGGCGTTTTTCCAGCACAGCGTTGCCCCGTTATCATCCATTTTGATTTCATAGCTCCAGCTTGCCGCTGTCTTTCCCGTTGCCTTCGGGGTCGCGATTGCCAGTGCCTCTGCACCCCTCTGCCCGTATTTTTCCAGAATGCCGCGCACGTTCCGGCTGCGCACTCTGGTCATAAAGGTCAGGCTTTTCTTAAAGTCTCCGTGCTGCGCAAAGCTGATCACCCGGCTCATGCTGTTCACCCCTTCGTGTGGTACTTTGCTCTGCGGGCGTTGTTCAGCGCATCCCGCTGCATCATCTCTTCCCGCTTCGTCATTTTCTGCTTCGGGCTGTTTTCCTCACCGCATACCCGCAAAAGGGTCAAAAGCCGGTTCAAATGCCATTTTTCGCAGCTGAACGGGATGCCGTAGCTTGCCATTGCGCAGTAGAACAGCTCTGCGGTCTGCACCCGTCCGCGTCCTCGCCCCTTCTTTTTGTCGTTGAACCAGGAAGCGGTCATCGGGTCGTCCATATATGTTTTAATGTCAGCCATGTTCTGCCGTGTCAGCCGCGTGTATACCTTTGGGTCTACCCCTTGGGTCACGGTCATGCACCGGATGTAATCCAGCATCTCCTCCTGTGTTTTCGGCTTTCTCGTGTCCAGCCATGGCTTGTGCCATTTGCTTTCCCATTTGGACAGGGAGAGCAAGCTGTGCTCCAGCCGCAGCAGGGTCGGCTTTTCGTATACGAACTCGTTTGTCCGCTCATCCCAGTCCTCTCTGCCCGGTACTATGATCTCCAGCATTCTTCTGCCCTCCCTGTATGTTTCAAATGCGTTCGTCTTGTAACGAAAAATAAAAGGCTACCCGTTTTTTACGCGGATAGCCTTTCTTTAAAAAGCTCCCTCTGGTGGGGAGCAGCGTTCTAGCACCGCCGCATCTTTCTTTGATGGGGCGGACTATTGACGCTAAGGGAGTTTTCTCCCTTGATCATCAGCCCAGCGTCAGTGCGTGGGCTGCGTTCGCGGTTGCTGCCATCTGCATGGCGGGGTTTGCCTTGGGCTGCACCTGCGGGATCACGCCATTCACAAAGTCTGCGGCGGCGTTCTCATCGGTAAACAGCTTCATGTACAGCTCATCGTACACCGGGCTTGCCTCAAACTCGGCGCGGATCTCGTCGTTCTTCATGAACAGGCGGCCGTCCGGGCTCTTCTTGCCGTAGCTCTTCAGCAGGATCTCCTTGAACAGCTTCTCCAGTTCCGGCTGACTCTTGGCCTTGATGATGCTGTTGATCTTCTCGTCCATGCCACCCTCGGTGGTCAGGTGCATCTCCATCAGCTCACTGCGGGTCAGGTTGAAGTAAAAGTCCTCGGTGCGCTCCACGCCATTGTAGTCGGTGTAGGTAACAGTTTTCTTCAGCATAATAGATCTCTCCTTTTTATTTTGAATTTATCGCTTAGCCTGCCTTCAGCAGCGTAATGAGCTCGTCCGGGGTGGGCAGAGTGGGGGTGCCGGTGGTGTCGTCGCCGTACAGTTTTGCCTCCACCTTCTTCATCGTCTCTGCGCTCACAGAAGTGCTGTCGATTTCCATCACGGCAGAGGGCTTGTAGCCGGTCACGTTGGTGGGCACAGTGCCGCACTCCCAGCTGAAGGTCATTGCATCCGGGCTCTCGTTCACAGTCTCGTGGCTGCGCTCGCTGGGCTGTGCGGTGGCGTTCCACACAACATGGATCACATAGCCTGCATCCGGGTCCTGATCGTTGCCGATCTTGGTCTGCCAGCTGAAGCCAAAGGGAATACGCTTCTGCTGGCCAAGGGTCACGCCCTTCACCACCTCGGCAGAGCCGTCGCACTGCTTCCACTCGTCAGGGTAGTAGTAGGCCTCTACGGTAAAGCCGTAGTCCTCACCGGAGATCAGGCGGGCGTACTTGCCGTTATCGGCCCACAGGTCAGTGGGTTCTGCGCCGCTGGGGCTCTCGGTCACGCCGGTCAGGCCGTTCCATGCCACGCCGGTGCCGTACTTGCCACTCTCACCGTTCTTCGGGTAAAGCACGCCGTTGGAAACGCCCATCGTAAACTTGCGGGCGCCGTCTGCATCCCATACCAGTTTTGCCATAAGTTTCATCCTCCTTCATAAAGGTGTCAGTACCATACGCTGAATACGTCATGGTATAAGTTGTCCGAAACAAAATTGCGGTCGTGGGCAGCTCGTTCCAGCATACTCACGGCCGCAGTCATTTCACTGTCCGGTTTCGTGTCGATCACAGTCACAGAATAATGGAAGGTCTGGCGGTATACGCGGTCGTCAGCCTTCGGGCTGCGGATCTTTTCCAGCTTGTAGCAGATACAAGGGTATTTCATCCGCAGGTTTGCAGGCGGCTGGTAGTACACGTTTTCACTGCCGCACCGTTGTTTCACAATGCTTCGCAAAAAAGCATCCAGCCCGGAGCGTCTTTCGCTCAGTTCAGTTGCCATGCCATAACCCTCCCAGCGTCAGAACAAGTCGCGGATACTCCACGCTCACATCTGTCACCTTCCACTTTCCGCCGTAAAGCGTCACATACCGGATATCGCAAAAGTGCTCCTGAACATATGGGTCGGCAAGGACGCTTAACGTGTTCGCAAGGTTTATATCATCGTTCACCTTGTCACCGGACTGTAACCTACGCGTGTTCCGCATAAGGTCGCCGTAACAGTCACGCTCTGTTACAACCTCCGAGTAAACGCTCGGCTCCGTCTCCTGAGTTTCCACAAAACCCAGCTTTCCAAACCACTTGCTCATAGCGCTTTCACTCCATTTTGATTTTTGGGCGCTCACGCCAGTACATCTTCATCCAAGATGAACTTGTCCAGCGCAGCGTCTGCCCTTCATGCCGGGTCGCTGGCGGTCCACGCCTGGGTCTTCACGGTCTCGCCTGCGGTCACAGTCACAACGCCGGTGGTGCCAAAGGCGACGGGCAGCAGGTAGTTTTCGCCCTCCACAACGATCAGGCGGCCCTTCTTGAAAGCGTCCTCGATCTCTTCCTTGGTCACAGTCTCCTTGAAAGCGGCATCGGCGTACAGCTTGTGGTCTGCAGTCTTGCCGTAGGCCATGTAGTTTGCAACGTGCAGGTCCTTGCCCTGCTCATAGAACTTACGCAGCATTTTGCATCTCCTCCTTATCAGGCAACCTTGTACTCGATGGCCATTGCGCCGAACGGGGTGGTCATGGCACCAGAGCAGCGGGTCTCGATCAGGTACTTCTGCTGGTTGTAGTCGATGTCAAAATCATCGAACATATTCACAGCGCCGCCCTTGTCTGCGCCAACGGTGTAGTCAGCCAGGTTCACGATCAGGCCAACGAACTCGCCGCCGTTCACGCCCTTCATGTTCTCCATCTGCGGCACAGTCACGATCTCCTTCACACGCAGTGCTTCGGCAACCTCTGCGTCGTTCTTGTACAGGCGATGGCCGATCTTGTCTTTCATCAGACGCAGGTCGGTCAGAATGTCCTCAGTGGTGTAGAAGGTCGGGTTGCCTGCGCCCTTGTAGTTCTTGCGGGCCTTCAGTACAGCGGTCATCATCTTGTCCAGCTTCGTGGCAGTGTCGTCACCGGCAGCGGTCTCCACCTGCACCTTGATGGTAAACAGGTCATCGTCGTTGTAAATGGGACGGATGTTGCCCTCGTTGATCTTGTCATCGCTGGAGGAAAGGCGGCCGTCACCGATCAGGTAAGCGCGGGCCAGCTCCTCGTTCAGCTTCACGCGCATCTCCTGCTTCAGCCATGCAATCACGTCAAAGCCGGTAATGTCCGCCACGTCGTCGCGGTCCATCTTCTGCTTCTTGTAAACGGTGGTGGGGGTAGTAGAGCGCTTCAGCAGGCTGAACACCTGCTCCTTCTTGAAGTTGCCCTTGATGTAACCCTTGGCGCGGGCATCCTCTTCGGTCAGGTCAGCGGCCATGCTCTTCACGCGGCTGAAGGGAATGTGGTGCACGCCGCTCATCACCTTGCTCACCCAGCTCTGATCACGGTCGATGATACGGGGCGGGGTGTCCAGCAGATGGTCCTCAGGGAACAGCCACTCCACGTCCTCAATGCCGTGGGCGATAAATGCGTCCTTCATGCTGCCGCAGCTCTTACCGTCCGCAATGGCGGCATTGATCTCGTCCATGCTGTGGCGCAGCACGCCCTGCTCAGGGTCGTTGTCGAAAACGTTGTGCTTCATGTCGTCCTCCTCGTCTTCGTAGTCCTCATCGTCATCATAGTCGTCCTCGTCGTAGTCCTCATCGTCCTCGTCGGGGTCATTCTCCTCGTCAAGGCCGTCCTTCGCCATGCCCACCAGTGCACAGCAGCACTTCTGCTGTTCGGGAGTCATGCTGTTGTACACTTCTTCCAGCGTCTTACCGCCTGCTTTCGCCATATCGTCATCCTCCTCGTTCAAAGGGTTGTCGTCGGGGTCCAGCCCGTGCTTCAGGCTGATACCGCCATCGGTATAGATAAAGGCCTCGCCGCCTTCACCATCGTTGTCTGCGCCATGCGCCACGATCTCATCGATCAGTGCCCCGGGGTTGCACCCGGCCAATACCAGGCTCAGTTCCCGGATCACACCGTGCATCACCGTCTGCCCGGCCTTCTGCAGACCGTTCGCAAAAATGGACATGGCATCAATGTCGCCGCAGCGCACCGCCTCCAGTGCCGTCTGGCCGCTGGGGGTGTCGTTCAGCTTGACGTATGCATATACGCCGTCCTTCCGGTTCTGCAGCAAAGCGTGCCCCAGCACATACTCCGGGCCGGAGTGGTTGTGGTTCCACACCACAGGTACCTTCTTGCCGTTGTCGCCCTTAAAGGCGTTCGGTGCAATGGTCAGCCCGTCGTAGCACTTCATGTTTGCCTTGGTCGCATAACCGGAAAAATCATAGTCAAAATTCAACGCCATTTTGATTTTTCCCTTATCCTTTCTCCCTTGCCAGCAACCGGTCCACCGTTTCCTTTCCGCCAGCCATGGCGGTGTTCTGTATCTCGTCCGGACTCTGGTTCAGGTTCTTATTGCTCAGTTCGTCCGCCCGTGGGTCTTTGCTCGGCTTCAGTCCGATCACCTGCCGGAACTCGTTGGAGCTCATGATCTCGTTGCGAGTAAACTTGTCCGCCATCTCAGCCACTGTGCCAATGGGTGCCAGCTTGAACGGATCACGGAAGAACAGGATGCTCTGCCCCTGACTGCGTGCCGTTCTAGTCAGGAATTTCCGTTTCATCTCGTCCGTGATCGCGCTTACAATGGGCTCCACGATGCGGTTGTAGTAGTTGGTCATCGCCGCCTCGTCTGCAGTACCGTTCATGATCTCAAGGGTAATGCCCAACTGACTGTAAAACATGTTCGTCAGGTATTCGATCTGCTTCAGAAGGTTGTTTTCAAGGCTGCGGTTCAACTGCGTCACCCGCTCGGTGCCGTCTGTCCACGCAATTCCGTATTTCGAGTCACGGAGCTGTTCTTCTATCTCCCGTCTGCGTCGGTTGGCCTGTTCCCGCCGCGCCTCGCTCTTCACAACGTAGGGCAGCTGGATCAGCAGGTCAAGCTTTCCGGCACCCGCTTGCTCGTCCACCACGTCCAGCAGGCTCAGCTTTCGGATCAGGCGCTGCATCGTGCTGTTCGGTTCGTTCATGATGGCGTAAAACGGGTTTTCGATCAGCGCCACCGTCTTCTTCGGCAGCACCAGTTCCTCTTTCTGGCCGGTTTTGTCGTTGTAAAGCCGTACCCGCACGTGTTCCGGGTACCACTCCAGCACCTTTCCCACCCGCATGGAGTAAATGCGGTAGCTGCTGCTCATGCTCGGGTCGTAGTCGGTCTCCACCGGCACCACCGCCACAACGCCCTCGTCCAGCATACTCATCACAATGTCCTGCACGAGCCCCCGCCCCGTCTGGTCAAGGTTTGCTTCCAGGTTCAGACAAGCATTAAGGCCCGAATCGATGACCGAATCAAACCGGCCATTGTCATCGAGCCTTACGTGCTGAATCGTAATTGCACTACAGTCCATGGAGATGCGGTTGTATACGCTGGTCACAAAGGTGCGTTCGTTGCCTCTCGTCAGCCGCACCCGGTCAGGACGGTAGCTGTAGCCGCCTGCATACCCGCCAAAGTTCCGGGGAGGGTCCCGGTTCAGAAAAGCGTTCCAGGCGTGCTTCAGCCGGGAACCAAGATCCATTTCCATTTTGATTTTTCCTCCCGCGTCAGTCGTCCTTCTTCTTTTCTTCCTTGTCAAGGCCGCCCTTGCCCACCGCATTTGCCAGATCAGGGTTATTGAACAGTGTCTTCACGGTCTGTTTGCCCATGTAAAGCATTGCGCCGGTGGCCATCGTGGTCAAAGCCTTCTTGCCTGCATCACTCAGCACACTGCCCACAAAGGTCTGTCCGCTGTTGATCTCCTTCTTCAGGTTCTTCACGTCCCGCTGCAATTGCAGCCGCTCCCGCTGCAGCTTCAGTTCCTTGTTGGGGTCGTCCTCCCGCACGTTCGTCTGCCCGGCAAGATCCCGGTACTGCTTTTCCATCTGCATCCGGTTGATCTGGGTGCGCAGTTCGTCATCGGTATAGTCACTGGCATTCTTTTTCGGCGCTTTCGGGGCGTAATTGGGCTTTTCCTCCCCTTCGCCGTTTTCTGCGCTGTAGCGCTTTTTACCGGCCGGGGTCAGGCTGCCGTCCGGGTTCTGGAACCGGCGCACGCCCCACTTCATGCCCTTGATGCCCCAGTGGTAAAGTTCTTCGTCCCGTACCATGCCGTCCCTCCTCGTTCTCAGCGGTCGCGCTTGATGGTGGGCTGGTAATACGGGCGCTGGCGGATGTTATCCATAATGCGCTTCTGCCCGGCGCGTTTCTGTTTCAGCATTTCCCGCTTCTGGCGGCGGTAGCGCTTTGCATCCATCGCCACCTTCTGGGCACGGACGCTCTCCTGTGCACGCTTGCGGCGGTAGGCTACGGCATCCTTATGCACCTTTTCGCGGATGGCTTCCTGCACGCGTGCAGTATGCTTATCACCGCGGCTCTTTGCCTGCTCAGCCTTTTCGTTTTTCTTCCACCGCTCGCGATCCATCGTATGCTGCTGTGCAATGCGGTTGGCCTTAATGCGTTCGCGCTTCTGCTTGCGGTAGCGCTTTGCGTCCATCTGCACCTTCTCGGCACGGACGCTCGTACGGGCGCGGTCGCGGTCCATGGCGCTCTTCTGTGCAGCAACGCTCTCCCGGGCCAGCTTGCGCTTGCGGGCAACATCCATCTTGCGCTTCAGCTCATGCCGGGCGTCGTTCTTTTCCTGTCTGCGCTGCTTGCGGTACGCTTCAGCGTCCATTTTGGTTTTCTCTGCACGGACACTCGTGCGGGCACGCTCCCGGTCCATAGCGATCTTCTGCTGCTCTACCGAGTTCCGCGCCTCGGCAGCTTTACGCTTCCGGCTCGTGTTCTTCGGCCATACGATGGCGCTTCTGCTGGTGCCGGTCTCGGCATAAGTGCCCCTTCCGGGCGTACCCTTATTCTGCTTGTAGGCAGAGTATTCATCGGCAGTATAGAAGTATCGGTACACGTTCTTGCCGTTCTTATTGCCGATCAGTTCGCGCGCATAGTACCGGTGTCCGCGCCGTTCGCTGCCCTGACCGTGCGCAAGGTATTCCCAGTAATCCATTCTTTCTACCCCTTTCTGCGTTTTACGCAATTTACTTTTTATTCCTGCGGTGTTATAATTTTCTGTGTATGAATCCCTCGTGAGGAAAGGAAAAATCATGGCAGTTATCACATGCCCGGAATGCGGTGCAAAAATTGAAGTTCCGAATCCAGACTGCGAATCTGTGTTCTGTCCCTACTGCGGTATACAATTTGATATTGCTCCCTTTGTGCACTATACATCTGCAAGTCAGCAGCCAAAGCACGCTAAAACAAAGTCAGTGCATAAAAAGCAGAAAGCACACGATGAACACGATCGTGAAAGCAACGTCAACTACAATTACAACTATAACTTCAACTACTCTAAATCTGAGCATACAAAGCATATTGTTGACGACGCCAAAATCAAAGCTGCCGAAAATGCAAGCCGTGTCATCGATCTTTTCGCTTCACCCATTGAAGAACGGCGTGCCAAAAAGAAGGCCGAAGAAGAACGCCTTCAGCGCGAAGCCGAAGAGGCCGAACGCCTTCGGAAAGAGCAGGAAGCCCGGGATGCAGAGGAAGCCCGCATTTACAAAGAATGGGCATCCGCACAGCGGGAAAAACATGCTCGTCAGACCGGCCGCGCAATCGCCAAGGGCATCAATTACTATAAAGCCAACAAGAAAAAGTGTCTCATCGCCTTTGCACTTGTCATTGCTCTTCTGGCTGGAGGCAACATTTACAGCTCTTCCAGTAAAAAACATGCGCAAGAGCTTGCCGCCCATCGTGCAGAACTTGCCCGATTGGAAGAAGAACGTATTGCAAACTCCCATCTTGCCATGGGTGAAGTCAAGATGCCGGATATTTCACGATACGGTGATTACCGCAATGTTGCAAAGCAGCTCAAGGACGCCGGTTTCATAAACGTCGACACTGTTGGCAAGGGAGACTTGCTCCTCGGTATCCTTGATACAGAGAATGATATCATCGAGATCACCGTCGATGGTGCACCGGAGTTTGAAACTGATATCTGGTATGCCATGGATGTTCCTATCGTGATCACCTATCACAGCTTCTACAGCAGCCAATCAGCATCGTCCACCGTGCAAGTCCGTGCATCCGAGCCTGCCGCAGAAAGTGCCGTTTCTGAGAGTGCGTCCCAAGCTGCGACACAAGAAGTTGCTGCATCTTCTACAACCACGTCCGAAAAAGTCGTCACGACAGAAGAAATGGAACTCCTCATGGATTTCATCGCCGATGATATCGCTTATGTACGTAAATCCGGAGGCTACAGCACCTATTGCTACATCAGCCCTTCTCAAGGTAAAGTCTGGACGTTCTCCAAAGGAAATGGCTCGCAAGAAGCCTATGTTGGTCATATTACAGATGGCACCCGCTTAACAACCTATACGGTACACTATAGATATGATCCGGGCTGGGACGAGATCATCACCTTCAATGATGAAAGCATGGTTATAACGGATGCTTACGGTTACGAAACCACCTTCACAAAAACGGACGCCGAAACCGTAAAAAAGCTTTACGACGCCGAATACACCGATATCCCTGAATAATTTTCACTCAAACGCATCCCTGTTCAGCTTATAAGCTACATACGCATCCATCATAGCGGCAACCGCATCGATCTTCTGATCATACCTCTGTTTCAGAAGCTTGCGGTTGCCGTTTGTGTCTTCCAGCGTAATGCAGTTGCCCATGGCAAATTGCATCAGCTGCTCGTCAAACAGCAGCTTCCGCTGTTCGCTCAGCTTCTTCAGCTCGCCCAGCGGTACGCTCTCGGTCTTTGCGCCCTGGATCACCTTTTCAATGCCGTAATCGCCATTTTCCCTCGCCCAGCGCTCTACAAAGTCTTTTGCATTGTAGGGGTCATACCCAAAGCAGCGGACGTCATACCCCACATTCTCGATAAAGCTGTCCAGATCGTCGTACACTTCCATCATGTCCAGCACAGTGCCTTCCATCACGACCAGTGTCCCCTCCCGCATAAACTCGTCATACTTCTGCCGCATTGCCATCGGCAGTTTGGAAAGGGTGTAGCTGGTAATGTAGTCCCGGGTCTTTACACCAAAATATCCGTGCTCCAGCGGGAACAAAAAGGTAAACGCGCAAAAGTCGTCGCCTTGGCTAAGGTCTGCCCCCAGCGCGCACGGCATCTGCCAGAAGCTCCGGTGCCGGTGCGGCAGCGTCTCTTCGTAGGGGAAGAAGTAGGTGTAACCCTCCATCGGTATGCCAAATCGCTTGGCAAGGATGTCGTTCCGGCTTGCCGGTGCCTTCTCGGCGCGCTCCACATCCAGCTGGTAGGTCTCATAGCTCACGGTGATACCAAGGTTCGGGTTCGCCTTCAGCCACATAGAGGGGTCGTTAACCTCGTCTATGCTGTCCAGCTTGTAGTACCAGATAGACACGTGTGGGTTCACATACTCTCCGCGCAGGATGCTCATCAATTCCATTTTAATGGTATCGCCGCATCCGTTGCGTACCGTGCCCTCACTGCTCGTGGCAAGGATCAGGTAGTCGTTCACCTTGCTGGAGCCCTGCTCAATCGCGCCAATGGGGTCTTCCCGGATATCACAGCTCAGCCATTCGTCCACCGTGGCCACCTTATCGCGCCGTCCCTGCAGCTTGTCAATGGTCATTGGGCGTATCTCTACCAGGCTGTTGGTCAGAAAATTCTCAATGCCCTTCTTTGTGCTGGCAAGTTTCGTCCGCCCTGCCTTGGAGCCGGTAGTGTTCTGTAAGCTGCCTTCAGTCATAAAACGGTAAAGAGGTCCTCTCGCCCGTGCAATCGCTGTGCGCATGGGAGAAAGGACCTCTTCTGCTTGTTTCATGGTGGGTGCCGTGGTCAGCTGCTGGGTCGTTGCGGGGTCTACCGTCAGGAAAAACTGCTGTACGCAGCTGTCGTACATGCTCTTGGCGGCACCACGCGCCACGATCAGGTACTGCTTTCGCACCAGCCGGTGCTTGATACGCTTCTGCACATAGCGCCCGCCATGCCCGTCCGGGTTCGGCTTATACACCGTGCGCTCCTCAAAGTAATACCAGCCGAATATCTCTTCCGCCCACAACTTAAAGGTCTCCAGCAGCTTCAGGTCGCTGCCGTCGGTCAGCGTCAGTTCCTTCTCGCAGAACTGTACAAAGCCGTCCATCGCTTTGTCATCATAGTAGATGCCCGGGTTTCGGATCAGGTCATCGATCCGGTTCATCTCCATGCTGATCTCTTTGCATACGGGTATCTCGCCCCGCATCACGGCCTCCCGGAACCGGCCGTAGTATTTCGGCGTGGCCGTGTTCGAAAGTGCCATTTTGATTTTTACTCCTTGTTACAGCCGTTTCAGCAGCGCCGCGATGGGCTCCATGTAAAACCGCTCGTAGCCGACCTTGTTGGGGTGGGTGCCGTCGCTGGTGTACTTGTTGCTGAGCCCGCTGATGCCGTGTTTACCCATGGGCGGGGTGCTCTCCGTAATATCCACCCAAGGCACGCCCCATTTTTTCAGCGCCGCAAGGATGGCAGACTTGTAGGTCTTATACCAGTTTTCGCTGCTGCCGAACATCCCGCCGTGCGGGAATACATAGGCCACGCACTTGTCGCTGTAATTCGTTGCCAGATCGTCCAGCATCTTCTCCAGTGCGCCGGTCATGGTCGTTTCATCGTAGGCAGCGGCAAACCCATCGGTCAAGGTACCCACAGGGGCGTTGTTCCAGGCATCATTCACGCCGCCCTCCAACAGGATGTAGTCTGCCTTTGCAAGCGCTGTGGAGTTTGTCACCACTGTGCTGATGCAGCCACGGGTGCCGCCGTATACCTTATCGGTAATATTCGGGGTCAGCGTTGCGCCGTCCACCGCTTCATTGGTCAGGGTCATGCCGTACTTGTCTGCAATACATTTGCCGTAGCCGCCTGCGCTGCTCTTGCCGTAAGCGATGCTGTCGCCTGCAACGTACAGCGTTTTTCCCGCCAGCGGGCTGATGATCTGACCATTGATGTCAAACACTTCCATTTTACCACCCCTTCTCGATGTAATCGTTCACCTTGTCGTCACTCAGCAGGCCTTTATACACCTTGCACTGGTACAGCGTACCAGACCAGAACTGCTCCTTTTTGCTGCCGTCCGCGCTCTGCGCCGCACCGATCAGGAAGGTCTGGGGCACATCTATGATTGTGCCGTTTGTGGTTTTCCACTCGGTCAGTGGGCAGTAGGTACTGCCGCCGCGATATTTTCTGCCGTCGATCTGCACTGCATACCGCGTACGGGTCTTGAGGTGTTCGATGCTGTCTGACAGGGTCACGCCGCCGTAGTTGTAGTATGCGAACTCGGTCTTATTGTTCAGCGGGCTGCTGGTGGAGTTGAAGCCGGGCAGATTGTCGGTATCGCCGGTCTCGGTCAGGCAGTGCAGGAAGGCAGGCCAGGTGTTGGCATTAAAGTCGTCCCCCGCTTTCGCGTCCACTAGGATCGTGTATTGCGGCGTCTCGGTGGAGGCGTGCTCCAGCAGCTTCAGGCCGGTGTCCAGTCCCTGGGTCAGCACGGTCTCGCCGGGCAGACTGTAGATCAGCTGTGCTGTCTCCACTACTTCCACCGTTACCGCGCAGCTTGCACTCTTGCCGCCTGCGGTGGCAGTCACGGTGCAGTTACCTGCTTTGATGCCTGTTACTACGCCGTTTGATACGGTGGCAAAACCGGTAGGCAGAACGCTCCACACCACCGCCCTGTCGGTTGCGTTCGCGGGCAGCACGGTGGCCGTCAGAGTCTTGCTCTCGCTCTCGTTCAGGGTCATGGTCACGGCGCTCAGGCTCACGCTCTGCACCGGAACTTCCTGTGCACTGCCGCCCCACTCTGCACGCAGAGCATTCAGGGTGGGCTGCATCGTGTTGGTCTTATAGGCTGCGTTCTCAAGCAGGGATAACAGCAATTCTTTTGATGTCTCGCTCATTCCATCGCCGGTATCACCCTTATCGCCTTTTGCACCGGCATCGCCCTTGGGGCCTGCCTCACCTTTAGCGCCAGTATCGCCCTTGGGCAAAACTAGATTCAGCTTGCCGTTCTCGATGGTTGCGCTGGCAGTACTGCCGCTCGTCACCGTACCGATGGTCAAATCTGTGACACCGCCGGTGCTACTTCCACTGCTGCTGCCGGGGTCTCCTTTGTCGCCTTTTTCACCCTTTGGCAATGTCAGGTTCAGCACAGGGGCTTCCGCTGTACCGGTGATGGTCGCTGCAGCTTCTGTGCCGCTGGTCACAGTGCCAATACTAAGGTTCGGCGTTGCACCGGTGTCGCCCTTGTCACCTTTTTCGCCATCTGCACCTTTTTGGCCTTTCGGCAGCGTCAGGTTCAGTATCGGTGCCTCGGCCGTACCGGTGATGATAGCATTTGCGGTGTCACCGGTGGTCACGCTTCCGATGGTAAGATTAGGCGCAGCGCCAGTATCCCCCTTGTCGCCTTTTGCTCCCTTGGGCAGCACCAGGTTCAGCGCAGGAGCTTCCGCTATGCCGGTGATAATGGCATTTGCGGTGTCACCGGTGGTCACGCTTCCGATGGTAAGGACCGGGGTAACGCCTGTGTCGCCTTTTGCACCAGCATCGCCCCTAGGGCCCGCGTCGCCTTTTGCGCCGGTGTCGCCCTTCTCGCCTTTCGGCAGTGTCAGGTTCAGCTTGCCGTTGGTGATCGTAGCGGCTGCCGTGCTCCCGGATATTACAGTGCCAATGGTCAGGTTCAGTTTGCCGTCGTTAGAGTTCGCGTGCTCCACCAGATCAGCAATTCCCTGATCGATTTCATTCATCATCTGCGACGTCAGCACTTGTTTGCTTTTAAAGTTGTGTTTGTTGTACTGCATATATCCTCCTCATCCCAGCACGGTTTCATCCAGGATCGCTTCATCCAGCACAGCGTATGCGTCCGTTACCTTGGTATCGTCCTCAGCAGTTTCCTCGTGGTTGCTCACAAGGCACTGCACCGTGGCGATCGTTGAGTTGAATTCCTTGATCACGTCATCGCCGTTCATCTGCCGCAGGCATACACTAAATGTTACACTTCCATTTGTTTCCGCTGCCTTGTCGCCGATCAGCCAGGAAAACTCAAGAGTCTTTCCGTCCTCGCATGCCATATCGGTCGGCAGATAGAAATAGTGCTTTCCCGCAGCATTCGTGTAGTTCACTCTGGGTGTAAAGCCGCCCATATCTGTCCCGCGGTAATATCTGCTCATTTTGAACCAGATCCGGTTCACGTCCTTGTCGCCCTTTGCGCCGATCACGATTGCCTTGCTTGGTATCGTCACCACACGCAGGTCTTCATCAATGACAAGGATCACTTTTTCTGCTTCTTCCGGCGTATCCATCGTCGCCAGAACTTCGTCTACATTTGCCATCTTTCGTCCTCTCCGTTCCGGCGTTTTCTGCTTACAGGGTCTGTTCCACCAGCACTGCATTGGTGGTCACCCGCATGGTGCCTTTTTGTCCGATCAGCCGCACCTTAAAGCTTTTGCCGCCGGTCACTTCGTCCGGCACATCGCACTCCAGTGCTTCGTCCACTGCAACCGCATACGCTTCATTGAACAGCACAACCTTTTTGGCTCCGCGCCAATCGCTGCTGTCCACGCCAAAGCAGCACTTCAGGTATCCCTTGCTCCCGGCCGTAATGCCGGAAAAATCGCCCTGCTTTGCGAGGTGCTGCCCGTCTACGCTAAACAGTAATCTCCGCATTACGCTTCCTCCTTATCACATAGGGCGTACAGCCGCCATTCCAGCTCGCTGATCTGGCTTTTGATCGCGTCCATCACGCTACTGGACTGCGGCGGGTCAAACAGCAATCGCACCTTCAGCGCCGTATAACTTTTCACCGCCTCAATGTCCGTCCGCTCCCCACAGAACTCGCTCCACGTTGCGGTCGCATCGCTGATAACAAAGGTCTTTTCCGGCCCCACACCCATCTGGTTCAGAATCATCAGCACACTGTTAATGTGCATGATAAGGTCGGTATCAAAGGCCGCATACTCCTCGGTCAATCCAAGGAGCTTCTTCACTGAGGTCAGGATACTGTCCATTTCTCGTCACCTCAGTCCGGGATACACTTGTTATCCCACTTCTTGTAGGCATCCAGATAGGTCTCACCCTTGTCGCCATTGTGGGTGAGCTCGTAGTACATCCCGTCGGATACAGTTGTGCTCACAAGCGCCTTCCAGTTCTGCAGGGTTTTGCTGAACCATACGATGAACACGTCCTCCATCGTCAGCTTCTTACCGTCAGTCACGTCCACATGGGCGTTAAAGTAGTCCACCACCAGCTGCTTTGCGCGGTTCATCATAGCTTCGTTGTCCATTTTGTTTTCCTCCTTTTGTTATTCCTCGTGATTCATTACACCCTCGGCCGCAATGGCTGCATTTGCCCAGAACAGCGCCTCGTCCAGCTTCGTCAGTGCCAGACTGCGCTCCCGGCTCGGTACAATGCACCGCACCATGTGTTCTGCCTCTTGCATCTTCAGCCGCAGGTTCGTGCTGTATGCCGCTTCCGCAACATTAAACTTTCGTACCGGATACATCTCATTTCCTCCAAGGACAGGTATCGCCAGGTCGCCTCTCCGCAAACGCAGGTTTTAAGATCGTGTCATCTCCGTAATGGATGGCCTTGTGTGTGCGGTCGCTCACACATACCACGTTTTCCGGGTTCAGCAGCGCGTCCGTGTGCCCCAGCACGTCTTCCTTCGTCAGTGGGTTTAAGTGGTGGATAATAATGCGCGGCCGGATGGGCTTTCCGTTTCGTATCACCCAGTCCACGATCTCATGCTCCGGGTGTGCCAGATCGCAGCCCATGTCCCGCACAATGATCTTATCCCGAAACTGCCGCCATTCTCTCGACTGGTAAAAATCCTGGTTCAGGTACCGGTCAAAGCCGAACGTGTCCATCCCCACCGTTCCATGCAGCTTTACATAATGGAAGCGGTCTTCAAAGCTTGCCAGTCGTATCAGCTCGCTATATGTTTTCATCTTACAGCAATGGTCAATCCAACAAGCGCGATCATCGTAGCTATGCACAGAATTAGATATAATGCAAAGTGTAGCCACTCATCCGAGCACGAGCCATCTGACACAAATACCGCTGCAATTCCGATAATATTCAGCACGAGCCCGGCTGTGATCAGATCAGTCCCGACAATAGTTATGTCGATCATATCATCCCCTCCTCGTCCTCTCCATCATCAATGCCTTGGTATACCCGCATCATCTTGATGGCTTCACCATACAACTCCTCGGTGTTCTTCTGCGCCTGCAGCATCTCAGTCTTTGCACGCAGCAACTTGTTTTCTTCTTCCAGCTTTTCTTTTTCCAGTCGCGCCTTGCTGCCGGACAGCCGCAGATAATATGTTGTTTCAGCACTGGATGCAGTTCCTTCCCGCAGCCGTTTTTCCACAAGGTCTACGGCCAGCGATATCATTTGGTTTTCTCTCGCTTCAGGGGACAATGCCGGACGCAACCCGACATCATCACCAGACGAGGCTTTTCGGGTTTTCATACAGTTGTCATTCCTTTCACGTGAGTTTTTGGCTCTTTAAGCCGTGTTTTGTAACCTTCAATGTTGCTTATCGCCACATTCTGACCACTTTTGTATTCTATTAGTTTTTGTAAGGGTTCATGAGAGCTGTTTTGGGGGATTATGTCTGTGCAAAAAGCCCGTCATTGAAAGGAGAGATCAATTATGGATCGGAGATTCCAGGAGGTGAATCATGAAAGTCAAGAGAACAAGGTTCAAACACTATCTCATGAGCCCTTACAAAAACTCCCGATCCATCGTATCTCTACAACAGATCGGGAACACGCAGGGGGGTAAAACTAAAACAGGCCCTGGTCTACACCCCAAAGCCCAAATATCAATTTTACCCCCGGGGAAATATCAAAGACCGGCGCGATTTAGGGAGGGGGTGGATTTTTTGGACCCCCTCCCCCTGTCTAAACGTCAGTTTAAGCAGCGTTTGTGCCAGTTTCAGGGTCGGGAAGGGTCTTTTTGACCTTCCGGTACAGGTTTAACGGATCAGCCATGACGATTTGATCGATTGCCTGCTCAATTTCGTAAGCATTTTCGTTATCGGACAGCTGATCGGACGTATATGCGAGCCGCGCAAGGAGACCGCAGGAATTGTAGCCATGGTCACAGTCAAAACGATACCACTGATCGAACTGGTCATGCGGATCGTAAGGATTGTCAACCGTAGTAAGAAAACAACGAACCATATTTCTCGCTTCCTTTTGTTCTTATTTATTCAACGTATCGTAAATTGTGCTCTTCGGAACGCCACAGGCCTTTGCGATTTCTTCATAGCTGTATCCGCCAGCCAGCATCGCTTTAGCCTTTGCTTTTTTCGCAGAAGAAAGCGTTGCTGTTGCTTTCGGCATTGCGCGCTTAACGATTTCGGTCGAATCAGAACTGTTCAAGAACTTGGTAAGCATTGAATCAGAAATTGCATGATTCTGAATTGCTTCCCATTCGCGATCTGTAAAGACAATTTTTGTCCTACTACTGTTGGCTCCCACCTGATCACGGGCACGCTGCATCTCGACAGACGAGATTTTCTTGATTTCTTTCTTGTCATCCTTATCCTTATAATCAAGGCCGCGATCCTCGATAATAGCCTTGATTCTGGAGTTTGCGATGATCATTGCACGCCGCTCTTTTGGCTTGTTTGCGAGGACCGCCTCGTATTTAGCCTTCAGAGATTCCACTTCCGGTGCATACTTCTTAGCGGCAACCGGGTCACGCTGGATGCCCTTCATGTTGGCGTAGTCCTTGCGCGCCTGGTTGGCCATATCCTTCAGATAGTTAGAGAAGTCCGCATACAGTTCTTCCTGCTTGGTGCCAGAAGAAAGCTCATGTACGTCCTTGATCAACGAGATGCGGCTCACTTCATCTTCGGCAATACGCTTTTTGCCCTTCTTATCCGTAAAGGTACGGCCACTCTCCTTGTAGATGTACTCACCGGTATCCTTATCGATACGCACACTGCCACGGCGCTCGGGAATACGAACGGTCTGTTTGCGACGGGAGAGCAGGGTGGATGCGCCACCGTACTTCTCGTTACCGTCTTCGTCCACCCGGATCTGATACTTCTGCTTCAGCTCCTGGATGCCGTTCTCCTTCTCTGACCTCTTGTAGTCTAGCTTATGCTTTTCTGCATCGATAACCACCATCGAGTGCCGTACCGCACGCTCCAGATCTTCTGGTGTTGCACCTCGCAGGGTCATATCGGTAATCAGGTTCGAGATGATGCCCATCTCTTTCTGCTTTTCATCCTTCTTCATCAGTCGGACGTTGTTAGGGTTACCTTCAGGAACCGCGTAAGAGGTCTTCGGGTCGAAGTTCTTCAGTCCAGGCAATGGATCGGTAGAGTTGATGCGAACCTTGTCAGACATAGGGATTGCCATGACAGTATCACCATCAAAGTCTGCACCAGACAGACGCTCAGCCACCTTAGAGCTAATGCCAATTGCGTCCTTGACGTTGCCGAGATTGCTCTTGCCGCTGGCATTCTTGTTGTTCACCGTGACAATGGGAATCTCAAACGTGCCTGCATGAGGGTAACGAATCAGCGCAAGCTGCGTTCCGTTCTCATACGTCGGGCAATATGCTTCCGTTTCCTTGATCTTATCCAAAGGAAGAATAACCTTTGTGGCCTGCCCCGGAAACGCAGAAGCTTTAAGCGTCATAGCCGTTCCATCACACTTTTCAGCAAAGTCCAACAGCATCTTTTTCTTGACAGTCGGATTGGTGTAGTGCATGATCTCATCGTACTCGGCTTTGTAATCAGCTCTCGTCAGCTCCAGTTGCTTCTTGATCAAAGGCAGCGGCTGCTTAGAAAGAAACTGAGATGAAACACTCTTGGACATATCGTCCCAGTCGCCTTCCCACTTCAACTTATTGATAGGAGAAAGGTGTTCCTTGCCATCTTTTCCGATGTAGGTGCTCTGGCCTTCCGCAGTAATGGCAGCACCAAACGGATTGCCCGGATCGTTCTTGATCTCTTTGAACACCTTCATCTTAGGTGTGCCAGAAGGTTTGTTCGTGTTGAATACAATATCAACACCATCCGGCATATTGTCAGAATACATGGCCATGCCCTTCAGATAGTGGCTGTTGTCCACCATGATACGAACCTGTGCATAATGAGAGTTGCCCAGATCCAGATCTGCAACACCGCGGCGAATCTCCATAACGCCATCTTTTGCAAGGCCGCCCTGATCGCCGTAGCGCACTGCTACACGGTCAGAACTCAAGCTTGAAGGGGGTTGCAACTGGCGAAACGAATTGCCGCCATCGTCAGAATGATAGTCCCCCAACGACTGAATATCACCCTGATGCTCATAAGCATAGCGCTGGTCATATTCAGGTTTTGCCAAGACTGTAATATTGGTCTGCTGCCGGAAATTGGTGGGCTGCTTGATGCCAACACCATAGCGCTTATAGCCGTGTTCTGCTTCCAGAATATAAACAGCCTCGTCCAGCTTACCTTCTGACACGCCGAGAGTGAGATTGGTGCCCTCGGAAATATCAATCATGCCTTTCTTGTCTACTTCCTTCTTCAAGGTTTCGGCAATCTTTTCGGCCTGATCTTTCTTTGTGCCAACACCGTTCTGGTACATAGACCGAACCGTAGACTCAGGCATGCCAAGCTTCTGTCCGATCTCGGTCCAGCCCATATCAGGATTTTCCTTCTTCAGCTTCTGAATATCTTCCCACTGAGAAGCTTTGCGGTCGTGACCTGCTTTGGTCTTTGCAACGCGAAATTCCGTTGCGCCGAGCTTATACTCGGGCGGAAGCGTATCGTTGATGGCATCAAGGATCTCGCCTTCGGACATGCCCTTGGCCTTAAACTTCTCAACACGGGACAGGAAGTCACCGGAATGCTGGTACGGGCTATCGCCGCTTCCCCACGGATAGCGGCCAGAATGGCGCTTGGTGCCGTAATGCTCCAAAATATCATTCTCGCCGCCATATTCAACGCCGAAGTAGTTTTTCAGGTCTTTCTCGATCGGATTCATATCAGCACACTCCCATTTTCATCTTTGCAATAATCGGATCAAACTCGCGGATCTTCTCCATAATAGGCTCGATGTCTTCTGCTGCCGGATTGGCAAAAAGAATATCATCGGACTGGTAGATGCGGTTTTCAATCTGGATACTGCTCGGTTTAATTCGGTACTCAAGGCAGAACAGTGCATCGTAAATGAACAGCTGCTCCATGTGTGCCGGTACGATTCCGGTCTTGAGGTCGTGGATACGCAAAATATCATCCCGGAAGCAAATAGAATCCGCTGTCCCGAAACAATTTTCAGAATAGCAGAGCACCTGCTCCGGTGTCATACGAAAGCCAATGGCATCGTTGACATAGCTGTTGAGCGTCTTTTTAGAACGCGGCAGCTTTTGGCCAAGCGCAATGCACCTTGCTGCAAATTCGTGCAGTTCGGTCCCCTTTTGCGCAGCCATAAAATTGGTATACGCTGTAGTAAGTTTATCAGCATCGTAGTTGATCCAGTGATACTTACTAGCGCCGAGGAAGGCGTGCTGCCCTATTAACCTCGAATGCTCGTTGAAGGTCATTCAGAATCTCCTCCTTGTTTTCCGGGCAAATGAACGCTGCAAAGCTCATCCTGTTCATCAGGTTCACATAGTAATCCTGATTCGGACGATGCGGCGCATCCATCGAGCGCTTGCCTTCCAATGCTGCCCATGTGCTCTCGTACAAAACTAAGAGATCCGGGATGCCCTGAATCTCATTCGGATCGAGATGCACAACCATGCAGCCTGGAAACCGCTCTTTGATTTCATTCACCAGGTTGGTCTTAAATCGGTTCTCCAGCATAAAATCTCCTCCAAAAATAAAGAGGAATGGTACGTTTGGGACGCACTCTCTCCTCTTCATAAAAGAGGATGTTTTTTTCGCGTCTGTTTTGGACAAAAAGAAAGAGCCACAGATTTCTCTGTAGCTCTAACCATGGATTATTCCAACACTTTCATGTCGTCAAGAATATCGCTCAGCCGTTCGCCTTCTTTCTTTCTCTTGTCGATTTCCAGCCACTCGTCATTTGTCAGTTCCCGACGTAACTTCCAATAATGGCCCAGGCTGCGGTCATAGCAGTACAAATCTTTCAAATCTTGCTCTTTTGCCAAAGCCGCGTGTTTTGACAGCATTTTAGCACCTGCTGCAATTCCGCCAACGACTATCGGACCATAAGTAATGATTTGATCTTTGTGTGCATAGCACCAAGTCTGGACCTTCATTTTCTTGTCCTGGAACCACTCCCGAACTTGCGCTTTCTTACGAGCCCTTTCAAGCTCCTTCATAGTGCAAACTTCGCCCATAATAGTTCTCTCCTTTAAAATAGTATTTGGATTGCTCCATAAAGTATCCAGTATTTTTCGCGGACAAAAAGAAAGAGCCACAGATTTCTCTGTAGCTCTCTCGCAAAATATCATTCGGGTCGGTGCTCGTAGAAGAACAGATACCAGTCAGGAACACCTGCTTCCAGCATCCGGCCGTCTTTGTAATGGAACTCGCCATAGTCTTCGTTCAGTTCAAGGTTCGTGTAGCTTTCAGGATGTACCGGATGATTTATCTCATCGTCAGTTAGGGTTATGTCACAAGGACAACAAGTCCAGTATCCCTGCACTACTTCTGTCATGTTTCGCCCGCAGCATTTGCAGACGGGAACTTTTGTATGCAGTTCTACAAACTCATTTGCATAGCATTTTACTTCGTTCCCTGCAGCATCTGTTTCGGTCCATTCCTCAAAGCCATCCTCGTTGATAAAGCGGTTCATGTAAGCCATCTTTATTACCTCATAAGCATCTAATCGGTGTGTACAGCGGTTATAATAAATATACATCATCGGGTTGGGTTCTTACAAGTCGATACCTTGAACTTTTCGTGAATTTTGGCCTATGCCCAAAAGCCCACTTTTTTCGCCTATCTATTATAATATTTTTTTATTTTTTATAGTGTAATTAAGAAAAAAAGTGGGCAAGTGGGCAGAACGGCATTTTTGTGTAAAAATATAACGATAATACGCTATATTTTAGCTGTAAGCCGTGCCCACTTTTGATTTTAAAAGTGGGCAGAAAGTGGGCAAATGGCCAAAAATTATGAACTTTTTGTGAACAATCAGCCGTATTTTCCAACCTAGAATAGAATTTTGCCGCCTTTTCACCTCCCTGCCCAAAACAAAAGTGGGCATAAAATATAAAAGTGGGCAAAAGAAAAAGACGCTGAATATCATGCAACGTCCTTTTCCAGCCACTCCCTAGCTGCTGTCGATGCCAATTTTCATCGCTATCCGCCTCCTTATTTTCCCGAAGTCCTCTTAACCTCACCGAGTGCTACTCGCCATGCAAAAACCTCCGCGTCAAATGTTTCTTTTGAAACACCATGCTTTTTCGCCTCGTACAGCGCCTGCGTATACGACCATGTTCCGTCAACATATCGTCCGGCATAGATTTCTGCTACGCTCATCACGACCGCACCTCCACGTCCGGCAGAATATCCGTGTGGAAATAGAGCTTATAGTGGTATGGATCGGTATGAGTGCCGGTGATATCCTCAACAACATACATGGTGTACTCGTTCAGGTAAATATAATTCTTCTTATATTCGTTCGGACCGGTCTTCACTGTACACACAAGTTCGTTGTTTTCATTGTTCGAGATGGACATAGCACCTTCCATTTCAAGGATGACGTTGTCCGTACGTGCGTTATAGACCGTGATTCGGCGCTCAGCTTCAAAGTAGTTGGCCTGCTTGGAAATGTTCCGATTCACCTTATCCGCTTCGGAGCAGCTGCACAGAACCATACAGCCTACGAGCATCATCAGACATGCAACAACACAAATAATACGATTTTTCATAGTTACTTCTCCACACTTTCCTTTTCCGTCTGGTCATCCTTCGGCCAGTACGTGTAAATATCATCGAACACCACCGGGATCTTGCTCTGCAGTTCCTTCAGCAGCGGGCACATCAGCTCTCTCATCTGAGGATGGGCCGCCACAGGAGTACGCAGCTTGAAGATGTTGCGCCACTCACGGTAGTTGGCCGTCACCACGATCTCGGTCTTCAAGCACAACGGCAGCACACAACGGGCCTGTTCGGGACGATAACCGTTCATAAGCATCAAAAAATAAGTTTTTTCTGCCAATTCGCAGGATTCTACCCATTTACGATAGAACAGGCGATTCTGCTCTTTATCGATATAAAACGGCTCCACAACGGTAATGCTGCCCTCAAACTTCTCCTTCGAGTAGTTGCAGTACCGGGTGCTCTCCTGCGCAAAAGAAGCAATGCGATGCCGCACCAGCTCGTTAGCCACGCCACGGTCACAGGTAAACAGCACGGACAGCTGAGAATGCTCCAGCATAGCCTCATGCCCCTGCTTCACCAGAAAGCCCACCAGCTTCTTTGCCGACTCACCGTCCGGCGTGATCTTGTCCTCGCTCTTGTAGCAGACCCGCGCCACCCGCTCGATCTGCTGGAGCTCCTTGATACCCCCTTCAGAAATATCAGTGAGGATTTCGTACTTAGGTTCAACAATTTTCATAAAATGTTTACCTCCATAATATTGTTTATATCGTTCAAATTCAGGCCGTCTTCCCTAACTTAGCTTCACGGACTACCCGATCAAACTCTTTGATCTTTTCGATGATAGGATCGATGTCCTCAAAAGTAGGATTGGCGATCAAAACATCATCGTTCTGGTAGATGCGGTTTTCGATTTGAATATCGCACGGCTTGATACCATGTTTCAAACAGAAAAGTGCATCATAAATGAGAAGTTGCTTCATATCTGACGGTTCATGCTTGGTTCTCAGAGCATGGATGCGCAAAAAGTTGTTTGTGAAGTCAATCGCGTCGGCTGTACCATAGCAGTTTTCAGAATAATAAAGCCCCACCTCAGGAATCATGTGAAGATCAATCGCATCATTGATATAGGCGTTGAGCGTCTTCTTGCTCTGAGGAAACTTTCGTCCAACGCTAATACTTCTCGCCGCATATGCGTGCGGGTCCTTGATGCCTCCCTCAGGTTCAACGATTTTCATAATTTAATCTCCTTTTATTGAACGCCCTTTTCTTTTTCAGGGTCTCTCAAAATAGAGTTCCACTCTTCGATAAGCTGCTTCAGATTTGAATCATCAACTACACCCTGCATGCTGTGCTCATTATATGTCATTAAGACCGTACCTGTTTTAGCTGGACCGAGTCCACAATTAGAACAGGAAATCTCATATTGGAGTTTCATAGTCGTACCACAGGTCATCGTGCCTGTGTTTTTTAAATATGCTTTACAATAGCACATAGGACAACATCTCATAAGAAATCCTCCGTAATAGCTTGTAGGAATATATCAATTACTTCGTTCAGAAAAGCCACCAGACGGTACGGCCATGGCTCTTTTTTCTGATGTCGCATGGCGGGCGAAGAATGCCAGTCTTCATTTCTCCTTGAAAGTTCAGATTGAGGATAATTGTTTACAAGGCACCATGCACGCGCTTCATTTAATGTACAATCGCCATTATTAAAGTGCCAGACAACATCATCAATTGTCCTACAATGCTCCAAAGTGATCCAGTCATGACGTTCATAATCCCAAGTTCTAAGCGGATAATTCGTATTCTTTACCGAAGCATACGGAATATCATCGGCATACAGTATTACAACATCCTCATTTCGCTCAATTCCGAGATATCCGAATCGCCGTATAGCTTCTACGGCTTCCTTGTAAGATACTCTTCCGTCATCCATCTGCACCCCCTCACACAATGCTCCATATAAATCGCAGAATCATCATAGTAAGCGATAGAATAATTGCTAAGAAACATCCCGCTACTACCAGAACAAATATCTGTCCGGCGTGAAAACACAACTTCTTGAAAAACTCGTCCATGTTAGATTTCCTGCCTTTCATATCCGATAAAGTCAGATACACCGATGTCGCCGTTATCACAGTTATGCTGTGCGTACAATTTCGGAACCAGTGCCATTCGTTCAGATATGTACTCTGGGGTTCCATTCGCATGCCTTATAAACTTGTTCATGTCCTTGCCCGCAGCAGCTCTTCCATGTGTCGTCACCGGGCAGAACTCCTTACCGCACTTTCTACATCGGTAAATCTGGTTATACAGATCCGTGCTCATACAATAGCCCTCCTTGCCGCATCCAGACGACTCTCAGCCGCATTCAGCTCAAAGATAGCCGCCGTGATAAATGCCGGGTCGCAGTTCTCAAAGTGATTCCTAGCAATTTCCAATTCTTGTAGAGGGTTACAATATTTATGGATTGCGTCAATTCGAGCTTCACATTCTGGAATCCCCAACCAACGAGCCCATTCTTCTGTTGGAGATTTAATTCCGAGAAGCCATTTGATTGGTTTCGTCCAGAATATCTTGACATACTCAGCGATTTTTCGCAGCATTTCTACACCTCCACATCTTTGTAACCTGACGAGCCGTGAGCCAGCCCTCAACATCATCATGGCCAAGCAGCTGCGTACCCATCACCTCGATAAGCCCCTGCTCAAAGCCATAGGAACCCCAACCCCAAATACCATCCCAGATACGATTTCCAGCAGCATCATATGCAATGATTTGCTCACCACCATCGTGCCGTCCGCACGGAAGAAACTCCTGATTGTCCGGTCTATCCATCTCAGGCCAACGACGTCCATAAGTATGCAGAACCTTAGCGTGCTTCAGCAGAATATCCAGCTTCTGCATCTCGGTCATGTGGTTCCAAACCCGGATTTTCCAGGTTTTCTTAGACATGTTTCTCATTTCTGCATTTCCTTTCGTTAGCCTTCATGGCCTTTGCAATTTTATGCTGAATATAAAGCACACAGCCAGCCTGACTATCACACCCGAATGAAGCCAATAGTCCAGCAATAGCATTCAGAGAGTTCAAGTCTTCTTCAGTAAATATCATTTAGCGTTCACCGTTCCTCCTGATACTCTACGATTTTGGTCGCTTCACTCTGAACCCGGCGTAAGAAATCACACGCACCTAAGCAACCGCATCCCGCCAATGCCTCGGCGATATCGCCCAAAATATCCATATCGGTTCTTGTGAGATTAACTTGAGGAATAACTTCGATGTTCTCTTCTGTGATGAACGGTGTATAGTCCCCACAATGGCAACATTTAATGTTCATGTGTTGCATACAAACATCTCCCTTCAATGATAAAAATAAAGAGCCGCAGATTTCTCCACGGCTCGGTATACTTAATTCCCAAATTGAATCCAAAGTAATTCGTCATTTGCAACATATTCTTTGGGATTATCCGAATCCGTAGTGCCTTCTTCGTGCTGGACAACTGCACATCCAGCGTTGTCTTTATAAACCACCTTAAAGCTTATATCAGTCACATCTCTACCGCAGCAATCTCCTTCTGCTTGAAAGACTGTTCCAATTTTCGCAGCTTTAAGTTCACCTATAAAGATTTCTCTGTAATTGCAGCCATTCCAGCTCGAATATTTTGCTACCAGAATCGGCGTCTCCCTAATTGTTGTTACATTCATAATAAATATCTCCTTTCAAATATGAGTTTACCTCATAAAGGAGCCTGTTATTTTCGCGTCTTCTCCTCAAACTTCAGAGGCTTCGCTGTTCCCTCCCGCGCACACTCCGTCAGGCACTCGTTGCAAGGCTCGTCCGTCTCCAGCACCTTGAAGTTCTTGCACTTCGGGCAGTAGGTCGCATAGTCCACTTCTCGCATCCAGTCATTCATCAGTTTTGCCTTTAATCCTTTCATCCACAATATCTTTTATTGAAATAATCACCGAATGGTTGCAATAGGAGCATCTCAAGTCAACTTTTTCATTGGGAACGCCCACTCTCCACGCTACGCCATCACAAATTTGACCATTCTCTTTAATAATCGTGGCCTCGCAATTTGGACAAAGAAGTTGATGGCTCTTTTTCTTATCCTCCGCCTTCACCATCGTAAAATGTACAGTCTTTTCACGGCAGCGAGGGCACATCGCTATTTTAGCGTCACTTTCATAAAGGTATGGTATGTCATCCCAGGCCGGCTTGTAAAACTTATGTACGTCACCACACTTCAGGCATCTGGTGTGCACAACAAGCTCGTCCAGCGGCTCTTGCTTAACTTCTGTCGAAAACCTATAATCCTCCTCCGGTACCATAGAATATTCGCGGCAGTTTGGACATTGAATCAAGGCTGTCGGGCATTCGCGCATCAGGTCCTCATATGCAAGCTTAGGGTGTGTCTCCCGTGCGCCACAAATTTTGCAAATAAGCGTAACTTTAGGCTTCACATTTTTATCTTCCCGGGCTTCTTCTGCCTTCACCACAAACCTATCATCCAACTCCGGGTGCGTCTCCCGCTGGTTCAGTGCCCAGAGTAGATTCCAGCAGGCAGCACGCAGGTGGTCCTCATCGTCCATGCCAACCATGTACTTTGCCAGATGCCGAGAAGCACTGTCCAGCAGCGAATGCAGCGGGATACCCTTGTCCACATTGTGCTCGCCATACTTCAGCGCGCCTTCTTCGCAGTGCTTGCTGACCTCCATGATGCCATACCAAGGCAGAAGATCCATTCGCCCCTTCCCCGCGTGCATATCACGCTTGGCGCCAGTTTTAAATTCGGTGCGGTCGCCAGAGTCTTTTATCATGCTAAAACCTCCTTCATTTGCTCCGGGGAGCAAATACCAAAATAATGATACACGTCAGCTTTCGTCAGTTCGGTCGCGATAAATAGACCTTTACGCGAAATATAAACAACGTTTTGCAAGCCTTGCTCGATTGGATTTCTAAACAAATATACGATACTCGAATCAGTATTTACGGTTCTATGGCATCTCGCCGTAAGCACCGTTTTAACTCTCTTGATTGTTTTCTTCGACGGATTACACATCGTTCTTCATCCCCTTCTTCAGCAACGCCTCGACACGGTCAACCAGATCACCGTATTCAGTGCCATAGATTCTTGCTGCGCTTTCGTTTTTGCGCCTATCATCTTCCTCGCTGCTGTCTGCACAAGGAATGTCAATGTCCTTCTCATCCAACAGATCCTCGAAGATGTCCACGACATAGAACGCCAAGTCTCTTTCAGTGTTTTTCATAAATATCACGCTCCATAAAATTTTCGTTCATTGAATTTCTTTTTGTCGTTCAAGGCTCTTCCTATTGCCAGATCAATACCGCTTCTGCTTTTCAGGTGATAGAAATATAAATCTGTGTACGGCGTGTTCAACCTGTCTATGCGTCCAGAAGCCTGCTCCATAACCTTATAGGAGTAGTTCTGGGAGTAAAATATAATGGTGTCCGTCTTAATGCAGTTCCAGCCCTCGGCGCCAGCGTTGTACTGTACAAGATAGACCCATTTATTTGTATCAGGTATCGGCTGATGCTTGTGTCCATTCCACTGAGCCACCTCTACACCGTTGTCGTAGGGCAAATTCAGAAGAATATCCAGTTCATAATCGAAGTTGTAAAAGATGATGACCTTTGGTCTGGTCATGCAAATATCCAGAACTTCTTGCTGCCTACTAGGGTCAGTGTTTACCAGCTTACGCAGCAGATAGCAAAACTCGCTGGCGTTCTCGATGGGCTTGTTCTCCCATGGATTCCAGCGAGTTTTATGAATATCTTTGTACTTTAGCCGGTCAAAGTCCACATACACGGTTTCGTGATGCGGAATTGTCGGACGCTTAAAGTCCATGTCCACCAAAATCCGGTCTCGCAGTCGGACAAGCCTGCCGGTATTCAAATATCTGTCGATTTTGGGGAACTTAGAAAACCTGCTATAGACCACGTGCTCATTATTGAACTGTGTCCGGTTTTTATAAAACCCATTTGCAATGAACACTGGAATATAGTCCGTCCAGCAGTCACCGGGTGTTGCACTCAGCAAAATCCAATCGTTCTCTTTCGTGATTTTCAGGAACGATTTGACCCACTGCCCGCTTCCAACAACGCGCTGCTCGTCGAACACAAAGAACGCCCCTTTTGCGCCAACATACTTATGAACATTGTTCCACGAATCAACCACAACTTTGTGATGATACATAGTTGCTTTTTCATCCGTAGTCATCATAAACGGAAGCATTTCTTCCTCCCACTCAGCCGTATCACGCTTACGAGCGGTCGTAATGATGTACAAGTCTTGCGGAGGGTCGTGCATCTTGACATATCGCTTGGTATTAACCTTACCGCCATTTTTGATGTAGTAATACGCCAGCCCGGTTCGACTTTTACCGCTGCCAACGCCGCCGCACAAGATGCAGCCATTTCGCATTCGGTCGACTGCATCCTGCTGGTAATCATACAGTGCTACTCCAGACACTTGGTTCGCCTCACTTCCTTATGCACATGAATAGATTCCGGTCGGCAATGATTCTCATACGCCAACAATGCAATGGTGGCTTCCTCTTCATCCTCGCCTTCGCCAAATAGCGTATAGGCAAAGAGTTCTTTTCCGTTATGCTCAAAGACCTTCCAAGTGCGCCATTTGTCTGCCATATCTGTACCTCCTAAAAAGAAAGAGCCACAGATTTTTCTGCAGCTCTCGCTCTTGTCTTAAATATCCTTCCTAATCAAGAAAAGTTCGCCTTTTGACACAATCACGCGAACCATTGACCCACAACGGACCCGATCGACTGCCTGCCGATAAGCAGCGCGTGCACTCTCACTCGTGCGGTAGTCATGTTCTACAAACATAACCTTTGCCCGAGATTCGATAAACACGCGAATCTTATCGCATGCATCAACGTATCCCCTGTCATAGTTCCTTTTGATTTTCTTCGTCATAATTATCTTTCCTTTCTGGATAGACATCTTTGTCTTCCATAAAGCATCAAGTATTTTTCGCGTTGATAAGTGAGTTCTCATTTTATAATAGGCATTCCGCCATGGTGGGTCAGGCAGGATTTGAACCCGCAATCAAGCAGTTATGAGCTGCTGGCTTTAAACCTAGCTAAGCTACTGACCCAAAATAAAAGAGCCATAGATTTCTCTACAGCTCTCTCGCTTAATACCAGTTCAATATGTGATCGTCGTAATTGTCATTCAAGTTTCTCACCATCTCTCGGAATTTGTATTTCTCACCATACTTATGGCGCATCTCCTCTTTGAATTTGCGCGCATCGCGTATGTCAGAAAATAGTTCCGTTCCGATGTACTTATCAACCGTCATGACATGTATTAAAACAATCGTCATATCAATCACCTCCGTAATAGAGGTCGAATATTTCGCGTCCAAAATATAAAACCGAGCCGTTTCCTCTGAGAACGCCATTTGCGACGTGGGCACTCACTGGCTGGACATTCAACCGAGGACTGACCTCGGCACTCGGAAATATCAATCAGACAAAGCGATTCAGACGCTTCTCAACAATATCCGGCGCAACGTAGGTGATGTTAACCAGATACTGCGGAACGCCGTAGGTCTTTGCCGTATAGTTTTCGACGATACAGCCATCGAACTCCTTATTTTCATCGTAGATTCCGATGAAGGCATCCGCATCGGCCATCTTCTTAATGGACTCGCCCAGATACCACAGACACTGGCTTGCACATTCGGGAGCATCCTCTTCGATATAAGTCGGGATAACCTCGAACTCCGTATCGAAAACCGCTTCCGCGATTCTGTGCATCTGTTCCATCGTTGCTTTGATTTCTGCATCCGAGCGGCCACGCATCGGGCAGCTGATAAACAGTTTTTCCATGTATCCTCCTTAGTACGGCAAATCGTTGGGCTCAGCCATATCTGCGTCGGGTGCAGCATCGCGGTGCGTATAGCGCTCTGCGTACGGATCGGCGTCCTCGTCCTGCTCCACGTACATCACGTCCGCATACAGCGTAAACTCGCCAGGAGCATTGCGCTTCTCCACGAGATTTGCCTGGCAGCAGACGTTCTTAACGCGGATAAAGTCCAGCTGGCCGATGGTCTCAGGCGTGCACAGCAGGCGCTTGCCCTGCAGAGTGATCCAGTAGACATGCGGCGGCCACTTGGAGTCCATGTTGACCGTAACCGGAACATAGAAGGTCGGCACGAACGGTTCCTCATAGGTGTAGTTCGGGTTGGGCTTGGTCTGCTTGACCTTGATGCCCATATCCATCATCTGCTGCGCCTGCTCCGCCGTAGGAATCACGATGTTGACGCGGCGCTTGTCAGAGCCGAAACGGTCACGGGTAGGGTCACCCGAGAAATTGGTCTGGTAAATAAAACGGGTATCGTCAATATTGACTTTCTGACGCTTCTGGAACATAAATATCAAATCTCCTTACCTTATTTATAATGCGTTGTAGTTATTGAACGGCGTAGAGTGCTTAACGTATTCGTCAATCAACCGGCAGCCAGCCTTGACTCGGACTCCTCCGTCGGAATCTTTTGCTTCAGCCCGATATGCCATGCAGCCTTGTTCATAGCAGTCCATAAACTGACCTTTTTCATGTGCCGAATACTCGCTCTCGTACTTCTGAAACGGACATTTCATCTTCACTCGCCTCGTTCAGCCTTTGCGGCAGCCATGTGGGCGAGTTCGTGTACGGTCTTGGTTGCAATGGCCGCAGCCTGATTCAGACCGGCCATCATGTCCGAGATCGAACCAATAGAGTCAGGTTCCTTCTTTTTCTTAGTGTACTGCTTGAAAACCTTATGGAACCGGTTATCATTGCCTGCCATCTTCTTGACAATGGCCATGGCAAGCCCTTTTTCCATGTCGAAACTATCTTCCGGGCCGCACTTTACCACTGTCTTCGTGCCGTCAGACCACAGGACGATCGTTGCCGGGTCGTTGAAGATGACTTTGCGGATGCTGACACTGCACATACCGAACCGCACGATGTCATTCTTCTTGGCGTACTCTTTAACATAGCGAGAGTAGTTAATTGCCATTCTTTCATGAGTCCTTGCAGGTACCTGGTCGCACGCAAACACTTCTGAAGGCAGGTCAGACCATGCGTTCCAATCCCAAGAATCTTTTCTCATTTATCTCACCTCATAATTTCTTGCAGCCTCATCCTGAATATCGCCCCACGGCAAATCAGGTTTCTGCCAGGGCGGTTCCCCAGCATCATCTGCCACAAACCACTCCAGATCGCCGTACTTTGCAATGGTGTCAGCTGCTTCATCCACCATCTTGTCAAAGTAAGAGCGGTCTATGTCGTCTTCCATCTTGAGTTCGTACACCATCTCGCTTTCCAGCCAGCGATACCCCTTTGAGCCAGTTACGGCAGCGTACGTCTTTTCGCCGCCATCGGTTACACCGGACTCTCGTACCAGCAAAGCGCCGCCGCATCCAGGTTTGATGGGGCAGAACTGACCGACACGGCCGACAAAAATATAATTGTGCTTGCCTTCCATCAGGTTCTCGTTCTTATCCAGATAGATGGCACCCTTAGAAACTGTCTTTGTCTGGCAGAGATCGGTAAATACCACCGGCTCATGCGAGAACAGCGTTTTGAACACATACGGAATCTGGAACTGTGTGCCTGTTGCTGTCCACTCCCTGCTGTGCTCCCCGTTCTTTTCCGGCACATAACCATACTGCGCCTGACACTGGTCTGCATCCAAATATCTGGCAATGTACACAGCATCGTTCACAAGGCACATTTTCTCGTATGTAGCCTCGTGCTCGAAGGTGTATCCGTATTTTTCAGCGAATTTCATACAGAAGTCGATGATCTCCGGGGTCGCATCGGGGATCTTGATCGAATCTGTCTTTATGTGCGCCACCTTAAAGCCACGCTGCTGCACCTCGTCCTGCAGAGTGCGCATAAACAAAGCGCCGCGCAGGGCGACAATGTTGTTCGCGTTCTTCGGATTACGGAACGGGTTATCAAAAGTCGCGCTGGTCAGACCATACACCGAGTTGATGGCAATTTTCAGAGCCTGCGACAGAGCCTTTGCCTGCTTGGGATCGTCCAGATACTTAGCCAACTTGCCGTTAAAGAGCTGCTTTGCCTTGTCGTACTCCTTGTGTTTGACATAGATACGAACTGCCATCAGATCGTTGAAGTTCTTGGTGTACTCGCCGAAGTAGTTCAGTGCCACAGCCGAATGTGGGTGCAGAGATGCCACATCCAGCAATGCCACATTGTAATACATGTTGGGTTCGGCATAGACGTAACCGCCCAGACCCAAATCCGTACCACGGAACATATTGTGCATCCGGCCATCTTCGCCTCTGACCCACTCGTAGCCCGGGAAAGCGTTAATGATGTTCGTATCAGTCAGAATATCAGGCTCGACCTCCACAATATCATCGGACTTGCCGGTAGCCAGATCCGTATACACCAGCCGAGGATGCTTTTCCTTGCCAAATATAATGCGGGTCGTCAGGCTATTAGTGGTGTCATTAACGGTCATGCCTGCAATATCTGCCAGAATCTCACGCGCAATAAAGTCTGCCTGCCGCGCGTCAAATACGGCTTCTGTCGCAATGACATCGTTGTCGCAGTATTCCGCAACCTGCTCCCACTTCTCTTCCGGCACTGGCTGATCCCAAGGAAGCCCGAGCTCCTGATGGTGGATGCCCAGGTCGATTTCAAATTTCTTCAGGCCCTGCTTTTTTGCGCTGAAGTCGTAAATATCAGTGTAGGAGAAGTTATACGCCTCGCCGAAGAAGCCCGTATGTTCGTTGATGATCTGCTGAGACAGATTGTAGATTGCCTCAATCGACCACCCGATCATGCGGGCATAAAGGATATGGTTGTCGTACTTGCGGTTGTTGAAGCCAATCAGACGATACTGTGCGAGCATTGCAATATCATCTGCACTGGGGTTGATCATGCGATGAACCATCGACTTGTCGCTGCCCTGAAACTTCCAGTTGACCAGCAGCAGATTCGGGAACACCTCGCAGTCAAAGAATACAATAGGCGTTTCAAGAACAGGCACTGCCGGGAGTTCCTTGGACTTAAAGTGCATCTTCGACACGATCTTCAGGCACGCATCTGCCTGATTCGTGCTGGATGCAGCAAAGCCAAGGATACTGTTGCGCATGTCATCCACATCATAACGGAGGTCACTGTTGTAAGCATCCTCCAAAATCTTGTAGATGAAGTCGATGGACGGTTTAGTATAGGGATGAATCTCCTTGTTGAGATTGCGCATGATCAAAACTCTCAGCGCATTCTCGCTTTGGACGTGATCGACGTTTACCATTTTTTCTCCCTTCATTGGTAAACCGGAGCTGACGGGGGCTACCGGAATATCATTGCATTTTGAGAGTTTTCTCCGCAGGGAACTCTTGCCGGTGAACACCTTGATTTCAATGTGTTCATCGTAGATACGACTGAGTTTGGACGCATCACCGGAGTAAATATAATGCAGATGGATACCTGCACCAGATTTACTCAGCTCGGCATAGGTCTTTGGCCACTTGCTTGCCGCTTCCAGATTCTTCTCAAGGGACTTCTTCCCATCGTCTCCGGGAATATCAAAGTCGATGACGATGTGATTCTCGGGCACCTTCAGGTAATGCAGCCTGCTCGTGTCCAAATCCGCCAGCTTTGTCTGCACATTCTCCCATTTTTGGGTCGGGGTGCCGTTCTCGTTGGCATATTGTGCCGGGCAGTCCTTGCAAATATCATCCAGAACCGACTTCTGCACCTTAAAATCGATCCATGACTTCTGCTTTTCCTGCACCTTAGCTCCAAAGTCCGATTGCTTCTCAAACTTGTCCGTCCGAAACCCACTGTAGTAGCTTCGGATGCGGTCGCCATTCTCTGCGTTGACACGTTCTTTGTACTCGCGGAAGTAGTTCATCAACTCTTCCTTAAATACGCGTTTTGAACATGGGTACGGAATGTTCGAGTCGCTGCAATACGCCTTGTACATCTCCCACGCAACTTTCAGCGATACACCGTCTTCTTTCTTGAAAACGTAGTAGCTGTCCTCCATGAAGTTGTAGAAGTCGTTAGACGCACCGAGCATCCGCTTCGGGATATAATCATCGTAGGCACGCTTGTTGTTCTCGTAAACGTTGCGGCAGTACCACGCGATGGCACCCAGTTCAAAGTCGATCTGCGACACCAGTTCCTCGTACTTCTTCCCGGGCACCTTGTTTCCGCTGGGCTCCACGTCGATCAGACGCCGAATAATGCCCGATTTCGCATTGGTAATGCGCACCGGATTGTTGGTGCCAAGGATCAAAAAGCACTTGAAGCGGTTCTCATACGCAGATTTAAACTTCTCATTGACCATCATAGACTCGTGAGAAACCAACGAGTTGATGCGGGTATTGTCCTCGATGCGGCTCAGGTCGCCATCGTGCTGAATCGCGATCAGTGGGTTCGACTTGAACGCCTCCAGCGCAAATGCATTGGAGGAAGATCCCAGTGCCTTGGAGTCAAAGGTCGAGTAATATCCAGTAAACAGCTTCTGAATAATGTTGATGACGGTCGATTTACCGGTACCCGGCGCGCCATACATCACAATGAACTTCTGGATCTTCTTGGAGTCCCCGTTCACGATGGCACCAATCGCCCACTCGATCTTCATGCGCTCGTCCGGCGCGTACAGAACGCTCATCAGCTCGTTCCATGCCTTGATACTCCCCTGCTCCAACGGATACGGAAGCCGCTTGGATGCGTAATCCTCCTTTTTCACGTCGGTGTTGGCAAATATCAATTTCTCATCCAGCATGACAAACGAATCCCGCATCTGGCGCTGACAATACCGGTGCCAAATATCAATCATGCCGGATTCTGCGTCCCACATGTGGAGCACCCGGTAATTATCAAAGTCTGCCTTGTGCGCATCCGCATAATTGTCAAGTTCCCGGTCGATGAGCTGCAGTGCGTCCTGCTCGTCCGTAGACCATAATCCACGCTCCTGTAACCAGATTGCATAAAAGTCCCCGCCTCGGATCATCAAGTCCTTGGAGTGCTTGATGATGAATTTGGGATAGATCTCGATCACCCCGTGTTTGCCCGTTCTGCGAGCAATGAAAAGGAAATCAATCATTTGCAATCAATTTCCTCCTTTCTTCGAGGTAAATATCAAGCGTTGAACAGTGTTGCGTGGCCGTCACAGTGGACGGACTTGTCCTCATCGGTCTTCTTCATCCGGTTCAGTTCGTCCATGGCGCTGTCGTACTTCTCTGCCAGCTCATCGCGCTCCTTACGGATGTCCTTATACTTGGTGCACTCGTTGACACCCGCCTTCCCCAAAATATAAACCACGCCAATCAGCCCCAGAATGGTCAGGTTCTTCTTGAACAGACGTGCCTTGCAGCGGTCGAGGGCGCATTCGGTCTGGGCGAGCTGATAGTAAATGTTGTTTTCCATGGTAAGTCCTCCTCAAATATCATTTTCATTCAGGTACGCCATCATCTGATACCAAATATCCAGCGTACGCATGTCATCTTTCGGGTTTTGCAGGGTAAACAGGCTGCCTGCACCGTTGGGCTGGTAGTCTCTGCGATGGAAGCGTTCGATCACGAACTCTGCGCGGCTCTGGTGGAACCGGTTATCATCCATGGCAGCCAGACCAAGGCTGACGACCATGCTCCAAAACCACTGTCCGGTGCGGTTTCCGGCATCAGCGTCCTCCATGATGGTTTCCTCGCACCGAAGCGCCAGCGCTACCATCATTTCCAGCATACTGCAGGGCTTGTGCAGAAAAGTCTCGGTCACAGCCCTCATATCCTTTGCCGAAATATCATTCTGCTGGTCAAGGAACCTGTCCCGCAGATTCTCGCCGTCTACCGCACGATTACAGTCCATCTCGTTGTCAGGAACGAACTGCTTATCGTACAAAAACGCCAGTAGGCTGTGGAACGAGAGGTTTCTCGGTTCCCACTTCCCGCAGACGATTTCATACAGCCAGTCGAAATATCTTTTTTCGATCTGGTTTTTCATCTCATCAGTCGCCATAATCCTCCTCTTCCCGCTCCCGATATACGTCTGCGTAATTCTGGAGCGCCTTCACGACCTCGTAGTCTTTGTGGTAGGTGTGGTTGCGCACATGGATGGTGTCAGGCATAAATTTTCCCATCGCATCCAGCGCCTTCTGCCCGACTACCGACTCAATATCATCCACCACAGAGCCGTCACTGTCGTAGGCCAGCACATCGTCTGCATAAAGCGTCAGAAAGCTGGTCTCATAGTTGTCATCGCAACCAAACTCGTCCGGCTCAATGATCTCAATAGCTTCCAGCGGCTCCTTGTCCGGTTTTTCCGGGTCTTCCACCTGACGATACGGACCGGAGATCAGCTCCACAGCTTTCTTCTGTGCCTCAGACTCCACCAGCTTGTCCAGGTTCTTCTTGCTCACCTCGAAATGCTTGCGCACATCTTCGATCTGCTCGTCGGCAAACTTCTGGTACTCGTTGCGCATCCGAACATGCATAAAATAAGCGCCAGCCACAAAGCCAGCGCCTACCAGTAAAATATCATGAATCCATGCTTTCATTGGAATCTCCTTCTTTGACGGTCATCATGGTGAACGCCAGCCCTCCAAAAAAGAGCGAAACGCTCATCAGTAAGCCGCCGACAATGTGTCTTTTTTGTTGGGTATCGGTCAGGTAGTCCAGAAACAGAAACATGCTTTCCAAACTGCTCATGCAAATATCCCTCACTCAGAAAGGACAGCCAGACCAGAGAAGAAGCATACTCCGGCCATGGCAGCGAACACATAAGACAAAGTTCTTACAACTCTGGTCATAGCACATCCTCCAAATATCAATCAGATCTTATCGATAATCGGGCCATCGCAGTTGAAGTGCAGCACGACGGAGCGGTCGCCCTGCATTGCATCGATGCCCATGTTCACGTAGTTTGCGCGAGTCTCGTCGTTCGGGTCATAGAGCCAGCCCACGATCTGCCCAACAGGCTTGCGGATCTGCTCACCGTTTGCATATCCGCCGATCAGACGATATACATCGTTCAGGAACAAATATCCCTGTGCCCGCAGACGGCGGTTTGCTTCAGACTGCACCTGGCTCAAGAAGGTCTTGTTCAGCTGGTAATCCGGCTCCCAGCGGTCAACCATCTCATCAAACAGCAGGTCATACGGCGAGTGCACGCCATCGGCTTCGTCCACGTAGGCCTTCACCAGTTCCTCGGTACCATCCTCATGCACTTCCTTGTTCTCGATTTCCACAGCTTTCACACCATGCTCGATCTCATGCTGCACACGGTCACCAAAGCGCTCAGTAACGCGCTCTTTGTACTCGGTAAAGGCCTTGTCCAGCGTAACATACGCCGCGGTCAGTGCTGCATTGCGCTTTTGCAGGATGTGGTTTGAGCCGATCATGCAGCCGAGGGACAGACCGCCCAGAATGACTGCAGGCGCGTACAGCTTTACCAGCTTGACACCGGTCTGCACGTATACGGTGGTCAGATCCTTCTTGGCATCCTCTTCGGTGTACTCGGCATCCTGCTTGATCTCCGCATTACCGCTCTGCACATTGTGGATGATCTCCACGTCAGACTGGTGCTCCTTCAGAATATCATTGACCTTTAGGGTCGCCTTACAGGCCATCACCGCACTGGTCACTGCGCCAACAGCGCCGCACACCATCAGAATCTCCGGGCTGTGCTTGCCGATCTTGAACTTTGCCTTCGCAGCAAAGCGGCCGACATTCGTCATCATTTCGTTCATTTTCATAAATATCTATCCTTTCTTTTAGTTGTTCAGCGCAACGGGCTTCGGCAGGCGGATAATATAACCGCCATTCACTGCCTGTACGTATGCAGAGCGCATATCATACCAGCCGTACTTGTTGTCAGTGTAGTTCGAGGTCATGCCGACCAGATCATAGAAATCCGCCACCGATACACAATTGTAAGTACTGATGGCGTCGATCATCTGGCTCAGAACTTCCTCCGCATCCCCGCGGGAGGAGAATATCACGTCCTGATAGTTGATCGCAGCAGCAGGCCGTGCCTGATTGTTATTACGCCCGGAATACTGGTTGTACGACACCCGGTTGGGCTGCGCATAGCTTCCGCTGTAGTTGTTGCGTGGGCGGTCATCGCCATGAAATATCATGTTGATGGTTGCGATCATCAGGTCGGCGAAGAAGTCCTGCAGCTTAGGCACCGCCACATCCTTGAGAATGTGATCCTTCACGGTCTTCAGGTCTTCCGCAATGAACATGCTTGCTACCTTCTGAATATCATTTTTCTCCTTGGTGGCAACTTTGCCGGTCGTTACCTTCTCAAATTTCTTTTCCGGCTTCTTCTCCGCGCCACCGGAGATAGAGTTCGAGGGCAATTCTACTTTTGCCATTGGCTGCTCCTTTCAAAAATAAAAAGGAAAGAGCCGCAGATTTCTCCACGGCTCTCGCCTAAACCATTCACATTAGTTTTCTTCTTCAGTCTCTTCGACCTCGTTGAAGTCAACATCCTCGATCTCTTCCGGTTCGTCTTCCACGATCTTCACCGGGCACTGGAGCTTGAAGTGCTTCTTCGGCTTCTTCTCCTTCTCAACCTTGTTCTCGTTCTTTGCCTTTGCCTTGTGCTTTGCGATGCCAGCGCCAATTGCGCCAATCGTCAAAACACCAACAGCAGCGGCAACACCTGCCCAAGTGTTGATGCCAGAGTTCTTATCCTCCGTCTTCACCTCATTGTTCTCCGTAACCACGGGAGTCTCTTCGTTAGAAATCTCCTCGGTAGTAACCTCGTTCATGTTGTTCATTTCGTCCATAATAATAATCTCCTTTCAAGATCTATCTTAATGTGAACCTCTTTGGTTCCATAAAGCGGAATGTATTTTTCGCGTCTCACACGCCGATGTAGTGCGGCGGCTCCACGTAATTCACCACCAGACAGGGCAGCCCGTCCTCATCCAGCCGCGATGCATAGCAGGTCTCGACGTATCCACGCTCAATATCCCAGCCCAGCATGTCGCCGAGCTTGTTGGTGTCCAGACCAATGAGATCATACCAGTCGTTCAGGCTGATACGCATATCATCCCGCAGCTGACGGTTGAACTCGTTGACCGCCTTGTCGATCTCGTTCTTGGTGGACACAAAATATCTTCCGCTCAGCGAGTCAAAACACTTCAGCTGCCCCGCCGCGCTGCTTACAACAAGCGTCTGCGGCTCCGGGGTGCGCTGCTGCTGTTCAATGGCAGCCTTCTGCCGGATCTCGCGCTCCTTGTCCTCGCCCACGGTCTCCAGAACCTTGTCACGGTAGGTGCGCAGAGTGCTTTCGCTCAGGGTATACGCAGCAGTCAGCGCTGCATTGCGCCGTGCATTCACGCTGCTGGCACCAACAATGCAGGCAACACTCATACCAAAGCTGACAGCAGTCGGAATATAAACCGGCGCAGCAGTCTTGATGATCTCCTTTGCTTCCAACTTCTCAACACCCAACTCCTGCCGCTTCTCCTCCAGCAGGATCATTGCCTTCGGGGTGGCCTTGACGGCAAATATCACGCTGGATGCAGCCCCTGCGATGCCCATGCCGATCAAAATTTCAGGCGAGTGCTTTTTTGCGCCCGCCCATACGGATTTTGCCATAGTTTTGATGTTCATAATTGTGCCTCCTTAAAATATAAAAGAAAGAGCCGCAGCTTTCGCCACGACTCTCGTCTTCGTCAGATATGTCCAGTTGCTTTCAAATTCTCGAAGCGTTCTTTCGATTCTCGTTCGATAATCGCTTCTTCTCTGAAGTGCCACCGATACCTCAAATACTGATACAGCCGAACCGGTTGCAGCAACAGTGTTATCACTACACCAATCATGGTGTAAAACATCACCGTTGCGCACCGCTTCAGCCCCTTCAGTGTTGCCTTATCGATTTCGCCCCAGAATTCACGATCATACTCGTACTCGCTCATAATAATATCTCCTTTGTAATTTGTATTTGTGGATTCTCTTCCATAATACAATCTGAATTTTTCGCGTCATCGATAAATATTAAAAAGAAAGAGGAGCATCACTGCTCCTCAGTCTCATGAGATTCGTTGAGTTTTTTCTCAACAGCTTCGTCGATTCTGGCATCCAGGTCCTTATCTTCGGCATATCCCTGCATCATCGTGCCGAGAAAGCCAAATATCATCCCTGTCATACCCAGAATCTTCCAGATGTTCTTTTTCTTGCTCATTTGTTCTCACCTCCATAAAGCACGCTGGAATTTTCGCGTGCACGGTTCTCCTCGTAATGTTCCCAGTCCTCCACCGGGTCCGCCCAAGGCGTTACGTAATATACGTCCAGCCCGTCGTCGGTCTTCTGCTCGTAGCACTCTACATCGAGCCAGAAATACTCCCATTCCTCGACCATCTGGTCAATGCACCAGCCTCTGCACTTGTCGTCCGGGATAAACTCCAGCCCCAGCATCTCACACCATGCTTCCAGCGATACCCCGCCGTCCAGCGCCAGTTTTTTGTTTAGCATGTATGCCGCTTCGTAAACCTGCGCCATAGTGGCCTTAAAATATCTATTGGTGTGCGGCTCATAGCACAGATGCTCCACATCGCCGTTATCTGCACGAGGCGTTGTTTCGACCTGCTGGTGAATATCTTTTTCGGTTTCCTCGCCGACCTGCTCCGCAACCTTTCTGCGATAGGCGCTGTAAGTCTGCTGCACAGCCACATAAGCCGCCATCAGTTCCTTCTGAGTCTTTTTGTTCATGGTATTGGAGCCCAGAATGCAGGCAATGGTGCCCGCGCCAACGATAGCTGCCGGAATATAATAGCGCCAGCACTCCTCAACAACTTCCTTCTTGCTCATCGGCTCGGCCTTGTTCATGTCGATCAGGCTCTGCGCCTTCGTGGTCGCCTTCGCAGTCTCCACAGCCGTCAAGACCACACCTGTAGCTGCTGCAACGGAGAGCAGCGTAGCACCGTGCTTGCTCAGATAACCGAATATCTTTTTACCAAGTTTCATAATCGTTCTCCTTTACTCAAAATTAAAACGGTTTCTCCTCGATGCGTTCACGATGTTTCTCGGATACGACACCATCATACACAGCGGCACGTCGTCGTTCCGTAAAAACAGCCTTCCGTGCCGTTCGTGGACACCTGCATGGATACCATTCGTATGGATACACTCCTTAAAGGCCTGCGCAAGTCTGGTCGTGTTCACGTCCTCTGCGCCGCATAGATCCACTTCCATTATAAACGTGCCCCGCTGCATAAAGTCGGTCAGAATATCATTGATCGTTTCCTTGTAGATCACATACGTATGCACCGGTTTGCTTATGGAAAGCGCTGTAATTTCGGTCACAGATACCTCTTTAAGTTTCATTCCATTTTCCCCTTCCAAGCACTCCGATCCCATGCAGAATATCCATCAGGTCACCCTGATCGATTTCTGCATCGATATCCAGATGCACCTTGACCCAGTCGCCATCCTTGTAGCTCACCCGCAGGTCGTTCAAATTGACATATGTGTGCTTAAGCCCCTGCTTTTTGATGGTCTGCCCCACCGCCATCGAAATAATATGGCGCAGAAACGTTGATTGAATGTGCATAATGTCCTCCATTTTGAATCTCCTTTCAAAATCAAAAAATAAAAAAGGCAGAGGGCGAAACCTTTATCAGATCTCGTACTCTTCCTGTTCTACTTCTTCTTTGCCAAACCACTGCTTAAACAAGCCAAGCTTGTGATAGATGTATGCCACATACGCCACACTGATGGCGAATGCACCGATACACATCTTCGCATAACCCCCATAAGTAATGGGTTTGTCCATAAAGTTCTTCATAGCTTTCATCATAGTAATTTCTCCTTTCAATGTAAGCCCTCTGTCTTCCATAAAGTATCCTGAATTTTTCGCGTCTGAAAAACAAAAGAGCCTATGATTTCTCATAAGCTCTCTCGTGGATAAGACCGAGTTTCCATTCGTGTACCGGTTTCCGTTAAGTCTTAGTCCTTCGATGGCCGGAACAGTCCCACCAGAACCCAGATGACCAGACCAATTATCAGTCCGATCACCGCGGTCACAATGACCTGCCCAACCGTTACGCTTGTATTCCAGATCTTCTTCAAAATATCCATCGTACTTCTCCTTTGTTTGGGCCTTATCCCATAAGACAAAGGGATTTTTTCGCGTCTACACCGTCCCCCTGTCGAACACGGTCTCCCAGCGTTCTTTCTTCAAGGGCTTCATCCGCAGCGCCCACATCAGCTTCCGCACGGTCACGGTCGGGTATAGCCCATCCTTGTTTTTCCGCTTGGCATTTTCCCGGAAATACTCCACAAACCCTTCGTGCAAGTAAATTTTGTCGGTCAGCCATGGGTCTATCGGTCCCCAGAAGGTCGATTTGCTCTTTTCGTTGAACCTTTGCTGAATAACACACAGCCCCTTCCCGTGCTCTGCATACAGTGTGCAGGTGCGATATACCGGATGGTTGCATCGGTAGGTCACGCCGTAGTAGTGCGTCCATTCCTCTGCCGGTTCGGTAAAATATCTCATAAAAAGAAAGGAAGCCGCAGCTTTCGCCACGACCTCCTAAGTCCTCCTTACTTTCTAAAGAATCTGAAATCCTTCATCAGTCCCTTGAACGTACTGGAACAGATCGTCCCTGTCTCCTCGAACTTGAAGCCCTTGCCGTACCAGTGACTGCCTACCGCAAAGCCGGCAATCGATATGCCAACGCTCGTCACCGTCGTCAAGATTCGGATCAGCTTGTCGTCCTTTGCTTTCTCGGCCTCGAGTTCCAGCTTGCTCTTTTCCAGTAGCAGCTTGTCCTCGTCCGCCTCCTTGCTGACGTTATGCTCATTCTCATCTATCCGCAGCTTGTAAAGCTTCACAATGTTATCGGTCGCCTTGCTCTGCTCGTCACTACCCGTTTTCAGGCTCTCCAAGTCCTCGAAGCGACGCTTCAGTTCCTTGTCCATCATTTCGTTCAGTTCCATTTTGAATTTCTCCTTTACAAAATATCTTTTCGGAGTTTCCTCCGTAAAGCGGGCGATTATTTTCGCGCCTTCAGCTTTTTAACACGCAGAACAACGTAATCCTTGTCCTCCAGCTGGTCCACCTCCTTGTCAAGGTTCAAAAATAAATGGGCACCGTCGTCTTCTTCGCCGGTATAGCCGACAAGCATCGTACCGTCCGACATCTTGCCAAGATCCATCCGAATACCCAATGTTGCCCCCAGCGCAATGCCAACAACAACGCCCATTCCTACCAGACCCCAGATCAGATAAACCATTTTGAAAAACCTCCTAGTACAAATATAAGTGAATGTTCGGTCGACTGTGTGTTGAAAAAATAAGAGCCGATGTTTCCATCAGCTCCATTTTGAAATCAGTTTTTCTTGTTTTTGTTCCTCTTTCGTTCTCCTTTCCGTTTTTCGATCAGAAGCTTCAACAGCTCCCATAAAATCAGGATCACGAACAGTTCCACTAAAAAGTCAAACATATCAATACCACCTTTCTCATAAAGGCAGCTGAATTTTTCGCGTCCAAAAAGTAAGAGCCGCAGATTTCTCCACGGCTCTCGCCTTTCTTAGTAAACGAAATAAATCGTCTCCTGTTTCATTTCAACACTCTTGATCACACCTGCTTTTTTCAGCAGCTCAAAATCACGACGGATTCCGCGAGGGTCAAACGCCTCAAATTTGACGTCGAAGTCCGCGCGCTTCTTCTTTCCGTCTTCGTAGGTTCTGATCGAATAGACCATCTGGTTAACCAGCCTCGGGTCCATCTTACAGTTCCGACGAACGACTTCCATCATCAGCTCGCGTCCTTCGTAGTCATCATCTCTGACGCCCTTCACGATAACTGTCATGTGATTCACTTTGCTATTAAACATATTGTGTTCTCCTTTGCATTTAAACAGTGAATATTCGTTCCATAAAGCAGCCTGCAAATTTCGCGTCACTGCCGTTCTTTGCTCAGGAGCCAGAAGAAATATCTATAATATTCGTAATACATTTCCCGGCAGCAGGGGCAGCCTTGTGCCTGTAATTTTTCAAAACCCAGCCCCTCGGTCACACCCTTTAATATAAAAGGAGCCAGCGTAGGGTCCAGCTCGTCAATACAGCGGTCAACGATCGCGATCTGGCCGGAATAATATAATCTCGCAATTGCCTGCCGCTCTGTCGGGCTTTCCGGAGGCCTGCCCTTGATGATGCCCGGAATATCACGCGGTTCGGTGTTCCAACCGTCCAGTAAAACCAGTGCCTTTTTCCAGTCCGGGTATTGTAGGCAGAAGTGCTTCAGTTCGTAGTAACGATGTTTCGGGATGCGGCAGGGGTTTTTGGCAGACAGCTGCGCGCGTTCTCTTTTCATTTTTCGCCCCTCCATTCGTAGCCCGTCTGCTCAAAAAGAAGCTTCGGCGAAATATAATAGTTGATTCTCCCGTACTTTGAGCTCATTTCCTTGAGGTCGGTCACGCGCCTGCCGTTTCTCGTAGCCTCCCCGATCGGCAGCCATCCTGCAATAATACCGGCTCTCACCCATGCCGGATCACGTCCATAGACCCTTGCTGCGATCCGTACCGGTACAGCCCCCAATTTTAACCTAGCTTTGTCCATACTATCGTACTCCTTTTGTGTTACTCTAAGTGCATCCAGATGCGTCTTAGGCATGAAAGGATAATAATGGTAAAACCGGTCGACTGCGTGCTGTATTTTATTTTTCTTTCCGCAGAATGTTGACAATGCCGTATAAAATGCTTAACCTAGAATAGTTCTCAAAAGAAAAAAGCCCGGTCATCCGAGCTTTTTATCTTGAATTATTCTCTAAATATTCTCTAAATATTAAAGGAGGCAGTTATGTTAAAGCCCTGCCCAGAGTGTAAGATGCAGGTTAGTGATAAAGCGATCTCTTGCCCTCATTGCGGCTTCCCCCTCAAATCACGGTCTGTCCAAAAGAAAAAACATATGCGGCTACCAAATGGGTTTGGTCAGATTTGTGAGATTCGGGGCCGTAATCTTCGCAGACCATTTCGTGTGCAGATCACGGCTGGATGGACCAGTGACGGTAAGCCTATTCGCCGCGCGCTACGCCCTGAATCTTATTTTGAAACGTACAACGAGGCATATCAAGCGCTCGTGAAGTACAATGCGCACCCATTCGATTTATCAAATAAAACGACGATGCAGGATTTGTACGAATCGTGGCTTGAAACTAGAAAGTCAAAGGTTGATTCTTCAACTCTTGCCCGCTATCGAACCGCATGGGCTTATTCATCCTCGATTCACAATATGCTTGTTCGGGATGTTCGCATTTTGGATATGCGCAACTGCATCGAGCACGGCACTATCACGTATGCCGGGAAGTCCCGAACGCCACAAAACAACGCAAAAGATTCCATGAAAACGCTTTATAATCTTCTTTTTGACTATGCTGTTGCTTCCGAGATTGTGGACAAGAATTATGCTCGGATGTTTACAGTTGATTCAGGCTACATTCGTAAGCCCGGCAGCCATATAGCTTACACAGAGGAAGAACTGGATAAACTCTGGCGCAATATTGATAAGCATCCGATTATCGATATGATCCTGATTCAATGCTATTCAGGATGGCGTCCAGGCGAAATGTGCGATTTGAAAGTCGAGGACATCGATCTGGAGCAAGGCACCATGACAGGCGGTTTAAAAACAAAAGCGGGGATAAACCGAGTTGTCCCGATTCATCCCCGCATCTTTAGTTTGGTAAAAAGCCGCTACGATAAAGCTATAGAAGCAGATTCGCCCTATTTATTCTTTAAGATCCGCCAACGTGGTTATCGGCATAAAAACACCCACAAAGGCGAATGCTCAAAGTTTACTTATGCATCTTTTCAAATGTCACTAGTCGAAGAAGTCGTTCCGCTTCTATCCTTAAATCCCGCTCATAAAGGTCATGATGGACGTGTCACTTTTGTTACAAGAGCCAAAAATGCAAAACTTGATGAATATGCCATCAAGCGTCTTGTAGGACACCATATTGACGACCTTACGGAACGGGTTTATACAGAACGCAGTGTTGCATGGCTCAAAAGCGAGTTGGAAAAGATTCCATAAAAATCTTTTTTGAGTGTAGACAATGTGTAGACTTGACTCATTTCCGCCTACATCTTTCCAAATCCATTCAACTCATATTCCGCACATCAGCGTCATTTTTCGTCGATTCTTCAGATGGAAATAGTGTTGCACACGTCCACCAGCACGGGGTCAAGGCTCTTGGTCATCTCCAAAGCCTCGTCCACGGGGTAGTCCACCAGCTTCTCACCCTTCATGCCGACGATGCGATTATACTTGCCCTGCTCCAACAGGCAGACAGCCTGATAACCCATGGCAGAAGCATTCACGCGGTCGCGCAGGGTGGGAGAACCGCCACGCTGCACATGACCCAGAATGGTTGCGCGGGAATCGATACCAGTGCGTGCCTGAATCTCGTTGGCGATCTCCTGTGCATGACCCACGCCCTCGGCCACAATGATGATAAAGTGACGCTTGCCGGTCTTCTGGGTCTCGGCGATCTTATCCAGAATGTCGCGCTGCATATCGAATTCCTTCTCGGGCAGCAGCACAGCCATAGCGCCGGAGGCGATGGCCACGTTCAGAGCGATGTAACCGGCGTTGCGGCCCATGACCTCGACCACACTGCAGCGGTCGTGGCTCTGGGTGGTGTCGCGCAGCTTGTCGATCATTTCCAGCGCGGTGTTCATGGCGGTATCGTAGCCGATGGTGTAATCGGTGCAGCCGATATCGTTATCAATGGTGCCGGGCAGGCCGATCATGGGGATGCCGCGGTGTGCCAGTGCGCGGGCACCGCGGTAGGAGCCGTCGCCGCCGATAACGACCAGCGCATCAATGCCCAGCTCGCGGCACTTTTCAGCGCCCTTATCCTGACCTTCCTTGGTCTTGAACTCCAGGCAGCGTGCCGTATACAGAATGGTGCCGCCGGCAGAGATGATATTAGAAACGCTGCGCAGGTTCATTTCAAAGCACTCGCCGTTCAGCAGGCCGTTATAGCCGCGCTGAATGCCGATCATACGGAAGCCCTTATGCAGGCCGGTGCGTACCACAGCGCGCACAGCAGCGTTCATGCCGGGAGCATCACCACCGCTTGTAAGCACGCCAATCGTTTTGATTTGCTTTTCCATACGAGAGATTCCCTCCAATTTACAGTTCAGTTCTTCATTTACCCTTTTGCCTGTACCCTCTTCTTCCAGAAACAGGCCAGTTGCTTTGCAACAGCTTTGATTCGCCTTTAATGATTATAGCACACCATCCAGACAAATTTCAATAGGGTTTTGAGACTTTATGCAATTCCATGCGGTACAAAATAATGACGGTATATCGCATTATTTTTGCGATTTGTGCCACTTGGAAAAATTGAAATCGCCTCATGCGGTGCCATTCGTGCACAAATATGTCATTTTGTTGCAACATTTTCTGCGCCCAGCAGCCGCTCCAGCTCTTTGAAGAAGAGCGGATGCCCGGAAGTGTACAGTCGGCGCGGTGCAGCCAGCTTCTGCTTGGTATCCTCCAGATACAGGATCACCGGGATATCGCCATCAAAAATCTCCAGCAGGTTCACCACTTTATCGTACTGGGGACAGCTGCGGGACGGCAGACGGATGAATACCCGCCGGGCAGCTGTTTTGACAGGGTCCGGGCGGCCTTTATCCAAGCGGGTCGGGTCGTAGCTGTCGATGGGCAGAATGCTATCTGCCAGCAGCTTGGAAGCTTCATCCTCCCGCACGGAAAGCCGGCCGTCGATGACTACAACAGCGTTTTCCTGAATGGCATCCCGGAACCTGTCCAGCACCTTGGGGAACACGATCACCTCCATGGTGCCGGTCAGATCCTCCACGCTGGTAAAGGCCATCATGCTGTTGGATTTGGTCGTCATCATGCGGTTTTTGACCACCGCACACACAATGCGCACCTTTTCGCCGTCCTGCACATGGGCATCCTCGCCGGTGAGGGCTTTGATGGTGTGGGAACCGATGCGGGCAGATTTTTCCCGGTAAGCGTCCAGCGGATGGCCAGACAGGTACAGACCGCTGACCTCTTTTTCCTGCTGCAGCAGTTCGGCAGGGGTGTACTCTGCCAAGGGACGGATCTCGTAGACGTCTGCCTGCGGGCTTTGCTGCACTTCCCCGCTCATTACGGAGAACAGATCCAACTGTCCTTCCAGATTGCGGCGGGAGTCGGTCTCGATGCTCTTGAGGATGCCCTCTACTGCCTCTACCATGCTGTGGCGGTTGGAGCCAAAACAGTCAAAGGCACCGGCTTTGATCAGGCTTTCCACCGCGCGGCGGTTCAACTCACTGCCGTGCATCCGCTTGCAGAAATCGTAAAGGCTTGTGTAGGGCTTTTCCCTGCGCTCGGCGACTGCGTTCTCGATAAGGTTGCGGCCTACGTTTTTCACGGCGTTCAGCCCAAAACGGATCTGTCCGTTATCATCGGCGGTAAAGCCGCCGTTGGAGATGTTCACATCCGGCGGCAGGACTTTAATGCCCAGACGGGCGCACTCGCCGGAATACTCAATGACCTTATCCGTATTATCCAGCACGCTG
>ERZ1026878.115-NODE-115-length-66684-cov-10.953083_pt1 | contig 66684 bp, 41 predicted proteins | sample MGYA00380169_ERZ1026878 | MGnify/ENA primary metagenome ERZ1026878 (study PRJEB33269, sample SAMEA4719805) | human gut metagenome | biome: human-associated habitat; feature: organic feature; material: feces | place: Cameroon | collected 2013-10 ...
CCAAAGCGTACAGTTACGCCTTATATGTATATATGTCTGCCCAACCTCTGCCCATTGAGGCTTTCGGTATGGGTATAGACGACACAAAAATAATACTTTTATTCTGAAATCCACGCTATTTGAGTGTAAAAGCTCAAGTTTAAATCGTAATTTAACATTATTAAACACAATTGTATAAAAGAATTTTACTTTTTAGATTTTCTGTGAGAAGTTAGTTACCTGTAGCCAGTATTACGAGGGCAACTTTTGTGTCGGGAAAGAGATAAAGTCTTAAGATTTTATAAATTTAGAGTAGAATACGTCGTTTTTAAGAAATTAGATTTATCTTTGCAGTCGTAATCAAAGCGTTCTTTGTATATTGCAAAGTTGTGAAAGAAAAAGAATATAGCTCGTTTCTAAATCGTTAGCAGTTACATTCTTTGATATACTTAATTCGTTGATATTCAATCAATAAAAGATTTTGTTGTGACTCGCCGTGTGATAGGTTATCTTTTTCTCTATACCAGCATCCTTTATCCAGAGAGCCAATCGCTCATTGGCATAATCATTCTTGGGAAGGCAGAACAGAGGGGTGTTATTGTCAACCGCATGAGGAAGCAGATTCAAAGCAACTTGAGGTACATACACCTTAAGATGCTGCTTGGTCTTCACCATTATAATGTCAATATACTTACCATTTGCGTCTGTATGAATGTCACTCCTTGTTATCGCCTTTAAGTCACTCCAACGAAGTCCGGTATAGCAACTGAACAAGAAGGAAGGCTTGATGTCATACTTACCATGAGTAAATGGAGTATTAATCAGCATGTTGATCTCTTTATGAGACAGAAACTCTCTTGTGCCTTTCTTTGCAGGAACCTTCTCTTTTGCATTCAATTCGTTCATTGGGTTGTGAGCAATCAACGATTCTCTTACCGCCGTATTCAGGGCGTTGTTGAGAGTTGCAATAAGTCGGTTCTGAGAATTCTGCCCTATAAGTACCTCCTTACGTTTATTCGGGTCTTTGGATCTCTGAAAATTCAGATTCAACGCCTTATGCTTGAGATAATCAATAAAGAGAAGACACCATTTCTTGTCAATATCTCCAAGCTGACTATGTGGACGGAATAGTTCTGCATGCTGAGCAAGTGAGTTCATGGATGAATAGGTACTATGTCTATTACCAGTTTCATTCAACGACCGTTCAGCCAGTTCCTTTGCATATTCAGACAATAATACCTTTGTCTTTGGCAATGGCTTGAAGTCTGCTTCCTCACGCTCCAGGTCTGCATTTAGCGTATCGCATACCACTTGCTGTAATCTAAGTTTCTCTTGATTCTCGAGTTTGACTGATTGATCCTTTTCTATGCATAGGATTACTCCAGTTGTTTCGCGCTCTCGCACACGGAATTTTCCACTGCCACTACTGTGATAACGCACCAATGATACATTGCCCGTTTTCAATGGTCTGCCGACGAGGTAAACCTTACGATGCACCTTGCTTGAAGTCAAGGAATAGCCGGCGATGATTTCATCCGCTGTCTTGTACAATTTCTTTTTGGCCATAATCAATATTTTAATGTTATGACGCAAAGTTAAGAACTTCGGATGTGTGGACAACGTGTGGACAAAAGTCGGAAAATAAAAGAAAAATACTCAGAAAATGGAAAGATGCAAAAGTCGCTGTAATCTTCCAACCCCCCGATAAATACTTGGCTTTTAATTGATTTCATTGGATTTTCTTTCTGATTGTTTACCATGAGAAAACCTCAAATCCAGTCAACCCCGAGATGTTATACTTAACTTTGCAAAGTTAGTACAAATGCACGAAACTGCAAAATAAAACTGCAATATTTTACTGTTTTAATAGTTGTCCAAATTTACGATTTCCCAATAGCCCCCCTTGTCTGCGCCATTGCGTTTGATGATACCAGCCTCACGAAGTTTTTTGATTTGCTTTTCAACCCCTCGCGAGCTAATGCCAATTTCCATGGCGATTCCTGCTGCTGATATTTTGGGGTTCTGTTTAATTAGTTCGAGTATTTTCTCCGAACTATTTGAAGTTTTCTCCGAACTTCCAGTGCTTTTCTCCGAACCAAAACTAACCGTTTCTATACTTTCCTCCGAACTACTCAGAGATGTTCCCGAACTTTCCGACTTTGTTCCCGAACTATCTGAACACCATTCATGTATCGGAATAGTAACCAAGAAAGTCAAGCGATCGTCGGTAGTTTCAAAGATGGCGCGTGGCGACCCGTTCTCAGCCAGTTTCGCTTGAATTGTTGGAACACCGGTTGAGCGACCTTCTGTAAGGTCGAGTTCTTTTAAGAAGTCGCCTAACCTTCGATTTCGGTAGCGACGGCTTTTCAGCATATCGCCTTTTGCAATATCTTCTTTGGAGATACTTCTATCTGGACCAGGACAATTAAGTATAGATATTCCGCTCGGTTCAATGGTTATCTCTATTGGTTCATGCTGTAAGAAATCTCTATGATATACAGAGTTTACAACAGCTTCCTCAATAGCATCGTATGGATAGTTCCAAAAACGTTCTGCTTCCTGTCTGCCCGACACCTTACGCACATGCTCTTTGAGTACATTGCTCTTGATGTAATCCATTGTCTGCTTTATCATCTGCGGAACACTGCCCTTGAATGTTACTTCGGTAAAATTGTTGGGGTCTTTCATCTTTCCGTTAGGGAATGTCACCACATCAATCTGAGTGTATGGGAAGAACTTGTTTGGGTTCTCGCAGAACATCATGGCTGCCACGTTACGAAGCAAACGATTCTCTTTCGGACCAGTGTAGAGTTCCATTTGGTCAAGAATCGTAGCAAGCGGTGTTGTTATCACCTCATCAGCCAACTTGCTGCCTACCTTGACAAGATAATCACGAAGAAGTACCAATGAAATATCTTCCAACTGTATGTCGCTATTTCCTTGTTCGTCAAAAGGCATACGGTTGGCCAACTCACGCAGTTCAACGAGCACTTCACCTCTTGCTTCTATGCTACTTGTTCCGCTACGAATGTAGAAATACTCCTTTGATCCTTTTGCCGTAACATTCACCGGCACGGAATAAGGACGATAGCTACCAGCTGGACACCAAATTACAATTACCTGTTTGCCATCCACTTCTTCCACTGAAGTACGAGGCAAATAGTATGGAGCCATTTTATTGTTGTAAGCAACCATCTCCTGCAAGATGCCATCAATCTTTTCCAATGAAACTCCTTCTACAGGACGAATTGCCATACCCGTCTTGTCGTCGGTATCTACACCAACGATGATATATCCACCGCCAAGGTCGTCGAAATCATTAGCGAAGGCACATATACTATGATATATGCTCCCTGGATTCCAACCTTTCTTGAACTCAATGCGGTTGGATTCAATCTTCTGCTTGTTGAGCAGATCGTTTATGTTTATTGCGAGTGCCATATTGGTTTATTTTATACAAATGTTCAAAAGGCTATCTGTTTTTTGTCCAAGAACTCTTTGCGCAAGAAGTCTTCAATGTATTCTGTCGGAATGGATGAGTAACCGTATTTCGCTCCAAGTATGGCTCACGCCACTCCAGCATTTGTATCAGCATCACCTCCTGCATTCACCACTGCGAGAAGCCCTTCAACAAATGACGTAGCATGCCAATAAGTCCAAAGTGCCACGGACAATGTAACTAAAGTATAGCCCATGTGGTCATAGTCTACCAAATTCTTAACATCTGATTCACACCACGCTTTGTCCACGTATTCGCAAATTTCTGCGTCATATAACTGTGCCAAACTTTTTATTTGAAATAATGTCGGCGGTTGCATACCATAAACCAATGCGTATATAAGTTCGGACACTATTACGTATGAGCCGACACATCTTGGATCGTAATGGGTGAGCCGACAAATATTTTCTGCACAAGTCCTTACTTCTTTTGGAAAAAGTCCGACTACTGAGGTACGCATCAGCCTACCATTTGCTGCAGACTGATACTTGCTCATTTCCCATACCTTGTGGGATACATCAAACGGATGCTCCACATAGTCGCCAATCATCAGTACCTTATAGGTATTTTCTCCAACACCCATAGGAGTGCCATTGACTTAGCCTTTGAAGTGTCGGGCGATGTTGTAAAAATTAACACCCTTGTCTTCAATGACCGCATCAGCAATACAGAGCATCATGTCGGTATCGTCCGTCCAATCGCCAATCTCCCATCGTTTCCGATGTCTGTCTTGGAATATCTGCTTGTAGTGTTGTAGTCCATGAGGATATTTCCAAGCGATATCATCCTCTGTCATGAATTCCGTCCCCAATCCGAGTGCATCGCCTATGGCTTGACCATAAAGGCAACCTCTAAATCTGTCAATTGTTTTATGCTCCATAGTCGTATGCATCTAAATTTCTATATAATCATCTCTTTTCAACAGAGGAAGTTCTTCAAGGATGACAACATACTTTCCATTTACCAAATAATAATCTATTCGGTCATCCACAACTTTGGTAAGATAGAGATGGAAAACACTAATGCCATCATCCTTCATCTGCCACTCGTTTTTAGGAACAAGAAAATATCCATCTCCAATCGAGTTGTTTTGATAGTCTGATTTTTTTACTACCAAAACATCTTCATTCGTGTCATACTTTCGTATCATATAAGCTTAAAAACTATTCAACAACTTTCCATTCTCCTCCATTACGTGAGCCTTCGATGCGAATTAGTATCCCAAGAAACTGTAGTCTCCATCAAAGCCTTCAGGCATATCGCCATACATTCCATCTGTCATTGCATCCCAAGTGTCTTGTGCATAATCAGGCTCTTCATAATAGTCATAATCGTGGTCGTAAGAATGCTCCCTATTTATTCGTTCAATTTCTTCTTCAAGTTCATTAATACGTTTGCTTACATCAAAGCCTTTGCTTGCTGCAATTTTGTAAAGTTCAACAGCCTTAGAATACATTTCACCACGGACATAAAATTCTGCTAACGTTTTTAGGAAAGCAAAAGCATCTTCTTTCTCTCCAATGAATTGTTCGGCTCGTTTATTAGATATTGTAATAAGATCTTGTTCTGCAAAGTTACTTGGCCTAAAAAAGCCATTAGCAAAGTCCTTATTAGTAATCTTTTGAAGAATCGAAATCTGTTCTTTAATATTTGCTGTGAGTGCTGACCAATAAATCTTTTCAAAATTACTATTTCTCAATTTTGAGACTTCTCTTAATAATGCTGCTGCCTTTTTACTTCCATTATCAGCTGCACGGCACAGAAGTTTATAATGACAATCTGAAGTAAATACAGGTATAATTTGTCTATAAGCAGATGGAACAATCCCCCGATTAAAAAAGAAGTTGTCAAGAGGGGTTATTTCCGCATTTGGTAAAAGTTCATCCTTAACTCTATCAACAGCTAAATATTGAAGTGCAGCATTGTAACCTTGACGCATTGCTGCCTCCATAAGGAATTTAGCTACAGCCTTATCTTTCTCGTATTTACGTGCCCAGTTAAATTGAGCTTTTGGGCAACACCTTGAAGTTTTATCATATGAAGAACATTCATGGCATGTTTCGCACCCATTTCCATAAGCATATTCATGCCATATAGCCATAACTTCTTCTTCATCTAATTGACTAAATAAAGCCATATTTGTACGGTATGCACAAGAATTATTAGGATTTGCTTTGCTCGCTTTTATCCAATATGTTGAATATGTAGCAGAACTTTCTTTGGCATCATTCGTCCATAAAGCCAATTTACTCCAAACATATATTTCCCAATCGGGCCAATTAAGGCATTCTGTTTTTGCTAATTTTTTAAGTTGTTTTAAAGCTAATGCCTTATCAGATTTTAAACTGTCATTTCCGTTCTTTATACCATTATATAGTGCACAAATGCGATTATAAGTAACAAAAGCAGGTTCGTTCTTGTCTGGTGATTTCAGTTTTAATACTTTGAAGAAATCTTTTGCTTTATTGGAAAGGTTATTACTTATTATAGTATAAGCATAAGTAAGTTCGGGTGATGCTTTCTTGATTTTGTTATATTCTTTCGTTATATCGCATAAAGTATAATCGTTTTCATACATCAAAATTACAAGATTGAGACAGCAATTATTGATAGGTGTACAACTTGAAACATCAGTCTCGATTTCTTTCAAGTATTGTTCAATACCTTTTTTGTAATATTTTATAGCTAAATCTGCATTCTTTGAGTTGCCATACAATCCAAAGTGATAAACAATCCCCATAGAATATGATCCTGCTGCTTCTCCATTATCAGAAGCCATCTTATAATAGTTAATAGCATTCGCATAGTCTTCACAAAACATATATAGTGAAGCAAGGTTTATCATCGCGTTTACATCTCCACCTTTGGACGCTAATATAAAGAATCTAACAATCTCTTTATTACGTTCAGAATTAATATCATTAGAATCATTGCTCAATTCGTTGCAAAGAGATTTAAGAACCCCAATATTGTTATAACATTGTGCATTCCCATTTTCAGCAGCATTAAGGTAGTAATCAAAAACTTCATGTGCCCATTCTTCATCATTATTCAATCCTTCACTAATGGAATATTGAGGAAATTCTTCAATGATTTTTCTTAGTGTGTAATCAACCTTAGTGTCATCCCAAACTCTATTATAATCTATGTCTCGTATCACAACGTTCGTATTGTCAACGTCATTGCATTGCTTTTTGTTTTGGAATGGTCGATCAAAAAATAAAGAAGTTCTCTTTTGGTTAAACAGTGTATTGATTGGTACACCAGGACATAAATTGCTTAACACGATTTGATATTCGTGTTTATTATCTAATGTTTCAAACGATAAGTTTGAAAAAATAGCATATTTTGCATAATATCTTTCACCCTCAATAGGATGCATAGAGTCAAATGAAAAATTACGCGAATCATTCTTGTAAAAACGACAAATATTTAAGTCTTGCCAATAGAAGTTACAATCAAGATCTGAAACTTGCGGCATTCTATTGGAAGAAATGTTTTCAAAGAATATTGAATGGGAGTAAATATAGTGCGAACTAATAATAATACGAGATATTTCTTTATGAATATCCTTAGCAAGATTAAAGGTGTGAGCAAATAGGTTGATTGTGAACAATGAATTACACATACATTCATCATTTATTTCTTTTATATCCAAGTTATATGCTTCTAATGAAATAGAAGCATATAACTTGTTATGAAGCAATACAGCACGTTTAAGTTTTTCCTTATTAGAAGAAAACAAGCGAATTGTTTTGATATTCTCGATTTTATAACCTTTATTTGTCAATGCACTAACAAGAGCAATAGAGTCTATCCCGCAATCAGCATTGAAAACATTTATCGTTAAATCATCGCAAGCCATACCCCCATTTTTGTATAAGGCATTGACTACAGATTTGTAGCATTCTAATTTATATGGTAGTAGATAGACTGTATCATATAACATGGAAACTTCGATTGATGGTTCTATGTCACCTTCCCTTAGACTTTTAAAAGGAACTAACAAGTCTTTAGAAATGCTCAATATTTCCTCAATAGTCCAATATGTTTTTTGAGAAACAAGAGATGAAAAGTATGTATTCTTTTCGGAAAATATTTGCTTGTATTTATCTTTTTGACTCATATTTTGCTTTTATTTAATAAAGTTTCAGATTTAGCCATCGCCTCCTTCGGCACATACGCCGTAGCTACCAAACATCCATCAAACAACTCCACTACCACTCGCTGCTGCCCTGCAATTCTTGCAACTCTGCCATGAACACCCTTGAATTTACCTTCTGTTACAACTACGTTATCACCCAGCTTGAGCTGGATGTTGTTGGAAGTGACGGGGATGATGTGCGGGTTCTTGATTGAGGTGAGGCGGATGAAGTTCTTCATGGCTTCATCTCGGATTGTTAACGGGGGATTGCGGTCGGGATTGTCTTGAAGATGGATGGTGTGGTCAAAGTAGTAGCTGAGTAACGATTTGCTTTCATTTGCAACAACCTTGTTGTCGTGGAGTAAGGCTTCTACTTGCTCTGCTGATGCATGGACGAATATTAAGGAAGGGAGGAGTGGGGTGGTGATGATTCGCTTCTTACCTTGCTTCTTAATTTCCTTGTATCGCATTGGAACATAACATTCAAATCCTTTAGTTTCTACAAATGCTTTTGCCTTGATAATACGTCCATACGATATTCGCAGAACGAACCATTGCTTACTTGCATTAGGTACATTCTCTACCGACACCCCATTCCTGACATCATCAGAAATGGAGGGCGTGCGGGAGGTAAGTCCAGCACTTGGACACGATAAGCCAGTGTCGGATGGCTGCCCATTATACAATGAAGCGTCAGCCGTTAAAGGCTGGTTGGTGTTATCTTCCAATGTTGTTCAGAGGTTAGATTAAAACCAATAGACTTATTCTTGATAGAATTGTCATAATGTGACTACAAAGATATGAAAACTAAACAAGAATGGAAAAAGAAAACAAGGAAAATATTTGTGTCGTGGAGCTTTTCTATTTATTAGGGCTGTTGGTGGCTGACTGATAGCGACTCATCTGCCAGACCATATACGAAACATCAAACGGTTTTTGGCATAGTTGCCAATAGTAAGAACCTTATAAGGTATGCGAACCTATACCTATAGGCGGAGTGCCTTTATAAATATTGCTGACCGCTGGAATGTGTACCTTTGTTCATGGTTGCTTGAATTGGTATTTGCAATAAACAAGGGTAACTAAAAAGGCTGGATTCTTCGTGATTGAATCCAGCCTAATTATTTTTGCTCAAAATATCTTAGCATACAGCAATAAGAAGTTTTGCATGACAGCAATATCATGTTATATACTGTAGACTGCAGAATGTAAGTTATATACTGCAGAATGTAAATATTGTTTGTCTTCTTACATCCTCATTATTCTTCTCTTATTACCACTGTCACGCCGCGTGCTGCCTGCGCTCCCATCACCAGCGCCTGCTCGATGTCGGCAGTCTTTGATGGTCCGGAGATGAATGTGCCGAGTCCGGTCTCTGGCATGCTGATGCGGTCGTATGCCTCGTGCATGTTGTTCACGATGCCGCTCTTCGGGAGGACGATGACCAGATATTCGCTAATGAAGCATACGGCTTTCTCCTTCATGTTCTGCGGAATCCAGACACAACCATTCTCCGCCACTCCAATCTGACCGTACACCACTCCCACGTCGGTGCCGTTAAGGTCCTGCGCCTCTGCCACGGTGTCGGGATTGATGGTGGCGATGGTGAGTTCGGCGATGTTAGAGGCGATGGTCTTTGCCTCAGGATAGGCGTTTCTCACGATGTCGTCGAGCTTTTCGCCCGGCTTAGCCATCACCACCTTGCTGCCCACCGACATGCTCATACCCACAAACTGCTTCACCGTGTCGTCGTACGATATGCCGTCTATCTGTGTGTCGGGCATCGTATACTGTTCGTGTGTGTTGCGTCGCAACTTCTCCAATAGTTCGTCTTTGTATGTCATTGTTCTTTCTGTTCGTTTTGGTTCAGTTTTCCTTTCTTCCACATTGTCTGGAACGATTCGTTCGCAAATTTCGGCATTGCGTGTCCCACGCCCCACGGATTGAGTGAGCGTATGTGCGTAAGGTTGTCAGGTATGAGGTTGGCAAGAGGAGCCAGTCGCAAGGCTGAAGAATAGAGTAGGGGATGGTTGAAGAGCTCTTCCATTCCCTTTGACATGCACTTCTTCATCGTGTCCGCCTTGTGCAGCGAGTCGAGCTTCTGTCTCCACATATAGACCTGCGAACCGGGGTTCACCTTAGCCGGGCATACGTTGTCGCATGAGAGGCAGAGCGTGCAAGCGCTGACGTTGTCGCTGTAGCGTGACGCATCGTGCAGCATACCAAGGTTGATGCCGATAGGTCCGGGGATGAAGTAGGTGTATGAGTAGCCACCCGAGCGGCGGTATACGGGGCAGGTGTTCATGCAGGCTCCGCAGCGAATGCACTTCAGCGTTTCCCAATGCTCGTCGTTGGCAAGGATGTCGCTTCGTCCGTTGTCCACGAGGATGACGTGCATCTCCGCTCCTGGTCTTGCCTGGCGGAAGTGTGAGGTGTAGGCCGTTGTGGGCTGTCCGGTAGCAGAGCGGCAGAGCAGTCGCTGGAATACGGCGAGCGACTTGTAGTCGGGCACAATCTTCTCTATTCCCATTGCCACGAGATGTAGCTTTGGCATTGATGTTGACATGTCGGCGTTGCCCTCGTTGGTGCAAACCACGATATCGCCGGTCTTTGCCACACCGAAATTGCATCCTGTCATTCCTGCTCCTGCTTCCATAAACTGGTTGCGCAGATGCTTGCGTGCGCATTGCGTAAGGTAAGTCGGGTCGTAATTGCCTTTCTCTGTGCTGATGCCTTTCTCCTCGAACATCTGTCCCACCTCTTCTCGCTTTAGGTGTATGGCAGGCATTACGATGTGGCTCGGTTTCTGATGTAGCAGTTGCAGGATGCGTTCGCCAAGATCGGTCTCCACGACGTCGATGCCGTGACTCTCAAGGAACGGGTTCATGGCACACTCCTCGGTAAGCATCGACTTGCTTTTCACCATCTTCTTCACGTCGTGACTCTGCAGTATGTCGAGCACGATGTTGTTGAAGTCGTCAGCGTCCTTAGCCCAATGCACAATGACGCCACGGCTCTCCAGTTGCGTGCTGAACTCCTCCAGATAGTCAGCCAAGTGCGTTACGATGTGCTGCTTTATCTGGCTGGCATGTTCGCGCAGCTCCTCCCATTCTGGCAACCCTGATGCCATGTTGTCGCGTTTTTGTCTTAACGACCAGAAGGTGGCGTCGTGCCATGTGGTCTTTGCTCTGTTGTCGTTGAAGCGTCGTGCCGCTTCAGAATGTATTGTGCTCATAGTCCTGCTGCTAATATTTCTACCACGTGTATGAACTTTATAGGCTTGTTCTCCTTCTTTGCAATGCCCTGCATGTGCATAAGGCATGACGAGTCGGGACCGGTGATGTATTCCGCTCCCGTAGCCATGTGACGTTCTATCTTGTCCTCTCCCATGCGTTTCGACACGTCCGGCTCTTCTACGGAGAACATACCTCCGAATCCGCAGCACTCGTCTTTTCTCTCCGGCTCACGGATGGTGATGCCGTCCACGAGTTTAAGCAAGTCGATAATCTTGTTGAACTGCGGCACTTGTCTTTCTGAGGGCGACGACAGTCCCAGTTCGCGTACGCCGTGACACGAGTTATGTACGCTGACTATGTGCGGGAAGTGAGCCTTGAGGCTTGTTGGTTTTACGACGTCGTGTAGAAACTCTACCACGTCCATTGTCTTCTTTGACGTGAGACATTCGTGATTGCCCTTGGCAAGTCGTGGATGATAAAACTTGACAAAAGCCGCGCACGATGCCGATGGTGCAACCACGTAGTCGAACCCCTTGAAGAGGTCGTCGAAGTGTCGTGAGATGTCCGTAGCCATCTTCTCAAAGCCGGCGTTTGCCATAGGTTGTCCGCAGCAAGTCTGCTTGAGAGGGTAGGTGACGTCGAGTCCGAGGCTTGTCAGGAGCTTGTACGTGGCCACTCCCACTTCCGGATACAATGCATCGACGTAACATGGAATAAACAATCCTATCTTCATAATGTCTTTAAAACCCTATTAGCGTGTAAAAAGTGTTCTTCTTTTTTGTTGTTTTTATTCGTTGGCAAAAGTAATAATAAAAAATGAAAATGTTTATCCGTTATTATTTATTAAAAGTTAATTTTATAGTGTAACGACTGATTGGCTATTTAAAGTGAATTAGAAAAATTCTAATCCTTATATCATCATCTCATCCTATAACACCCCGGTACGTGAAAAAACATATCTCTCAATAATGAAGAATATCGCAACGATAGAATTTATCTATGAAAGTATAGTTGGTGTCTTTGGTATATCTATAATAAAAGCATTATCTTTGTACGCGAAATCGAAACATCAATTTAAAGAACAAGGAAAACAATATGGAAACGAGAAAAGAAATAGCGGCAGAAAAGAAACGTTGCGGTTCACATTATACGACATTCTTATATATCAAACCATTATACCCAACAATGACATGGCTAAGTATAAAGCAATTAACGAGCAGGACCGCTGCGTGGCATGTGGTCAATGGGAATACCGCTACTAAGCAATACGGTTGCATTGGAATAGCGTGCTGTTGGCACTACGTTGCAAAGTCATACAATTTCGTGGAATGAAAAAGCATTCTTGTTGATTTTTTTTCGTTTACACGGATATTATTCGTATATTTGCAACCTATTTTTAAAATCAAGATAACCTATTAAATGTCAAAAAGATTTCTAACCCTCGCTGCAATGTTCATGCTTGCAGCCTCTGCTTTCGCCGTGCCGGCGAAGCGTGTGAAGCGTCAGGTGCAGCAGCCTGATGGCTCCGTGCTCACAGTGATGTTGCGCGGCGACGAGAATTTCCATTACACAAGTACAGAAGATGGTCAGCCGTTGGTGCAGCGTGCTGATGGTGCATATTGCTATGCTACGCTCGATAGCAACGGTAAGTTGACTGCGTCTGCGCAGGTGGCTCACGACGTTGAGAGTCGTGGTGCTGCAGAGTTGTCGTTCTTGAACTACTACACTGCCGAATCGCAGAAGGTGCGTTCGCTCGGTATGGAGCGTGCTAAGCAGCGCAACGCTCGCCGCATGGCTCGCCTCGCTAAGCGTGGCGTGGTTGATGCTTCGGGCAAGCCGGTGCGCAGGGTTATGGCTGGTGCTACTGGTGGCGAAGGTATAGGCGTCACGGGTAAGCGTAAGGGCCTTGTAATCCTCGTGAACTTTAAGGATAAGAAGATGCAGTCGAAGCACACTCAGGCTGAGTGGAACGACTATTTCAACAAGGTTGGCTACAATAAATACGGTAACAATGGCTCTGTTCACGACTATTTCTATGCGCAAAGCTATGGCAAGTTAGACCTTGAGTTCGACGTAATAGGTCCGGTTACAGTGTCGAAGAACATGGCATCATACGGTGCTAATGATGCTCAGGGCAACGATATTGACCCTGCAGGTATGATTAAGGAGGCTTGCGAATTGGCTTATGCTAAGGAGAAGATGGATATGTCGCAGTACGACTGGGATGGCGATGGTGCTGTCGACCAGGTGTACGTGATTTATGCTGGCTATGGTGAGGCTGCAGGTGGTGACGCGAATACCATTTGGCCTCACGAGTGGGACATACAAGGTGGAGGTTACAGCCTTGTGCTTGGCGGTCAGCGCATCCGTACATACGCTTGCTCGTCGGAACTGAATGGCGGCTCTGGTACATATATCAGCGGTATTGGTACTGCTTGTCACGAGTTCAGCCACTGTATGGGCATCCCCGACTTCTACGACACAGCAGGAAGCAGCTTCGGTATGGACGCATGGGACTTGATGGACTACGGTTCGTATGGCGGTGATGGTTATGAGCCTACTGGATATAACACTTACGAGAAGTGGGTGAGTGGTTGGATTGAGCCTACTATCCTCACCGCTCCTTGTTACATAAAGAATATGAAGCCGCTGAGCGATGCTCCGGAGGCGTGCGTTGTGTTCAACGAAGCGAACAAGAACGAATACTATATCTTCGAGAACCGCCAGCTGAAGGGCACCGACGTTGCTCTGCCTAACCACGGTATGCTTGTCATACACGTCGACTACGACCAGAAGGTGTGGTTTGACAATGAGGTGAACAACACGTCTAACCACCAGCGCTTCACTGTTGTGCCTGCCGACAATAAACTTACATCGGAGACAGTAACCGGCGACACATACCCTGGCACTACAAAGTCGACTGAGCTGACCGACACATCGAAGCCGGCTGCCACACTGTTCAACGCTAATAGCGACGGACGCAAGTTCCTCGGCAAGCCGGTGACAGAAATCACGGAGAAGGATGGTCTTATCTCGTTCACATTTATGGGCGGTGTTAATCTCGATGCACCACAGCCGAAGGTGATGAACATGACCGAGACATCGTTCACCGGCGGTTGGAACGCTGTGGATGGAGCCGAAAGCTACACTGTAGAACTGCGCGAGAAGAGCACTCAGCCTTCTGTAGATGAGGCTGTTAAACTGAGCGAAGACCTCAGCAAATGGGGCGAGAAACTTGCAGTAGAGGGCACAATCGATATTTCTGCCGACCTTGATAGCAAGATGCAGAATAAGGGTTGGACAGGAGATAAGGTGTTCGAGTGTCCGGGTTGTGCAAAGATTGGTACTGCGAAGAAGCAGGGCAACCTCACTTCACCTCTCATTACCGACAACTCTTCGGCAAGTGTAACCGTTCGTCTCTCTGCAAGCGCATACGGCAAGGATGCTACTGATGTTACAGTGTCGCTCCTCGATAACGATGATGCAACAATCGCTGAGCAGACAATAAAAATGGACGGCACAATGGCTACAATCGTACTCGATAATGCCGACATGAAAGACTACAAGGTAATGGTGCAGCCGAAGAAGCGTGGCTACCTCTTCTTTGTGGGTATCTACGACGGCAACTACTCGGCTGAGGACTTCCTGAGCATGAACGTCGCTCCGAAGACAGTAATGAAGGCTGCTGCACAGCGTTTCACGGGCATAAAGACTACTTCGTATAAGTTCGATAAGCTCACAGCTGGCACTGCATATCAGTGGCGTGTGTGCGCCGTAGCAGGCGACGCAATGTCGAAGTGGAGTGCTTGGCAGACTGCCGACCTCAGCACTTGGAGTGGCATCAACGGCGTGACGGAGAGTGCAGCACAGCTCGCTGCCGGCGACCTCGTAAAGGTTTACTCTTCTGTGGGCACAGCTCTCGGCACTATGACTTACGGCGACTTCTGCCGCATGGCGCTGCCTGCTGGTGTTTATGTAGTGAAGAGTGCAAAGACTACACTTAAGGTGACAAAGTAAGAAGCTTTATAGGGGGGCGTAATCGCCCCATAAAGTGGAATGTATAGTGATACAAAAAAGCCTGTTGGAGCAATGCTTCAACAGGCTTTTTTGTATCTTATTTGTATCTTATAAGGTTGTGTTACTAAAGAGACTATAATCTTTAGAACTCGCTATGCGATTTACTTAACGATGATTTCGTCGGTGAAGAGCCAACCGCCATCCTCTGTTGTGCTACCCTGCACACGGATGTAGCGTGTCTTTGCATTGCCCTTCCACGCAAGGTTGCGGAAGCCGAGCTGAATGTCGCGGTCTACTTCCGACTTCTTATTATACACCTCGGTGAAGTTCTGACCGTCCTCGCTGAACGAAATCTTGTACTCCGACGGGAAGAACACCCATGCGCCGTAAGCCTGCATGAAGTCGGCAGCTACGGTAGAGATCTTCTGTACCTTGCCGAGGTCGATAGTAAGGTCGAGGCAGTAGCCCTTGTTGCCGAGGAATCCCTGCCACTTCTGGTCGCCGTATGTCCATCCGCCGTGCTGTCCGTCGACGAGAGTCTTGTCGCCCTGCGCCTTGTACTTGTCCTCGTAGCGGTGGTTGAAGGTGATGTTGCAACCTATCGCCTTGTGCTTTGTGGTCTTGAACGACTCGGGGCGTTCGCCACGTTCCTTCTTGAGGTCGAAGGTGTTCACGCCTTGCTTGTGCAGACGTTCGCACTCTACGATGGCACGCTTGCGGAACTCAGGATAGTCCTTTTTCTTTGTGCCGTTCCATCCAATCTCGGCGATAGCGAGGGCACGCGGATAGAGCATATACTCTACGTGCTCTGCTGTAGGCACGTATTCGGTCCAGAGGTTAGCCTGCACGCCAGTAATCTTGTTGCGTACTTCCTCGGGCAGAGTGCCGCCAGGGACGTAGCTGTACACCTTTTCGAGCGGTAGGAAGCCGCCGATAGCCTCGGGCTGAGTGTCGGGAGCATCCTGATAGTAGTCGAGATACCAGTAGCCGCTGGGCGAGAGCACCACGTCGTAGCCGTGGTCGATAGCCTCCTGCGCCTTCTCGAGTCCGCGCCACACCATCACGGTGGTGTTCTTGGCGAGGTTGCCGGCTATCACCTCGTCCCAACCAACGAGCTGACGGCCGTGGTCGGTGAGGAACTTTCCGAAGTGAGCGATGAGGTGCGCCTGCAGACCATCCTTGTCCGTGCCGAGCTCCTTCATCTTCTGCTGGCAGAGCGGACAAGAAGGCCATGAAGCCTTGTCTGCCTCGTCGCCACCGACGTGGATGTATTTCGATGGGAAGATGTCCATCACCTCTTTCAGTACGTTCTCAAGGAAGTCGTATGTAGCCACGCTGCCCGGGCAGAAGTCCATCTGCTTGTAAGGCTCGTGTGTGCAAGAGAGTTCTGGATAGGCTGTGAGCACCTCAGCCGAGTGGCCCGGCATCTCAATCTCGGGCACGATGGTGATGCCACGCTCCGCAGCGTACTTCACGAGGTCGCGCAGCTCGTCCTGAGTGTAGTAGCCACCATAAGCGCCCTCGGTGCCTTCCTCCATGTACTTGCATCCGAGTTTGCTCCACTCCTTCCATGTCTTTCCTTCGCGCCATGCAGCAAGACTGGTAAGGCGAGGGTAGCGTTTTATCTCTATGCGCCAGCCTGCAGCGTCAGTGAGGTGGAGGTGGAGGCGGTTGAACTTATACTGTGCCATCACGTCAATCTGCTTCTTGAGGAACGAAATGGGCTGGAAGTGGCGCGACACGTCGAGCATAAGCGAGCGCCACTTGAAGGCTGGAGCATCCTGAACGTCGCACGCCATGATGCCATTCTTCTGTTTCAGCTGCTCTACGGTCTGCCAGGCGAAGCGGAAGCCGTCGGCAGAAGCGGCACTGATGAGCAGTGTGTCCTTAGTGATGTGGAGGTTGTAAGCCTCGGGCGACGTAGCGTTGGCGAGACGTGTGAAGCGTACCACCTGCTGAGCGTTGTTGTCAGCCTTTGCTGACCACTGCTTCGAGTATATGTTCTCTGCATCCGCGCCAACCTCGTTGATGAGTTTCACCTTTGTTGTTGCGGTGCTGAATGCGCCCTTGCCTGCATTGAACGACTGCGGCTTTGGTAGCAACGACTGTGCCGATGCTGCTTGAGCGGTAATCATGCAGCCGAAGAGTAGGGCTGCTAATGGTTTGTTTGTCATTTTATAGTTATCAGTTTTTAAATTAGTACCTTTAAGTGTTCTCCTGCGTGGTTCTTGCAAGAAACACGCAGGCTTATCTGTCTATGAAGTAGGCAGCGAACGCCAATGCTATCATTATAATAGCAATGGTGAACACCACGATGTATGCAACTTTTGCGTACAACTTCTTTCTTTGTATAGCCTTTAGGCTTTGTTCGCGAAAAGCGTCAATGCCATCTTTCTTATGGCTATGTCTATGCTCATACTTGTGTTTCTGCATAATGCGAGTGTATGTTAACAGTTTATGTTGTTTGATAAATCAGAATTGAGGAGAGTGATTTAGAACTTCACGTCGAGCTGCAGGTCGAACATGTTATAGTTCGACTTGTTAAGGCTGCGGTCGTTGACGCGAGCGTATTCTGCTGCAATCATTACGTGCTTGCCAATCCAGTAGTTGGCACCGATCTCGTACTGAGTCTTCGAAGTGTGCCAATCGGCTTGCGGACGGTAGAGGTCGTAGCGAGCCTTTGCATAGAGTTTCTTGCTGATAACCGGCGCAATCATAAGCGCATAGAAGCCGTCAGCCTTGTCGCCTGCAGCGTAGTTGATGGTGCAGTCGGTCTCCTTGCCTGAAGCGTTTGAGGTCTTGAAGCCGTAGCCCTGGCTGTGGATGTACTCAGAGCGCACTGTCCAGTCGTTGGCAGCGTACTCGGCACTGAAAGCATAGCGGTTCTTCTCGAGCGAGCGCACGCCACTCTTTGCCACAGCGTTTCCCGATGCGTCCACTTCGGTCCATGTGCCCTTGCGAGCATACGAGCCGGTCCAGCCGAACGCACCGATGCGTAGACCCTTTATCGGCGATACCCATACGCCACCTATTACGTCCTTGCGCTGGTCGACATCCTTCATGTTAGTGCCCTGACCGTTGAACACGCCCACCTGATAGTGGAGGTAGTGGTGTCCGTCGTTAGCCTTGAGCAGGTCGCCCTGCAGCTGCACGCCGATGTCGCGTCCGTTGCTTGAGTGTTCGCCGTTGCGGTCGCTGAAGCCAGCGAGCTTAGTGACGTTCTGCGAGTAGCCCATAAAGCCCTGCGTAATGGGGTGCATGGGGTTCTCGAAGGTGAACGGACGCTTGAACTGACCTGCCTTCACCTTGAACGCGTCGTACTTTTGCCATTCTGCGAAGGCATCAACCATACGTGGTGCCACGGTGAGGTTAGAGGTGTTGCCGTTCACCTGCAGCTGTGCCTTCCAGTAGAAGTCCTTTGCCACGCGTCCTTCGAGTGCCATACGCACCATACGGATGTTGAACGAGTTGATGTCCTTTTCGCCTTTGTTGCTTTCCTTGTCGCTGTACTGATACTGCGACATGATGTAGCCGCTGAACTTGATGTCGCTGAGCACTTTCAGCTTCGCTTCTTTCTCTTGTGCTGACACATTGCCGAAAGCGAGAGCGGCGAGTGCGAGAGTTGCTAATGTTTTCATTATGAGTTTTGAATTATGAGTTTTGAATTGTTCTTTTGGAAGAAAAACTTACGGCTTTTCTTCCAAAAGAACTACGTTCTCCACGTGCGGCGTATGCGGGAACATGTCCACCGGCTGCACCGCCATCACCTTGTATGCCACGTCGAGCGCCTGCAGGTCGCGTGCCTGCGTAGACGGGTTGCAGCTTACGTAGACGATGCGCTTCGGGTGGGCGCGCAGGATAGTGTCTATCACGTCCTGGTGCATACCGGCGCGTGGCGGGTCGGTGATGATAACGTCTGGGCGACCGTGCTTCTGGATGAACTCGTCGTTGAGGATGTCCTTCATGTCGCCGGCGTAGAACTTGGTGTTGCTGATGTTGTTCACCTCAGAGTTCACCTTAGCGTCCTCGATAGCCTCGGGCACGTACTCGATGCCTATCACCTCGCGTGCCTGACGCGCCACGAAGTTGGCGATGGTGCCCGTACCGGTATAGAGGTCGTACACCAGTTCGTCGCCGGTGAGCTTGGCGAAGTTGCGTGCCACGGAGTAGAGGTGATAAGCCTGCTCCGTATTGGTCTGGTAGAAACTCTTCGGACCGACCTTGAAGCGCAGGTCCTCCATCGTTTCGAAGATGTGGTCGTTGCCCTTGAACACAGAGAGGTCGAGGTCGCCGAAGGTGTCGTTGCACTTCTGGTTGTCTACGTACATGAGCGATGTTATCTCCGGGAACTTGTCGGCGATGTGCTGCAGCAACGCCTTGGCGCGCTGCTCATCGCCCTCCTCGTCGTAGTGGAACTGGATGAGTACCATCCACTCGCCCGTGTTCGAGTTGCGTATCATGATGTCGCGCAGCAGTCCGTGCTGCTGTCTGAGGTCGAAGAACGTCATGCCGGTAGAGAAGGCATAGTCGCGAATGGCGTTGCGAATCTTGTTGTGCAGGTCGTCCATGAGCCAGCACTTCTCGATGGGGAGAATCTTGTCGAAGGCACCGGTGATGTGGAAACCGATGCCGTTCATGTTGTCGAACTGTGTGCCTTCGGCAATCTGCTCGCGTGTGAGCCAGCGCTTGTTGCAGCATCCGAACTCCAGCTTGTTGCGGTATTCCTTGATGTGTACCGAGCCCATGATAGGCATGAACTCCGGCAGTTCTATCTTACCGATGCGTGTGAGTTGGTCGAACACCTGCTGCTGCTTAGCCTTCAGCTGCTCCTCGTAGGGCAGGTTCTGCCATTTGCATCCGCCGCAGATGCCAAAATGCTCGCACATTGGCTCCGTGCGTACGTCGCTCTTCTTGATGAAGCGTATTACTTCCGCCTCGCAGTAGCTGTGTTTCTTCTTGCGTACCTGCAGGTCAACCACGTCGCCGGGCACGGCGAACGGCACGAAAACAACCATGTCGTTGACGTGTGCCAGTGATTTTCCTTCAGCAGCAACCGCCTCAATAGTTACGTTCTCGAGTATTGGTAGTGGTTTCTTCTTTCTTGACATTATTATATATGTATTATTTTAAAATGCAAAATTAGAAAAATAATTTGGAAGTTTCAAATTATATACAAAAATAAGAAACAAGAAGAGGGCGCCAAAACTAAAGAATTGACCCCCTCTCTTCAATGTTCAATTTAAAACAAAGTATTACTTAACGCCCAACTCTGCAAATCCCATTGCCTCGCCGGCTACGACCATGCGCTCAGCGCGCAACTTCACGTAGCGTGTCTTTGTGGCGTTGAAGGTTACGGTCTGTAGTATCGGGTTGTTCTGAAGGTTAGAGAACTCGCCACTCTTCAGCACGCGTTCGTTGCCGCCCTTGGCGTCGCAAGCCGCGATGGTGTAGGTGTGGATGAGTCCGCGTCTGCCCTCGCTCTGGTCGGGCAGATACTGCAGTGCAGACACCTCCTGCTCGCTGCCAAGGTCGATAAGCACTTCGTTGCCTTTGCTGAACCAAACGGTCTGTGGGTTGCGGTCTGTAGCCTTCTCCCATTCAGCCTTGTCGGCGCCGAGGATAGCGAACGGCAGAGACTTGATAGCCTCTGCTGTGGGGTTCCATGTGAGCTGTGCGTCCTTGCCGCCGTAGTAGATGCCCACATTGTTCAGACAGATAGGTCCGCGCGAGTCGATGATGCGCACGCGCACGCTCTTTGCCTCCACGGTGCGGAAGCGCAGCAAACGCTTGTAGCCGATAGTTGTCGTCTCCTCGCCCTGCTCAACGCTGCGCCATGTTTTGCCGTCAAGATACTCCACAGCGAACTTCTTCACGCGCTGTCCGAGCGGTATGTACTCCTGCAGCATGATGCGGTTCATCAGCTGTGGCTTCTTGAAGTCGAACGTTATGGTAGCCGATGTAACGCCGTCGGTGGTAGCCCAATATGTATCCCACGAGTTGTCGGTCATAGCCTTTGCTGTGAACTCGCCGCCACGCTCGTTGCTCACCTTCGGAGTCATGCCAGCCACGAGGTTGTGTTGCAACTCGCGCTGAATCATCTTGTGGAAGTTGACGGCATTAGCCGAGTCGGTGGGATGGATGAGTCCTTCGCGGTCGACGGGGAAGTTGAGCAGCAACGTAGCGTTGTGGCCCACCGAGCGATAGTAGAGGTCGGCAAGCTGTTCGGGCGATTTCACACGATCGTCCTCTTCGGGGTGATAGAACCAACCCGGACGGATAGACACGTCGCACTCGGCAGCTGTCCACTGGTCGCCGTCGGCGTGTCCGTACTGCAGTTCGGGGTAGTTGGGGTAGCCCGGGTAAACCGTGTTCTTGCGCAGGAACGCCCAGTTGGTCTCGCCGGCAAATCCTTTCTCGTTGCCCACCCAGCGGCAGCCCGGACCGCCGTCGCCGAACACCACGGCGTTCGGCTGAATGCTGTCGAGCATAGCGAAGATGTGTGGGTAGTTATAGTAGTTCTTGCGGTCGATAGTGCGTGAGTCCTTCGCACCGCCATAGTAGCCGTCACCGCCGTTGGCTCCGTCGAACCACACCTCGAACACGTCACCGTAGTTGGTGAGCAGGTCGTGGAGCTGAGCGTAGAAGTAAGGCAGGTAGCCCGGTGTGGCATAGTCGGCACGCGAGCGGTCCCACGGCGAGAGGTACACTGCGAACTTCAAGTTGTACTTCTTGCACGCCTCCGACAGTTCGCGTACGATGTTGCCCTTGCCGTTCTTGTACGGCGAGCGACTCACGTTGTAGTCGTTGCCTTCGAAGGGCCACAGACAGAAGCCGTCGTGATGCTTTGCGGTGAGTATCACTCCCTTCATGCCCGCTGCCACGAGTGTCTTAGCCCACTGCTCGCAGTCGAGGCGTGTGGGGTTGAACGTAGCAGGGTCGGAGTCGCCGTAGCCCCATTCGCGGTCGTTGAACGTGTTCAGACCGAAGTGGATGAATGCGTAGGTCTCCATGCGCTGCCAGTCGATCTGCTTCTGCTCTGGGAGCGGAAGGATAGGAGCCGGAGCCTTCACTGTGCTCTGTGCCGACGCGGTGAGGCTGGCAAGAGCCATTACTGATGATATGATTAGTTTGTTCATTTTCCCGATTATAACTTGTATTTGCCTGCTGTTATTTTCTTTACACAGAGTTTCTTGAATACGATGTTGTAGTAGTCGTCTGGCTCTGTCTCCGGGTGGCGGAATGCATCCTCCTCGTAGAGGAAAAGAATCTTGCCGTCCTGCGCCTGCACCATTGTAGAGTAAGCCGAAGTGGTGGTGCTCACCTGGTATGCACCCTCCCAATCCTTAGCGATGGTTTCTGGCGACGCATAGTCGGCTTTCGTGCGCAGTGCTTTGTAGAAGATAGCCACGTTGGAGCGACCCGGACCCGTGGGCACGCTCTGCAGCATCAAGTCGACCGCTTTGCCCTGCGCGTCCTTCGCCTTCACCACGAGGATTTCGCCGTTGCACGCGCTGTCGCCGTTCTTCACGCCGTTGTTGGCAGCCGACGAGAACGCCACTGTGCCCCAGGCACCAGTAGCCTTCTTCTTGTCAGCGTACTTATAGATGTTGAAGAAGCGTCCGTTCTGTGTGCGCGAGCTGATGAGCACGTCGCCGTTCGGCAGCTCCTCGAGCTTTGCCTCGTCGCCCTTTGGCGCAGTCTCGGCAGCGTTAGCACCAAGCAGGTGCCATGTCTTGCCGAGGTCGTCGCTGTAGAGCACGCGGTTGCCCTCGTGTGTGGTCAGCGCTGTGTACACACGATAGTGCGAGCCCACCTTGATGCGCGAGCTTTGGCAGATGCGTCCGCTTGTGAAGAATGCCGACTTCATGCCGTCCACCAGTCCGTACACGTGCTGCGTCACCTCCTCAGCCTTCCATGTCTTTCCCTCGTCCGACGATGTGTAGCGACCCATCATCTGCGGGTTCTCGCGTGTCGACTCCCAGTAGCCCACGCCGCCCGAGGCGCACATGAGCAGTATCTCGCCCGTCTCGCGGTCGCATACCACGGCAGCGTCGCCGTGAGCGCAGTCGAAACTGCTTGCAATACGGTTGCCTCCGCGTGCCACCATCTGCTCCGTAGCTGTCCATGTCTTGCCACCGTCGGTGCTCTCCTTCATCACGATGTCGATATGGCGTCCGCCGCCGATGTCCTTGTTGTCGTAGCGGTGGTCGGTGAAGGCGATTATCTTGCCCGACTTGCACTGGATGATAGCCGGGATGCGATACTGTGCGTCGGCGTGCAGGAAGAGCTTCGTGCCGTCGGCAAGGCTCTTGCAGCATCCGTTAGCAGGCTTTCTTGCGCAGCATCCGCTGGTTGGCTGTTTGCCGCAAGTCATTTTACACTGTGCCGTAGCTGTTGTGCCGAGCGTCATGCCGGCAGCAAGAAATAGGGTAGGGAGTAAATGCTTCATTTCTTGATATTTTGGCTAATATAATTTATTTAGTAGATGTTAATTCTGCAAATTTACGGATTTTTCCTGACAAAAGACTCGTTGTCGCTACTTTTTTGATGCCCTATTATATATAATGTATATAAGTTTCGCACGTCCCATCGTCTACTCGTCTCTTGTCTACTCGCCTCCTGTCAAGTCGATTGCGTCCGCCGTCCGATCAGGTTGCGTCCGCCGTCCGATCAGGTTGCGTCCGCTGTCCGATCAGATTGCGTCCGCTGTCCGACGGTTATACCAGTACTGCTACATTGTACAAACGAGCTGAAAAAATGACGTAACGTCAGCCGTTTGCTTATTGAAAGTGGCATTTTATAGTTTAAAGTGAAACTTTTTTGGTCTAATTGTTATTAGTTTCAATATTAAATCGTATATTTGTGGCAAAATTTCTAACTAAAAAAACACGTATTATGAAACACAACTACATGTTAGGCCTTGCGATGACGGGCTTGTTAAGTTTGCCGTCGTACGTACAAGTTAGTGCACATCAGTTCCCAACGCCTTTCAATGCAGCTAAAGCGTTTGCAGCTCCGGTATGGGCACCGAAGACTCCTTCGCTTGCTCCATCGGCTATTGACGACAAGGCGAAAGGCATCACGATGTATGCTGGCGAACGTATGGACCAAAGCAAGAAGCGTTCGTTCATCAAGTTTAAATCGAAGGATGTACAAAACTTCCAGCAGATTCAGTACTATCAGTTTGAAGATAAAGTAGGCGAGCAGCTGTATGGTCTTACATGTGGAGCTTCAGATGGTAAGAACTACTATGGTTTCTTCGCATACGACTATACGTTCAGTCAGATGGTTAAGCACTTCTCCAAGATTGACTTGGAGACAGGCGACACAACACACATCCGCTCGTTCACCAAAGAAGAGCAGACTGCGTGGTACGGCAACGGCTATGGCGGCACGCTGCGCAACGCGCTTTACGACATGGCTTATGACCCATCTTCTGACACATTCTTCGCTCTCGGCTACGGCTGGAACGAAGACGGCTCGGTAGGCCATTCTATTCTCTATTCCATTGATGTAGAGACCGGTAAGTATGAAAAGATACAGGATTTTGATAATGATATCCTCCACGAGTTCTGCTTCGACGCACACGGCAATATGTATGCCGTACGTCCGAAGTGGCTTGTGAAAACCGAGGATGGCAAACAGGTAGAATACAACGGCGGAACCGAGCTTGTGAAGTACGACAACAACTTTCAGGAGATTTCGGCAAAGGAGATAAAGGACGAAAGCAACAATGCTATCGTCATGGTGCAGTTCGGTGCTGTGTCTATCGACAATAACACGGGTCTCGTATATTGGATTCCGGCATTGGCGAGCGGTGCAACACGCATCTACACCGTTGATACGGACAAACTGACGAAGAAGGGCTGCTACACCGCAGTGCAGCACAGCAGCTTCATGCCGGGCAACTGGTTCACGGGTCTTTACGTGCCGTACCTCGAAGCCGACAAGTCGACAGCAGCCGGTCAGGTGAAGAACCTCAACGTGATGCCTGACGAGTCGGGCGCGCTCAGTGCTAAGTTTACATGGACCAACCCGTCGAAAGCATGGAACGGCTCCGCACTCAGCGAGTTTAAGGAAGTGCGCATCTATCGCAAGAAGGACGGCGTAGCCACAAGCGACCGCGTCACTTCGAAGGAACTGCTCTCGTCGAAAGTGTCAGAACTCGTAGCTACAGTGCCTGCCGACGGCAAGATGGGCGAGGCAATGGAGTACGTAGACAGCAAGGCGAAGCTCGGCTTGAACACATACTACGTTGTTCCGTCGCGCGTGGCTGGCGAACTCGGTGTGCCTGACAGCATTCGCTGCTACGTAGGTGGCGACGTGCCGGGCGCAGTAGGCGATGTGGCTATCGAGAAGACTGGCGAAGGCATCAAGCTCTCGTGGACAGCTCCGACAAGCGGCTTGAACAACGGCTACTTCGTGGCTTCTGAGCTCAACTACAAGATTACGCGTATGCCGGACAAGAAGGTGGTAGCAGAGAACCTCACCGCTACTACGTTTGAGGATAAGACATTAGGCGACTACTCTAAGTATTACTACCTCATCCAGGCGAATACAAAGATTGGCGCAGGTGCAGTGGTACAGACAGCCGGCGTTTTGGCAGGCAACGCATTGGTACCGCCACTCGATCTGAAGACTGACAGACCTGACAACGCAGCTGTTTGGCAGTCGGTTGGCGGATTCCTGTTCGACTATAACGACTACAACCAGAGCCTTACAGCCTACGGTAACAGCAGCGAAACATCAGGAACACTGTTCTCACCGCCAATTCAGTTGAAGAAAGGCAAGACATACCGTATCGTAGCCGACTTCTACGAGCACGAGCAGAATAGCACATTCGACTTGAAGACCACTATGGGTACAAGCAACGAGAGCGTCAAGGACGCAACAGTGCTCACCGAAGACCTTGCAAGAGAGGGCGCAGGCTACGAACGTGCATTGGTAGAGGATAAGTTCACCGCTCCGGCTGACGGCACATACTATTATGGCTTCTCGCTCACCACGAAGTACGGTCAGTACAACTCATTCCGATTCTACGGTCTCACACTCGAGGAAATCATGGAGAAAGACATGCAGGCGGTAGAGATGAGTGGCATCAAGGAAGCAGTAGCAGAACGCGAAAACACCTGCACCGTGACAGTGCGCAACTTAGGCACAACAGAGCAGAGCAACTATAAGATAAGAATCTACTGCGAAGACGAAGGCAAGAGTGTTCTCGTTGGTGAGACAGCTGATGTGCCAGCTATCAAGTCGGAAGCAACAAAGAAGGTGGAAGTGAAGTTCCGTCCGAAGAACGAAGGCATCTCTAAGTTCTACGCAGAGGTGGTACTCGACGGCGATCAGAACCTGAGTAACAACAGAACTCCTTCTATCGAGCTCCCAGTAATCGACAAGGAGAACGCAGTATGGAGCAAGGTGGTTACAAGCAAGAAGGACGAGAGCGTAGATACCCACGGACCAGTTGTCTACTTCTCTACATACGACCATACCGAGCACATCTACTATGCTAAGGAAATAAAGGGCGTGGCTGGAGATCAGATCATGCGTATCGGCTACTCGTACAGCGGTAATGACAACCTTAAGGACCGCACAGCCGAGAGCAAGGTACAGGTGTACATGGGCCACACCAAAAAGAAGGGCTTCGAGTCAGCGACCGACGGCATGAGCAAGAACGATTTGACACTCGTCTACGATGGTACGATGGTGCTTGAGCCTGGTCAGAACAACATGCTCATCTTCAATCTCGACACTCCGTTCGAGTACGACCCGACACAGAACCTCGTTATCGTTATCGACCGCGAAGGCGAAGTGCCAAGCGAGCAGATGTTCTGCGCACTCTTCGACGTGTTCAGCGCTAATCCTAACTCGGGCGTGAACCGCTCACTCTCGTTCTCTGAGTCGTTCTCATACACAGCTGGCAAGGCATCGTTGTGGGATTCGGCAGCACTGCTTTATCTCGCAGTGGAGAACCCGACTGGTATCACCTCTACTAAGGTGCTCGGCACACAGTTCAGCTACGATGGCGCAAGTGGAGTTCTCTCGGTAGACGATGCGGTTCGCAATGTCGCTGTCCACAGCGTAGACGGTATGCTCGTGAAGAGTGCTGACGTGAAGGGTGGACAGCTCCACCTCGGTCTGGCTAAGGGCGTGTACGTAGTACGCATGACTACCGTGGACGGAAAGCAGAGCAATGTGAAGCTTTACGTTACGAAGTAAACTGATTATTTACAACTAAACATTCGACAATGAAATCATTCAGAAATTCTTTATTTCTGCTTGCACTGACAAGTCTACCCCTCACTGGGGCAGACTTGTTTGCGCAATCTGCAGACGATGCAATGCGACTCGGTTATTGTACAACAGAATACAGTAGCGGTCTTATTCTGCAAGACAAAGAAGGACCTGGTGTGTATCAGGCAGCAGTATATTTCACCTCCGACTTGCTCAACAAGTACGAGGGCGACAAGATTACAGCCGTTGAGTTCGCTATCAAGCCTAAACGTGGCTCCGAGGCAAAGGTGTTTGTATGCAATCACATTAATTATATGAGCACAACAACACTCGGTTCGGGCTCTACTACTGAGTACAGCGAGGGTTGGAACACCGTGAAACTCGATAAGCCGGTGACAATATATAAGGGCATGGACCTCTATGTGGGCTATCAGCTCATGCTCGAAGAGGGCGAGCCGTTCGATTGTCTGCTCTTCGACCAAAGCCCATATGCTGTGCCTAACAATAACCTCTATGGCTTCAATACCGGCGAGGACAACTGGTACGACAACACTTCGGGCATCAACAAGAACGTATGTGTACGCGCAGTGGTTGAGGGCAAGAAAGCACCCGACAACGACATCTCGTTCATAAAGATTGAGCCACAGAACGGTAGCGACTACATGACGCAGAACGAACCGCGTTCGTACTACGCTTATGTGCAGAACAACGGCAAGACACCAATTACGTCGTTCACGCTGACGATGAACTCGAAGACTACTTCGCAGACCCTAAAGAGCGAGAAGACATTCGAGGGCTTGAACATCCTGAACAACGTGCCGCAGAAGTTGAAGCTCGACGGCATCGCTATTCCTGCAGAGGGCAACGTAACCACCGAGTTCACTATCAGTAAGGTGAACGGCGAGAAAGACCCTTATCCTTCTGACAATACACTCAGCCGTCCAGGCTACTGCATCAAGGAAGGCTCTAAGGCTGTGGCACGCAAGGTGCTCTTCGAGGAATTTGTATCCGAGGCCTACGAAGGTATTCCGGCTGCCGACGAGATGTACGCATCGGTGTTCGACGAGCGCGATGACAAGGGCGACTTCGTATGGGTGAAGCACCACCGCAACTACAAGGGTGTGCAGGATCAGTTCGTGATTGACGAGGACGACGACTACGAGGAACTCTACGGCAAGGCAAAGAAACCATTCGTACCAGCTGTGTGCTTCGACCGTCTGCCTATCTCGGGCATGGAAGACCCAGGACCTGCTTACTTCGTCGACTACGAGGAGCAGACAAACACCATCCTCAGTGCCGTGAAGCAGGAACCATCATTCGTTCAGCTTAACATCGACAACAAACTTGAGGGCAAGAAGCTCAACATCAAGGTGAGCGGACATGCAGGTGTTTGCGAGATGCCTATGCAGGACGAACTGCGACTCACCACATGGCTCGTTGAGGACAACATCAAGAGCACGGAGCAGGAAGGCGCAACGGGCAGCAGCTACGTGCAGGACGGCGTGCTCCGTAAGGTGCTCAGCAGCTCGGCTTGGGGCGACAAGCTCGACATCACCAAGTACGACTTCGAGAAGAACTACTCTGTCGACCTGCAGGACGGTTGGAACGTCGACAATATGCGCGTCGTGACATTCGTGAGCAACTTCAACACCGATGCCCTGAAGCGTCGCGTGTACAACACACAGCAGCTTGCTTGCACCAAGACAACCGGCATCACCAATACAACAGCAGAGGCTCAGCGTCCGTTCTTCGTAGTAGGTGGCGTGGTTGTTGCTAACCAGGGCTTCCGCGTGGTGGAGGTTTGCGACATCGCTGGTCGCAAGGTGTCAGCGCACAACCTCGGCGCAGGACTTTACATCGTGAAGGCTACCGACGGCGAGCGCGTGTACACACAGAAAGTTATTGTAAAACATTAATAACGCTAATTACGTATCATTATGAATAGAAAGCAATTAATAGCTGTCGTTGCCCTGTTGGCAATGATGCTCTGCCTCCCGATAAAGGCAGCAAAGACCTATTGGGGATATTGCAACGGCGTTGACCCCGTAGCCTTCGGAACGAAGAATACGGGCAAGTGCGCAATCTATATTCCGGCAGATGTGGCGCAGGTGTACAAAGGCTTCACCGTTTCTGCTGTGAAGTACGGCTTGGCTGCGCAGGCTTCCAATGTAGAGGTGTTCATCACGAAAGACCTTAACGCTGACCCTATCGTTACAAAGAAAGCAGCCGTGTCTAACGTATATAAAGGTTGGAACGAAGTGGCACTGACCACTCCCTATGAGATTGACGGCGAAGGCTTCTACATCGGATATAGCTACTCTGGTGAGAATGTGTCGATGGGTGTCACCTCTACATTCTCCGAGAATTCCTGCTGGGCTGACCTCGGTGACGGCTGGAAGAACTACACCACCGAGATGGGTGAGACAGCTAAGGCTCTTGCCATCCAGGCACGTATCACTGGCGACAACCTTCCGCTCGACCTCATGCTCTACACCGAACAGAAGGATATCGCAGTGCTTAAGGGTGAGCCTTGCAAGTTCGATTTCTCGGTGAAGAACCTTAGTGCTGTAGTTGTGCGCAATCTGCAGGTGGGCTATTCAATTGACGGCGGCGAGGAGACCGTTTGCGACTTCAAGACAACAATGGGTTCTAACATCGACAAGTCGTTCACAATCGAGCATGATGGTTTCGACGTTGTTGGCAATCACACTCTGAAGTTGCGCGTCGTAAGCATCAACGGCAAGGACGACGTTTACGCTCCGAACAGCGAGTCTGTACTCGCTCTTAGCGTGAAGAACTCAGTGCCAGTGCAGCGTCTCGTAGTGGAAGAAGGTACCGGCACATGGTGCCAGTTTTGCCCGAAGGGCATCGTTGGCTTCCGCAAGGCTTCAGAGGCTTATCCCAACCACTTCATAGGTATCGCCATCCACAGAAGCGACAACTTGGTGACAAATACTTATGACGACTTAGTATTCGAAAGCCTCCCAAACTGCTACTTCAACCGCAATACCAAGTCTGTTATAGAACCATCCTTCGAGTCTATGGAGACAGCTGTGAAGAAGCTCATGGAGAAAACACCAGTCATGGGTGTCGACGCTAATGTCAAGTACACCGATTCTGGCAAGAAGAAGATTTCAGTCGAAGCATTGACCACATTCCTCGGAGCACACAAAGGCATGAACTACCGTCTCTCGTTCGTACTCCTTGAGAGTTGCATCACGGGCTACACTCAGGTCAACGCTTTTGCTGGCGGTAAGCTCGGCGAGATGGGTGGCTTCGAGAAGCTGCCAAATCCTGCAACAATCGACATGGATCACGTGGCACGCATGAACTACAGCTACAACGGCATAGAGGGTAGCATCCCTGCCGATGTGGAAGCCGACGAGACCACACGCTACACCACTACGCTTGACGTGCCGTCAACCATCCAGAACCCTGACAACTGCGACCTCGTAGTCCTCGTTCTGGATGCTAACACTGGCAGAATAGAGAACGCTGTAAAGGTTGAACTCGGTAAGCACACCACAGCCATCTACGATGCGGAGCAGTTGCTCATCCCCGACTTCTCATTCCAGGGTGACCGCCTCAATGTCGATGGCTTCTCTGGTTCGGTGCGCATCTTCACAACCGGTGGCGTAGAAGTGGCTAACAGCAACCTCGCTCCCGGCATGTACATAGTGAAGGCTACAGCCGGCAACCAGACTGTAACACGTAAACTTATCAAGCGATAAGTATTCTGTGTGGGCGAAATATCACAAGCTGCAAGACTGCTTGAAAAGGAAAGTCTTGAAAAGAAAGAAAAGAAAGAGTAATTAGATAAGTAAGTTTATAAAGAAATAAGGCGTTTTGCAAAGTGGGTGCTGTGTCGGGGCAAGACACAAAGCATGTAGTCTCGGCACAGCATCGGCTTCGCAGAATAAGTTCTTAATGTTCTCAACCAAAAACCTGAAAAATATGATGAACTTTACCAAGAAAGTATTTCTCGTTGGTGCGCTCGCAATGCTGACCGCATCAGCTGGTGCACAAATGAGAGACCGCTCTGCGGCTACTCTCCCGTCTACAACCGTAGCTTCGATGATGAAGGCACCGAAATCAGTTGAGAGAACACCGCGTTTGGTGAGTGTAAAGAACGCACCCGCCGACTATGGCAAAGAGGTTGACATCCTTAAGGAGGACTTCTCCAAGATGACAACCGGCACACAGGACAAACCCGACTTCGATGCCACACTGAACGATTATGAAATGCACGACAACGCATGGCTCAACATGCTGCCCGACTTTACGCATACACCCGACTGGGGCTCGCACAACGCTTACCCGGCAGGTGGAGCCATCTACCTCGATGCTTATGTGAATGAAGCTGGAAATGACAGCTATAACGGACAACTCAACACTCCGCTACTCAACGTCTCTGCCAACACCGGCATCTGCTTCCTGCAGTTCGATGCACGTGTGCCCGAGAGCAATGAAGTCGTAGAGCACGTCACTGTCGAGGCTGCCGAGACAAACAATATGTCGCCATCATGGCGCTTCCTCACTTCCTGCAACCTGCCACAGCTCACCACCGACTGGAAGACATACACCATTCAGTTCTACGGTGGCGGCAAGACAACCATGTTCAACATCGTCAACTACTCCGCACCAGTGCTCATCGACAATGTTCGCGTCTTCCAGATTGAGCAGTACGTAGCTACACCGACACCTAACCCCCACAAGAACTACGCTCGTGTCGATGACAATACAGCTAAGTTCGATCTCAGCTGGAGTGCCGTAGACGGAGCTGAAAGTTACGTACTGAACGTTTACGACAAGGACTCTAATGGCAAACCTCAGAACTATATCCAGAAGGATGTAGAGGTTAAAGACAACAAATGCACCGTCGACAACGCTGTAACCGGTACCATCTACTACTACACAGTCAGCGCAAAGAAGGGTGACAAGGTATCTATGCCGTCAGACGAAATCGAAGTGAAGGGCATCGTAGAGCCAGTTGTCTCCGTTGCTACTCCTATCAACGATGATAAGTATTCTGCTCAATGGAAGAACGTAGGCGGAGCCGAACGCTACAACTACATCGCCTATTACAAGAACCAGGCTAAGGAGGACGGCGCAATGGTCATCTCTCACCTTAACCTCGTTGGCATGAAGTATAGCGACGATAAAGAGGTAGAAAACTCTGTTGACAACCCAACATCATACACTCTCGATCGTGGTGCCCTTGCCGATGAAGTGGGACAGGCTGGATGGACCGTTTCTCACTATGCTATCTATAAAGATGCCCTCACCATCGATGGCTTCTGGACTGTCGAGGCGAAGAGCGATGCCGGACTCATCTCCCCAGAACTCGACCTCTCTAAGGACGGTGGCAAATTCCGAGTAAACCTTAAGGCGTGTGGCGAATACCTTGAAGCCTACAACGCACATCCAAAAGCAGCCGTAGCTCTCTTCAACTACGATGCTGAGAAGGCTGACTACGTGCAGAGCGAACTGATATACGCCGGAGGAGGCGAGATGACTGACAAGTGGCAACGCTACGACTGCAACTTCACCACAGGTACCGCACGCTCTATCGTTGGCATCTACGCCACATGGGCACCAGGCAACCTCTACCTCAGCGACCTGGCAATATATCAGGACTACAAGCAAGGCGAATCATTCCTCGACCCATTCCACTACCGCAACTGGCTCGTTCCTGGCACTGGCGAGACAACCACTATTGATGTCACCATTCCAGCGAAAGCCTACGAGCGCGAGATTTACCATCAGGCACAATCTGTACGCGTGAAGGATGGTGGAGACCAGTACACGAGTGCTTCCTTCCTCCAGAGTCGTTGGTCAGACCTGCAGCACGTAGGCTTCTGCCCACTCACTAACGATGTGAACGCTGCTACGCTCGGCTCCTCAAGCGCAACAGTACACCTCCAGGGCGGCAACATCGTGGTTAGCAACCCTGAGCGTGCAGCAGTGGCTCTTTACACAGTGGATGGTATGCTCGTAGCATCTGATGGTAGTTGCGCCGAGACCGTTACCTTCCGCGCAGCCGCACACGGCAAGTATATCGTGAAGGTGGGCAAGCAGACCATCAAGCTCGCATTCTAAGTGAGGGAATGGCATCTTTGCTGTGTCCAAGCTGCCTTAATATACAAACATTAAGAGGGTATGGTATTTTGCCATACCCTCTTATCAATTCTGTGTGTAAACAATAAACTATTATGAACCCACAACACCATTACGCAGGTCTTACCCCACAACAAGTAGTCCACAGCCGAGCCAAGCACGGCGTGAATGTGCTCACTCCTCCGCCCGCTACACCGCTTTGGAAGCAGTTTTTGGAGAAATTCCGCGACCCACTCATCATTATTCTTCTTATCGCTGGCGTACTCTCAGTTGCCATTTCCATCTACGAGTACAACGGACTGCATCAAGGCGCAGAGGTGTTCTTCGAGCCAGTAGGCATTTTTGTGGCTATCTTCCTTGCCACAGGGCTCTCCTTCTATTTCGAGACACAAGCCGACAAGGAGTTTAGCGTGCTTAACCAGGTGAGCGACGATGAGCCGGTGGAGGTAATTCGCTCTGGCAATCACACGCAGATTGCAAAGCGCGATGTGGTTGTGGGCGACGTGGTGCGTATAGGCATCGGTTGCGAGATACCAGCCGATGGCGACCTCTTGCTGTCTACGCAGCTCTCCGTAGATGAGTCGACGCTTACTGGCGAACCGCTCTGCCATAAAACCACCAATCCTGCACAGTTCGACTCCAAGGCTACATATCTAAGCAACCGCGTGCTGCGCGGCACTAAGGTGATGGAAGGCCATGCTCTGATGCAGGTTACGGCAGTCGGCGATGCCACCGAGAACGGCAAAGTGTACAAGGCTGCGCAGATAGACAATAGCGTGAAGACACCGCTCAACGAGCAGCTCGACTGGCTCGGCAAGTGGGTGAGCCGTCTTTCATGCAGCATAGGCATAGCTGTCGTCGTAGCGCGCATCATGATGTATTTAGTGCAGTACGACTTCTCCTTCGCTAATGTCGACCCACTCGCTTTCATAGCCTACATCCTGCAGACACTGATGATAGCCATGACACTCGTCGTCGTCTCTGTACCAGAAGGTCTACCTATGGCAGTCACACTGAGCCTCGCCTACAGTATGCGCCGAATGTTGAAGACCAACAATCTGGTCCGCCGTATGCACGCCTGCGAGACAATGGGAGCCACCACCGTTATCTGTACCGATAAAACCGGCACACTGACACAGAATCGCATGAGCGTAGAGAAGGCGTGCTTCTATCGCGGTGGTGAAGCTGATAAACCTATTATTGACGCTGACGAGATATTGCTTAGTTCTTCCGACTTATCAAACGAAATTAAGGAAAGTATAGCCCTCAACACCACAGCATCGCTCGACTTCTCCAATCCTACTTCTCCATCCGTCTTAGGCAACCCCACCGAAGGCGCACTTCTCCTGTGGCTGCACAACAAAGGCATCGACTACGAAGCCCTGCGCGAGCAGGCGAGGGTGGTTGAGGAACTGCCGTTTACTACTGAGCGTAAGTTCATGGCTACCATCGTTGAGTCAGTCCTCATGCCTGGCAAGCGGATGCTTTACGTCAAGGGTGCGCCCGAAATAGTCTATGCCCTCTGCGCATCCACATCAGGCACACCGCCACAAGCAGAAGTCTACGCACAGCTCACGCAGTATCAGCAGCGTGCCATGCGCACCCTTGCCTTCGCCTGCAAAGACGTAACCGACACTCCTTCACTATCTCAACATCTCACCACATCACCATCACAACATCTCACCACCTCAGCATCACAGCTCCGCTTCCTTGGTATAGCAGCTATCGCTGACCCCGTGCGCAAGGAAGTACCGGAGTCGATAAAGGAGTGTCTGAAGGCAGGAATAAACGTGAAGATAGTCACCGGCGACACAGCCGAAACGGCTAAGGAAATAGGTCGTCAGGTTGGATTGTGGACAGACAAGGATACGGGTAAAAACATAATTAACGGACCTGAGTTTGCTGCGCTCACTGATGCGCAACTCGATGCTGTGGTAATGGACATAAAAATAATATCCCGTGCTCGCCCGATGGACAAAAGGCGGCTCGTCGAAGCCTTGCAGCGCAAGAACCAAGTGGTAGCAGTCACCGGCGACGGCACCAACGATGCACCTGCCCTCAAAGCAGCCCACGTCGGACTCTCGATGGGCGACGGCACATCTGTAGCAAAAGAAGCATCGGACATCACCATCATTGACAATTCCTTCCGAAGCATCTGCAAAGCTGTGATGTGGGGACGCTCGCTTTACCAAAATATACAACGCTTCCTACTCTTCCAACTCACGGTAAACGTCACAGCGTGTATGCTTGTGCTCTGCGGTGCGCTGATGGGCACGGAGACACCACTCACCGTCACCCAGATGCTTTGGATAAACCTCATAATGGACACATTCGCAGCAATGGCACTCGCATCGCTACCACCATCAGAGGCAGTGATGAGCGACCCACCACGCAACCGCAATGCATTTATCATAAACCGACCGATGCTTGCAGAAATAGTTGGGGTAGGGGGCTTCTTCTTTGCGCTGCTCATCACGTTGCTGTACATCTTCGAACACGCAGACATACAACAACTCACCGACCTCTTACATCTACAATTAGGAGCACACACACCCGTCACACCCTATGAGTTGACCCTGCTCTTCACCATCTTCGTGATGACCCACTTCTTCTACCTCTTCAATGCGCGCGCCTTCCAAACGCAGCGAAGCGCACTGCATCTGAAGGACTGCAATGGCCTCGTCTTTATCAGCACGCTCATCTTTGTCACTCAAGTGTGTATGGTGGAGTTGCCAGGCGTTCAGCGTTTCTTCAATGTGGTTAGTCTGAAGCTCATTGACTGGGTAATAATTGTTATCGGCTCCTCGTTCGTGCTGTGGGTTAGAGAGCTTTGGAGCTTGTTGCGAAGAACAAAATAAGATGTCTTTTAGGGGGCGCAGCGGTCGCCACTGCACCAACCTAAAAGTACTTGATCTTTGCCGTAGCGTTACAACAATGTTGCCGTAGCACTAAAACAATGTTGCCGTAGCACTAAAACAATGTTGCCGTAGCACTGAAACAATGTTGCCGTAGCGTGGTAATAATACGGGAGTAAAAAAAAGAACTGACAATTCAAATTGCTTGTGCAATAGAATTGTCAGTTCTTCATTTTGAATGAATTCTCTATACTTGAAATCTCGCTTGAGAACTTCTTGTCAATCTTTATTCGTTGCTCTACCTGGTTGCAGCTATAGATGACCGTGGCGTGGTCGCGTCCACCCACCATTCTTCCGATGCGACTTGCAGAGAGCTTCGTGTACTTCTGCGCGAGGTAGATGGACACCTGGCGTGCCATCACGTATTCCTTCTTACGACTGCGACTGTTGACGTTTGCCGTCGTTACGTTGTAGTGCTGGCATACGCTCTCGATAATCTCGTCGATGGTGAGCGGTTCTTCGTTCACCTTCACCGAACGTTTGATGATGCGTTGCGCAAGCTGCATGTCGATGTCGCAGTTGTAGACAACGCTATATGCCATAAGCGAGTTAATCACACCCTGCAGTTCGCGTACGGAGCCGTTAGCCGTAGAAGCAATAAACTCGATGACATCCTCCGGAATGTTCAGACCGTCGTGCTTTATCTGTCGGCGCAGAATATCAGCGCAGAGCTGCACGTTTGGCTTCTCCATCTCTGCAATCAGTCCGCTTGAGAAGCGTGTGATGAGACGTTCGTTCATGCCTTTCAACTCAACTGGCGGGCGGTCGCAGGCGAGGATAATTCGCTTGCCGTTGCGGAACAGGTGGTTGAAGATGTGGAAGAACGTGTTCTGTGTACCGGTCTTGCCTTCCCACTCCTGCACGTCGTCTACGATGAGTACATCTATCGTCTGGTAGAAGTTGATGAAGTCGTTGATAGTATTGCGGAGCACAGCATTAGTGTACTGCACCTCAAACAGACGTGCGCTGATGTAAAGCACTCGCTTTTCGGGATACATGCGCTTTGTCTCTACGCCCATAGCGTTGATAAGGTGAGTCTTTCCGCAACCAGAAGGTCCAAAAACAAAGAACGGATTGAAGCTGGTCATCTGCGGATGCTCCGAAATAGAGAGACCGATAGAGCGTGTCAACTTGTTGCTGTTGCCCTCTATATAATTATTAAAGGTGAGGTGCGGGTTCAGCTGCGAGTCGATTTGCTGCACGGGTGAGGCATCAAGCATAGTAGGAGCCTGATTTACACCTTCGCGCTGACGTGGCTTCAATGCTTCGTCGGTCGGCTCGTCGCTCTCGATGGTCTGTGTCTTTTTGTTCTCGTTATCTGTAACAATACGGTACGAAAGATTAATGCCTTGTCCAAAGTTGCGTGTAAGGACCTTGCGCAACAAGTCGACATAGTTCTCTTCAAGGTACTCGTACACGAAAGGACTCGGTACGCGTAGCAGCACCGTCTTTGTCTCCTCGTTGAAGGATTCAAAGACGATTCCCTTGAACCATGCGTTGAATTGTTGCTCTGATAAATTCTCGCGTATGAGCGCAAGACATTTGTCCCAAAGCACATTAGGACTTACATTCATTGGCTATGTAATATTGTTTTTAAAGCAGTCTTTCGACCATGTTGTTATAATTCCGTTTGCAAAGTTAGTTATAATTTTTGATGTGCGCAAATAAGTTTTTCTTAAATGCTTGTTCAATATATCATAACGTGTTAGTAATCTGCGAGTTAGCTTTTTCCCTTATTTAGAACCCTTTGAATGTTGCTTGAAAGGGTTAATGTGCTGATATTCTGTGTGTTAAGTATTTGTTGGCGGGGCGTATTATGTTTCGGTGAAACATTTTGCCAACAATTACTAAATACATCTGAAAAACAACGTTGTACGTGATGTTTGTGCGTGAAACACTTGACGTTGTTAATTTATATCAAATCTAAATACCATGCATCTCGCTTACTTGTTGTTTTTGTCTTTTCTTCCGAAAACAGAGAAGTGTACGTAGCGTTTCGGATGCTGCTTGAGGTCGATCATCAGCGAGTCGGCGTGCGTTACAGTTGCATTAAGACGATTGTACAGTCCCGGGTCGTTAAGGAGCAAGCCTACAGTGCCGTCCTTGCTGTTGAGTTTTGCTGTCACGTCGTTCACGTTGCTCAGGGTCTGGTCAATCTGCTGCTTTGTAGAAGCGAGGTCGAGCGCAGCGAGGTTGTTGGTGAGCGTTGTGGTGTTATCAAGGACGGTGTTTGCCTTGGCCATCATTGTTGGCACGTTCTTGTTGAGGGTGCGCATCAGTGTGTTCAGCTCTACTGTAGATGTGGTGAGGTTTGACGTTATGGTCTGTACGTTGTGCAGCGATTGTGCCAAAGCAGGGTCGGCGAGCAGTGTGTTTAGGCTTCCGAGGATGCTGTCGAGCTTCGGTAGCATCTTTTCGATGGTCGGAACCATTGCTGCTACTTTGCCCATAGCACCATTTTGCATAACACCGCTGATGGTTTCTCCTGGCATAACGCGCTCACGAGGGTTTGTGGCGAGCAGAAGGTTCACCTTGACGTTGCCCATGAGGTCGCTTTCAATCTCTGCCGAGCTTCCCTTCGGTATGCGTATCTGGTTGTCAAGACCTACGAGAACGCGTATCGGGTGCTCGTTAGAATAGTCGTAGATTACCGACTTTACTGTGCCTACCTTGTAGCCGTCGGCGTAGATGGGACTTGATGTTGAGAGCCCGCTAATATCGTCGAACTCTATGTAGTAGTCGTTAGTTGACGAGAACAGATTTAATCCCTTGAGGAAGTTCATACCGAAGAACAGTATTACTACTCCGGCTATTGCTACTAACGCAATTTTTACTTCTTTTGTGAGTGCTTTCATATTGTGGGTTGTTTTGTTTCTAATTATTGATATAATCGTGCAAGCGTAATTCCTGCAGCTACTAAATTAATCTATTTTGTGCTTCTGTTGTTCTTGAACTCGCGTATTCCGGCGTTTACATCTATCTTTTCGCCATTCTTGAAGGCGATGATGAATGCGCCGGGGAAACTCTCAGCCACTTCTTTGCGTCTTTGGTATACATTATTATAATTGTTAGACGCGCCACAAGTGTATTTGTACATGCCGTTTTCTTCATAGAAGTCGACATCTGTAATGCCTTTGAATACCTTGTCATTAGCTTTGAATTTGTTCCTGCTAACCAATATCTGTATCTTGAAGACTGGTTTATTGTCGTCTACGACCACGTTTTGTTGTGGTGTATTTTGGCGTTGAGGTGTTGTTTTGTTTTCGGGCTGTTTAGCCTCTGTCGTTGCGCTTTCTTGTGTGGGCGTTTCGACAGGCTTTGTTGTCTTAGGCTTCTCTGTGTTCTCTGTAGAAGTCTCTTGCAGCGGTTGCGACATCGTCTTGTATGGCACGGTGATGCCTCTGTCGTATTTGTTTTTGTATTCGGCAAAGGCGTTGTATATTGCACGCCCCATGATGTCGATGCTCTGTTTGTTATTGAGGAAACGTTCCTCGTCGGGTGTAGAGATGTATCCCAACTCAATGAGACATGCTGGCATAGAGGTGAGTCGCAGCACGGCGAGGTTCTGCTGATGTACGCCTTTATTCTGACGATTTGCACCACGGCAAACGTGCTTTTGCAGCATTTTTGCGAAGTCGATACTCTTCGATAGGTTTTTCTCTTGTATCAGCTCGAACACGATGTTGCTTTCTGGCGAGTTCGGGTCGAAGCCAACGTAGTGCTGCTTGTAGTCTTTCTCAAGAAATATTACTGAGTTCTCGCGTTTTGCCACTTCGAGGTTTGTTTCTTTGGCGTGCGAGCGTCCGTCGCCGAGCGTGTATGTCTCGAATCCACGTGCTGTATGTACACCCTTCAGGGCGTTGGTGTGTACGGATATAAAGAGGTCGGCTTTACAGTTGTTTGCTATATTGGCACGTTCGTAGAGCGGTATAAAGACATCTGTCTTACGTGTGTAGACTACTCGTACATCGGGACAGTTCTGCTCTACGTAGCGTCCAAAAGCCAATGCTACGTTGAGGTTGATGTTCTTCTCAACGGAGAAAGCACCTGGTGCTCCGCTATCTCTGCCGCCGTGTCCAGGGTCGATTACGAGTGTGAATTTCTTATTTGCGCCTGCTATGCCAGTCACAAATGATATGATGAGTATTAATATTAGAAGTATCTTTTTTGCCATATATAAGCGCCTCTTTATCCTTCATTAAGCCTATTTGTGGCTTACTAAGTCTTTGCAAAGTTAGGAAATAAATTGAAGAACCACGCAGAAAGGAAAAGTTTTTTAACGCTTTACATGTATTTCTACGCCAGCACCTTGACAATCAGCACCCATTGGTGGGTTACATTTAGTAATGTGGAGCACTATTGAGGTGATTTTGGCATATTCTTCCATCAGTCGGTTGGCGATGCGTCCTGCCACATGCTCAATGAGTTTTGAGGGTATGAGCATTTCTTCTTTAACAATGTTATATACCTCGGCGTAGTTGAGCGTATCTGCTACGTCGTCGCTTGCGAATGCTTTCGCTATGTCGTAACCGATGCGAATGTTAACGATGTAGTCGTTGCCTGTAAGCTGCTCTTGTGGCAGTACGCCATGGAGGGCGTGCAGACGTATGTCGTTGATGTAGATGTAGGAGTCGGAGAGAAGCATGTTAAAAGTAAAAAAGTAAAAGGGTAAAACAGTAAAAAAGTAGGAGGTACGGGCATCCTGCCCGTACCACGCTGACTTATTGTTTGAAGATTGCGTTGTACCACGCTGACTTATTGTTTGAAGATCGCGTTGTACCACGCTGACTTATTGTTTGAAGCTTGCGTTGTATGACTACTCAATCTGCTGATAGCGGGGTTGCGTGGGTATGGCAGGGATGCCATACCCTCCTATGAAAACTATCCGCAGCGCGATGCTCCGCAGTTTTTGCAGATGAGACATCCTTCTTGATAGACAAGTGTTTCGTGGCCACATACCGGACACACTTGGCCCTTTGCTTCGGTACCATCCGTAACATACTTCTTCAGAGCGCGCTCCACACCGTTCTTCCATGTGTTGATACTCTCGTCCTTCAGTTGCAGCGAGCTAACGAGTTTTATGACGTGGTCGATAGGCATACGATAGCGCAACACGCCAGAGATAAGCTTAGCATAGTTCCAATACTCGGGGTTGAACTTCTCAGAGAGTCCTTCGACGGTAGTCTTGTATCCGCGTTTGTTTTCGAATTGGAAGTCGTAGCGGCGTTTTCCGTCCGGCTCTATCTGCTTGATAATCTTACCCTTGGTGACGGTTTTAGGTAGAGCGATGCCCTCCTCGTCGTCTTGCAGACCAGTGAATATCTCATAAGGATAGCCGTCGAGCAATCCGACGAATGCCACCCATTTCTCCTTGTTATTCTGGAAGCGCACTACGTCGCACTCCAATTCTTTCGGGCGCACCTCAACGACGTTTTGCATAGGGTTTACAGGCATCTCTGGTGTTGGCTCTTTATCTTTCTTTGCATCCTTCTTGTCAGCCTTCGACACGGCAATCATCACACCCGAGCGACTTCCGTCGCGATAGATGGTACAGCCTTTGCATCCCGAACGCCATGCTTCTACGTACAGTTTGTTCACAAGTGCCTCGTCTACGTCGTTCGGCAGGTTCACGGTTACGCTGATGGAGTGGTCCACCCACTTCTGTATTGCGCCCTGCATACGCACCTTCATGAGCCAGTCGACATCGTTGGCTGTTGCTTTGTAATAAGGTGAGCGTGCCACGAGAGCGTCAATCTCCTCCTGCGAGTAGCGCTTTTCGGTGTCAATGTTGTTTACGCGCATCCACTCGAGGAACTTCTTGTGATAAACGATGTATTCCTCGAACGAATCGCCCACTTCGTCAACGAAGTCGACATGTACTCCCGTGTCGTTAGGGTTCACCTTGCGGCGGCGTTTGTAGACAGGCATGAACACAGGCTCTATGCCGCTCGTTGTCTGCGTCATCAGCGATGTGGTGCCCGTAGGTGCTATGGTGAGGCAGGCGATGTTGCGTCTGCCATACTTCTTCATGTCTTCGTACAGTTGTGGATCGGCATCCTTTATGCGCAGTATGAACGGGTTGTTAGCCTCGCGTTCAGCACTGAATATCTCGAACGCACCGCGCTCCTTTGCCATCTCTACTGATGAGCGGTAAGCAGCGAGAGCGAGTGTGCGGTGAACGTCCACGCTGAAGTCGGTGGCTTCTTGCGTGCCGTAGCGTAGGTTCATGGCTGCAATCATGTCGCCTTCGGCAGTGATGCCTACGCCGGTGCGTCGTCCGAGCGAACTCTTGTTCTTTATCTTTTCCCAGAGGTGATACTCGGCGTGCTTGATGTCGTCGTCCTGCGGGTCGTTAGCGATCTTCGACATGATGAGGTCAACCTTCTCCAGTTCGAGGTCGATGATGTCGTCCATGATGCGTTGTGCCTTGGCAACGTGCGAGCGGAGGAGTTCGAAGTTGAATTTTGCCTCCTTCGTGAAGGGGTTCTCGACGTAGGAGTAGAGGTTCACCGAGAGCAGTCGGCAGGAGTCGTACGGGCAGAGCGGTATCTCGCCACACGGGTTTGTAGAGACGGTGCGGAAACCGAGGTCGGCATAGCAGTCGGGTATGCTCTCGCGTATGATGGTGTCCCAGAAGAGTACGCCTGGTTCGGCACTCTTCCATGCGTTGTGTACTATTTTGCTCCACAGTTTCTTTGCCGAGATCTTCTTCTCCACCAAAGGGTTGGAGCTATCGATAGGGAAACGTTGTGTGTATGGTTTATCTGCCACTGCAGCCTCCATGAACTCGTCATCGATCTTCACGCTGACGTTGGCACCAGTCACTTTTCCTTCTGTCATCTTTGCGTCGATGAACGCCTCGCTGTCTGGATGCTTTATGCTTACGGAGAGCATGAGCGCACCGCGTCTGCCGTCCTGCGCCACCTCGCGAGTAGAGTTGCTATAGCGTTCCATGAAGGGCACGAGGCCCGTTGATGTGAGAGCCGAGTTGTTCACCGGCGTTCCCTTTGGGCGTATTTGCGAGAGGTCGTGACCCACGCCACCGCGTCGTTTCATCAGCTGCACCTGCTCCTCGTCGAGTCGCATGATTGCTCCATACGAGTCGCCATCGCCGTCGATGCCAATCACGAAGCAGTTGCTGAGCGAAGCCACCTGGAAGTTGTTGCCGATACCGGTCATGGGGCTTCCTGCTGGAATGATGTAGCGGAAGTGGTCGAGCAGTTGGAATATCTCCTCTGCCGACATCGGGTTAGGATATTTCTTCTCTATTCGAGCTATCTCGTTAGCCAGACGATGGTGCATATCCTCTGGCGAGCACTCGTAGATATTGCCGTAGCTGTCCTTCATCGCGTACTTGTTCACCCATACGCGAGCAGCCAGTTCGTCGCCGGCGAAGTAGTTCAGCGAAGCCTTGTAAGCCTCGTCGAAAGTGTATGTTTTCAAGTTTTCCATTTTGTTTTCAGTCTCGGTAGTGTGTATTTAGTCTTTTCCGTTTGCAAAGATAATGTAAATTGGAGAGACTGCAAAACAAGTGTGCCGGTTTTTCGCTCACTTGATCGGAACGCCGTGCGTGTTTTTCACCTCCTTCATAACGAACACGCTGTGGAAGTAGCCCACGCTGTCGATGTTTCCGAGCTTTGTGCGCATGAACTCCTGATACGTGTCCATGTCGCGCGTCTGAATCTTCAGCGTGAAGTCGTATTCGCCGCTCGTGTTATAGCACTCCGTAATCTCGTCGATGCTCTGTATGGCCTGCATGAAGTCGTCCATGAGCATCTGCGAATGGCGTTTCAGGCGCATGTTGCACAGCACGGTGATGCCGTTGTCTGTCTTCTTTGCGTCCACTATGGCGTGATAGCCCTGAATGAATCCCTCTCGCTCCAGTCGTTTCTGGCGGTCGAAGGTGGGCGAAGTGGAGAGATTCACCCTCATTGCCAGCTCCTTTACTGTGAGCGTACTGTCCTCTTGTAGTATGCGCAATATCTTGCGGTCGGTGTCGTCAAGTTCCGAAAATTTCATAATTTGCAGAATAATATTCTGTGATAAGTGATAAACTGAGTACAAAAGTAGTGTAATTTCCCGAAATTGCAAAATAATCTTTGTCGGTAAACGCCGTCTTCATACCTTTGCAATCGAATCAAGCAGAACAAAACAAGTAAAGACAATAAAAAACAACGATTATGACAAAGACAATCAACGGTATTCAGGTTCCGCAGCGAGCCGATTTAGTAGGCAGTTTCCTTCGTCCGGCAGACCTCTCCGACGCCAATCGCGACGAGTATGTAGCGCGTCTTGTGCAGAAGCAGAAAGAGCTTGGCTACACGCTCCTCACCGACGGCGAGTTCAACCGCACATTCTGGCATCTCGACTTCTTCTGGGGCTTCGGCGGCGTAACTCATGAGACTGGCGGCGACGTAGCCTTCAACGGCGAGACAGCGCGCCTCGACCGCGTCTACCTCAAAGGCAAACTCACAGCGCAGCCCCATCCCTTCATCGAGGCTTACAAGCGTCTGAAGCAGTTGGAGGATGCCAGCCATATCGCCAAGCTCACTGTCCCTTCGCCGGCACAGTTCTTCCAGCAGCTCACCATTCCCCAGAACTTCCTCGGCACAAAGGCCATCTATCCCAGCACCGACGACCTTATACGCGACATTGCCGCCCTATATCAGGACTTCATCCGCCAGTTCTATGCTGCCGGCGGACGCTATCTGCAGCTCGACGACTGCACATGGGGAGCCGTCGTAGGCGACGCTGCTTCACAGCGCTACCAGAATCTCAACTGCAATCTCGACTTTGTAAAAGACCAACTCCTCCGTGTCAATAACCTCGCCCTTGAAGGCCGTCCTGCCGACCTTGTAGTGGCTACACACATCTGTCGTGGCAATTACCATTCCACATGGTTCAACAGCGGAGCCTACGACTCTGTAGCCGATTGGGTGTTCGCCCGCGAGAATGTCGACGTGCTCTATCTCGAATACGACGACGAGCGCTCTGGCGGCTTCGAGCCATTGGCTAAGGTGAGCCCCGACAAACATGTGGTGCTCGGTCTTATCACTACGAAGCGTCCCGAACTCGAGGACGAGGATACCGTTATAACCCGCATTCACGAGGCCGCTAAGTACGTTCCGCTTGAGCGTCTCTCGCTCTCACCGCAGTGCGGCTTCGCCTCTTGTGCCATCGGCAACAAGCTAACCGAGGAGCAGCAGTGGGCAAAACTCCAGCTTGTGAAGCGCATAGCTGAGAGGGTTTGGGGATAAACAAAACCACCATATAACAATACTTTTAACCCCAAATCGGTCATTAGAATTTGGATTAAACGAAGAAAGGCAGACACTTATTGTTTGAAGCGTCTGCCTTTTATTCGTTGCGTAGGTTTTGAACCTCTACGTATTACTTCACAAGAACCTTGTATGTAACGCCTGCAACCTTCACGATATACATACCGCGTGAGAGACTGATGCGCTCTGTGTCGGTGGCTGTGCGCTGTGCTACGAGTGCACCGTCGGTGGTATAGACATCGATGGTCTTACCAGCTGCACCAGTGATGACGATTGAGCGATACTCAACGTTCACGTTCACGTCGGCTGCATTGATGTCGTTGATGCCTACTGTAACCTCTACTTCTGCAAGGTTAGAAGCGAGCGATTCGCCCTTGTCGTAGACTGCTGTTACTACGTAGCCGTACTTAGCCGATTCTCTGAGCGATTTGTCGGTGAAGCTCTCGCCACTGATGAGCGACTTGTTCACCTTCTTGCCGTTGCGGTAGACGTTGTAGCCGTTGAGTTGCAATTCCTCAGGTTTAGAGTCTGCCTCAACGAACTTGATGTCGTCGATGAGCAGAGCGAACTTATTGTTTGAGACGCAACGTATAGCGAAGTACTTTGTGCCAGCCGGTAAGCGGTACTGGTACTCCTCCCATTTCTGAACATTGTTCACATCCTCCGTGTCACTGAGCTTCTCGAAGTTGGCTATTGCCTTACTTGTCTTTGAGTAGAGCACCTCGAACTGCTCTGGAATAGCAGCTCCGCCCATGCCTGCCTTAGCGAAGAAGCTGATAGTCTGTGCTTCGCCATTGAGCTGTGGCGAGATGAGCCAGTCGTCGTTCTGTGCTTTGGTAGCACCGCCGTCGGTAGATGCGCAGCTGAAGCTTACGAGCATCTGGTCGCCTGTGTGTGCTTCCCATGTCTGGAACGGGATGCCAGCCTTCTCTGCGTTGAACACCTGGAAAGCCATCGGCTCGCCAGCATGGTCGTACTTGAGCGGTCCGAACATTGTGTTGAGTGTGATTTGGATAGTCTTCTGCTTGTCGCCGTCGTACATTGTCCAACCACCAACGCCGTCAATGCTGAATGTCTGATAGTCCTCGAACGACTCCTCTGTCACTTTCGGTTTGCGGTTGAGGAGGTCGGGTGCTGTCCATGCAAGGTTTACATGGTTGCCTGCTGCTGTAGCCTTCAGAGCTGTTGGTACAGGATAGTCGGGCAGGAGAATCTTCACTTCGTTCTTCGCCGAAGCGTTGTTCTCTGGCAATTCATCCTTAGCGTAGTTGACTGTTGCGTGATACGTAGACTCCTCTGGGTCAAGAACTGATGTTACGTCCTTCATAATCACAGTCTTGACCATATCGCACGGGATGTCTACACCATCGATGCGGTTCACCTCCTTGTCGTTCTTGTAGAGCACGATGTCGTAGTCGGTGCCCTTAACGTCTGTGTTGGTGTTGTTGCGGAATGAGAATTCTACAACCGACTCGCTGCTAGCCTTCACTCTCTCCTCTGTCTCGATGCTCATAGCCATGAGGTCGGCAGCGGCTTTCTCAACGATAGCTACGTTGTCGTAAGCCACGAAGTTGTCGAGGTTCTTCACCGCTTTACCCTCGAATCCGATGCGCAGGAATTTGCAATCCTTGTACGGTGTGAGGTCTATGCTGAAGCGGTTCCAACCCTTTGTGCCTTCTGCTGTAGAGATGCGGCGCACGTCTACAAACTCGCCATAGTCTTTCTGTACGCTGATGTTTAGTTCGTCGCCGTCGCCATTAAGGTATGCCCAGAAGTTGAGCACGGGACTCTTCATGTTCTTGATGTCCACCTTTGGCGACTCGCTACGTACCGACTTGCCAACAGCTGTAGCCGAGAATGTCTGCAGACCGCCGTCGTTGTCCTGTGCTAAGGTGACGGTCGATTCGGTTGCTGCGTAGCAGTAAGCATCGCCAATCTCGCCGTTGGTCATGTTCGTGATCCATGGTCCGCTCTTCATTGTGCAGTTCTTGAACGACTCAATCATCGGAGCCTTCAATGCTGGTCCGGCGATTGCGGTTACGGTCTGCCATTGCTCGCGTCCGCCACCGCTGCTGTTCACAGCGTAGACGCTGTAGCCAGTGTATTCCTGCTTGCTCTTGATATTGAGCTGCTCGTCGTAGTAGTTATTGTTGCCGAGCGATACGTCTTCGAAAGAGCTACCTATAGATATGTAGTATGTAAGTCCGGCAGGGTCGATATATCCGCCGTGCAGTCCGAGTGGTGCATCCCATGTGACGTGGATGAGTCCCTCCTTGTTGAGGTCTTCTACAGCCTTAAGGTTGCGTACTGCGCCCGGCTTGTCAATACCTACATAGACGGTGAGTGTTGCTTCCAAGCCTTCCTCGCCAGCAGCGTTCACTGCTACTACAGAATACTTATGGTTTGCCGACTCTACACCCTCGTCCTTGAATGTGCGCTCTGCACCAGGAGCGACGTTTGTAAATGTGGTGATGTTTGTGCCGTCGCGGAAGAGTTTCAATTGCACATTGTCCGAAAGCACAGCACCAGTGATGGTTATGGTTGGTGCCTGCACGCTGATGTTGGCGTAAGAAGCACCCTTATCACCTGGCACAACCTTGAAGTTAGCTGGTACCTCTGGTGCTGTTGCCGGCACCTCCGTAATCTTCATGTTGTCTACGTAGAGTGTGCTCTGGTTTGCCTCGCTCACGCAGTGGATACCGAAGTAGTGCAGACCATCCTCCTTAGCGCGGTATGTGCCAGTAAGGGTGTGACGACGCGGGTCGGCTGTGATGTCTGTCGGTGCGACAATCTCCTCGGTGAGAGCCTCTGCTGTAGGAGCCAAACCAACAGCCGCAGCCACACGTTCAATAGGATAGGTGTTAACGGCATCGAACGAGAACTTGTAGGCTGCGTTCTTCTTCATGTTCACAGCAGGCGATACGAGCCAGTCGTCTCCCGCGTTTTCTGCGTTGTACTTATACGTGGCTGTTTCATAGTTGCTATCGAAAGTCCACGTAGACTTGTCGTTGTTTGCGTCGATAACTGTCAGCTGGTCGAAGAGTTCCTCGTTGTGTATAGAGTTCTCGTACGGCAACTTCACGCTTACACCGATGGTTACGTTAGCCGACTCTGCAAACTCGCTCTGCATATCGCCGTTGTTGGCTGCCACCTTATAATAATAGGTGGTGAGGTCGGGCGAAGCAATCTTGTCGGTGTATGTGTTCTCGGTCAGACCCTCTGCAAGAGTCGTTACATCCGTTGCGTCGTTGCTGTTCACACGCACTACGGTGTAGGTCAGTTTGTCGGCATCGAAGAAGCCGCCGTTGACACCTGCGGTCGGTGCCTTCCACGTTAGGGTGACGTTCTGTCCCTTCGCCGAAGCCTTGAGAGCCGTTGGCTTCTTCGGCTGGTCGTAGCCCAGGCGCACGCTCTGCGATACTGGTGCGCTCACTGCAGCTGGTGTGGTGCTGCTTGCGGCAATCTCTGCTGTTACCGAAACGCTTGTCATACCGCTGATTTTGGTGGTGAAGTCGGTTGTGACAGCTGCGCCGGCGGCTGCGGTGCCCGTCTTGGCTACAACACCATTCAAGCGCACGGTGTAATTAAGCGAACCGCTGAGCGCAGCATCCTTCACGTCCTTTGTAGGCATAGTGAACTTCACTGTGCCGCTTGTGAGTCCGGTGAGGTTGACAGAGAGGTTGCTCACTGTCTGCGGAACCGTCTTCAGCGTGAGGTCCTGCTTGATATAAAGACCCGTAATCTGGTCGTTAGCATAGTTGTCAATGAAGTTGCACACCTCAGTTCCCTTGCCGGTAGTAGGATCAATCTCGATGATGCGTGTCGCCCAATAGTCCTTATCGAGCATAGCCCAATAGATTTTGCCTGTAGAGTAGTCGCATGTTGCGCTCTGGAAGAGCTTGAACGGCTCGTAGCCTGTCTCGCCAAGCACTTTTGCCGCACCACTGTACTTGTTCACGGCGTAGAGCTTACCGCTTCTGCCGATAGTGTATAGGTCGCCATTTCGGTTGCAGGTGATAGCCACCATCGACTCGGGCAGTTCGCCGATTGTCTCGCTATTAGATGTATAGTCGTTCTCGCCCCAATAGGTTGTGACGAGTTTGCCCAATGTCTTGTACTGCCCCGAGTAGTCGTCGTCGGAGAACAGACCGTACACCTGCTGTGTTTCGGGGTCGAAGGTGAGGTCCATTGAGATGGCAGAGTAAGCCAGCTCTGGGCTTGGCTTGTCAATCTTCATCTGCCATGTACTGGTGTCGTACTCGTAGAAGTGGATTGGGAACTTAACCTGTGTATCGTTTTCCTCAAACCATGAAGACAGATAAGTGCCCTGCACGTATGTAGCAGCGTTGTAGCAATGTACGTTGTCGCTGACAAGGCTGATGCTTGCGGCATTGTTGCTTGTGAACTTGTAGAGACCAGGGTCGTGTTCGTCGCTCGCCAGCACGTAGCCATAGAGCTGTACGCCCGCAGTCTTTGCCTTCTTTGCAGCAGCTGTTGGGTTCTGCTGCTTTGCTTTCTTGTTGGCAAGACGTCGTGCCACAACCTCCGCCGGCACCTTATTGGTTTGGGCGATTGTCTCCCCGATAGGGGCAGCAATGACGGTCAGAGCCATAAGAGTCTTTGCATAAGACTTTAAACTGATAGTTTTGCTCATAAACGTTTATGTTTTTTGTTTGGATAATTCTTATATGTTTGGGTTCTTGTTCTGTTTGTTGATAAAGACTTTTGCTTTCTTTTTGCAAAGTTAGATATAATCTACTTTACAAACAAGTTTCGTTCTGGTAATTTGCTACCAAAACGTTTGCGCAGCTTCTCGAAAAGTGCCATAGTATCTTTCGAGAACTTGTGTCCCTTCCACGTGCTTGTGTTAGTTATGAACACCCAGCATTCGCCGTCGGGGTAGCGCAGCACTATTGCGGATGTTCCGACGAGCGAGCCGGTGCGTATCCACGGTCTGCCGTTGGGTGTGTAGTTCCAGCCCAACGAAAACTGATGGTTGGGCATCTCCTGCGTCATCAGTCGTACGGCTTCGGGCGAGATCACGTCGGGCATGGTGGGGTCGCCGTCGATGGCAGCCACGAGTCGGCACAGTTCTGCCGCCGATGCTGTCCAGGCTCCTGCTCCGAGTGCCGTCGTTATGTCGTTCTCTCCGTAGCAGCGCTCCACGAGTCTGCCGGAGTTGTTGAACTCCTGCGCTGGTTCCGAACTGGAGTGCATATAGTAAACCGTCTCGTTCGGACGGCGGTCCTTGAGGTAGTTGCCGGCTATGTGGAAGTCGAAGCAGCCTGCAGGTTCGAGCACATAACGCTGCATGAACTTCTCGTAGGACATGCCAGTGCGTTTCTCGATGATGAGCGAGAGCAGCGTGTAGCCGATGTTACAGTAGCGTTGCATCGAGCCGGGCGTATATCCGAGGTGACGGCGCAGCACGATGCGCAGCAGGTTGCGGTGGTCGGGTGGGGTAGCGAGACGGTTCTGCTGCATAATGTAGCGCGTAGAGAATATCGGGTCGCCGGCATAGTTGGTGAAACCAGCCTTATGGCGCAGCAGCTGCTCGACGGTTATGTCGAAGTAGCGTTTGTCGCGTATGGAGTTGACATAGAACGTGTCGTTCAGAATGCCCTGCGGTCCGAACACCTTGTCAGTCAGGCGCACCTTGCCCATGTCGCGCAGCTTCATGATGCCCACGGCGGTGACGAGTTTCGAGACCGATGCCATGCGCATTATTTGCGACGGCTCCATAGGCTGCTGCCTGCTGGTGTCGGAGAAGCCGAAGCCGCGTGCGTAGAGCAGCGAGTCGTGGCGCGAGATGGCGAGTTGCGCTCCGTTTATCTCCCAGCGTTTGAGGTAGCGGCGCATGATGGAGTCCATGGCGTGCAGCTCGGACTGGTCGGACAGTGCGTTCGAGAGAGTGTCGTTGAGGTGTACGATGTGTGTTGAGGTGGTGTCGCGGGATGTTGTGGTGTCGGGGCGCGAGCACGACGAGCAGCTGCAGCGGCAGATGCTCGTGATTATGAGTACGACAAAGGTGAGGCACCCCATGCAGGAGAGCCTCACCTTAGTGCGATATTGTTTCTTTATTCTGTATCCGAACATTGTTGTATAGTTGACGAGTCAACTCGTCTACTTAGTTTACGATAATCCTTCTATTTCGCCGTTGACGATGTCGATGTTCATCGCAGCCGGCACCTTTGGCAGACCTGGCATACGCATGATGCTGCCTGCTACGACAACAATCATCTCTGCGCCAGCGTTGATTACGATGTCGCGTACGTTTACGTCGAAGCCCGATGCTACGCAGTACTGCTTGGCGTCGGTAGAGAACGAGAACTGTGTCTTTGCGATGCAGATGGGGAAGTGCTCGTAGCCCAGTTCCTTTATCATCTGCAGCTTCTTCTTAGCCTGTGCTGCGAACGAGACGCTTGCCGCTCCGTAGATGTTCTTTGCCACTTTCTCAATCTTCTCCTCGATAGAATCGGCGTCGTCGTACACGAGCTTCAGCGGTTCGGATGGATGCTTCTCGATGGTGTCCACCACGAGGTTAGCCAGGTCGACTGCACCCTTGCTGCCGTCGGCGTAAGCATCGTTTTCGGCGAAGCCCACACCGATTTCTGCGCAGTAGTCCTTCACGATGTCAATCTCTTCAACCACGTCGCCGGCGTAGCGGTTGAACACCACAGCCACGGTCTGACCGAACGACTGCAGGTTCTTGATGTGCTTGTCGAGGTTGGCGAGACCCTTCTTCAGACCCTCGCTGTTTGGCTTCTTGATGTCATCTACAGCCACGCCGCCGTGCATCTTCAAGCCCTGTGCAGTAGCCACGATGAGCGTCAGCTTAGGCTGCAGACCGCTCTTGCGGCACTTGATGTCGTAGAATTTCTCCGCACCGAGGTCTGCGCCGAAGCCAGCCTCTGTGATTACGTAGTCGCCGAAGGTCATAGCCATCTTCGTAGCGAGTATAGAGTTGCATCCGTGTGCGATATTGGCGAACGGACCGCCGTGTACGAAGGCTGCGGTGTTCTCCGTTGTCTGCACAAGGTTTGGCGCAAGCGCATCGCGCAGCAGTACGGTGATGGCACCAGCCACGCCGAGGTCCTTCACGGTGAACGGCTTGCCCTCAACGGTGTAGCCGAGGAGTATGTTCTCAATGCGACGGCGCAGGTCGTCCTCGTCCTTTGCGAGGCAGAGGATAGCCATAATCTCCGATGCCGGAGTGATGTCGAAACCCGATTCGCGCACAATGCCGTTCGCCTTGCCGCCCATGCCGGTCACGATGTCACGCAGTCCGCGGTCGTTCACGTCGAGCACGCGGTTCCAGAGTACCTCGCGCAGCGCAAAGCCGTTATCGCGGTTCTGGTACATATAGTTGTCGAGCAGTGCGGTGATGGTGTTGTGTGCCGAGGTGATGGCATGGAAGTCGCCGGTGAAGTGGAGGTTTATCTTGTCCATCGGCAGCACCTGAGTGTGTCCGCCACCGCAGGCTCCGCCCTTCATGCCGAACACCGGACCGAGCGACGGTTCGCGCAGCGCACATATAGCCTTCTTGCCGATGCGTGTGAGTCCGAGCGCAAGTCCGATTGTTACGGTAGTCTTTCCGATGCCTGCCTTGGTCGGTGTGATGGCTGTCACAAGGATAAGGTTGCTTTTCTTCACACGCTCCTCGTCAATGAGGCGTGTCGGAACCTTAGCCATGTAGTGGCCGTAGTGTTCGAGTTCTTTTGTCGGGATGCCATACTTCGAAGCAACTGCTTCAATCTCCTCGAGCTTGGTGCTGCGAGCAATTTCGATGTCTGTCATTGTGTGTGTGAAATTTGTAGAGTTATCCTCTTGTGGTGGTAGAGTATGAACCCTTGTTTTAATAAAGTATGGAGTGCGAGTGCAAAGGTACAACTAAATAATTAATAATGTGAAGATTGTACTGGGTTTTTGCTGCAAATTTGCAAAACAATAAGGGCGTGCCACCTAAAGTGACACGCCCTTAATGCTATAGTTTTGTCATCGGACAGCGTACGGAATCTGATCGGACAGCGTACGGAATCTGATTGGACGGCGTACGGAATCTGATTGGACGGCGTACGGAATCCGATTGGACGGCGTACGCAATCGGGTTACTTAACAAGCTTCTTTACACTGCCGTCAGAGTACTTAACGAGCACGATACCGCGAGTGTTGCTGCTTGCCTTCACACCATCTACGGTGTAGCGAGCCACCTCTGTTGCGTTCTGTGCAGCGTCGGTCTTGTTGATACCAGCCGAGAAGTCTACTGTTACATAGTTGGATGGTTCAGAAGTAACCTTCTTGTCGTTGTAAACTCTCTGTCCATATACGCGGTAAGCGTAGGTGTGGTCGGTGTTAGGCTGTGTGAGCTTGGTGAATGTGTAGCTTGTTTCCTCCTCCTCGATGGTTTCCGAGTCGTTGAGGTATGTGTACACGTGGTCGCCAGCCTTGATGTTCTGAGTGATCTTGATGTCGTCGATGATGAACGGATAGTGATTCTTGCTTGTGAATGCAATCATATCGCTAAGCTGACCAGCTGTGAAGTCGAGCGTGAATGTGCTCCAATCGTCGGGGGTAATCTTGCACTCCTTAGACTCGCGTGTGCTCTTGCTGTAGACGATGAGTGTTTCGTTCTGTAGCATAGAGCGTGCTTTTAGCTTCACCTGATAGCGTCCCTCGTCGTTGTTGAGTGTCAGCTGTGGTGTTACGAGTTCGCCGCTGATGTTGTAGTCGGTCAAACCGGTGCATACGAAGCAACCCTCAGCGTAGCCACCCCAGTAGCACTGCCATCCGTTGTTGTGCACCATGTCCAAGCCTACCTTCTCGTACTTGCCGTTCTGGAAGGCGTATGGCTTATCGATAGTGACGCCAGAGCCTGATATCTTAGAGAAATCCTCGTTGAGCACAACGTAGCCTGCTACGTCTGCCGGAGCAGTGTAGAGGTCGTAGTTCTCCACGATGTAGCTTTCAGCCTTCGGCGATAGCTGCCAGTTGGCTGTGTAGCTGTCCTTGCGTACGTCGGTTGCTGGCTCTGCAACGGGAGCGGTCACGCCGATAGCGTCAAACGCTGCTGATGAAGGCGATGTGGTCTCGGCGTTGCAAGCCTTCACTACAAACGAGTAGTCGGTAGCAGGGTCGAGGCCGTCTACGGTGTAGCTGGTGCCATTTACGCGCTTGTCCTTGATGTCGTAGTGTGTGGTTGAGGTGTTCTTTGTGCTCCAAGCCATGTCGCAGAAGCCCAATGCGCAGTCGTCAGGGAAACCTGCAAGACGGAAGCGCGCAGAAGTACACTTGTACTTATCTTGTTTTACGAAGCGTGTCCAGTCGAAGTCGTGGAAAATTTTGTCCTGACCATAGTCAGAAGCATCGACATATATAGTGGTGAAATACTTCCATGCGAATCCGTCGAATAACTCTACAATTATCTGTGCGTTGCCTATCTCTTCTGCATTCTTCGGCATCTTACACTCAACGATATTTATTTCGAGTGAAGTATAGTAGCCACCGTTGTCGGGCATAGTGATAACGTCGCCGTTCTTGAACAGCAATGCACCGTCTATACCTTTGTCCGAATTCTCGAAGAACTCGGGTTCCTTACCGCTCTGCGACTTATAACCCCAACCCTCAGGCAGTTTGCCACTGGTCTTCATCGAAGAGAAGGTCTCAAGGAAATCCTTCTCTGTGTTCTCGTTTTCCTTCACGTTGTGGAACACAGAGAACAGATAGTGTGTGGCACCATTCACTGCATTCCAGTGAGCTGTGAAGCCGTTAGCGTTGAAACCGCTGATGCCTACAGGTGTCGGTGCGGTGAGCGTTGTCGGTTTGCCGATTTTTACGTCGTCGATGAGCACCTGGTCGTTTGTGCTGAACGCAATGAGCAGGTTGCTGCTGTTGAAGGTGGTATTGTTGAAGTAGAATGTGAACTCGCGCCACTCGCTCTTTGTTGTTGTGAATGGCTCGTGGTATGTGGTCTGGTTATACTGGCTCGCAGCGTCCTCCCACAGACCGATGGTGAGCTGTGCGTTGTCGCGGTAGTTGCTTGCGAGTGTCTTTGCGCGTACTTTCACCTCGTACTCGCCGATGTATGCGCCCTGCGGTGTGTAGAGCTGTGCTCCGTAGTTGTCGGGGCTTATGAGTGCGCACGCACCACCTGCCTGGTGAACGCCGTAGCCGCTCCAGCCACTCTGGTGGAAGTAGCTACTTGGAATTGTGCCTGTGGCATCATTGATGGCACTCGAAGGCGAACTTTCGCTGCCTGCGGTGAAGAGGCTGAAGTCTTCTTCGAGCTCTGTTGTCGATTGTGCATACGCCATTGGTGTGGCAGTAGCAAGCGCTGCTACAAAGGCAATTGCTTTGAATGTAGAAAAAATCATGTTCTGCGGTTTTGGTTATAATAATAAGTTATAGGGTACAAAATTAGTGATTTATTTTCGTATTTAGCTTACTTTTACTAATTTTGTGCTTTAAAGTCGGTTTTTATAAACTGAGGATGAAGCAATGTAACAACTTAAATTACAATAATATGAAGAAAATCTTTACACTTTTAGCAGTGGCATTTGCCACACTCGGTGCTTCGGCACAGACATTGCCTGGCTTAGATGATATCATCAAGACACAGCCCGAAGGCACACTCCACAAAGACCTCAACCACTACTTCGAGGGCGCATACGTAAATGCAACGGATCAGCTCATCTACGACCACCTTGGCGATGGCTATCTGTCAGATATAGTAGAGGCAGCCGATGGTAGTTTGTACATCAAGAACCCGTTCGGCTTCTTCACACATGGTGATATTTGGGTGAAGGCAGTAAAGGGCGAGGGCAACACCTACGAGGTGCGTATGCCGCAGGCTGTTTACGACAATAAGGGCGACGCTCAGGATCCGGTACTCTACGCTTGGCGCTACATCAGACAGGAAACCGGCAGCGAGACTTATGCCGTGAAGGATGCAGCATCGCAGGTTGTTAAGTTCGAGATGCGTAACGACTCGCTCGTTAAGGTGGGCGAGACAAATGCGTTCATCGGACTTGGTGCTGCCGACGGCTACTTCTATGGCTATGGCGACACAGTGTCTATATATAATAAGGTGAAGGATGCTGTGGCTGTTCCGGCTGATGCAAGCAAGGCGGTTAAGTATAACATCTACTACAACGATAGCGATGATGCGGCTGCAGAAGTTCCGGTGAAAGTAGTGTTCGAGGGCGATAAGGTATATATCGGTGGTCTCGACTACGAGTGTCCAGAACTTTGGATTAGTGGTACAATCAACGGCAACAAGCTGCAGCTCACAAAGTGGCAGTATATGGGCATCGATCGTAAGAGTGAGATGTACGGTGCTGGTCACATGTATCTCTATCCATTCGGCTGGGGCAAGTTCACAGACGCAGAGGGCGAGAAGTTCGGACTCTACGAGGTGGAGAACCCAACACTCGACTACGATGCTGCTACAAAGACATTCTCTACAACAGAGCTGACACTCGCCGTAAACCGCGGTCACAACTACTATCCGTATGTCTACTACTCTAAACCGACATTCCGCCCGGCTTCTGCCACTTCTGTAGATGGCATCGCAGTGGGCGAGGGTAGCGTGGTGAAGTACTATGACCTCAGCGGTCGTTGCATTCAGCGTCCTGTGAAGGGCGTGTTCGTGAAGACAACTATCGCTGCTGACGGCACAAAGGTTGCTAAGAAGGTAATTAAGTAATTGTAGGAGGGTATGGCATCTTGCCATACCCACGCAGCCTCCGTTTCTATTCTTAAGAGATCACTGTATAACATCTGAATAAGCCTAACATGACTCTGAAGGACTTTACAGACGAATGGCAGAACAACGAGCCAACGGTGCTTGTACACACCAGTGGTTCGACCGGAAAGCCGAAGCCTTTGCGCGTGGAAAAGCTGCGCATGGAGGCTTCGGCGCGTATCACTTGTGCTTTTCTGGGACTTAAGCGTGGCGACACCGCTCTGCTCTGTATGCCGCTCGACTACATCGCCGGAAAGATGATGGTGGTGCGGTCGCTCGTTTGCGGACTTCGTCTGACGGCTGTAGAGCCAAGCGGACATCCGCTTCGTGGACTAAAGGAGGCTCCCGTGTTTGCTGCTATGGTGCCGCTGCAGGTGTACAACAGTATGCAGGTGGAGGAGGAGCGTGCACTGCTTAGGCAGATAAAACACCTCATCATCGGCGGTGGAGCAGTGAGCAGCGAACTTGCAGCTGAGCTAAAGCACTTCCCAAACGCTGTTTGGAGCACATACGGTATGACCGAGACTCTCTCGCACATCGCTCTGCGTAGGCTCAGTGGCGAAGACGCAACCGATTGGTATGAGCCTTTCGAGGGTGTAAAGGTGAGTCTTGACGAGGCTGGTTGTCTTGTTATCGATGCTCCTGCGGTGTGTGCTAAAACTCTCGTAACCAACGATATCGCAGAGATAGCCACCGATGGATGTCACTTTCGTATACGAGGCAGGCGCGACAACGTAATCTGTAGCGGAGGCATAAAGCTGCAGATAGAGGAGATAGAAGCACATTTGCAGCCGTTCGTCAACTCTCAGTTTATGATTACGAAACGCCCCGATGCGCGACTCGGCGAGACTGTGGTGCTGCTTGCTGCGCCTAAGGATATTGAAACCTTGCGCACTGCGTGCAAGGAACATCTCACAAAATACGAAATGCCACGCATGTTCATAGCCGTGGACGAACTGCCGTACACCGAAACTGGTAAGCCGGCGCGTGCCGAAGCATTCAGAATTGCACAACAATAAATGAATATGACAACAACAAACATCACTCGAAAACACCGCCTATTGTTCATCTGTCTCGGTAATATATGCCGCTCGCCGGCTGCCGAGGGCGTGATGAAAGCAAAGGTGCACGCTGCCAATCTCGACGAACAGTTCTTCATCGACTCGGCAGGCATCGGCAACTGGCACGCAGGGCAACTGCCCGACAGTCGTATGCGCGAGCGTGGCGCACGCCGTGGCTACCGCCTCGACAGCAGAGCACGACAGATACGACAGACGGATTTCGACGACTTCGACTTGCTGCTCGTGATGGATCACGAGAACTATCGTATCATTACATCGCAGGCTCCCGACGAGGAGGCGCGTAAGAAGGTGCGTCTGCTCACCGATTATCTGCAAGAACATCAAGGGGCTGACGTGGTTCCCGACCCTTACTATGGCGACCTCAGCGATTTCGACTACGCGCTTGACCTGATTGAGGATGCGTGCGACGGACTGCTCGAACAATGTGTGCGAAACACTTCGGTAGACTAAGGTGGATAGAAATAAAGCTAAAGCGAACCCTACAACGCTGCTTGTAAATACTAAAATCAGCATAAGGCTAAATAATTGGCGTTTCGTGTGTCAGCTACATGCGAAACGCCAATTATATTTATTATAAATTCATAAAAAGGCGCACCCTTTCAGAAATATTTAGTAAATTTGCACGTGTAATTTGCATCGTTGTGTGCAGTCGGCTCAGTATGATAGCTCTACGCACAGCTTGGAACGCATTTGAAAAATAAAAAACAGAAGATATAAATATGAACGTTTTAGAACTAAGTGAACAAGAGATTGTAAGAAGACAGAGTCTTCAGGAACTGCGCGATATGGGCATTGAGCCGTATCCTGCAGCCGAATTTCCAACCAACGCCTTCTCGGAGGATATTAAGAACGACTTCAAGGACGAGGAAGAAAAGCGTGAGGTAGTTATCGCCGGACGTATGATGAGCCGCCGCGTAATGGGTAAGGCGAGCTTCGTGGAGCTTCAGGACTCAAAGGGTCGTATCCAGGTGTACATTACACGCGATGATATCTGCCCAGAGGAGGATAAAACTCTCTATAACACAGTGTTCAAGCGTTTGCTCGACATCGGTGACTTCATCGGTGTAAAGGGCTTCGTATTCCGCACACAGACTGGTGAAATCTCAGTACATGCTCAGTCGCTCACTCTGCTCTCTAAGAGCCTCAAGCCGCTGCCTATCGTGAAGTATAAGGACGGCGTGGCTTACGACAAGTTCGACGACCCTGAACTTCGTTTCCGTCAGCGTTACGTAGACCTCATCGTTAACGACGGTGTGAAGGACACATTCCTTCAGCGTGCTACAGTAGTGCGCACTATTCGTCGCGTGCTTGACGAGGCTGGCTACACAGAGGTGGAGACCCCGACGCTGCAGGCCATCGCTGGCGGTGCTTCGGCTCGTCCGTTCATCACCCATTTCAACGCGCTCAACATCGATATGTACATGCGTATCGCTACCGAGCTCTACCTAAAGCGTCTTATCGTGGGCGGTTTCGAGGGCGTTTACGAGATTGGCAAGAACTTCCGCAACGAGGGTATGGACCGCAACCACAACCCTGAGTTCACATGTATGGAGCTCTACGTGCAGTATAAGGACTACAACTGGATGATGTCGTTCACAGAGAAACTGCTCGAGACTGTCTGCATCGCCGTGAACGGCTCTACAGAGCGCAAGGTAGGCGACAACGTCATTTCGTTCAAGGCGCCTTACCGCCGTCTGCCTATCCTCGACGCAATCAAGGAGAAGACAGGTTTCGACTGCAACGGCAAGAGCGAGGAGGAGATCCGCGCATTCTGCCTCGAAAAGGGTCTGGAAGTTGACGAGACATTCGGCAAGGGCAAGCTCATCGACGAACTCTTCGGCGAGTTCTGCGAGGGTACATTCATACAGCCTACATTCATCACCGACTATCCCGTCGAGATGTCGCCGCTTACAAAGATGCACCGCTCAAAGCCGGGACTCACAGAGCGTTTCGAGCTTATGGTCAACGGCAAGGAGCTGGCTAATGCCTACTCGGAGCTTAACGACCCGCTCGATCAGGAGGAGCGTTTCAAGGAACAGATGCGTCTTGCCGACAAGGGCGACGACGAGGCAATGATCATCGACCAGGACTTCCTGCGTGCTCTTCAGTACGGTATGCCTCCTACATCAGGCATCGGCATCGGCATCGACCGCCTCGTTATGCTTATGACTGGTCAGACAACTATTCAGGAAGTGCTGTTCTTCCCGCAGATGAAGCCGGAGAAGAAGATTCCGCAGAGTTCTATCAAGGAGTGGGGCGAGATTGGTGTGTCTGAGGAATGGGCTTACGTGCTCCGCAAGGCAGGCTTCAACCTCATCTCTGACATCCGCGACGAGAAGGCTCAGGGCTTGCAGCAGAAGATTGGCGACATCAACAAGAAGTACAAGCTCGGCTACGAGAAGCCGTCGGTTAACGATATCCAGGCTTGGATTGACGCTGCTGCCAATGTTGCAGTTGTAACAGAGGAAGCTGAATAATAGATATATAAATGAAGGTGTGCCAAGACAGAAGTTCTTGCGTAGGCAAGCGGCAAAGCCCAAACTTCTTTTTAATCCTTTTTTGGCACACCCTCGTTTTCAATTCTTAACGATAACGGTAATAGGATAAATGTTTGATTGCGGAAAAATAGCAATTATTGGCGGAGGCAGTTGGGCAACTGCCATTGCCAAAATTGTGATAGGTCATACCCATCACATAGGGTGGTATATGCGACGCGACGACAGCATAGAGGAGTTCAAGCGCATAGGCCATAATCCTAATTATCTTACAAGTGTACACTTCAATACCAATGAGATATTCTTCTCCAGCGACATCAACCGCATCGTGGAGGCTTACGACACGCTTGTGTTCGTGGTGCCGTCGCCTTATCTGAAGAACCATCTCAAGAAGTTGAAGACCCGACTGCGCGATAAGTTCATAGTGACAGCTATTAAAGGTCTTGTTTCCGACGACAATATCGCCTGCTCGGAGTACTTCCATGAGGTGTATGACGTGCCCGAGGATAACCTTGCGTGCATCGGCGGACCGTCGCACGCTGAGGAGGTGGCACTCGAACGTCTGTCTTATCTCACCATCGGTTGTTCCGACCAGGAGAAGGCGCAGGCTTTTGCCGACGTGCTCGACTCGGAGTTTATCAAGACAAAGACCTCGTCGGACGTTATCGGCATTGAGTATTCGTCGGTGCTGAAGAATGTCTACGCTATTGCCTCCGGCATCTGTAGCGGTTTGAAGTATGGCGACAACTTTCAGGCGGTACTCATATCGAACGCCGTTCAGGAGATGTCGCGTTTCCTCACCGCCATCAATCCTATTGAGCGCAATGTCTACGATTCGGTGTATCTCGGCGACCTGCTCGTGACGGGCTACTCTAAGTTCTCGCGCAACCGCACCTTTGGCACTATGATCGGCAAGGGGTATAGCGTGAAGAGTGCGCAGATAGAAATGGAGATGATTGCCGAGGGATTCTTTGGCACAAAGTGTATGAAGGAGAAGAACCGACACATGCACGTGAATATGCCAATCCTCGATGCCGTATATAATATATTGTACGAGCGTATCAGTCCGCAGATAGAGATTAAGCTGCTGACCGACTCATTCCGATAAAACCAAATTTTCACAAATACATACAAAACAATGAAAAGCATCAGCTTAGACATTACAAAGGCTACACAGTTCCTTTCAGAAGGTGCTGTAAAGGCTTATGAATCACAGGTGGCTGCAGCTCAAGAGGCACTTGAGAACGGCACTTGTCCTGGTAACGACTTCCTCGGATGGCTTCACCTGCCGTCTTCAATCACACCCGAGTTCATCGCAGAGCTTCAGAGCGTAGCCAACACACTGCGCGAGAAGTGCGAGGTGGTAGTGGTTGCGGGTATCGGTGGCAGCTACCTCGGTGCTCGTGCCGTGATTGAGGCGCTTGGCAACTCGTTCGCTTGGCTCGTTCAGGACAAGAAGAACCCAACTGTCGTTTTCGCTGGCAACAATATCGGCGAGGATTATCTCGCCGAACTCACTGACTATCTCAAGGACAAGAAGTTCGGTGTGATCAATATCTCTAAGTCGGGCACAACTACCGAGACAGCCCTCGCTTTCCGTCTGCTCAAGAAGCAGTGCGAGAATCAGCGCGGCAAGGAAGAGGCAAAGGACGTTATCGTGGCTATCACCGACGCTCACAAGGGTGCTGCGCGTGCAGCAGCTACAAAGGAAGGCTACAAGACATTCGTAATTCCTGACAACGTAGGCGGTCGTTTCTCTGTGCTCACTCCGGTTGGCTTGCTGCCTATCGCTGTTGCAGGCTTCGATATCAAGGCTCTCGTTGGCGGTGCTGCCGACATGGAGAAGGCTACTGGTAAGGATGTACCGTTCGCTGAGAATCCTGCTGCTATCTACGCCGCTGTGCGTAACGCTCTCTATGCAGAGGCTGGCAAGAAGATCGAGATTCTCGTAAACTTTCAGCCGAAACTTCACTACATGAGCGAGTGGTGGAAGCAGCTCTACGGCGAATCGGAGGGTAAGGACGGCAAGGGTATCTTCCCTGCAGCTTGCGACTTCACTACCGACCTCCACTCTATGGGTCAGTGGATTCAGGAGGGCGAGCGCTCTATCTTCGAGACTGTCATCAGCATTGAGACACCTGAGAAGACTCTGTTCTTCCCGCACGACGAGGAAAACCTCGACGGTCTTAACTTCCTCGCTGGCAAGCGCGTTGACGAGGTGAATAAGATGGCTGAGCTCGGCACTCGCTTGGCTCACGTAGACGGTGGTGTGCCCAACATCCGCGTCTCAGTTCCGCAGCTCAACGAGTACTATCTTGGTCAGATTATCTACTTCTTCGAAATCGCTTGCGGCATCAGTGGCAACCTTCTCGCCGTTAATCCGTTCAACCAGCCGGGTGTAGAGGCTTACAAGAAGAATATGTTCGCTCTGCTCAACAAGCCTGGCTATGAGGCTGAAAGCGCGGCTATCCAGAAGCGTCTTGCTGAGGAGAAGTAATGTCTATTCTTGAATAGAAATTATATCTTAATAATATTATAATGTGAAAAACGGACTGCAACGAATCTTTTTCGGCAGTCCGTTTTTCTATTGGTTTGAGGGTATAGCGAGTTAGAATAACAAACAATGCTAATCGTAGGAGGCTACGGCATTCTTGCCGTAGCCAATGGCGACAGAAATACAACCGTTACATCTATTTGTAATGGCTACGGCAAGAATGCCGTAGCCTCCTATAATTAGCTTTTCGTCGCTGACCCTTTCTTAACTCAATATGCAAAACAATGATTAAAGAAGCAATCAAACAATACCAGTCGTCTCACGGTTTCGATCATTTCGACCCGAAGTGCGTGCTCTTCGACATGGACGGCGTGCTCTACGACTCCATGCGCAATCATGCTGCGGCTTGGCAGGAGGCAATGGCGCAGTTCGACATCCACTTCACTGCTGCCGACTCTTATGCCACAGAAGGTGCGCGCGGTGTCGACACCATCCGTCACTTTGTGCGCAAGCAGCAGGGTAGGGAGATTGACGAGGCAGATGCGCAGCGTATGTACGACGTCAAAGCCGACCTGTTCCATCGTATGCCGACTGCTGAGATATTCCCAGGCGTGCTCGATATCATGCAGAAGATTCAGTCGTCGGGTCTTACAATCGGCGTAGTGACTGGCAGCGGTCAGCGTCCGCTTATCAAGCGTTTACTGTCTGATTTCCAAGGCTTTCTCACCGAAGACCATATCGTGAGTGCTTACGATGTGCAGCGTGGCAAACCCAATCCCGATCCCTATCTCATGGGACTGCGCAAGACTGGCAATTACGAGCCGTGGCAGGGCATCGTCGTTGAGAATGCGCCGCTCGGCGTGCGTGCTGGTTCAGCCGCCAACATCTTCACAGTGGGCATCAATAGCGGTCCGCTGCCCGATTCTGCTCTCTCTGACAACGGAGCGAATATTGTTCTTCAGCGCATGACCGAACTATGCGACTTGTGGGGCGAAATTCTCGCTGCCCGCAATTGATATAAAGTCAGCTGCATTAGCTTTCCGCTATGTGCAGCTGACTTTTTTTATAAAAAATGACAGGTCGCCTTAATTTTTCGCCTCTATAATTCTTATAATATATAAAGCACGCCGCAAATGGGCATGCACAATACGAAAATAACAAAGTATAAACAACTAAAAAACAAGAATTATGAAGCGAGTATTCAATCTTTTGGTAGTAGACGAGAGCGGAAGCATGGAGATTATCCGCAAGCAGGCATTGGTGGGCATCAACGAAACCCTTGAGACAATCCGCAAGATACACAAGACGCATAGCGAACTTGAGCAGCGCGTGACGCTCATCACCTTCGACAGCACGCACAAAAAACTGTTTTATGACAACGTGCCGGCTGACGACGCGCGCAGTCTCAGCATGCGCGATTATCGTCCGTGCGGTGGTACGCCGCTCTACGATGCTATCGGTATGGGCATCGCGAAAATCAACGCACAGGCTGCTGAGGGCGACAACGTGCTCGTAACTATCGTCACCGACGGCGAGGAGAACTGCAGCGAGGAGTACAGTTTGCGTATGATAAAGAACCTCATCGAGAAGCTGAAAAAGCAGGGATGGACGTTCACATTCATCGGCACAGACAACCTCGACGTGGAGACAATGGCGGTTGATATGGGCATTGACAATCACCTCACTTTCCAGGAGGATGAGGAAGGTACGAAGAAGATGTTTGCCCGCGAAAACTTCTCGCGCGTACGTTATAGCGCTTGTCTGGCGAAGGGAGTGGAAATGCCGGAAGGCGGCTACTTTGATAAGAAAAAGAAGTAACGAGAGCTATGCCAATTGAGAGTTGAGAGTCATCTCAGTTGAGAGTTGAGAATTGAGAGTTGAAAGTTATGATTACCTATGTTATATCTCATACAAAAGAGTTAACTGCAAAACATATCATAACTCTCAACTTTCAACTCTCAATTCTCAATTCTCAACTACTCCAGCACTTTCCAGAAGCTCTTAGGCAACCAGATGTTCTCCACATAGCTCGCTAACTCGAATAGCGGCGCGATATCCTCAGGCTCGAAGCCCGCGATGCCGCAGCCGATAGGCGTCACGAGGAACGTCAGTTCCGGGTGCTTCTTGGCATAAGCGATGAAGTCGTTCACGTACGGGCGTATCGTCTTTGTGCCGCCCTGCATCGTAGGTATGGCATAACTCCTGCCCTGCATACCCACACCATTGCCCATCACGGCTCCGAAGCGCAGACGCGCAATGCGAGCAGCGCCACCGCCGTGCATTCCGGCGAGATTGCTGCCAAAAACAAACACTTGGTTTTCCTGCAAATCGTCAATCCACTCTGGAGTGACGCGTCCTGTATAATTTTCTTTCATATCACTAAATATATAATTGCTGAATGCGGATGCGGACGTCGGGGCAACGCTGTAAGATGCCTTGATTTCCCTCTGTAAACCATATTCGTTCGTCACGAAATAGCGCTTGAAGTATGGCACCACCACGTCGTGCATCATGCGGTTGTATCGCTCCGTCACGGCAGGCTGACTGATGCCGAGCTGCGCTGCTATCTCCTTGCCCTTAAATCCCTCTACGAAAAGCATTTGCAGAATTATAGCGTTGCGGCTGTCGCGCCCGTAGTAAGTGTGGCATATCTCGTCGATTGTGCCGCGGAACTCCTCCGCGAACTCGTTGTCGTGCACGTCGAATCTGAGGTGAGAGTTTCCCATACGCTCCTCCAGACTTTCTTTCTGCTGTTCCTTCTTCAGCCCTTTCAGCTTGTCGAGTACCAAGAAGCGGAACCCGTTCACCATCCAGGTCTTTAGCGACATCGTAGGCTTGCGGTCCTCCAGTTGGCGGAAGTCGTGCTTGATAAGCGCAAGGTAATATTCATGGGCGAGCGAGTAGAAGTCCATGCCCGGCTTATACTTCAGGTCGTAGCAGCGGTCGTATATGCAGTATGCCACGCGGCAGTATCCGTAGAAGTATTCCTTCACAATATGCTCGTCGGCGTTGCGAAAACCCTCTAATATCTCGTCGTCCGTGAGCTGCGCAACGTTCTTTTCTTCTTTTTTCATAGCCGTTTTTTGTTTCTTGTTAGGTTTTTATAGCGTAAAGTTACGAACAATAAACAGTTGAAGCAAGTTTTTTAGCGATGTTTTTCCTGCTTAACAAGTGTTTTCCTTCGGTGAAAACATCAAATTATATTCACAAATACTCACAGATTGCGTTCGCGTCTGATCGGGTGGCGAACGCAAAAAAAGGGGCACGCACCTCTCTTTTCCCTCGTTCACCCCATCTCTTTTCCTCTTCATACTCCCTACTTTTGTCATCCGCATCGACCGACGCGGATGCTCGTAACGACCGACGCGGATGCTCGTATCGGTCGGCGCGGATGCTCGTATCGACCGACGCGGATGCTCGTATCGACCGACGCGGATGACTTTTGTTGATGTTT
>ERZ1026878.116-NODE-116-length-66317-cov-6.054873_pt1 | contig 66317 bp, 56 predicted proteins | sample MGYA00380169_ERZ1026878 | MGnify/ENA primary metagenome ERZ1026878 (study PRJEB33269, sample SAMEA4719805) | human gut metagenome | biome: human-associated habitat; feature: organic feature; material: feces | place: Cameroon | collected 2013-10 ...
GGTAAAGGCCGCGTGTTCTGTGAAAAGCTGGCCAGCCAGGCTGGAATCGATCAGTCGCACCCGGCACTCCAGCGCTGGTATGCCGCCATTCACGAAACCCAGAACGATCGGGAAGTGGTGACGCTCTATTCCCATATGGTTCAGCCGGTGCTGGACGCTCAGGCGCGGCGTGAAATCAGCCGCTCTGCGGCGGAATCCACGCTGATGATTGCCGTCAGCCCGCTGGCGCTGGTTGATATGGCTTTTATCGCCTGGCGTAACCTGCGCCTGATCAACCGTATCGCGAACCTTTACGGCATAGAACTGGGTTACTACAGTCGGATCAGACTGTTTAAGCTGGTCCTGCTCAATATCGCCTTTGCCGGGGCGAGTGAACTGGTCCGCGAAGTGGGCATGGACTGGATGTCGCAGGATCTTGCAGCGCGTCTTTCAGCTCGCGCAGCCCAGGGCATCGGCGCAGGCCTCCTGACGGCACGCCTGGGTATTAAAGCGATGGAAGTCTGCCGTCCGCTTCCGTGGATTGACGGCGATAAGCCCCGGCTGGGGGATTTCAGGCGTGAGTTGATCGGCCAGCTCAAAGAGACGCTCAATAAAAAACCGGCTCCGTGAGGTTTTGTTCACTAAGCGTGCGGGCTGTCAATATTTCTTGACAGCCATCTTCCGGTTCACCGTGTTCTGACATATCATTTTAATGTTATTGGCTTAAAACGGTGAATTTCCCATGCGTCTTGAAGTCTTCTGTGAAGACCGTCTCGGTCTGACCCGCGAATTACTCGATCTTCTTGTTTTACGTAGCATTGATTTACGTGGCATTGAGATCGATCCTGTCGGGCGAATTTACCTCAATTTTGCCGAAATTGAATTTAATACATTCAGCAGTCTGATGGCTGAAATCCGCCGTATCGCTGGCGTTACGGATGTACGCACCATTCCCTGGATGCCATCCGAGCGTGAGCACCTTGCACTGAGCGCGCTACTGGAAGCGATGCCGGAGCCGTTCCTCTCCCTGGATTTAAAAAGTAAAGTTGAACGCGTTAACCACGCGAGCTGCCAACTTTTCGTCCAGAGCCAGGAGAAGCTCAGCAATCATAACGCCGCACAGCTGATCCCCGGCTTCAACTTCCAGCGCTGGCTGGACAGTAATCCGCAGAACACGCACAGCGAGCATGTGGTGATTAACGGGCAGAACTTCCTGATGGAGATCACGCCGGTTTACCTGAAAGGGGAAGGGAATGCACGTGTGTTAACCGGAGCGGTGATCATGCTGCGATCGACGTTACGCATGGGCCGTCAGCTGCAAAACCTCTCCAGTCAGGATGTCGGCGCCTTCAGCCAGATTATTGCCGTCAGCCCGAAAATGCGCCATGTGGTTGACCAGGCGCGCAAGCTCGCAAGCCTGACCGCACCGCTGCTGATTACCGGCGATACCGGTACCGGGAAAGATCTGCTGGCGCACGCTGTGCACCTGGCGAGCCCGCGTGCGGCAAAACCGTATCTGGCGCTGAACTGTGCCTCTATCCCGGAAGATGCCGTTGAAAGCGAGCTGTTTGGTCATGCGCCGGAAGGGAAGAAAGGCTTCTTCGAGCAGGCTAACGGCGGTTCCGTGCTGCTGGATGAGATTGGTGAGATGTCGCCTCGTATGCAGGCCAAACTGCTGCGTTTCCTGAACGACGGCACGTTCCGCCGCGTCGGTGAGGATCACGAAGTACATGTGGATGTGCGCGTCATTTGCGCCACCCAGAAAAACCTGGTCGAACTGGTGCAAAAAGGGATCTTCCGCGAAGATCTCTATTACCGTCTCAATGTCCTGACGCTGAATATTCCCCCGCTGCGCGATTGTCCGCAGGACATCATGCCGTTGACCGAGCTGTTTGTGGCCCGTTTCGCCGACGAGCAGGGGGTTCCGCGGCCGAAGCTCTCTTCCGACCTCGGTACGGTGTTGATGCGCTACGGCTGGCCGGGCAACATTCGTCAGCTCAAAAACGCTGTTTATCGGGCGCTGACGCAGTTGGAAGGCTATGAACTGCGACCGCAGGATATCCTGCTGCCGGATTACGACGCCGGAACGGTGTCAGTGGGTGAAGAGGCAATGGAAGGCTCACTGGATGAAATTACCAGCCGCTTTGAACGTTCGGTATTGACGCAGCTTTATCGCAGTTATCCTAGTACCCGCAAACTGGCAAAACGTCTTGGCGTCTCACATACCGCGATTGCGAATAAGCTCCGTGAGTACGGTTTAAATCACAAAAAGGGTGACGAATAACGAAAAGCCTCTGTAGAGAGGCTTTTTTACTATCCGCTTATTCCTTCGCCAGAGGCGCGGTCACGATTTCGGTTTTTGTCTCTCCCTGAATCGACGCAATCCTGTTTTCGACCTCTTTCACCTGTTGCGGGCTGTGAAGCAGGGTATAGGTCAGATCAAACTGCGCGCTGGCGCCAGGCTGCAGCTGCTTAACCCGCTTCTGCTCGCGTTCAATGGTAACGGGGTAGGCGTAGCTGGTCCCCGGCTCAATCCCCGTGACGTAACCCTGTTTCAGCGTATCGGTATTTTTCCATAAGGTCAGTACGGGGAGCTGGCGGGTATCAAACTGTATTGACGCGCCTTTATCTCCGGCTTTATTGACCACGGCCGCGAGCGTTTCATGGTTATTATCCGCAAGTGGTTTGATGTTAAAGACCATCTCATCAAAGTCTTTTGTCGGCCCTGCATAGGTTTGCCAGTTGTTAACACCCGCTTTGGCGTAGTCATTGAATGGACTCACGCTGGCTGCCGGGGCAAGGAAACGTGCGCCTTCCTCGAGGACAGGCGTACCGAAGTTGCTGTGATAGATGATCTGATAGTCGTGAGGATAATCTGCATGGTTGGTCAGCACATCGTGCAGGCTGAACTGGTTGGTGCCCGGCACGTAGCGCAGTTCGGTCAGGGTTTGCAGATCCGCTTTTTTAAAAGTGCTCTCTTTGATCAATCCCCTGACGCGGATTTCATGCGGTGCAGCATCCGCGACTTCCACCTCAACCTGGGATGCTGGCGTATTTCCTGCCTTGCCGTGCAATGTATAAATCTGACCGTCGGCCGTCACCGGATGGCCTGTCCACTCATAGCCACAGCGGACCATCATCTCATTGAATCCTTCCAGCCAGCCGAGACCGTTGCGACTTTCAAGATTGATATAAGCCGGGTTCACCACCTCTTTGACGGGTGAGTTCCACCCCAGTCGAGTGCCAAAGCCTTCAACATGCAGAAGATTCATGCCACGCGTCGGGCTTAAGGCAATGGTCAGGCCATCTTTGCTGCGAATAATGATGACTTTACTGCCTTCCTGCTTACCGCCATGCAAGACTTTTTGCTCAATGCTGAACGTTTGATTTTTAACGTTCAGCTCATTGCTGGAAATCTTCCAGTTTCCTTTTTCTATGCTGCTTTCAGCGCTTGTCAGCACCCAGGTTTTCGCCGCGGCATGACCTGAAACCAGTACCGCAAGAAGCGTTAAAGCCAGTTTTATCTTCATGTTTATCCCTTTTTGCTGAAACGATTATTTGATTTCGTAAGCAAATCTAATGTTTTGCCGAAAAAGGAAATGTGATGTGTCTCACTGCGCAATAAAAGGTGATAACAGAACAAGTTTTATGTGGAATTAATCGCAAAAATATGAATGTACAAAATATTATTGCGCTCAAAATGTGAAGTATAACCAGATTAGCTTTAACGATTCAGCTAAAAATAAATAAAAAACCCCGCCGTGGCGAGGTTGAGTATACGTTGTATAGAATACTAAGGACTTATTATGCTTTCAGCACGTCCAGCGCGGCAGTGTAATCCGGCTCGGTGGTGATTTCGTTAACCAGTTCGCTAAAGACAACAGTGTCGTTTTCATCAAGAACCAGTACAGCACGTGCAGCCAGTCCTTTCAGTGGGCCTTCCGCGATGCTGACGCCGTAGTTCTCCAGGAAATCCGCGCTGCGCAGCGTGGAGAGGGTAATGACGTTGCTCAGACCTTCAGCACCGCAGAAACGAGACTGGGCAAACGGCAGGTCAGCGGAAATGCACAGCACAACGGTGTTGTCCATTTCAGTCGCCAGCTGGTTGAATTTACGCACGGATGCGGCACAGACGCCGGTATCAATGCTTGGGAAAATGTTCAGCACTTTGCGTTTACCCGCAAACTGAGCCAGTGTGACGTCAGACAGATCTTTAGCCACCAGAGTAAAAGCCTTTGCTTTGCTGCCAGCCTGCGGAATGGAACCTGCTACAGCAACCGGGTTGCCCTGGAAATGAACGAGTTGTGACATAGATATCTTCCTGTTTACATATAGTTAACGTCGGGGCTAGTGTATGCCATCAGCGGATAACACGGCAAACCAATTTTTTCGCCTTTACGGGCCGCAAGGAGTCAGTCATGAGAAGCGTTAAGGTCTATGAAGAAGCCTGGCCATTGCATACCCCGTTTGTAATTTCACGCGGCAGTAGAAGCGAAGCCAGCGTGGTGGTGGTTGAAATTGAAGAAGAGGGGGTTAAAGGTGTCGGGGAATGTACGCCTTACCCGCGCTATGGGGAAAGTCTGGCATCCGTGATGGCACAGATCATGACCCTGGTCCCTGATCTGCAAAAAGGGCTCACGCGTGAAGCATTACAGACGCGTTTACCCGCCGGTGCGGCGCGCAACGCCATTGATTGTGCGCTATGGAACCTCGAAGCCGCAACGCGGCAAAAATCGCTGCCGTCTTTGCTGGGTGTAGCATTGCCGACATCCGTCATTACCGCGCAAACGGTGGTGATTAGTGAGCCGGAACAGATGGCAGCCAGCGCAAAAGCCCTTTTTGACGCCGGGGCCACGCTGTTAAAAGTGAAGCTCGACGATCGTCTGATTAGCGAGCGAATGGTCGCCATTCGTTCGGCGGTTCCCGCAGCCACGCTGATTGTTGATGCCAACGAGTCATGGCATCCCGAAGGGCTTGCCGCACGATGCCAGCTGTTGGCTGACCTGGGCGTGGCCATGCTGGAGCAACCACTGCCGGCGAAGGATGATGCCGCACTGAAGAATTTTATTCATCCGCTGCCAGTTTGTGCGGATGAAAGCTGCCATACCCGTGAGAATTTGCGCGAACTTGAAGGCCGCTACGACATGGTCAACATTAAGCTCGACAAGACTGGTGGGCTGACAGAAGCGCTGGCACTGGCGGCAGAAGCCCGGGCGCAGGGCTTCGGATTGATGCTTGGCTGTATGCTCTGCACCTCCCGGGCGATTAGCGCGGCGCTGCCGCTGGCCACGCAGGTGCGTTTTGCCGATCTGGATGGCCCGACATGGCTCGCCGTTGACGTCTCACCAGCGCTCCATTTTACCAGCGGCGTGCTTCATCTCTGAGGCTGCCAGCACAGCAGCTGCATCATGGCTTTCAGGTATTTTTCGCTGGCTTCGTCGGAGGAGATCGCCGGGAATTCTGCGGTGATGCAGGGCAAGCTCAAATCAGCGCACCAGCTACCGAATGAACCGGGTGTTTCATAGCCCACGCTGGAGACGAGTGGCAGGGCGAACGCCTGTGCCAGCCACTCGCCCAGGCTGGAGTGGCGCGGATCTTCAATACAGGCCAGCGGATCGTGAAAGGAGACAACCCAGGCGGGTTGGATCTTATGGATAAGCTGGCACAACGCTTGCGTTTCTGGCTCCGAGCCCGGTTTGTCCCCCGTCAGTAACACCACATCACGCTCCTCGGCAGTACTGTTCCAGCGATAAACGGTTTCCCCGGCGCGCCAGTTTGCCGCCGGGAAATTGCGGTTCAGGTCGACGCCCCTCGCATTCGCTCGCAATCCAAGCTGGCAGCCATCGGGGTTCACGGCAAGGATCACGTGATGACGTCGTAAAGAAGGGGTCAGCGTTCGCAGTGCACATGAGAGCGTGACGATGGATGAGTTCTCATCCCCGTGCGTGCCGGCAATGATCAATCCGCTGTCGCGATCGGCATTGGGGGCCGGGAACCAGATCAGCGATGCGCCTAAGAATGAGCGGCCATATTGCTCTGCGCCCGGCGGAAAGGCGCCGCGTTCCGCTCGTGGTCGGGTGGTTGCCATACGAAATCCTGATAAAGAAGTCTCTACTGGCAGTGTTGTGCAAAACCCGCGGTTAATCAAATAGTTTCCGCAACGGTTGAGAGTTGCCTTAAATCACTATTCCTGACGAAGGTATTTGCATTTCTTATTGTCGAAACAAATAATTACGCATCTGCTTGTTACCTGCCTTTATTAAAGGGGATCTTATGAAGCATCCTGTTTCGCGTCTTTTCACCGCACTGTGCCTGTGCGGACTTTCTACACTCTCGTACGCTGCTGATGTGCCACAGGGCACGGTACTGGCGCAAAAACAGGAGCTGGTCAGACACATTAAAGACGAACCGGCTTCGCTCGATCCGGCAAAAGCGGTTGGGTTGCCAGAGATTCAGGTGATTCGCGATCTGTTCGAAGGCCTGGTAAATCAGAACGAGAAAGGGGAACTGACCCCGGGCGTGGCGACGCGCTGGCAGAGCAACGATAACCGTATCTGGACGTTCACCTTGCGCGATAATGCGAAATGGTCTGACGGTTCGCCTGTCACCGCACAGGATTTTGTCTACAGCTGGCAGCGTCTGGTCGATCCAAAAACAACTTCTCCGTTTGCCTGGTTTGCGGCCCTGGCGGGGATCAGCAACGCACAGGCGATAATTGACGGCAAAGCGGCGCCTGATACCCTGGGCGTGACGGCGGTGGATGCCCGAACGTTACGCGTTCAGCTGGATAAACCGCTGCCGTGGTTTAGCAACCTGACAGCAAACTTTGCCTTCTACCCGGTGCAAAAAGCGAACGTTGAAAGTGGTAAAGAGTGGACGCGCCCGGGCGCGCTGGTCGGGAATGGCGCATACGTCCTGAACGATCGCGTGGTGAATGAAAAATTGGTTGTCGTGCCGAATACCCACTACTGGGACAACGCCAAAACTGTCCTGCAAAAAGTCACGTTCATTCCGATTAATCAGGAATCCGCTGCCACGAAACGCTATCTGGCCGGGGATATCGATATTACCGAGTCATTCCCGAAAAACATGTATCAGAAGCTCCTGAAGGACATTCCGGGACAAGTTTATACGCCACCGCAGCTCGGAACTTATTACTATGCGTTTAACACGCAAAAGGGCCCGACGGCCGATGCCCGGGTCCGTCTTGCGCTGAGTATGACTATCGATCGCCGCCTGATGGCGGAAAAGGTATTGGGGACCGGCGAGAAGCCGGCCTGGCATTTCACCCCTGACGTGACGGCGGGCTTCACGCCTGAGCCTTCACCGTTTGAGCAAATGTCGCAGCAGGAGCTGAATGCGCAGGCGAAAACCTTGCTGCAGGCCGCAGGTTACGGTCCTCAGCGCCCACTGAAGCTGAACTTGCTGTACAACACCTCGGAAAACCATCAGAAAATCGCCATCGCGGTGGCGTCCATGTGGAAGAAAAACCTTGGCGTGGATGTCAAACTGCAAAACCAGGAGTGGAAAACCTATATCGACAGCCGCAATACCGGCAATTTTGATGTGATCCGCGCGTCATGGGTGGGGGATTACAATGAGCCCTCTACCTTCTTGTCTCTGTTGACCTCAACCCACAGCGGCAATATCTCGCGTTTCAACGATCCGGCTTACGATAAGACGATCCAGCAGGCGACGCTGGAAACCACGGCGAAAGCGCGTAATACCGACTACAACATGGCGGAGAAAATCCTCATGGAGAAGGCGCCTATCGCGCCCATCTACCAGTACACCAATGGTCGTCTTATCAAGCCGTGGGTGAAAGGATATCCGATTAATAACCCGGAAGACGTGGCGTACAGCCGGACGATGTATATTGAGAAGCACTGATGTGTACTGACCTCTGGCTAACGGCAGATTACCATCACTAAACCCTGAACTGGCGCGGTTTGTCGCGCCAGTTTCTCCTTCTGACCATTTCCCGCCACAGCAGAAGTATCACTTTTCTGATATTGCGCTGAATGGCGTTTCCTGAATACACATTCCATGCATCCAGTGGATGATTGTCTTAAATCTGATACACCAGATATATTAAATAGTCTCTCTGGTTATCCCAGTTTTATTCATAAGTCCACTGTTGGACATTTCCAGGGCTTTTCAGTATTAAGCACTATCCTGTAATATCATCCGGGATAAGTCTTTATTCGTGGCCATTTTATTGCAGGTTGACCGAGTGGTCTGCCGGTTTGGTGATCATGTCCGTTCGGACGCGGTAGTTAATTCAGGTTTAAATGTACAGTAAGTTGTACTGAAATTAATTTTTATATTAGCCGTTTTGTCTCAACGAAAGTTACTGGTTAAAATAAAACGCCCCTGCATTTATGTGGCGATATTCAACCCGGCAAGGGATTAATTTATTCAGGAGATAAATAACCATGTCTGAATCATTTCAGAACGAGATACCCCGCGCACGCGTAAATATAAAACTGGATTTGGTCACGGGTGGTGCCCGGAAGAAAGTTGAGCTGCCGCTGAAGCTGCTGACTGTCGGCGATTACAGCAATGGCAGGGCGGAAGGGACCCTTTCAGAACGCGAAAAAATCAACATCAATAAAAATAACTTCAACAGCGTTCTCGCTGATCTTCATCCCGAAGTGAATATCGCCGTTAAAAATACCCTGGCGAACGATGGCTCTGAAGAAAACGTGAAGCTGGCTTTTCAGAATATGAAAGATTTTGAGCCAGAAGCGGTGGCACGCCAAATTCCACAGCTTCGTGCAATGCTCGCCATGCGTAATTTACTGCGGGATTTGAAATCCAATCTTCTGGATAACGTCACTTTCAGGAAAGAACTGGAAACTATTTTAAAGGACCCGGCGCTCACTGATGAACTGCGCCGCGAACTGAACGCGCTTGCCCCGGCCCAGGATTAACTACCGGAACCTGTTAACGGAATAATAACGAGTAAAATGCTTATGTCAGTCAATAATGAATCCCAGAGTCAGACAGGCGGCGCGACAATTGAAAAGACGCTGCCGCAGAATGGCGTTTATGCGTCCCTGTTCAACAAAATTAATTTAACACCGGTTGCTGAAATTGGTGACCTGAATGGTTTTGAAGACAATACCGTAATGGCGGAAACGTCCGCTGATGCGCGCGTTACGGCAGCCGTCCAGGTCTTTATGCAGTGCCTGCAGAAGTCCGGCCAGAAAGTCGAGAAACTCGATAAGACATTACTGGATCACCACATCGCGGAACTGGATTTCCAGATTAGCCGCCAGCTTGATGAAGTGATGCACAGCGATGAGTTCCAGAAAGTTGAATCCGTATGGCGCGGACTGAAGTCGCTGGTGGATAAGACTGATTTTCGTCAGAACGTTAAAATCGAGATTCTGGATCTTTCCAAAGACGAACTGCGTCAGGATTTCGAGGACTCGCCGGAAATTATCCAGAGTGGCCTGTACCGTCAGACGTACACGATGGAGTACGACACGCCCGGCGGCGAACCGATTGCTGCGGTGATTTCCGCGTATGAGTTTGATGCGTCTGCGCAGGACGTGGCGCTGATGCGTAATATTTCAAAAGTGTCTGCGGCTGCCCACATGCCGTTTATTGGCTCCGCGGGTCCGGCGTTCTTTATGAAGTCCTCAATGGAAGAAGTGGCGGCCATCAAAGACATCGGCAACTACTTTGACCGCGCCGAGTACATCAAATGGAAAAGCTTCCGCGAGACGGATGACTCCCGCTATCTCGGCCTGGTGATGCCGCGCGTGCTGGGTCGCCTGCCGTACGGACCTGACACCGTCCCGGTACGCAGCTTCAACTACGTTGAGCAGGTCAAAGGCCCGGACCACGACAAATACCTGTGGACCAACGCCTCGTTCGCCTTTGCGGCCAACATGGTGAAGAGCTTCATTAACAACGGCTGGTGCGTGCAAATTCGTGGCCCGCAGGCGGGTGGTGCGGTTCAGGATCTGCCGATCCACCTGTACGATCTCGGCACCGGCAATCAGGTGAAAATCCCGTCTGAGGTGATGATCCCGGAAACTCGCGAGTTTGAGTTCGCGAATCTCGGCTTTATCCCGCTGTCGTACTACAAGAACCGTGACTACGCGTGCTTCTTCTCGGCGAACTCGACCCAGAAGCCCGCGCTGTACGACACCGCTGATGCGACCGCCAACAGCCGTATCAACGCGCGCCTGCCGTACATCTTCCTGCTGTCGCGTATCGCCCACTACCTGAAGCTTATCCAGCGCGAAAACATCGGGACCACCAAAGACCGTCGCCTGCTGGAGCTGGAGCTCAACACCTGGGTGCGCACTCTGGTGACGGAAATGACCGATCCGGGCGACGAACTGCAGGCCTCACACCCGTTGCGTGACGCAAAAGTGGTGGTGGAAGACATCGAAGACAACCCGGGCTTCTTCCGCGTGAAGCTGTACGCCGTGCCGCACTTCCAGGTGGAAGGCATGGATGTCAACCTGTCGCTGGTTTCCCGGATGCCGAAGGCTAAAGCATAAGGCGGCAGGGATGAAAATTTACCGCCCACTCTGGGAGGATGGGGCCGTTCTGGCCCCGCAACAGTTCCAGCAGCAGGCCCGCTGGAACGCCTATATTGCCGACACCGTTGCAGGGATGGGGATTTCCCATCACTGGGGGGTGGTTGCGGCAGAATTTGATGATGCGGCGCTCGCACTCTCTCGCATGAATGCCACCCGTCTGGTGGTCCGTTTTCAGGACGGCACGATTGTTGATACCGAGCTGGCAGATAACCTTCCTCCGGTCTGTGATTTATCCGCTGCAAACAGCAGTGAAGCCGTTGATGTCGTGGTGGCACTGCCGCTGCTGAGCGCGAATGGCGGAAATCTGGATAACGGGCAGGACAGCGAACGCCCGCGCCGCTGGAAAGCCGAGCGCGTGGTGGTGCAGGAGCTTGCCGGGCATGAAAGTGGTGAACTGGCCGTGCTGCGTCATGCCATCACGCTGCGCCTGTCCACGCAGGAAAACAGTGCTTACCTGACCTGTCCGGTGGCCCGTCTGGTGCCTAATGTGCAGGGGCTGTGGAGCCGTGATCCGTCCTTTATCCCGCCGATGCTCTCGGTTGCGGCAAGCCCGGTGCTTGTGACCGAACTGGGCGATTTGCTGGTTCGCCTGCAGGCACGACGCAAGCGTCTGATGGCGATGCGGCGTGAAAGCAACGAGCGTCTTGCGGATTTTGCTGTGGCCGATGTTTCCCTGTTCTGGCTGCTCAATGCCCTGAACAGCGCCGAGCCTGTGCTGACCGAACTGCTGCAGACCCCGGGACGTCACCCTGAGTTGATCTACCGCGAGCTGACCCGTCTTGCGGGCAGCCTGCTGACGTTTTCACTTGAGCACGATGCCGGGGACATTCCCGTTTACCGGCATGATGCGCCTGAACGTGTATTCCCGCCATTACTGACGCTGCTGGATAAACTGCTGGAAGCCAGTCTTCCCTCCCGGGTTATCAGTATTCAACTGGAGCATGTCGATCAGATCTGGAAAGGCCCGCTGCATGATGCCCGCTTGCGCGAAGGGGCCGACTTCTACCTCTCCGTACGCGCTTCCATGCCGAACCACGAACTGCAGACGAAATTCCCGCAGCTGTGTAAAGCCGGCAGTTTTGAGGATGTCTCGGATGTGGTGAACGTGGCGCTGAGCGGCATGGTTATCAAACCACTCAGCCATGTTCCGGCGGCGATCCCTCTGCGCCTTGAAAACCAGTACTTCTCTCTGGACCTGAGTACCGATGCGGCGAGGGCGATGCTGGAAGCGGAAAGCTGTACCTTCTACACCCCGCGCTCGCTGGGGGATGTGAAACTTGAACTCTTTGCGGTGCTGCGCACATGAATACATCCAGTCTCAGTCAGACAGAACGTATTTTCTACCCGGGCTGGCTGATGGCCAGCCAGTTACGGGGTGGACAGGAAGTCCGGGACGGGGAGGGACTCTATCGCCGGGCCTGCAGTCTGGTTCAGGAGGCCCGCAGTGCACTGACGGACGCCGGTTTCAGTGATCTCAGCCGCGACCATATGGTGTATGCCCTGTGCGCCCTGCTTGATGAAAGCGTAATGAACAGGGGAACGACCGATGAGGGTTACCTGACCTGGCGCCGGGACCCACTTCAGGCTCGTTTCTTCGGTACCCTGAATGCGGGTGAGGAGCTGTGGGAACGTATCCGCAACCTGCTGAAAGAGCCTGCACCGGACACGGCGGTGCTGACCTGCATGTACCGCACCCTGCAGCTGGGGTTTGTTGGCCAGTACCGGGCGCAGGATGATGAGCGCCGTGAAGACGTGGTACGTGCGCTGGGCGAGCGGGTGCCTGCCTTTGCGCTTTCGCAGGATGCGCCGGTTGTCGTCAGGGCACCCCACCTGCGCAGCGGCCGCCAGCTGTACTGGTTGTCCTGGATTATCGGTGCAGCGGCGCTGGCAGCACTGTGGTTCGTCCTCTCTTCCTCTCTCACCGAACTGGTGAGCCAGACGATCAGGCCGGGGTAAGCCATGCGTGATGTTTACCGGAGTCTGTTAACCGCGTTGGCGGGCGTACTGGCGCTGTGGCTTGTCCTCGGTTTCTGGCCTCTGTCGGCCGGGAGTCGCGTGGCGCTCAGCCTGCTGGTCATTCTGGTGTGCGGGGGAATGCTGTGGCGTCATCACCGTACATCCCGGATGCAGGCGCAGGCGTGCAGGGATATTGCGGACGAGAGTCTGCCCCCGGAAGATTTTCAGGGCGCAGTCATTCTGACGTGCGGCGATAACCGCGCGCTTTTCGCTGAGGGTACTCCGTACCGTGAGACTCGTCAGGGATGGTATCTGCGCGTGAAGAATGCTGAGCAGTTGCCCTTGTTTGCGCAGCACCTGAGTCTGGTGCGCCCGGCGCTGGTTTCGCAAATCTCCGTCATGCTGGCGGTGGTACCTGAGCATCACACCTCTTGTGATGATTTTACCCAGTCCCTGCGGAGCTGGCAGCGTGCTGTCGTACAGTGCCGTGCGGCATTCGGCACGATCCCCCCTCTGTGGAGTGTGACCTGGATATCACCGCCAGCAGCCTGCGCAGGCGCAGAGCCCGTCTGGTTTATCACGGGAAGGCAACGGGCCGGTGTTCAGGTATATCAGCCAGGGCTGGGTAATCTGTCGCTGGCAGACTGGATCCGTGAAACGGCTGCGGGTGAGCGACTTTCCCGCCTGAGCCTGGGGTTGTGGTTTGACAGTGGGCTCGTCTGGCTGGACCGCGCTGTCACCAGTTTGCTGTCGGTGCGTCAGGGGGAACTACCGGTCCTGAAACTCTGTGTACAGGGGCTGTGTATGGTGCCGGTGAACAGTGTTGCCGGCAATCTCTGGCAACAGCACATCGCCTCCGTTACCGCCCTGCCGCCGGATGCGGCTGAGTGTGGTGAGCCTTTGCCGTTGCCTGAACACCTGTTGTCGGGGCTGCCGCGCCGTCGGGGCGTCAGCCGCCGGATGGTGTTCTGGCGTTACGTCGGATTACTGGGCGGGATTTTCCTCGCGCTGGCCATGCTGGCGTCCTGGATGAACAACCAGCGCCTGATCCGTAATGTCGGCGACCATCTTGCCCTGTACCACCACCTCACCGGTACACCGGTGGCGCCGAAACTGCGGGCACAGCAGCGGCTGCGGGCCGACGGCGCATTGCTGGACGACTGGCTGCGTTGGGGTGAACCCCTGCGTTACCGCCTCGGGTTGTATCAGGGGCTGCGTCTGGTGCCTCCTTTAGAGGCTGCCATCAATGACTGGGCGCCACCGCCCCCGGTTATCAAAAAGATTGTCCAGGGACCGGAGACTGTACGCCTCGACAGCATGTCGCTGTTCGATACCGGCAGATACGACCTTAAACCTGGCTCGACGAAGCTGCTGGTGAACTCCCTGGTGGGCATCAAAGCGAAGCCAGGCTGGCTGATCGTGGTGGCGGGCCACACCGACAGTACCGGCGATGAACAGGCCAACCAGGCGCTGTCGCTGAAGCGTGCGGAATCCGTGCGCAACTGGATGCGTGATACCGGCGACGTGCCGGAAAGCTGTTTTGCGGTGCAGGGCTATGGCGAAAGCCGTCCTGTCGCCTCTAACGACACGGCACATGGGCGTGCCCTTAACCGCCGTGTCGAAATCAGTCTGGTACCGCAGGCCAGTGCCTGTCAGATACCCGGCAAAAACCCGGCGCCATCGCAGGATGATGGCGTCCCAGAAAATAAAACGGAGTAATTAACATGGCAATTCCTGTTTATCTTTGGCTGAAAGACGACGGCGGCGCGGACATTAAAGGGTCTGTAGACGTTCAGGATCGTGAAGGCAGTATCGAAGTGGTGGCTCAGGAGCACAACCTGTACATCCCGACAGATAACAACACCGGCAAGCTGACCGGCACGCGTATCCACACGCCGTTCCTGTTCACCAAGGAAATCGACTCCTCCAGCCCGTATCTGTACAAGGCGGTGACCACCGGTCAGACCCTTAAGTCTGCTGAATTCAAGTGGTACAAAATCAACGACGCGGGTCAGGAAGTGGAGTACTTCAACACCAAACTTGAGAACGTGAAAGTGGTGAAAGTGAATCCTGAAATGTACGACATCAAGGATCCTTCCAAAGAGAAACACAACCATCTTGAGCGCGTGGAGCTGCGCTACGAAAAAATCACCTGGACCTACAAGGACGGCAACATCATTCATTCCGATTCCTGGAACGAACGCGCCACCGCGTAATCCTGATGCGGGCAGGGCTTTCCTGTCCGCAGTTTTTTGCTGAGCGCCTGAGACGCAGGCGCTCAGCAAAGAAAAACACATTCTGCCTGCCTGACCTTATGCGCTTTGGTGAACAGCGAGGGGCGGTAGCGTGTCCAGGAACCGACAAAGAGAGAATCTCATGGAAAATCCAGCCATCCTGTTACGTCGTCTGAACCCTTACTGTGCCCGCGCGATGGAAGGCGCCGCTTCCCTGTGCCAGACCCGCGCCCACGCGGAAATCCTGCCTGAACACTGGTTGCTGAAACTGCTGGAGCAGGGCGAGGGTGACCTGACGGTGCTGGCCCGGCGTTACGAGTGGGATATGGACAGCCTGTGGCAGGATTTGCTTGGCTGGCTGGACAAACAACCTCGCTCGGTACGCCACCGACCGCAACTCTCCGGGAACATCCGGACGCTGATGCAGGACGCCTGGATGGTTGCCTCGCTCAGTGGTGAAGAGCAGATCCGCAGTGTTCACCTGCTGATGGCGCTGGTTGAAAAACAGAGTCTGGTCCGCTGCGACGGTCTGTGGCCGCTGCTGACGCTGGGCCGGAGTCAGCTGGAGCGCCTGCGTCCGTTACTGGACGCGCAGTCCGACGAACGCCCGGACGTGCAGCAGGAGGCGGAACTGGCCAGTGTCGGGGACGTGGAGTTTGTCGGCCGTCCTGCCGGTGCAGAACCGGAAGAGGGCGGGCTGAATCCGGCGCTGCAGAACGCCCTGGATAAATTCACCCTCGATGTCACCGCCCGCGCCCGCGAGGGTAAAATCGACCCGGTGTTTGGTCGTGACAATGAAATCCGTCAGATGGTTGATATCCTGTCGCGCCGCCGCAAGAACAACCCGATTCTGGTCGGCGAGCCGGGAGTCGGCAAGACGGCACTTGTGGAAGGGCTGGCGCTGCGCATTGCGGAGGGTAACGTCCCGGACGCGCTGAAACCCGTCTCCGTGCGCACCCTCGACCTCGGCCTGCTGCAGGCGGGGGCGGGCGTGAAGGGCGAATTCGAACAGCGACTGAAGAACATTATTGAGGCGGTACAGCAGTCCCCGCTGCCGGTGCTGCTGTTTATTGACGAGGCTCACACCATCATTGGCGCGGGTAACCAGGCGGGCGGGGCCGATGCGGCCAACCTGCTGAAACCGGCGCTGGCCCGCGGGGAACTGCGCACCATCGCCGCCACCACCTGGAGCGAGTATAAGCAGTACTTCGAGCGCGACGCCGCGCTGGAGCGCCGCTTCCAGATGGTCAAAGTGGACGAGCCGGACGACGACACGGCGTGTCTGATGCTGCGTGGCCTGAAATCCCGCTACGCTGAGCACCATGGGGTGCACATTAGTGACGATGCGGTGCGCGCCGCCGTCACGCTCTCTCGCCGCTACCTGACCGGCCGCCAGCTGCCGGATAAGGCGGTGGACCTGCTGGACACCGCCTCCGCCCGCATTCGCATGAGTCTTGATACGGTACCGGAGCCACTGACCCGCCTGAAGGCGCAGCTCACTGCCCTGGATATGGAGAAGCGGGCGCTGCTGGAAGATATCTCCCTGGGCAAAAGCAACCACGGCGAACGCCTTGCCGCCATCGAACAGGACGAAGTCCGTATTATCCTGCAGCTTGACCAGCTGGAAACACAGTACGGCCAGGAGCTGAAGCTGACGGAAGCGCTTCTTACCTGCCGCACAGATATCTCCCGCCAGGCAGAAACGACGGATTTGCAGAAGCAGCTCACGGCTGTTCAGCAGCACACCCCGCTGCTGGGCCTGGATGTGGACGTCCGCACCGTTGCCACGGTGATTGCCGACTGGACCGGCGTGCCGCTTTCTTCGCTGATGAAGGATGAGCAGACGGAACTGCTGAGCCTGGAAGCGAGCCTGAGCAGGCGCGTGGTGGGCCAGGACGCGGCGCTGAACGCCATCGCACAGCGCCTGCGCGCCAGTAAAACGGGCCTGGCGCCGGAGAACGGTCCGCAGGGCGTGTTCCTGCTGACCGGGCCGAGCGGCACCGGCAAGACCGAAACCGCGCTGGCGCTGGCAGATGTGCTGTACGGCGGTGAAAAATCGCTGATTACCATTAACCTCTCCGAATACCAGGAGCCGCACACCGTATCCCAGCTGAAGGGCTCGCCGCCGGGGTATGTCGGTTACGGCCAGGGCGGCATCCTCACCGAAGCGGTGCGCAAACGCCCGTACAGCGTGGTCCTGCTCGATGAAGTGGAGAAGGCGCACCGGGACGTGATGAACCTGTTCTACCAGGTCTTTGACCGGGGCTTTATGCGCGACGGTGAAGGCCGGGAAATCGACTTCCGCAACACCGTTATCCTGATGACCTCGAACCTCGGCAGCGACCACATCATGCAGCTGCTGGAGGAACAGCCGGAGGCCACCGAATCCGACCTGCATGAACGGCTGCGCCCGCTGCTGCGCGACCACTTCCAGCCCGCGCTGCTGGCCCGCTTCCAGACGGTGATTTACCGGCCGCTCAGCGAGGCCGCCATGCGCACCATCGTGGAAATGAAGCTCGGGCAGGTGAGCCGGCGCCTGCACCGTCACTACGGGCTGACCACGCAGGTTGATGAGAGCCTGTATGACGCACTGACGGCGGCCTGCCTGCTGCCGGATACCGGTGCGCGCAACGTCGACAGCCTGCTGAACCAGCAGATCCTGCCGGTACTGAGCCAGCAGTTGTTAGTCCATATGGCGGCGAAGCAAAAACCATACTCTATGATGCTCGGATGGGATGAGGGAGAGGGCATTGTGATGGAGTTTATTCATGACTGAGAAAAAACAGGATAAGGAGAATTTAAAGGAAGGCGGTCTCAGATTGCTGACGACGGGGGAAATAAAACTGGCACAGTCGGTATTTGCGTCTACTATCGAGTATCCAAAAGTCTGGATCCATAAAGCCAGTTATCTTCCTTTTAACCTGCAAAATGAAAATACGGCGATGACACCGAACAGTGAGCTCTATTTTCGGAACCAGTACCATGATGACTTTTCGCAGTCGACCGATGATATGCAGCATCTGTTTATTCATGAAATGAGCCATGTCTGGCAACGGACGAAAGGAATGAATGTCATTGGCAGGGGCCTGGTAAGCTGGTTGGTCAGCTATCGTTATACCCTTGATGGTCGCCTGTTAAGTGAATATCCCATGGAACAACAGGCGCAGATTATTGCGGATGATTTTACGTTACAAACACAGGGATATAAGGTGTGGCATCGATTGTGGGGAGGTAAAAACCCAACAATCACGCTTGATGGCGATACGACTGAGTCAGTAATACGTAAACGATACAAAATTGCATTACGAGGGTTTCCATGGTAAAAGTGCCTGGTTTTAATCTATTTTTTCCTGTTGTACTTTCTGGCATGTGCCTGTTGATATTAACGGGATGCCCAGGACCGGGTGACAGGTTTATCCCCAATGAAACAACCTCTGTTAGCAAACAGGGGGAAAATGTCTGTTTTAGCATTGCCGATGCCCAGGACTATCAGCCCGCTGATATAGGAATAAACCCACGAGGGACACCCTCGAAGGAAAAAGATTTTAATTTTTCCCCTGGCCTGGCCATCGCTGATGGAAAATTATGTATCCCTCCTTCTTTTTATCATTTCCCTGATGAGGGACAGTTTGTTGTTGAATATTTATTAATATCAAAAAAATATGATGATGCGCCACGGAAATTTGTTGTCGGTGTCGGTGTGGGACATGGAAAAGTTTATAATTTCCCCTTGACGGATCGTGAGATTGCAAGGCCTTATGGTTCGATTCAGGTTTCCGAATAGTAATGGAGAATACCATTCACTTGTGATTTAAAAAACACTTTAATATTTTTTAAACTGGTTAATTCCCATCGGTATCGATGCGAAATATTTGATGGGTAATGTTAAAATAACTGTATTACAGATTAAAGCTCTCGTAAATTTTATCAGGGCTTGATTTGTAATCATTCTTTCCGTACTCACTGAGTACTCCCCCTGATTAAAACTGTGCTTTCCCTGTAGGCATATAAAGAGTTATGGATAACAGGGTGTTTCAGGAGCCAATCATCATGAGTCTGACAGATACGCTGAATAAAACATTATCCGCCGTTACGGATGCGGGGTTGAATCGCTATCGCCTGGATATTCCTTCATGTACCTCATCACTGGATGTGGAAGAGTTCAGCGGTAAAGAATTTTTGAGTGAGTTGTATTACTACAACGTTCGCTTCACGAGTAGCGATTTGAACATTGATGCCACGCAGTTGTTGAATAAACCGGCCACGCTAACCATGGGGACGGGGCCACTGATGGCGCTGACAGGACAGAAGGTTGTCCATGGCGTGGTCACGCATTTTAAGCGCATCAGTGGCTCACGTGACCAGGCTACCTATCAGATTATTATTGAACCGTTTCTGGCGCTGCTGGGTAACCAGTTCCGCACCCACCGCTTTTTCGTCAACAAATCGGTCCCGGAAGTGGTGACAGAAGTCCTACAGGAGCATGGCCTCAGGGGCTGGGAGTATGAGTTCACCCTCAGGGCCGACTATCCGAAACGCGAGCAGATTAACCAGTACCAGGAAAACGACCTTGATTTTATTGAACGCCTGCTGGCCGAGGTGGGGATTTTTTACTTCTTTACCCTGCAGCCCGACACCCTGACAGAAGTGGTGCATTTTGCGGACAAGCAGAGTGCCTGGACGTTCGGTAAAAAACTGCCGCTGAACAGCCCGTCAGGGGCGAATGACAACGGCGCTGATTCGGTGTGGGGGGTGAATGTCCGGCATAACGTGGTGGCGCGCTCGGTGACGGCCAGCGACTATAACCACCGTGAAGCGCAGAACATCCTGACCTCGGTGCCGGCGGACATGACCCGCGGTGACGGCGAGGGAAACACCTACGGCGATGTGTACCATTACCGTCCGCGCCACCTTGAGCGTGGCGACAAGATAAACCCGGCGGTGGAAACCGGCAATTTCTGGGCGCGTCTGGAGCATGAGCGTTTTCTGTCGAACCAGACCACCATAACCGGCAGCAGCACCGACCACACCCTCGGCCCGGCGCAGGTGCTGACCATCACCGAAACAGCCATCCCCCCGACGCTGCCCCGGGAAACGGAAAACGGCGTCGTGATTATCAGCGCAGGCTACACCGCCAGCCGCAGGAATGCGCTGAAGGTGGACTGGGTGGCCATGCCGTATTACGAGAACCGCTGCTGGCGACCGGAATCGAAAAAGCGCCCGGTGGTGAGTGGGACGCTGATGGCCCGCGTCACCAGCGCCAGGGACAACGACATCTACGCCTGGCAGGATGCATCGGGCATGTACCGGGTGAAATTTGATGCCGACCGCGACGACAAGCGTCAGGGCATGGAAAGTATGCCGGTGCGCTTCGCCAAACCCTATGGCGGTGATAAATACGGCTTCCACTTCCCGCTGATACAGGGCACTGAAGTTGCCATTGCGTTCCACGAAGGGGACCCGGACCGACCGTATATTGCGCATGCCCTGCACGACTCCCGTCATGTGGACCTCGTCACCGAGAAGAACAGTACCCGCAACGTGATACGCACGGCTGGCCTGAACAAACTGCGGATGGAGGATAAGCGCGGCGAGGAGCACATCAAGCTCAGTACAGAGTACGGGGGCAAGACGCAGCTCAATTTAGGCCACAACGTGGATGCTTCCCGCGAACTGCGCGGAGAAGGTGCTGAGTTACGCACCGATAAATGGGTGGCAGTGCGAGGCGGTAAAGGCATTTTATTAAGTGCAGACAGCCAGCCGAATGCGCAAGGAGAAATGCTGGAGATGGGGGCTGCAATTGCACAGCTTCAGGAATCTCTGCAACTCGTCACTTCATTAGCACAAAGCGCAAAAGTGTCGGGTTCTCTTGCGGCTGATATGGCTTCTCAGCAAAAACTCACTGATGCCCTGAGCCAGTTAAAAGATGCAGGGTTACTGGCTACTGCTCCTGCGGGGATCGGGCTGGCGACGTCTAAAAATATTCAGCTCGCAGCAGGGCATACGCTGACTGCCACGGCGGGTGAAAATGCAGATATGAGCATTCTTAAAAGGTTAACGGTTGCAGCTGGCGAGGCGATTAGCTTATTTGCTCAGAGAATGGGGATAAAAATATTCGCAGCACGGGGCATGGTCGATATCCAGGCGCAAACGGATGCAATGAGATTGCAATCAAGTAAAGCGATGACCATCAACAGCGTGGATGGGGAAATAATGCTTAATGCCGCTCAGGGAATAACGCTTACCAGTACTGGTGGCGCTTATATAAAAATCAAAGATGGATCAATAGAAATTGGTGCTCCTGGACAAATAGGCCTAAAAAGCGGAGATATCGTGTGGGGGGGAAGTGCTTCACTTGAGAGAGCGCTAAAACCTGTATCTGTGAGCGACCCGGTTTATCATAATACGATGAGTGCCAAATTCCGGATTGTTGATAAAATAGACGGCCAACCAAAGCAACATATTCCTTATCGTATAGAAACATCTGATGGCAAAATTATCAGAGGCGTAACTGATGAACATGGTAATACACAAGCTCATTATGGCCTCAATCCAGATTCAATTAACTTGTTTTTTGAATGACAGGGATGTATGAATATGAGTGAACAAAGTACGCCAGTCGCAATCAATACATTGAGTAAAAAAGACAAAAACGTTGTTGATGTGTATCATGCTTCGTGTCAATGTTATTTCAGAATAGAAACTCTCGATGTTGTTCTGTTGTCAGAGTCTGATGCACGAAGCTTTGATGATAAAATTAACAAGCTCAGCATGCTGATGGAGAAATTACATCAGGCGAAACAAAACTATTCTGATGCTATTGAAGAATATGGCCTAAAGCAGTCTGGCATAGAAAATAAAAATGAACAGGATAAATATAGAAATGCCATCACAAAGGCAGAAATAGCTCTTGAAAATGCAACAAAGGCACTTCAGCAAAAAATTGGTGAGTTTGATGAGCAAAAGGGTTATAAACCAGTTGTAGAATTGATTCCGCTGGAGCCCTTAAAAAAAGGTGTGTATGGCCGATTTTATTCATCACTCTGTTATTTTGTTCCTGTAGACCCGACCATTCAAAACAGACTGGAGCCTGCCAAGAAATGAATAAAATGATCATTGTCGGCATCATACTTGCTCTAAGCGGATGTGATAATACGAGTGCAGATACAGTGAATCTTACTCCTCAGCAGAAAAAGGAAGTACAGCGTTTCATCCAAAAAGAAAAATCAGAGCAAGTTTTTGTGCAGGGGGGAACCTTCTGGATGGGGGATTTTTGTTCAAAGATGCGTAATGGTGGGGCATTTTGTACTTCAGATAAGAACAACAAACCGGTTCATGAAGTTGAATTAAGTAGTTACTCAATCTCCAAATTCAAAATAACCCATGAAAATTATGCTTTTTATCTTGAAATGACCGGGCAACCTAATCAGAACTTTGACAAGGAATGGAGGAATAAAACACTCTCTGATATGACTTTCCTTAAAAACAGCCCGGCTATAATATCATGGGCTGAAGCAAATAATTATTGCACATGGTTAAAGAAAGAAACTGGATTATCCTTTAGTTTACCAACAGAGGCCCAATGGGAATATGCAGCACGTAATCGCGGGCAGTATGTGTTAATAGCGACAGATGACGGCACATTGCGAGTTAATAAAAAATCGGGAAAAGGCGAAAACTTTGCAACTGATGAAGATCGAGAACAAATCGGTGAACCTAATGGAATACTTCCTTCATTAATTAGCTTCCCTGTTGATAAATACTCTCCATCTCCTTTAGGTTTGTACAATATGGCAGATAATGGAAAGGAGTGGGTTATTGACTGGTATGACCCTGATTACTATTCCAAATCTTCAAAAAAGAATCCTCAGGGGCCAGATAAGCCTATTGTGAAAGACAAAAGCAGTGGCCAGTACTGGAAAGTTTTAAGAGGAGCTTCCAATCCGACTCCTGGATACCCATCAGGACTTACCATTACTCGTTATTACCAAGTAAAAGATCCTGAGGCTCCTTTAGGAACAACAGCTCGATGTGTTGTAAATTCATCAACAAAAATTCAGTGACATAATAGGTTGAGTTATTAAACCAGGTTTTCATATACACTGTGTAATTTAAAATGCATACCGAGGGAATATGGAAAAAATATTATTCTTACCTGAATCAAGACAGAAACTCTTGGAGTTGAATAACAATACTGAGCTCCCTTTCTCAGTAATTGAGAAGGACAACAAACTGAACACCTCATGGAAAATTGTGGATGCAAAATGGATCGAGTTGCTTGGTTTAGGAGGTATTAAAAAGCAATATGAATTTATTCTGCGTTTCGATGAAGAACACAAGCAGGTCAGTTACAAGGAAAAATCTATAGATATTGATACTGAACTCAGTACGGATAATATTTCCTACAAAAAATAAGTTCGGTATGGTAATCGCAAAGAATTTAGCTTTGGTGGTTCCTGGGGAATAAAGGCTGATGGTACGGTAGGGAAGCAATGTACATATAAATTCAGCACATCTGACATCAAGAATCCTGTATTTGATATTATAAAGGGGGCTGGATGGTTACTTAAACAAAAGGCCATTGATAAATACGGCTTCAATTACTATGGCTTGTATGCATTTTCTTCATTTTCGCTGTGATAGTTTTTAACTTTTTATAAGGAAAGATGATGCTAGGTGTAATACGAATTGGTGATTCAACCACGCACGGCGGGACCGTTCTGGAAGGAAGTTCAGGCGTCAAGTTTGGAGGTAAAGAAGTGTCCTGTCTGGGGGATAAAGTGTCTTGCCCTGAACATGGTGATACATACATAGCAGAAGGTGATGAAGGTTCAAAAATTAACGGGAAGCCCGTTGCGTTGAACAACCATCATTGCGGATGCGGCTGCCTGTTAATTAGCTCATTGCCAAATGCAGGGAAACGATAAACCATGCCCGTGGAGTTACATAAAATACCGGAAAAGATATCATTACCGGAACCACCCGATAAAATACGATGGCTAATTATCATTGTCGTTGTATTTCTCGCCGGAGCTGCAATTTCCTTGTATTTCTGGCCAAAAGACATGACCACACATTCAGCCTGGTTCTGGTTTTGTACGTTGGCCATTCCTCTTTTTGCCGGGATCGTGAGCTATGCGTTACGTCTGCGTTCATATGAAAATGAATGTGACCGCATTCACTGGTGGAATCATCTTCATCAGGAACAATACGATACCCAGGTAAAGCGGGGTCAGAGGTATGCGGCTTTGCTGGGAAAAGCGTATATCACTTCTGTGGCAAATAACAAGCTGGCGTCTGCGTTGTTGAGTGCGGGGAGTCAGTTGCAGTCACAATACTCTTCCTTTCTGCAACGTTCACTGATGGCCGCGCAGTTGAAGCCTTACCCGCAAGCTTTTACTGAGTCAGAGTACATATCTCGTCTTGAAATGTACTTAAGTCAGTTAATCACGATGTTACAACCAGACCTCTCTGCAGTTCCCGGTAACCTGTCAGTTCGTATTCATCATGACGGGACACTGGAAAGTGATCAAATCCGTGCGTTATGGGAAAAATTCTTCGGCGCGTCGAACCCAATGGCAGAAATCGTTATTGAAACGGGGGGCGACGGACTGATGTGGCTCGATGACTGGCTTGATAAACAGGAACGACAACTCAGTCTTTCTGTTGAAATAAACCTTTTTGGCGATATTAAAAACAAATATGCAGAGTCCGTTTCAGCTCTGTTGCTGGCTTCTCCCGAATGGGTTAGTGAATACGGTGATGAAGATGTCTCAGCAGTTATTCATCGTCCGGCTGTGGTGGACGATGACGATAATGCATTCAACGATGTGCTTCTGTGGGGGGAACTTGCTGCTGGAGACAAATTTAGTGTCTGGCGCTCACAACTGAAAGGCAAAAAGCTCACAACTCAGCTTCAGTCAATAGACAAAGCGGGTTATATGCCGGGTCTCCAGGATGAACATTTACTCGATGATTTATTCGGTTGTCCGGGAGCCGCAACCGGAAATATTTTATTAATCTGTGCCAGTGAACATGCGGCTGCGACGAATCTTCCTCAGTGGCTGATGACAGAAAGTAAAACAATTCATCAGGCTATTGTGCGTCCGGTTCAAAGTTGAGAGGAAAATTACAGTGTTGAAAAAAAGCCGGAGAAGCACATGGATTATTATCGCGATTATCGTTGTTATTAGTGCTGTCTTTATTTGGTTGGATAATCCTTTATTACAACTCCCAAGGTATGAAAGCAGGCTCAAAGCATCGTTGACTGTTGCTGCTGCCTGCATTCTCATCCTTTTTATTGATGATGTTCTTGTTCGTCTCTGGCGATGGTTTGTTTCCCTTAGCTTCGTTCAGTCTTTCTGGGACAAAAGAGGAAAGAAACCTGAGAAAGCTAAAAAAAATGAGAGCATAAATTCAGAAAGAACAAAAGAAATACGCCTCTATTTATGCAATTTGTATGGCCGTCGCTGGGGACGTAAAGTCCGCGTCCTGCTGATAACCGGTACCCCCTCAGAAGTTGAGTTGCTGACTCCTAAACTCACTACTGAATTCTGGCAGGAAGATCGCGGCACGTTGCTGCTGTGGGGCGGAGACCTCAATACCCCAGCCCACAGCGCCTGGCTGACCGCACTGCGGAAGCTGCGCCGTCGTCCGGTGGATGGTCTGGTGTGGGTCACCTCAGCCTTTGACCAGCTTTCAGCGCCGGGACTGGAGCAACCACTACCGGTTCCTTCTGAAAGCACCATGGATTCCCTATCTCATGCCATCAACAACCGCATGGATGCGCTGGGCTGGAAACTCCCGCTGTACGTCTGGTCCCTGCATCCGCGCGCCGGTAAGCCGGAAGGCCGCATCGTCCAGGCGACAGGCTGCCTGCTGCCTGCAGGGTGCAGTCCTGAAGGGCTGGCTGAACAACTCGCAGCGCTGACGCCGGCACTGACCTCACAGGGCCTGCAGCAGACCTGTAATGAGGTGAAACACAACTTCTTACTGACGCTTGCCGACCAGCTCATTCACGAACCGGAGAGCGTGACCGCGCCGCTGTCGGCGATGCTCAGTCCGTACCGCCCGCTGCCGCTGGCCGGCGTGGTGTTCAGTCAGCCTTCTGCCGGCGCTGAGCGTGACGTGCAACATCACTGGGGCATGGACAGGCGCTGGGATGTCCTGCCTGAAACTGTCCGGATGCTGCCTGCCGCGTTGCGTCCCGTTAAGCCTGGCATTCCGTGGCGCAGGGTGATGGTGTCTGTTGCTGTGCTGACGATGGCGGGTTGGGCGATGTGGATGGGTATCGCGTATGTGACCAACCGCAGCCAGATTAAGGCCGCGAATGACCAGGCCGCGCTGGCTTTACGGCAAAATCAGCCGCCGGAGCTGCGTCTGCACGCCCTGGCTGAACTTCAGAAAACCCTTGCTAGCCTGCAGTACCGTTCAGAGCACGGCGTGCCGTGGTATGAGCAGGCCGGGCTGAGCCAGAATAATGCGCTGCTGGCGGCACTCTGGCCACGCTACCAGGACAGCGCCTTGCCGCTGCTGCGTGATGCCGCCGCGGTTCACCTGCAGACCCGGCTTAATGCCTTTAATGCGCTGCCGCCGGATAGCCCGCTGCGCGAGCAGCGGGCAAAAATGGCCTATGACCAACTGAAACTCTACCTGATGCTGGCGCGTCCTGAGCATATGGATGCGGCCTGGTTCAGTACTGCACTGCTTCAGGACTGGCCGACGCGTGACGGCGTGAAAGACGGCGTCTGGCAAGGCCTGGCCCCGTCGCTGCTGTCGTTTTTTGGCACGCAACTTGTCACGCACCCTGAGTGGAGGCTCCGCGCTGATGAGAACATGGTCAGTCAGGCGCGGTCGCTGCTGGTTCGCCTGATGGGCGTGCGTAACAGTGAATCGACGCTGTACCAGAAAATGCTCTCTCAAGTGGCGCATCTCTATGTGGATATGCGTCTCGAAGACATGACCGGCGATACCGATGCCGCCCGCCTGTTCAGCACCACGGAAATCGTACCCGGTATGTTTACCCGCCAGGCCTGGGAGCAGGCGGTGCAGCCTGCTATTGAAAAAGTGGTGAAGGCGCGTCGCGACGAGCTCGACTGGGTGTTGACTGACAGCAAACGTCCGGTCAGTCAGCAGGATGAAATCTCTCCGGAAGCACTTAAAAATCGCCTGACGGCGCGTTATTTTGCCGATTTTGGGGGTGCATGGCTGGAATTTCTCAACAGCCTGCGCTGGAACCCGGCAGCCACACTGTCGGACTCCATTGACCAGCTGACCCTGATGGCCGACGTGCGTCAGTCGCCTCTGGTGGCGCTGATGAACACCCTGAACGTGCAGGGACGTACCGGACAGACCGGCGAGGCGATTTCCGATTCACTGGTGAAATCAGCCAAAAACCTGCTGGGTGGTGACGATAAGGACGCGATTGACCAGAGCGCTGGCGTCCATGGTCCGCTGGATGCGACCTTTGGCCCGGTACTGGCGCTGATGGATAAAAGCCGCACCGGCGAACAGGTGCAGAGCCTGCAGTCATACCTCACCCGGGTGACCCAGGTGCGTCTGCGCCTGCAGCAGGTGACCAATGCCGCCGATCCGCAGGCAATGACCCAGACCATTGCTCAGACGGTTTTCCAGGGCAAAGCTGTCGACCTGACCGAAACCCGCGACTACGGCAGCCTGATTGCCGCCGGTCTGGGGCAGGAGTGGAGCGGTTTTGGCCGCTCGGTATTTGTGACTCCGATGGAGCAGGCCTGGCAGCAGGTGCTCACCCCGGCGGCGGAGAGTCTTAATGCCCAGTGGCAACAGGCGGTGGTGGCTGAGTGGAACAGTGCCTTTGGCGGTCGTTATCCGTTCAACAACGCTACCAGTGATGTTTCTCTGCCGTTGCTGGCGAAATACCTCAATGCGGATTCCGGGCGGATTGCCCAGTTCCTGCAGACGCGCCTCAGGGGGGTGCTGCATAAAGAGGGTAACCACTGGGTGCCGGACAGTATCAACTCCCAGGGGCTGGTGTTTAACCCGGCATTCATTAATGCCGTCAACACCCTGAGCCATATCTCGGATGTGGCCTTCACCGAAGGCAACGCCGGGATGAACTTCGAGCTGCGTCCGGGCACTGCCGATGGCGTGATGCAGACAGACCTGATTATCGATAGCCAGAAACTCACCTACATGAACCAGATGCCGACGTGGAAGCGTTTTAGCTGGCCTGCGGATACGGAGGCGCCCGGCGCGGTCTTAAGCTGGATAAGCACCCAGGCCGGGACCCGTCAGTATGCTGATATCCCTGGTACCTGGGGCTGGATACGCCTGCTCGATAAGGCTGTGGTCAGCGCTTACTCGGGGGCCGACAGCAGTTACAGCCTGAGCTGGAAAGCCCAGGATGGTCGCGTGCTCAATTACACCCTGCGTACCGAAGCGGGGGAGGGGCCGCTGGTACTGCTGAAGCTGCGCAACTTCCGCCTGCCGGAGACCATCTTCAGCACAACCGACATGGCCGTGTCAGACCCGGTTATCAGTGATGAAGAGGAGGTTTACTGATGAATATTCTGAACGCCTTACTCAGCGCCTGCCAGGCCGAACAGGTCCCACTGCTTGCCGCCACCCGGGAACGCGTGGCGCAGTGGGAGCGCTGGCTGCAGCCGCTGTCCGGTTCATCGTCCGCTGGTGAAGACCCAGGCTATGATGATGACTTCCAGCAAATTCGCGAGGAAATCAATAAGCTCTCTGGCGCAGACACTGCGCTTATCTGCCAGCATGCAGAAAAGATTTTAACCACCGTTGCGAAAGATATCCGTGTGGCAACCTGGTACTGCTGGGCGAAACTTCACCGGGAAGGCGAAAAGGGGCTGGCCGAAGGACTCGAACTGCTGGCCGGTCTGATAGAACGCTTTGGCGCGCAATTGCATCCCCGGCGGGAGCGCAGCCGTACGGCAGCGCTGGAGTGGCTGGCAGGTTCGCGTATGACCGACTCCCTTTCCCTGTACCCGGAAGTGGTCCGGGAAGAGGCCGTGCGTACCACCGGGGCGCTGCTGCTGATAGCGCAGCTTACCGAAAACGAGCCGCCTGAACTTAATGCGCTGTATGGTGCGCTGGAAAGTCGTCTGCAGAAGGCCGGCGGGGTGGATGCGGTGGTCCCGCAGAATGCCGGTACCAGTGACATACCTTCCATGGCGAGCCATAGCGATGCCCCGGCTATCGGACGGATCACCTCCGGCCAGGATTTGCTGGCGCAGGCCCGTACGCTCAGTGAATACCTGCGCGAACAGCCTGACGGCTGGCTGTCAGCGCACCATCTGATGAAAAGCCTGCGGCATGACACCCTGTGGGCCATTCCGGCCCCGGATGCACAGGGCCGTACCCGCATCGAACCGCCACGGGCGGAGCAGCGCGCGCTGCTCAAACGCCTCTACCTGCAGCAGAACTGGGCTGAGATGCTGGAAACGGCCGACAGCGCCTTTTCCCGTGGTGCTAATCACCTGTGGCTGGATTTACAGTGGTATATCCATCAGGCGCTGACGAAAACCGGGCAGGAGACACTGGCCGACATCATCGCCGCTGACCTGAAAGGGCTGCTGACCCGCCTTTCCGGGCTCGAAACGCTGGCCTTCAGCGACGGTACGCCGTTTGCGGATGAGGTGACGCTTAACTGGATTCGGCAGAGCGTGCTGGACACGGCGGACGGGTGGGGTAATGACATGCCTTCCGCGCACGTGTCCAGTGGAAACGATGACATTCTGGCGCTGGAGCCGGAAGCCGTGGCGCTGGCGGACAGCGAAGGCCCGGATGCGGCGCTGGGATGGCTACAGACTCGCCCGGGCATAACCACCGATCGCCAGAAGTGGCTGCTGCGCCTGCTGATGGGGCGTATTGCTGAGCAGTACGGGATAAATGAGCTGGCGGTACACCTGTTTGCAGAGCTGGGTGAGCGAGCCGGTGACATCACCCTCAGCGACTGGGAGCCTGAGCTGCTGTTTGAAGTCCAGGCCCGGCACCTGAAACTCCTGCGACTGAAAGCGGGTCGCAGTGAGGCAGACAGGGCCCGCCTGACGCCGGTGATGGATAAGTTACTGGCCGGGCTTATTACCGTTGACCCTGCCCGCGCCGCCGTTCTTTGCGGTTAGATCCACAGGAAAAAGAATAAATGGAAGATTTGACCCTGCGTTATTACGACGCAGAAATGCGCTACCTGCGTGAAGCCGCCAGAGAATTTGCACAGACCCATCCGGACCGGGCCGCGATGCTGGACCTGGATAAGGCCGGGCCCCCCGACCCGTATGTTGAACGCCTGTTCGAAGGGTTTGCCTTCTCGGTGGGGCGGCTGCGTGAAAAGATAGACGACGACCTGCCGGAGCTTACCGAGGGGCTGGTCAGCATGCTCTGGCCACACTACCTGCGCACCATTCCGTCACTCTCGGTGGTGGCACTGACCCCGGCGCTGCATGCCATGAAAACGGCGGAAGTGGTGCCCGCAGGCCTTGAGGTGTACTCCCGGCCGGTGGGGCCGAAAAATACCGTCTGCCGTTATCGCACCACTCAGGATGTGATGCTCAATCCCCTGAGCATATCGGGTGTTACCATGACGACGGAGCCCGACGGTCGCTCGCTGCTGCGGATGCGCTTTGCCTGCAGCCGTCAGGCGGACTGGTCCGGTGCTGACCTCAGCCGTCTGAGCCTGTATCTCGGGGCGGATGCCCCGGTCAGCAGCCAGCTGCACCTGATGTTGACCAAACGGCAGGCGGCGCTGTACCTGCGCCTGCCCGGGCAGACTGACCGTATTCATCTTGACGGATATTTCTCACCGGGCGGCTTTGCGGAGGAAGACGGACTCTGGCCGAAAGGGGATACCGCCTTCAGCGGCTACCAGCTGCTGCTGGAATACTTCACCTTCCGGGACAAGTTTATGTTTGTCCACCTCAATGGCCTTGACGGCATCACGCCGCCAGCAGGGGCCGAGTATTTCGACATTGAAGTGGTGTTCAGTACGCCATGGCCGTCTGACCTGCCGGTTACCGGAGAGGCCGTTCGCCTGCACTGCGTGCCGGTGATTAACCTGTTCACCCTGGAAGCGGATCCGCTCACCATCACCGGGCTTGAAAGCGAGTACCTGTTGCGCCCGAAACGTCTGCAGGACGGACATACCGAGATTTATTCTGTTGATTCAGTCACCGGCTCAAACCGGACTCATGACGCGGAGTACGTCCCGTTCAGTAGTTTCCGCCACAAGGGCGGGATGATGCGCCGCCATGCGCCGCCGCGCTACTACCACACACGCGTGAAGCGCAGCGTGACCGGGCTGTATGACACCTGGCTTATCCTCGGCGGGCACCAGTGGGAGGATGACCGCCTGTTTGAGCGCGAAGCCGTGTCGCTGCAAATCACCGGTACCAACGGTCAGTTACCGCGCCGGGCGCTGCAGAGCACACTGCTTGACCGCTGTGAACAGGTGGTCAGTACACCGCTTTCGGTACGCAACCTCTGCAGGCCGACGCTGCCCGTCTACCCGCCTGCGGAAGACCGTTTTCACTGGCGGGTGCTGAGTCACCTGGGTTCCGGGTTCCTGAACATGATGAGTACTGCTGAAGTGCTGCGCGGGACGCTTGCGCTGTACAACTGGCAGGAGGATGAACTGAACACCCGCCGTCTGGAGGCGATACAGCAGGTGACGCATCACCGCCTGCAGCGGTTCGAGCAGGGTTACCTGCTGCGTGGGCTGGATATCGAAGTCACGCTCGACAGCAACGGTTTTACGGGGGAAGGGGACATTCACCTGTTTGGCGAAATGCTCAACCGTTTCTTCGCGCTCTATGCCGACATGAACCAGTTCAACCAGCTCACCCTCATCGTTCAGCCAGAAGGAAAATGTATCCGGTGGAAAGAGAACCACAGTCCGCGGCTGCCCGGCTGACAGCGCAGCTACGGCAGTACCTGCCGTATATGAACTTTTATCGCTTTTGCCAGCTACTGGAGCAGAGCCAGCCGGGTCAACCGGTTACCGGCAGCACCTGGCAGCTTAAGCGTGAGCCGGTGCGCTTCCGGCCCCATCCCGGGATGGGGTTCCCGGCTTCTGAAATCAAAGGGGTGGAGTTACCCGAGCATCCCCATCTGCCGCCGACGGTGCGCATAACCTTTATGGGGCTCTACGGCGTGGAATCTCCCCTGCCGACGCACTATACCGATGACATCACCCGGCGACGGGAAGGGTATGAGGCCACTGCCGGTTTCCTCGATATCTTCAATCACCGGCTGATTGCCCAGTACTACCGTATCTGGCGTAAGTACTCGTATCCGGCAACCTTTGAAGAAGGCGGCAGGGACAAAACCTCTCAGTACCTGCTGGGGCTGGCCGGACTCGGGATTGACGGCTGTACGGACAGCATCGCCGCGCCGGCTTCACGCTTTCTGGCGCTGCTGCCGGTGATGCTGCTGCCAGGGCGCACGGCGGAAGGCATGGCCTCAGTTGTGCGTCTGCTGGCGCCCAACACTCAGGTAAAAATATGGCACCATGACAAACGCCGTGTACCGCTGAAGAACCCGCTGGCGATGCATGTTCGCCAGCCGGTTACCCTGGCAAACCGCCCGGTGATGGGCAGTTACGCCACCGACGTGAATAGCCAGGTGCTGATGCGCCTGACCACCACGGACCCGGCGGAAGTGACGGGCTGGTTACCCGGCGGCGAGCTCCACACGGATTTGCTGGCGCTGCTGCACGTGTATCTTGGTTCGCGCCTCGATGTCCGCCTGCAGTTGTGTGTCGACCGTAACCTGTTGCCTGACGCGACGATAAACACTCAGCCCGGAGCCGGCGCGGTGCAGCTGGGCCGCACCGCCGTAATGCGACCGTTGAATGCGGCAAACACCGCCACGCATCCCAAAACAATAACCATCAATCTTGGCCGCTATGAGCGGATACAGGAACACATTCACCGCAGGGAGACCGATGAAGATGGCGATTACCGCTGGTAAATTCCCCCTGGCCGCGCTGGCCGCGGGTATTTCACTGTTACTGGCAGGCTGTGGCCTGACCCAGAAAGTCACGGACGGCACTGTTGCTGTGACCAAATCCATATTTTATAAACAGGTGAACACCCTGCATCTCGACATTCGCGCCCGTGAGGCGGTGAACCACAACGCCGGTGGGGTGGCGCTGTCCACGGTGGTGCGTATTTACCAGCTTAAGGACCGTAAGACGTTTGACAGTACGGACTACCCGTCACTCTTTAAAGCCGACAGTCAGGCCATCAGGGCAGACCTGGTGGCCGAGAAAGATATTCGCCTGCAGCCGGGCGGGGCGGTCATGGTCGATATGCCGATGGACGAAAAGGCACAGTATGTGGCGGTAGCCGGAATGTTTATGTCGCCGGACCAGGAGAACAACACCTGGCGTGTAGTACTGAGCCGCGATGAGCTTGATCCGGACAAGGCCCGGGTGATTGAAGCGGGTGACAACCGGCTGACGCTGAAGGCACTGAAAGATGAGTGAGTCCTTCCGTCCATCGCTGTATGAAACGCTTTACGGCAACTTTACCGGCGGCCTCGATCTGCATCAGGTCAGCGAAGAGAATCAGGTCATCCTTTCGGTACTCGACAACATGCAGCGCATTCTGAACTGCCGCGCCGGCACGCTGGCGCACCTGCCGGACTACGGTCTGCCGGATATGACCAGAATTCTGCAGGGCATGCCGGGTACCGCGCATGAACTGATGGGCACGTTATCGGCGGTATTGCTTAAGTACGAACCTCGGCTTAAGAAAATTGATGTGGTTCTGCTTGAGCAGACTATTCCGGGTGAGCTGCGTTATGCGATTGATGCTGAACTTAAGGGGATTGGTCTGGTGCGTTATGGCACGGCGTTTATGCCTGAAGGCCGTGTGCTGATCCGTCACCTCAAACAGCAGCAGTATCTTGATGCCCGGACCCGCCTCTAATCTTCTGACGGACAGTAAACCATGTCGGCAAAAGCACGATTTTTAAGAAAACTGCAGGACCAGCATCCCCGCTGTGAAGCCTTTGACACGAAGGCGGAAGCGGATATTGCGGCGTTTCGCCTGCGAATCAGCCAGCTCCAGGCGTCAATGGACACGTGGCTTGCCGGAACAGAAATCCGCACGGAAGCCACAGCCACTGCGCTGGTTGAATTTCTCATCGGCGGGAGCGCGTTTTCGGTGCCGGGTATAACCCTGCACTACGGTAAGCGAAGCATCCGGTTTACCCCCATTTTCCTGTACGGGCCGGGCGTGACCGGCTGTATTGAGGCTTGTCTGCATGCGCCGGACGCTATCCGGCCCCTGTACCGTTTGTTTATGCGCAGCGGCAGACAGAATGACTGGACCTGGTGTCCGGCCGGCGTGCAGGGCGGCGATCCTGCCTGGTTTGATGAAGAGGCATTCTTTACGATGATTGCCCCTTTGCTTCCTGAGTAAACCCTGAGCCTGACTCTGGCTCGCTTTTTCCCGGAAAATGAAACATGCATGACGAACAACCCCGCCCGGTGAGAACCGGCGGCGATCCGCGTTCACTGCCTCAGTTTACGGCGCTGCGCGACGAGATGAGCAAACTGACACACCCGGCACGTCCGGACGTCGACTGGATGCAGGTGGAAAAACTGGCGCTTTCCCTGTTTGAAATCAACGGTGTTGAGCTGCAGACCGGTGCCTGGTATACCCTTGCACGCAGCCAGCTGGCGCAGGTCAGGGGGCTTAACGAGGGGCTGGCCATCCTAACAGCGATGCTGAGCTACCAGTGGGCTCAGTTCTGGCCGCAGCCGGTGCAGGCCCGGGCTGAAATTCTCAGTGGACTTTTTCAGCGCCTGCAGAAACTTTTCCGCACCTGGTCACTGCAGCCTGCTGATTTCACAGCCCTTGAGCTGGCTGAAAAGCAACTGCAGGCGCTGGACGACATTCTGAAGCGTCAGGAACTCAGATACGCCTGTAACCCGGCATCCCTGCTGCAGCAAATATGCAGTGCCTTAAGTCGCCTGGAAAACGGTGCTCTGCATGAGAAGACCTCCCGGGGTACTGCTTTGCCTGAGGAAGCGGTGCGACCTGCCAGCCAGCTGGTCTATGTCATCCATAAGGAGCCCGAGGTCAGAGTGCGGGTGGCAGAGATGCCAACAGTTAAAGCAAAACGGTGGCTCGTCTTTGTGGCCGGCATGGCAACCTCGCTGGTGCTGGGCGCAGCAACGGCTTTTGGGTGGCAGGTCCTGCATCAGCCGGATGACGCCACAAATACCCTGGCCGCCTCCGTTGCCCCGCTGCCTGACCCCATGACTGCCCCGCAAATCGATGCCTTCAGGAAGACGGATAACAGCCGGACAGAATCTGCCATCTGGCTTGAGCGAATAACGAATCAGGTCAACGGGGTCATGAACCAGTCGCCGGGATGGCGGCTTCGCTATGCCCAGGGACTGGTGACGCAGGCAAAATCCCTGTGGCCGGACGACCCGGCAACCCGTGAGCTGGTAAAACGCTGGGAGCAGTATCAGATGGCCCGGACGCTGCCCGCCAGCAAGCTCCAGGGCTGGAATGAGGGAATGACGCAACTTCAGGCGCTGTCGGCAAAGCTGGATGCGCTGGATCATCAGAAGGGAAAATACCTGACGGGAAGTGAACTGAAGACGATGGTCTGGCAGATCACCCGTTCGTTTGCCAGTGCAGTACCGGCTGAAGAGCAACTGCGTCAGTTGGTTAGCGCACCGGGGGAGGGTAACACCCCCGGAGTCAGTATTGAGGAAGCCTCACGTCATCTGGATTCTTTGAGCTTTATCCTTCTAACAGCGCAGTAAACTTCGCCAGCCACTGCGGATGCGCAGGCCAGGCGGGGGCGGTCACCAGGTTGCCGTCAACATGGGCCTGATCGATGCCGATACTGGCGTAATGTCCGCCGCTGAGACGGACCTCAGGCGCACAGGCCGGGTAGGCGCTGCAGGTCCGTCCCTTCAGTATGCCAGCGGCAGCGAGCAGTTGCGGGCCGTGACATACCGCGGCAATCGGTTTACGTGCGGCGTCAAATGCCTGAACCAGCTTTAACACGTACTCATTTAAGCGCAGATATTCGGGCGCTCTGCCGCCGGGGATCAGCAGGGCGTCATAATCCTGCTCTTTAACGCTGGAAAAGTCGGCGTTAAGGGTAAAACGGTGGCCGGGTTTTTCGCTGTAGGTCTGCGCGCCGTCAAAGTCATGGATCGCCGTTATAATGTAGTCGCCCTTCGGTTTGTCGGGGCAGACTGCATCGACCTGGTGGCCCACCATCTGTAACGCCTGAAAAGGCACCATGGTTTCGTAATCTTCGGCGTAATCACCCACCAGCATCAGGATTTTCTTGCTCATCATTCCTCACCTTTATCAACAAAGATGATTAAGATATAGCCTGGCGTGGCTGAATTGCCGGAAATAAAAAAGCCCGTCAGAGAACGGGCAACATAAGCAAGTGAATAAGTGATTCGTTATCAACGTTGTTGGAGGATAACGACGCGTATCTTACGCGGCAGTACGGCATGCAGGTACCTGACAAATTCGGTAGGTGAAACAAGAGATTAAACATGCGTTATGGGGCATCGAAGGTCGGGTAAAGGGTATTTTCCAGAAACGCGACGAAATACCAGATTTCACCGCTAAAGATAAACCAGAAGCCAAATATAATAAGGAGTAAAATAATTATGGTGAGTATTATTTCTGTTTTTCCCATTGCAGATTCTACCCACCTGAAATTATTTTATCCGAGGCAGGCATTGTAGCGGGGCTTTGTCGGATACTCCAGTTTCATGCCGCAAGGACTTTATTACGTCCGTCATTTTTAGCGCGATACAGCGCATCGTCGACACGCTTAAACAGCTCATCAATACTCTCCCCCTGATTATGTCGCGCCACGCCAATGCTCACGGTAAAGCGGGGCAACCCCGGAAGCGTTATACGGGCAACGGCCGCACGGATCGACTCGGCAATCTGCAGCGCAGTGTCGAGAGGGGTACGCGGCAGCAGAAGGACGAACTCTTCTCCACCCCAACGAAAGACCAAATCCTCTTTTCGGCTGCAGGCTTCCAGCGTTCGGGAGAGAGCGATAAGCACCTCATCGCCCTTCAGATGACCGAACAGATCGTTGATGTTCTTAAAATGATCGGTATCCACCAGCAGCAGGCTAAACTGCTGCTGCGCGGGAAGATGATTCAGGTCGCGTTGATCGGTAATCGCGTAGAACTGGCGCCGGTTGAGTAATCCCGTCATGGAGTCACGTAACGCAGCATGTTCCAGCTCCTGCTCCAGCCTTTTTTGCTCGGTGATATCGTGGATGATGCACAACATCAGCTTGTCACCGTAGATCTCAATGGGGCCGGCATACGTCTGAACATGACGGGTAGTGCCGTCGGCAAGACGGTGAACAAAGTTAAGCGGTTTATGGCCACCGGGCAGCGCGGCGATCGCCGTCATAATGGGTATCACATCTCGCCCCAGGGTATTTATCTCCCAGGTATGCTTACTGCACATATCATCATGCGAATAACCATAAAAATTCAGCGCGGCCAGGTTAGCATCGACGATCTGGCCGTCACGCGCAGGATCGATTAACAGCATCGGTGCGCTGTTGGTCTGGAAAAAACGGGCGTAAAACCCCTGTTTTTTCCGCCGGTAGGTTGCCGAGCGGCTGGCCTTCAATCCTGTGAGGAGTTGCGGGGCGAACCCCTCGAAAACAATCACATCTCCCCATGGGGCGTAACGGGCCAGCGAGAGACGGCAACTTAACGGTGTATCCTGCCCATCCCGGCTTATTGTCCAGATTTCGACGATCTCCTGCTCTGTTTTCAGTTCAGAGACATACATCGACAGGAGGCTTTGCGCCGTTGCGGAATAGGTGCCTTTACGCAGCGCATCGAGAGTTTTATTACTCATGACCTGCAGAGCGGCCACATTGGCAAAAATAATCTGTTCCGACACGGGTGAAATGAGCCACACGGGGGTTTTAATAACATTCAGCGTATCAAAACAAGGTTGCGACATAGGCGTTTCCTGCTTATCGGCACACTGTGCCTGACCATCATGACCGAATTAACTCGCGTGTACTCATTTGAAACATACTCTACTTAACCCCGTCAGGCATGATTTTTTTGTGAAATATAAGCGCTGTCGGTTTGCGTTTTATTAATGGGGATAATTTGTTTGTCTGAGTTTTTCTGCAACAGCAGCCACGGGACCTGTTCGGCAGGTAACGGGTGAGAGAAAAGGTATCCCTGCAGATAGTCGCAGCCAAGACGGGTGAGCTCCGCCTGCTGTGCTTCCGTTTCTATCCCTTCTGCCACCACATTCATCTCCATGGTGCGGGCAATACTCATAATGGTTTCGACCAGCTTGTAGCTTTTTTCATTTTCCAGCATCGAAGTGACAAAGCTTCTGTCAATTTTCAGTTCTTTTGCCGGGAGTACGCTCAACATCAGCAGGTTGGAATAGCCGGTACCAAAATCATCGATCGAGACGGTGATCCCCGCACGATTAAACGCTTCCAGTAACTCGATGCTGCGGTCGAGATTTTTGAGCGCGGTGCTTTCTGTCACCTCAAGAATTAACCTGGACGGCGACAGGTTGTATTTTTCCAGCATCGACGACACGACAGGGAAAATGTCCTGCTGTTCGAACTGGACGGGGGATAAGTTGAGCGACAGCGTCCACTGGCTGAAACCTTGTTCCGTCCAGAAATGAAGCTGCCGACACGCCGCTTCAATGGCCCAGTTACCCACCGGAATGATTAAGCCGCTTTGTTCCAGCGTGGGGATAAACAGATTAGGCAGTAACACACCCTGCTCAGGATGCCGCCAGCGAAGAAGGGCTTCAAAACCATGTATCGTTTTATCTTCCGCATGCCAGGTGGGCTGGTACCACAGTTCAAACTGGTCACGCTCCAGCGCCTGAGACAGCTCCTGCAGAAAACCGGGTTTTGCCGGGACTGCGGTTGACATCTCGGTTCTGTAAATGGCCCAGTCATTGCGGCCCTCTTCTTTAACATGGTGTAAGGCAGCATCGGCCTTGAGCTTTAGCTCATGCAGCGTTTCGCCATCCTGAGGGTAGCGGCTGACGCCCGCGCTGATTGTTGTGCTCAGCGTATGTCCACAGAGCGAAAGCGGACGTCGCATATCCCCAAGCAAGGCGTTGAGCAGGGCGTTGAGTTTGTCGTCGTCACATTCCGGTACCAGCAGGATAAAGGCATCCCCACCCAGCCTTGCCAGGGTCATCTCCCGGGTGAGCCGGGCCGTAATGCGCTGCGCAACAGTGATCAGTAACTCATCCCCGACGTTGTGTCCCCAGGTATCATTAACCCGCTTGAAGTGATCGACGTTGAGGAAAATCACGGCAAATTGCCTGTTACTCAGCAACGCACTGCGCAGACAATCCTGCATGCGGATATCCATCTGTTGACGGTTAGCCAGCCCGGTGAGCGCATCGAAGCGCGCCTGTAGCTCAAGCTGGCGATTGAGCTGCCGCAGATTATCTGTCAGCCGGTTGGTACGCCAGTGAGAATCGATAAGCGAAATGATTAACATCACCCCGAGCAGGCAAAGCGTGGTAACCGAAACCCAGATGGACAACCCCAGTTCGCCGATCCCGCCGGGCAGAGTGTGCGCCATTTCCTGAAAATGGGCGGCACTCATGCCGGTATAGTGCATTGCACTGATTGCGGCACCCATGACCAGGGCCGCGAGAAGGCGATCGATAAAGACCCCTTTGTGTTTATCACGCAGGCGGAATGCCAGCCACAGTGCCGCCCCGGAGGCGACGACGGCAATTACGACGGACAATGCCACAAGGCGCCAGTCCCAGAGGATGCTGTCATTGAGCATCAGGGCCGCCATACCGATGTAGTGCATGGATACCACGCCCGCGCTCAGGATCGTCGTGGCAAGGATCAGCCGAACAGGAGAGAGTTTTTTGCCGGTAACGGCAATATTAATGGCCGTGGTCGATGCCGCCACCGCGACGCCGAGAGAGGCAAGCGTTAACCAGAGGTCGTAACTCATCATCATTGGCATTTGCATCGACAGCATGCCAATGAAGTGCATCGACCAAATCCCGATGCCCAGCGAGCACCCTCCGGCCATGCGCCAGAACATGGCCGCCTTTCGGCTGGAAAGGGGGATTTTCCCGGCGCTGTCCAGCGCCACAAAAGAGGCGATGAAAGCGACCAGATAAGAAATAGCGATTAACACAGGGTCCCACGATATATTGAGCATTATGCAATCCCACACCTGAGAGGGTCACCAATTTCGCCTGCCGGGTCCATCTTTATCTGGCAACGAACATGCGCATTCAAACAAGGTTAGTTATTTATCGTGAAAAATGACCAGTCATATTAATACCCTGAAACGCGTTAAGAATATAAAATATATTTCTTTCATTAACCTGTTAAGCATTGCTAAACATAAATGAATAATAGTAGCAAAGCACCTTAAATATGAGGACGATTGTCTCGTCTCATGGCAGGCGATGGTATCGCTTAACGTGGCCGGAGACCAGTATCGCAGCATGCCGCGCAGAACATTTTCACTAATACGCGTTTTTTATCTGACTTAAGCAAAATCTCAGGTTGCTAACGGCGAAAAGAAAAACCAATGACGATTGCCATGAAAAACGGTTGAGGGAGTGCTATAAAACGAGATGCCGACCAAAATATAAATTGTGGGTATCATCATGCTAAAAAATATGAGCGTCAGGACCTTTATTATCGGGTTCCTTTTATCTCTTTTTTTGATAACTGCAGGTGTCGTTGTTCTATTTTCCAGCAATCCCTCTCTCTTTATTTCCCTTAACGTAATCAACTTCGTTGCGCTATTTTTGCTCTGGGTCTATATGACGAAGTATCTTGTGACACCGATCAATACGGTGAAGAAAAGTATTGAAGAGGTGACAGCGGGCAATCTGGGGGTGTCTATTCCCGAGTTTGGCAACAACTGCGCGGGTCGACTCATTCCCGGCATTAATAGCCTTTCGGGCAACATCGCTACGCTGGTGCGCGAGATCAGGGCGTCATCGCAAACCGCCATGACCTTATCGGATCAACTCTCGTCGCGTAGCGCGCAGCTTTCGGTGAAAACCGAGCAGCAGTCGGCGTCTCTGGTGCAAACCGCAGCCAGCATGGAGCAAATGGCGGCAAGTACCAAAAACAATGCCGATAACACCCGCCTGGCGAGCGAGCAGGCCAACATGGCGACGCGACAGGCGCGCAAGGGCGGGGAGCTGATGGGGCAGGTCGCCACCAACATGGAGTCCATCACCGAATGCGCTCAGCAGATGACAGAGATTATCTCGCTGATCGACGGCATTGCCTTCCAGACGAATATTCTGGCACTCAACGCGGCCGTTGAGGCGGCGAGGGCGGGAGATCATGGAAAGGGATTTTCTGTCGTCGCAGAAGAGGTCAGAAACCTGGCGCACCGCAGTGCAGAGGCCGCGAAGAATATCAAAGCGCTGATTGAAGTCACCAGCAGTAACGTCAGTCAGGGTGCCACCGTTGTATCGGAGGCGGAGAAGAATATGCAGGAGATCGTGGCGGGGTCAGGGAATGTCAGCCGGTTGATGGACGAAATTTCCGCCTCGACCTCAGAGCAGGAGAAAGGGATATCTCAGATTACGCTGGCGTTGTCAGAGCTGGAGCGGGTCACGCAAAGTAACGTGGCAATGGCGGAGGAACTTAACGGCTCCTCGGATGTACTGCGCAATCAGGTGATTGAACTCCAGGCCCGTACGCGTAATTTCCGGCTTGACTAGGGCACACCTTCCTCCTTATCGTCCGGCTCACCCTCCTTCCTTCAGCGGCCAGAGCACTCTCTCTGACAACACCTGCCTTTCTTGCCGGGTGGCGCGTGCTTACCCGGCCGACACTCCGCCACGATATCAATACATTGCACAACGCATTTTTGTTGCTTAACCCTTCATGAAAGCTAGACTGACACCGAAAGAGTTAAATGGTGGAGGCGCTGTGGAGAGCATTAAAGGATCTGAACTTAACGTTCCTGACGCAGTATTTGCGTGGGTGCTGGATGGTCGTGGCGGTGCCCGACCGCTGGAAGACAACGATGTGATCGATAATGCGCATCCCTGCTGGTTACATTTGAACTACACCCACCCGGACAGTGCTGACTGGCTGGCCTCAACGCCGCTTTTGCCTAACAATGTGCGCGATGCGCTGGCCGGGGAAAGCCTGCGGCCACGTGTGAGCCGCATGGGTGACGGAACGCTAATCACCCTGCGATGCATTAACGGCAGCACGGATGAACGTCCGGATCAGCTGGTTGCGATGCGTGTCTATATGGACGACGGGCTGATTGTCTCCACCCGCCAGCGTAAAGTGCTGGCGCTGGATGACATCGTGAACGATCTGAAAGAGGGCACCGGGCCTGTCGACTGCGGCAGCTGGCTGGTGGACGTGTGTGATGCGCTGACCGATCACGCAAGTGAGTTTATCGAGGAACTCCACGACAAAATCATCGACCTGGAAGATAACCTGCTCGATCAGCAGATCCCACCGCGTGGTTTTCTGGCCCTGCTGCGTAAGCAGCTGATCGTGATGCGCCGCTATATGACGCCCCAGCGGGATGTGTATGCGCGTCTGGCCAGTGAAAGACTCGCCTGGATGAATGACGATCACCGTCGCAGAATGCAGGATATCGCCGACAGACTGGGCCGCGGACTGGATGAAATTGATTCCTGTATTGCCAGAACGGCGGTGATGGCGGACGAAATTGCGCAGGTGATGCAGGAGTCGCTGGCGAGAAGAACCTATACAATGTCCCTGATGGCAATGGTATTTTTACCCAGCACGTTTCTTACCGGGCTGTTTGGCGTCAACCTGGGCGGCATTCCGGGTGGTGCGTATCGCTATGGCTTTACCGCGTTTTGCGTCATGTTAGTTGTTTTGATTGGTGGTGTTGCATGGTGGTTGCATCGTAGTAAATGGCTGTAAATTTACGCTTTTTTCTCCTTTCGACGGGGTCAAAACGCTCTTTTAATTGAGCGAAGTCAATAAACGTTTACCCCGTAAGGTGCACTATTACTCCCGCAGGTGAATGCAACGTCAAGCGATGGGCGTTGCGCTCCATATTGTCTTACTTCCTTTTTTGAATTACTGCATAGCACAATTGATTCGTACGACGCCGACTTCATAGTCGGCTTTTTTTTGCCTCCTGAATCTCAGCGTCTACCCTAAAAGGGATGACAGTCAATTCTGGAGGGAATGATGAGCATCCTCAACGCTCTGCTATTGCAACAATCACGACAGTCCGATCCCACCCCGACCGATCCGGTGCCAATGCCCGATCCCATCCCGCGTCCTCAGCCGATGCCCGACCCGCCGCCCGATGAAGAACCGATTAAATTGTCGCATCGGACCGCGAGATCTGCGAGGATACGCGCCATCTGACCGCAAAGATCACCACGAGAGACAATTGTGACCGCTTTTTCTACCCTGAATATTCTGCCCGCCGCCCAACTCGATAACCTTAACGAGTTGGGATACCTCACGATGACGCCTGTTCAGGCGGCCGCGTTGCCCGCCATCCTTGAGGGCCGTGACGTGCGCGTACAGGCGAAAACGGGCAGTGGGAAAACCGCGGCATTTGGTCTTGGCCTGTTGCAACATATCGATGCGGCGCTTTTTCAGACCCAGTCGCTGGTGCTGTGCCCGACCCGTGAGCTGGCCGATCAGGTTGCTGGCGAACTGCGTCGCCTGGCGCGATTCCTGCCAAACACCAAAATTTTAACCCTCTGTGGCGGACAGCCGTTCGGCGCGCAGCGTGATTCACTTCAGCATGCGCCGCACATTATCGTCGCGACGCCAGGCCGCCTGCTGGATCACCTGCAAAAAGGCACCGTTTCGCTGGATGCGTTACACACGCTGGTGATGGATGAGGCAGATCGGATGCTGGATATGGGCTTCAGCGATGCGATTGACGAGGTGATCCGTTTCGCACCGACCGATCGTCAGACGCTGTTGTTCTCTGCAACCTGGCCGGAAGCCATCGCCGCCATCAGCGGGCGCGTGCAGAAAAATCCCCTGACCATTGAGATCGACAGCGTAGATGCGCTGCCCGCCATAGAGCAGCAGTTCTTTGAAACCTCGCAGCAGGGGAAAATCCCGCTTCTGCAGAAATTGCTGAGCCAGCATCAGCCAGCCTCCTGCGTGGTGTTCTGTAACACCAAAAAAGATTGCCAGTCGGTCTGTGATGCCCTGAATGCTGCCGGGCAGAGCGCATTGTCGCTGCATGGCGATCTGGAACAGCGCGATCGCGATCAGACGCTGGTCCGTTTCGCCAACGGCAGCGCCCGTGTGCTGGTCGCGACCGATGTCGCTGCGCGCGGTCTGGATATCAAATCCCTTGAGCTGGTCGTGAACTATGAACTGGCGTGGGATCCGGAAGTCCATGTCCACCGTATCGGTCGTACCGCACGCGCCGGGAACAGCGGTCTGGCCATCAGCTTCTGCGCGCCGGAAGAGGCGCAGCGCGCCAACATTCTCTCTGAGATGCTGCAGATTAAACTGAACTGGATGAATGCCCCTGCTGGCGTTAGCCTGGTGCCGCTGGAGGCCGAAATGACGACGCTGTGTATCGATGGTGGTAAAAAAGCCAAAATGCGCCCGGGGGATGTATTAGGTGCATTGACCGGAGAGGTGGGGCTGGACGGGGCGGATATCGGTAAGATTGCGGTTCACCCGGCGCATGTCTATGTGGCGGTTCGCCAGGGCGTTGCCCATAAAGCCTGGAAGCAACTGCAAAACGGGAAAATTAAAGGTAAAACCTGTCGCGTACGTTTGCTGAAATAAAGAATGAAGCGTCTCAGAAGGTATTTCTGAGACGCTAATCGCTTACTTCACTTCAACGACGTTCAGACGCAGCTCTTCAAACGCGTTGTCATCGTCTTCTGGCTGCCAGCCAGCTGGCTGCATCGGGATATCTTCCCGGTCAAACGCCAGGTCACCGCCGTTCACCACGTCAGATTCGTGGTTGATGCCTTTGAAGTCGAACAGTTCAACATCCGCGAGATGCGAAGGCACGACGTTCTGCATCGCGCTGAACATGGTTTCGAGCCGCCCCGGATAACGCTTGTCCCAGTCGCGCAGCATGTCGCCAATGACCTGACGCTGCAGGTTCGGCTGAGAGCCGCAGAGGTTACATGGAATAATCGGGAACCCTTTTGCCTGAGAAAAACGCTCAATGTCTTTTTCGCGGCAGTAGGCAAGCGGGCGGATCACAATGTGTTTGCCGTCATCGCTCATCAGTTTAGGGGGCATACCTTTCATCTTGCCGCCGTAGAACATATTGAGGAACAGCGTTTGCAGGATATCGTCGCGGTGGTGGCCCAGCGCAATTTTGGTCGCACCCAGTTCCGTCGCGGTACGATACAGAATGCCACGGCGAAGACGAGAGCAAAGCGAGCAGGTGGTTTTTCCTTCCGGGATTTTCTCTTTCACAATACCGTAGGTATTTTCTTCGACGATTTTGTACTCAACGCCCAGGTTCTCGAGATATTCCGGCAGAATATGCTCCGGGAAGCCCGGCTGTTTCTGGTCAAGGTTGACCGCCACCAGGGAGAAATTCACCGGGGCACTTTGCTGAAGATTACGCAGGATCTCCAGCATGGTGTAGCTGTCTTTACCGCCTGACAGGCAAACCATGATGCGGTCGCCTTCTTCAACCATGTTGAAGTCTGCAATGGCTTCGCCGACGTTACGGCGCAGTCGCTTTTGCAGTTTATTCAGGTTGTATTGCTCTTTCTTTGTATTTGCTTGATTTTCTTGCATTTATTACTACCTTCGGAGCCGATAGGGGCATAATAGGGGCAAAAATTTTTCAGCGTGCCAGCTTATCGTTAAGCATCAGCACCTGTTCGCCATTCATTTCTTCAATCCACGCACCGTAGACTTCATAAACCATTTGCGCGTTTTCATGCCCCATCTGGCTGGCTATGAAAGACGGGTTAGCGCCGGCAGATAAAAGCCAGCAGGCAAAAGTATGCCGCGTATGGTACGGATTCCGGCGGCGAATACCAGCACGTTTTACAGCTGCGTTGAATCTCGCACCGATGCTCGATAAAGAGTAGTAGGCTTTCTGTTCTCCTTTTCGCATCCGGGGTATGAAAACGAATCGCAGGCTTTGATGTTCCACTGCGCCATACTCGCGATGATTAAAGACAATTTCGGTTCTAGGCTGTAGCGCTGTCAGCTTGCGCTGTGCTTTCAAGGCTTCAAGTGCCGGCTCTAATAGGGTAATAACCCGGTTACCTGCTTCGGTTTTTGGTGGGCCGAACATGCCCAACGCATTAAGATTGCGCTGTATATGAGCCGTACCTTTTTCCCAGTCGATATCTTCCCAGGCAAGAGCTGCAAGCTCCCCATGACGGACACCGGTATAAACTGCGAATGTCCACATATTGAGGCTTTGGCCACGCTCGGATTACGACAGGCTTCTCACCGTCAACGCATCGCTATCTGAACCAAACTGGGTGGAATGGGCAAACACCATCAGGCTGATGCGTGTCCAGGACAAACGCACGCACTACGAAATCTGTGACCTGTTCCAGTGGGCTAACCGGGACGAATTCTGGAAAGACAACATTCTGAGCCCTTCAAGTCTGCGAAAGCAGTGGGATCAGCTCACTACCAAGCGGCTGCGTGCAACCGCAGCGGTAAAACCATCCCGGAGCGGCATCGACCTGCACAATACCGACTAGATTGACGGGGTGCTGGAATGAAAAATCTTGCCGAAAGCATTCGAAATTTTGATCGGGAACAGGCTCGCCGTGTGGCGCATAACTTGCCTGAGCAGTACACCGAACGCGAACAAACACAGCAGGTGGCGCATATTATCAACGGCCTGTTTGTGCAGCTGGCTGCCGCTTTTCCGGCAAGCCTGGTTAATCGCAGCCAGGAAGACGTTGATGAAATTCGCCGGCAGTGGGTGCTTGCGTTCAAAGAAAACGGGATAACCAGCATGGAGCAGGTTGAAGCGGGCATGCGCATGGTACGCCGTCAGGAACGCCCATTCCTGCCTTCGCCAGGCCAGTTCATCAAGTGGTGCAGGGAAGGGCGCTGTGTGCTGGGGATCACCACCGCTGACGTAATGGCTGAATACTGGAAGTGGCGCAAGCTGGTGCTGGCTGGGAAGCCTATTCCTCCTGTTCGTCGGGCGTTGGCAGCACCAGTGGCGCCGAAGGGGCCGACGCCAGCTGAGCTTTTGAAAGCCAAATATGAGCGGATGAAAGCCGATGGGAGGGCGTAGGGATGAAATGGTCCGGAATGAGCAAAAAGAAAACTTAGTGACAGTTCCTGCTTAATGAAGCCAGGATAATCACTCCAACAGATTGTTATCTCTCCTGCTTGTGATGAAAGCTAAGGAATTCATTTTACCGACGGAGTAGTTACAACATTTTGTAATTAGTTATTTTGTAACTTTTTTTGAAATCAACCAAACAACCTCATAACCATCATTGACCTTCAAGTTAACTTTAAACCTATACTCCGGTTACGGCTGATTAAGAACCGGTAACAGAATCGGTTCTGACCATTTCGTTCTGCGAAGAATCGAGCCGGATAAGCACCTTCTATAGAAGTTTATCTGATTGGAGAAATGACATGGGTTATGTAACAACTCGCGATGGCGTTGACATCTTCTATAAGGACTGGGGTCCAAAGGATGGTAAAGTTATTTTTTTCCATCATGGCTGGCCTTTAAGCAGTGATGACTGGGACGCTCAAATGTTATTCTTCGTGAATAAAGGCTTCCGCGTTGTGGCGCACGACAGGCGCGGACATGGTCGTTCAGCACAAGTGTGGGATGGCCATGACATGGATCATTACGCAGATGATGTTGCAGCCGTTGTGCAACATCTCGGTGTACAAGGCGCGATGCATGTTGGCCATTCAACCGGTGGCGGTGAAGTTGTACGTTATATTGCCAGACATGGTGAAGATAAAGTTTCCAAAGCCGTGTTAATAAGTGCTGTACCGCCATTGATGGTCAAGACAGACAGTAATCCAGAGGGGACGCCTAAAGCGGTATTCGATGGCATGCAGGCGCAACTGGCAGCTAATCGCGCCCAGTTTTACTACGACGTTCCTGCTGGACCATTTTATGGATTTAACCGTTCCGGTTCTGCTCCTTCGGAGGCTGTCATTTATAACTGGTGGCGACAGGGCATGATGGGTAGTGCTAAAGCGCATTACGATGGGATAGTTGCATTTTCTCAAACTGACTTCACCGAAGACCTGAAAGGAATATCCATCCCCGTACTTGTGATTCACGGCGATGACGATCAGGTTGTGCCATATAATGATTCCGGAAAGTTGTCGGCTAGTTTGGTCAAAAATGGAAAACTCAATACTTATAAAGGAGCTCCGCACGGCATACCTACTACGCACGCGGCTCAAGTTAACGAAGATCTTCTTGCATTCATAAACAGTTAATTTTGATTATAAAATCGCTTAGTACATGACTCCGCCACCTGTATAAAATACAGGTGGCGGAGTTGTATTAGTTCTAATCATGGGAAGCTAGTATTGATCAGGCTTCATTCATCAACAATTCGTCCTGAAACTGACAAGACGTATCGTCTATCAGATCACTTAATGGAATGTAGTACCGGTGCATCAACCTGCATTAGCTTCATTACCCGCAACATATTTTCCTGGCATGAAATTCCCTCAGGCTTGTTTTCGATACCAGAGATTAAATTCAGTATCATGGTCTGATTATCCATGAGTTGCTGCTGCAGTAGTCGGATTTCCTCAACCCTGGATTCAAGAGAAGCAACTAATCCTTCATGGTTCCAGGTTCCTTTCCCTTGGGGCAATACCTGCCTGATTTGCTCAAGCGAGAACCCAAATTTCTGCGCCCGGTCAATAAGCATGAGTATCAGTGCGGTTTCAGGGGGATATTGGCGGTAACCGTTATCCTGTCGGGGTGGGGAGCTGATAAGGCCTTCCGCCTCATAATAGCGGATGCGGGAAGGCGTAAGCCCTGTCGCTTTTGCCAGATCGCCAATCTTCATTTTATCTCCAGTGAGTCTCTTGACATTAAAGTTAACTTTAAACTTATACTTTTAAAAAAGTCAATGTCCCAGGGCATCCGACTTAAATTTGTTGGAGAGGAAAAACATGCAAACTATTCTGGGCGCAAGCGGACAGATCGCCCGAGAACTAGCCCGCGAGTTAGCGCTTTCCTTCAGCGATGAACTGAGGCTAGTTAGCCGTCATCCGCAAAAGGTCACAGAAAGTGATACTCTTATGTCAGCTGATTTGCTTGACGGCAGCCAGACTTTGGAGGCTGTAAAAGGAAGCCGCATTGTGTATTTTGCGGCAGGCCTGCCACCGGATTCTTCACTCTGGGAGCAACAGTTTCCTTTAATGCTGCAAAATGCACTAAAGGCCACCCGGCAAGCTGGGGCTCATTTTGTCTATTTTGACAACACGTATATGTATCCTCAGGACAACCGACTTCAGATGGAAGATACGCTGTTCCAGCCATTGGGGCGAAAGGGACGTGTCAGGGCTATGATGGCGAACATGGTGCTGGAGGAGATGAAGCGCGGCGATATACCTGTATTGATTGGTCGTGCTCCTGAATTTTACGGACCAGGAAAAACCCAAAGTTTTACCAATGCTCTGGTTTTAGACAGACTCAAAGTAGGAAAAAAACCACTCGTCCCATTACGTGATGACACATTACGCACGCTCATCTGGACCCCAGATGCCAGCCGGGCATTAGCTCTTCTGGGGAACACTCCAGATGCTTACGGTCAGACTTGGCACCTGCCATGTTGTGAAGAACGAATTACATATGCGCAATTTGTTTCTTTGGCGTGCAGTATATTTGGAAAAGAGACCTCATGGTCTGTACTCAGTAAATTAGCCTTATATGTCGCAGGTATTTTTGCTAAGGGGCCGCGGGAATTGCGGGAGCTGCTACCTCGCTATGAAGTTGATAATTTATTTGATTCTTCAAAATTTAAGATGCGTTTCCCGGATTTCAGCATAACAACTTATCAGCAAGGGCTAGAAGGAATCTATGCTGAATGGAAAGCCACATCTGCATTAAAGAAAAATAATTAACCATTGTGTCTGGTTGTTAAAAGCAATCTTTGACCAACACCAGAAGGTTCTAACATGCACCGGACTATATTACATGTTGTTACGAATGTATCTCATTTTGACGACCCTAAGCATAAAACCGGTCTATGGCTGTCAGAACTCACTCACGCGTACGATATTTTTGCGGCCCAGGGCTTTAGACAAAAAATTGTGAGTCCAACAGGCGGCCAGTCGCCCTTAGAACCACGATCCCTCAGATGGCCATTTTTAGATGTTTCGGCCCGGGACTGGCTTAAGGATCCTTCCAGAATGGAACTTCTTGAGAATACCCTCAGTCCTGAGCAAATCGACTCTTCAGAGTATGACGCTATTTACTTCACAGGCGGTCATGCCGTTATGTGGGACTTTCCAAATAATGTAGGGCTTCAGCAAATCACTCGGGATATCCATGAAAGGGGAGGCGTTGTGTCCTCTGTATGCCATGGATATTGCGGTCTGCTGAATACCCGCTTGTCTAATGATGAGCTTCTCGTTAAGGGGCGTAGGATCACTGGTTTTTCATGGACAGAAGAAATCTTGGCGGGTGTATCGCGTGAGATGCCATATAACGCGCAGCAGGAGATGAAGCAAAGGGGAGCCCGATATGAGAAGGCTTTTCTGCCATTTACACCCAACGTTGTCGTTGATGGGCGCCTGGTTACAGGACAGAACCCATTTTCAGCGAAGATAACAGCCATGCGGGTGGTGTCGCTTCTTAATCTCTGACGACAAAGCTGGCTGGAACTTCGCGGTTATGAATTCGTGTTTTATAAACAGAACAACCTCTAATCGAATTGGATGAATTTTGAATTATGTCTGTCGCTGGTGGGTTACGAAGCTCAGATCTAGATACAACTTCTTAAACGTTAACAGGAAAGATGATATGAGATTGATTGAGATAACAAAACCCGGTGGCCCTGAAGTGCTTAAGATAAGCCAGGGTAAAATCCCGGAATGTGGCGAGAGCGAAGTCCTCATTTCTGTAAAAGCCGCGGGGGTAAATCGGCCAGATATTATGCAGAGGGAAGGTAAATATCCTATGCCTGAGGGCGTTACTCCTGTGCCAGGACTAGAAGTTGCAGGAATCGTCCATGCAATTGGGAAGAATGTTACTCACTTATCAGTCGGCGATCGTGTTTGCGCGCTCACTAATGGTGGAGGATATGCAGAATATTGTGCCGTTCCAGTCAGCCAAGTGTTGCCTGTTCCAAAGAACTTGAGCCTTACTGAAGCAGCAGCCCTTCCTGAAACATACTTTACAGTATGGGCCAATCTTTTTTCTCTGGGGAAAGTGAAATCGGGAGATGTTGTATTGATCCATGGTGCAGCAAGTGGTATTGGGACAACCGCGCTGGCGCTGTGCTCTGCCTTGAATATTAAATTATTCGGTACCGTAGGAAACGATGAGCAAGTCATAGCACTGAAAAAATATGGTGAGATGATTAACTTCAGGACACAGGATTTTGAGGAAGAGATCCTTAAGAGAACTGACGGGAAAGGGGTCGATGTAATCCTTGACATTGTCGGCGCCTCATATTTCAACAAAAATCTTCGAATTTTGAAAAAAGACGGACGGCTCGTGCTGATTGGATTTATGGGGGGAAGGATAGTTAAGGAGTTCGATATTCAGGAACTCATCCTTAAAAGAGCCTTGGTAACAGGTTCAACGATGAGAAGCCGAAATGACGCTGAAAAGGGAGAAATAGCCCAAAATCTCATACAACATGTCTGGCCTTTAATCGAATCAGGAAAGTGTAAACCCGTTATACACCAGGTCGTTAAATTTGAAGAAGTCCGTACAGCACATGAATTACTGGAGGCCGGAAGTCACATAGGTAAGGTCATTCTTGGTTTTGAATAAAGGGCTTGCTTAGTATTGTCTGTGAGATGCCTACGGGGGTGAGAATTTTCACTCACACCCGTAATATTTACATAATCCTCAGCGAACTAGTCCCGGGAAGAATGGTTATAAGTTCAGCGCCCATTAACATGGCTGGTGTATAGGCGCCCCCTGTAACCTGATTCATCATCAGATATCTGACGACGGTTAACGCACCTGAGATGGTCAGGTTATAACCATTTGGTGTGCGGAGGCGGGCGGTCTTTTTTTCACCTTTCGCGTTTATAACCTCTCCCCATACAAATGAGGGAGTCTGCATTCGTTTTTCTTCGCCGGGTCCTTTTACTGTACTGGATATAAAAGCTTTCAGTAGTTTCTGAACCCACGCCAGCTGCAGCAATGGTCTGAGGTAGTTTGCTCTCCTTGCTCGAGATATCATATGGTTTGAGCCTGGCATATATACCTGTATGTCAGGAATACCCGTCGTGTAATAAGCCGTGGATACGTCACCCCAGGGAATTGTCATTGCATTTTTCTCACCATTACCGAAGTCAATACGGCGAACATCATAAGCAAGAGGCACTGTAATTATCTTTCCGCTTCGCCGAATTTTCACTCCCTGAGCTAACCCCATGATCGCCGTCTTTACCGTACCAGGGGAAAAACCTGAGCGTGAATCGAATCCCAGATTGAGCTTAATTGCATCTGGCATGGCATTTTTCAATGCCGCAGCCAAACAGTCTGTTGGAATTACATCAAACCCCACTCCAGAGCAAAAAACTATGTCAGCTTTCTGGGCTTGGGGATTCAATGACTGTGCAGCTTCGAAAACATCAATCTCTCCTGTGATATCAAGATAATGAGTCCGTGTTTGGAGGCAAGCATACATTAAAGGAAGGGCTGTAACAGAGAACGGTCCTGCGCAATTCAGCACAAGCATACAGCCCTTAAGTTGATTGATAACTTCAAGTGGATTATCAAGGGAAAAGGTACGGGACTCTAGTCCAAGAGTACGGGCAAGTATTTCAACCTTTTCTCTCCGTCTCCCAGCCAAAATGGGCCGATAACCCAGTCTGACTGCCTCCCGGGCAATCATATCTCCGGTATAACCATTTGCACCGTAGATCATCCAGCTAGGTAATTCCTTATAGGCTTTATGCTCTTTCATAACATTATTCTCTGCAACAAAAAATACTTGGGCATACAAGTAGTGCCTAAGGCTTGCTACACCACTGTGTACTATTCGACATCCCCAGTTATTGCCTCCCCTGTACTAGAGTCATTGGGATTCTTCCGGAGAATAATAGACATTCTTATCGTGCAAAATTCCCGCGATAAAGAAACTGTTAAGAGCATATCTTTAAAGTTACCTTTAAGGTCAACTGATATTATAACGCTACTATTTGGGCATGATATGGCGAAGCTACAAACCTTAAAAAGTCATTCTGACTCCGCTCGACCAGCCATTAATAAGAAATACCGGTTTAAGCCGCTACGCTACGGGAGTGGCAAACCGAATGGTGAAGTTGCTCAACGAGACGGACGCAGACCTTTCAGCGCGGCTAATGGATGCGCTGGATAGATTGCCGCCGGAGAGCTTCACAGTTAATCGCCTACAGAGTTTACTGGGCAGCGTGCGCGAGCTTAACCATCAAGCCGTAGCGTCCATGCAGGCAGGGCTAGAGAATGAGCTGGTGGCGCTGGCGAAGAACGAAGCCAGTTATCAGCTGAGCCTGTTCGATTCCATTCTGCCTTCACAGGTCCTGTCTCACTATCCGCTGCAGGGCATCACCGCCGATATGGTGTATGCCGCGGCGATGGCGCAGCCCTTTCAGGGGCGGCTGCTGAGTGAGTGGGCGGAGAATCTGGAATCGGACAGGCTGGCGCGGATAGTGAACCCCGTCCGCAGGGGGTATCTTGCCGGCGACACGGTAGAAACAATCGCGCGCAGTGTTCGCGGCCACGCCAATAAAGATTATCGCGACGGCGCGCTGCAGATGAGCAGGGCAAACGCCGCCAGCATCGCTAAAACAGCCGTGAATCATCTGTCTGCCACAGCACGCAACAGCTTCACAAGTGCCAATAGCGATATCGTGAAAGGTAAACAGTGGCTGTCAACGCTGGACAATAAAACCAGCCATGACTGCATTATTCGTGATCTGCTGCGCTACACCCTGGATAACAAACCGGTCGGGCATAAGGTGCCTTACCTGCAGGGACCCGGGAAAATACATTTCTGCTGCCGTTCTACTGAAACTCTGATTCTCAAGTCTTGGCGCGAACTCGGCATTGATATTGATGAGATGGACGAGGGCACTCGTGCCAGCATGGATGGCCAGGTGCCAGCTAAAACCTCGTATCTGGAATGGCTCGCGCGCCAGTCGGCACAACGCCAGGATCAGGTTCTGGGTGCCGAGCGTGGACGTCTGTTCCGCGCTGGTGAAATCGACCTGGCTGATATGTTCACTGACAAAGGCGAGTGGATCAGCCTGGAACGGCTGAAGCAGCTCTCAGGCACAGACAACTAACAATCACATCTTACTCCACGCCCTGGCATCCGCCGGGGCTTTTTTATGGGCGAGGCCCGGCAAAATCCCGAGGGGAAATTATGTTAATTCGAAACATGCTTCTGAAATATTACGCACCTGAAAGCGGCGGTGAGGGCGGCGGTGGCGGAGGTATCGAAATCACTCCTGAAATCCAGAAGCTGATTGATGAGCGTGTGACCAGCGAAGTCACGGGCCTGAAATCGAAAAACTCTGAGCTGCTGGGAACCATTAAGCAGCAAAAAGAAACTCTGTCACGCTTCGATGGTATCGATCCTGATGCAGTGCGCGGGATCCTCCAGCGTTTTTCCGACGACGAAGAGGCAAAGCTGATTGCCGCCGGAAAAATCGATGAGGTGCTCGATAAGCGCACCGAGCGTCTGCGTGCTGACGTTGATAAGCAAATCAAAGCCGCAAATGAACGCGCCGACAAAGCCGAAGCGTTCTCCAACAAATTCCGGGATCGAGTTCTGGGCGATGCAATCCGTGCAGCAGCCTCAAAAGCTGGCGCGCTGCCTGAAGCATCCGACGATCTGATTCTGCGTGCCAAAGGCACATTCCAGCTCAACGACGAAGGCGTCGTTTTTATCTAAACGAACATATGGCTTACTCATAATGTCACCTTTTCCCTTTAGTTACAGTGTGTTGGTGGAAGTGTGTTGCCGCGAAGGGTGAATTTATTATAGTTTGTTAAATCCACTTAAAAAGTAATGTTATTAGGACGCATTGTTCAGTTACTGGAACAATGCGCTCTGCAATAGTTTCCGGCTCAGAAATCTTTTTTTCGGAAGCTATCGCGGATGGCGTCCCCCATCAGGCAGGTCAGGTTCATCCAGGTTGGCTCGACTGCGAAAGACGCCATGTTCGCGGCCATGTTGTCGAAAGCGCGCTTGTTCGTGTACAGCATGTGCCCTGGTGACATAAACCTGGCTTCCATGATCGCTTTCTCGACGTTTTCGTAATTGAGCAAATTGCCGAAGTTGCCGCGACCAGAAACGAACTTTTTGCCGGCCTCATTTCCGCCCCAGGTAAGATAAGGGTTAAGAAAAATGAAAGATGGCATGGCATTGATGGCGACCGCACCATATTCCAGGTCAGACACAGCCTGTTCGAGTACTTTCTGATGGGCTTTTCTGGTGTCCTCATCGATCAGGATCGCACTGGCGAGCGTGCCCAGTAGCTGCGTGTTGGCGAACTTGACGGCACCAGGGAGGAAGCCCGTGGCATTGGCTGGCAGGTCAAGTGGCACCTCAGCGATTACCAGGCTGAACGCTTCATGTGAAGTGGCGTAGCCGCCGGGCTCAACTCCGGTGATCAATATGACATCGGAATGCGGATACTTGCCGCCTTCTGGGCGCAGTACTTCCGCCTCGGGATAGGCCTGTCGAAAACCCGCCACCACCTTGTCAGCTCCTGGGTAGTACATACCCATCGCCGGGGTCGTCTCCGCGAGTGCGACCCGCAGTGCATCAAGGAATTCCTTGCGCTGAGGCCAGTACTTACTTGTCACCAGGGTCTGAGGACGACCACAGTTCGCACCACCATTGAACTTTGCCATGGTGGCGATCTGCACTGCCTGGTGCTCAATTTCCTTCTTTGTCCAGGGCCGGTCGCCCGGCACGATGATGCACGGGTTGTTTCCGCCACATTCGGAGATCAGAGGCGTCTCAGTGGCTGACATGATGGCTTCGGCCGTTCCGGTTCCACCGGTAAAGTAGATCCTGGAGAGGCGGGGGTCGACGGTCAGGTCTTGTCCCTGATCGGCATCGCAGAAGCTCAGAACGTGCTGATCAATCAGTGGTTGCATGATCTTCGCCCAGATCCTGTCGGTTTCTTCGTTCAGGTGATGCGGCTTGTGCACGACCGCACAGTTCTCGAAGAAGATCGCTTTCAACACCTCGAGCGCCGAACTGTAGTTGCCGGCCCCCAGCACGGCAATAATACCGGCAGGCTTTTCCATCGGATTGATTTGTTTCGGTTCACCTTTCACACGGATGCGACTCTTCTGATCGGCGTACATCAACTTGTCCTTCCGCTCCTGCGGAAAGACATAAATGTCGTAGAGATCCTCGCTAACTTTTTCCACGCTCAGCGGCTGAGGCATCTTGCCGTCGAGAATGGATTCGTAAAGGAGAATGGCGGCCGAGACTGTACTCGCCATAGGAACGACGGTCGCAACCTTAGACAGGGGGTGTGAAAAAAGAGGCGCACCGAGGATGCCATTCTTCATCTTGCTGTCAGCGAGGGCAAGGTCATCACCGTACTTCTTCATGTTTGCACGGATTTCCTCCAGAAGGCGCAAACGTTCTGCGGGAGATGTTTCGGTCCATTTTTGGGGGGCCAGTTGGTCGATAGCGTTGGTAGCATTCATTGGAATTTCTCCATTGTTCAGATTGGACAGTTCAGGACAGATGGAGCGTGTCCGACCTGGTGCGATGTTTACAGCTCACTATAGGACGCAAGCCGCGACAACGCTCTGGCAATCCGCGCCACGTTTAATGCGAGGGATGCCAGTACAGGGGCCAGAACCCCGGAATGCTGCAGCATGGCGCAATGCGCTGTCATTGTGGCGCAGTTTGAAGGAGTATTAGCGCATGACTGCTCTATACTCTGAGCGTCGGTTGAATGAGCAATAATGACGGAGTTCTGAGGGTGCAAAACAAAACGTTTCCAATGGATATCGGCTGGCTGGCCATACTGAAGGACCTGGGTGTTGAGCCTGGTCATGTATTGCGTCGGGCCGGTCTTCCGGACGATTTACTCTCCCGTGCGAGACAAGGACTGTCTACCGAAGACTATTTTCGTTTCTGGCGCGCTTTGGAAGCTGAGGCAAGTAATGTCATGTTTCCCTTACGCATCGTCGAGACCCTCTCGGCTGATTCTTTCAACCCGCCACTGTTCGCTGCCCTGTGCAGCGCTAATCTGGTACAGGCCATGCAGCGCCTCGCCAAATACAAGCAACTTGTGGCTCCCATGAGCCTGGAAGTAAACACGGGCGACGCAGGCGAGCTGGTAGTAACGCCTCGCTGGTTGTTGATGCAAACCGATGTGCCCCATTCGCTGCAAGTGGCCGAGATTGCGTTTTTCGTCCGACTGGCCAGACTCGCTACCCGTGAGCCCATTAAGGCGCATCGCGTCATTCTTCCGCCGCTTCCGTCCGCTCATTATCCCCGACGTTACGAGAATTTCTTCGGTGTGCCCGTGCAAAACGGGGAGTGTCCAGGTATCGCTTTCGCCGCTGTGGATGCTTTGCGTCCATTTTTGACGGTCAACGAAAGCATGTTTCGCGCGTTCGAACCTGATCTTCGCCGTCGGCTCAGTGAACTCGATGCGACGGCGTCTACAGCGGATCGCGTGCGTGCTGTCTTACTGGAACTGTTGCCTGGTAATGCGGCTACCATCGAGAAAGCTGCAGAGCGACTGGGCTTGAGCAAGCGTACGCTTCAACGTCGCCTCGAGGAGGAGGGGGAAAACTTTCGAACCCTGGTCAATAGGGTGCGTGAGAGCCTCGCCCGCCACTACCTGGCAAATACCACGATGTCCGGCGCAGAGATTGCGTTCCTCCTCGGCTTCGAAGATCCCAACTCCTTTTATCGCGCATTTCAGCTCTGGACCGGGCAAACACCTGACAGCGCCCGCAATGCCATGCGCTTGAATTGAAGAAAAACATGGCGGTAGCCTTGTTGTTTGAAAGTGTGCACAGATGCAACCTGATTTGAGAGAAAATTACCGATCCCTTATATGGTATTTCTTTGTTTATCAACCATGCTTAAGACGATAACAATTCCACTCTGGTCGAGAACCTTAAATGCGCCATGCATCTATCCCCTTAGCTGCAGCCACGACAATTTTTATCCTGGGCGTTTTTATTATCAATTTACAGGTCTGGTATTCTGCACGAGCTGACAGCCTTGCCGGGGCCAATTATGTCGTCAGGAATATGACTGTCATTCTTAAAGAGGCGCATCATGCCAGCCAGATGGCGATGCAGCTTGCTGAGCATGATTGTGATGTGGAAGAGCAGTATCGGCTAGGGACTGAGGCAGCGCTACAGCCTCATCTCAGAACGATCGTTATTTTGAAAAATGATGCGGTCTGGTGCTCCTCGTTGCCGGGAAACCGCGTACTGCTGGTCAACAGCTCTATGCTACCTGAAACAACGTTGCTACTGGTTCCTTCCGGCAGTACCGTCAACGGCCTGCCTGTTCTCGTCTATCAAACACATCATGCCGGAAGTCGGGTGATGGTGAGCATCAGCGACAGCCATATTCGGGATGCCCTGGATATGCCATTAAATGGCGTGAAATATTCACTACGCGTCGGCAATCGTCTTTTAGGTTTGTCGGGCGATGTGGCGACAGCTGCACCTTCAAATAGCGAGATTTTAGCGGTTAAAGCATCTGATTATCCTTTCTCAATTGAATTTAACTCTCCGCCATTTTTTAGCCTGACGAGATTATTCAATCGGGCGGGCGGGGTGCTGTTATTCCTGCTGCTTATCTCCGCTTTTTCTGCGTATCTTCTTCAGCGATATCGTTCTAAGGACGTTTCCCCGGCAGAGTCGCTGCGCACCGCCATAGACAGAGATGAAATCATTCCCTATTACCAGCCCGTGGTGAGCGGTAAAGAGGGATCGTTGCGCGGGGTAGAAGTGCTGGCCAGATGGAAGCATCCGCAGTCAGGGTTTATCTCTCCCGCTTCATTTATTCCACTTGCGGAGAAATCTGGTTTAATCATTCCCTTAACCCAGAGCTTAATGCGCCAGGTTGCTGCGCATATGAATTCAATCTCAACGTTGCTGCCCGAAGGGTTTCATGTCGGTATTAACTTCAGTGCGCCTCACATCGTCTCCTCCACTTTTGTTGATGAGTGTCTGCATTACAAACGCTGCTTTGTTCGACAGGATCTTAACCTTGTCGTTGAGGTGACCGAGCGTGAACCGCTTCATGTTGATGAACATCTCGTGAAGACCCTGAATGCGCTGCATGAGATAGGGTTTGCCATTGCCCTGGATGATTTTGGAACGGGATATTCAGGTTTGTCTTACCTGCAGGATCTGCACATTGATTACATCAAAATCGACCAAAGCTTTGTGGCGAGGGTGAATGCCAGTGAGGACTCAACCGTGATACTGGATTCGGTACTGGAGCTGGCAAAAAAACTGTCAATCAGTATTGTGGCGGAAGGGGTTGAAACACAAGAGCAACTTGATTATCTCACCCGAAATCACATTAAGTTTTTACAGGGTTTTTACTTCTACAAACCCACGCCGTTTAAAGAACTGGTAAAAGTCCTGTTGTCGAAGCCGAAAGTGAAGGTAATGGTGGAATGAGGTTTGTCACATCGTAAAAATGGGGGGACATCACCCCCCTAAAGGTATGCAGACATTATTCTTTTAACTACGGTTATATTTTGTTATTCCTTGACCATCTGGTCAAATTAATTGTGTGCAACAGTAATTTTAAACGCTGGGCATTACGCGACACGCCTGAAAATTCGCTGCCTGTTTTTTAAATTGATCTTCATCAATATTCCCGTTCCCTCTATTTAAACAATCGGTGCATTCGTTTTTATCTTGTTAAAGGTATGCGCGGGCAATGTCTTTTTGCGGTGAGACGTTTCAGGATAATTTTTTAAGAAAAAAATGTTCACTTCCCGATTATAATGAAAGGAGGCTTTACTGATTAATGCTGTTTAAATGTTAATCAGGCAACATCAGGCGTTCAGTCTGTTTTACAGAATTAAACTTCCTCTTTTTTGGGTATACTGTGTCGTCGAAAACATTTAACAGCCTCTGGTTTGAACAATGACTCTCAATCGCTTTTGCTATCTACTCCTGATTTTCGCTGCCATCGGCAGTCTGTTGACCCCGAATTCATTGGTTATCTGGTTTCTGCTGATCAATGTGCTGACGATGGCCATGTATGGCGCGGATAAAATGGCGGCGCGTAAAGGGATGCGCAGGGTCCCGGAAGCCACGTTGCTGATCTTCGGCGTAACGGGCGGCTGGCCTGGCGCCATTGTAGGCCAACAACTCTTTCGCCATAAAACCCAAAAACAGCCTTTTAAAACCTGCTTTTTTATCAGCGTCGTTATCAGCATCGCGGTGATGGCGGCAGCGTATCATTTTTTCCCTGTTTCTCCTTAATGAGCGCATCGCACCTGGCTAATTAGCCCTCCGTCACTGCCAATAGTGGTAGGGTTATTTTTGAGGGGTTGCTGTTTTTTGCACAATCTGAATAATATGTGCAACAACACGGACGACAACATCTCATGAAAATAGCCTCTATTACACTGGCAGTACTGGTGGCCTTTTCTGCACCTTGCTGGTCTGCTTTTCAGGAGCGGGAATATAATACCTGGTATCTGAAGAATGCGGTGCTTTATGACATGACGCAAACCTCAGAGGGTTTCCCCGTCATGGTCAGCATATCTCAACCCGAGCGGCGTTCTGCCAATTTGCTGGTGTCCTATATCACTGAAGGGCAATGCAGCGAGAATAAACCACTGCTCAACGTTAACGGTAAAGTGCTGCCGGCAAAATATTTTTGTGTTCAGGTCGGGCGAAACAAAATTGAGCATTTTTCTGTGATCGATGCACAGAGCGTCAATGAGATGGTGACGCATCTGAAATCTGATTTCACTATCCTTCTGCAAAACAATATCAAAATTTGGGCCGCCAATATTAAAACGCCAAAATACGGGCTGACGCCGCGTTTTTAAAAATCCTGCTAAGCTTGTGGATTGTACCAGGAGCATGCGCATGATGAATAACGATGAACAAACAGGGCTAGTGGGGCTGGCGATTGGGGCCGCGGTTATTGGGCTGGTTTCAGCACAAACACCGATCCATCGCGATAGCATTGTTGATGAACTCGTCAGGCTTGGCAGGCAAAAAGGCGATGGTGTTGAAGATGAGGTTTTCCTTAAAGCTGCCGAACTGGTAAGAAAAGGGGTATAGCCAATGGCTGAAAAACGTCATGCAAAGTGTCATTGCGGTGCGGTGGCATTCACCGTTGAGCTCTCTGATGGCCTGAACACCGCGCGGCGCTGCAGCTGTTCCTTCTGTCGAATGCGGGGCGCGGTCGTTGTCTCCGCGCCGCTGTCGGGGATTACGGTGACGAAAGGTCAGGATAAGCTCACCGAGTACCGCTTTAATACGGGAACGGCGCGACACTTCTTCTGCTCGGTGTGCGGGATTTACACGTTTCATCAGCGGCGCTCCAATCCCAATGAATACGGCGTGAATGTCGCCTGTTTAGAAAACGTTTCTCCCTTTGATTTCCCGGAGGTCACGGTGATGGACGGTGTTAACCATCCCATGGATGGGGAAAGCGGGGTGTTTGGCTATCTCTCTTTTCGTGAGAAAGGGACGGGTCAGGCGTAATTGCCGCCTGGCCACTCTTTAAAGAGCCTGGCTATAGTGGAGAGTGGTTAACTGAAACAGGAGACATTATGCTCTGTGTTGAAAAAGACGATCCGCGTGAGGCCCCGGAATCAGGGGATAAAAAGCCACAACCTGTGAAAAAATAACGCAACAGCTGCGTTTATCCGCCACCGGCACTGCTGGTGGCTTTTTATTTGCCAGGCAGTACGGCTAGCTGCCATCCAGGTGATTTAACAGCGCGCCAAGATGCCCGACAATATCAGCAAAATCAAAAATTAATGCCATCCATAGCAGCGCTAAAAGGGCAAGGACGGTAAGGGATACTCGATTAAACAACGCTATTATCCTTAGTGGGTAAAGGCTTTCAGCTTAGTTTAATCACATTTATCTCAACCTACAGTCAACCACGGCATTCTGGAATGCCTTTTTTGCGACGCACGTCAAAAACTGGCGAGCCCGCACCGTGATGCGGGCTCTGGCAATCAGAACTGGTAGACCAGACCTAACGCGACGACATCATCCGTGCCGATGCCGTTGTTTTTGTAGAAGCTGTCATCTTCATCCAGCAGGTTGATTTTGTAATCAACGTAGGTGGACATGTTTTTGTTGAAGTAGTAAGTCGCGCCGATGTCAGCGTATTTAACCAGATCCTGGTCACCCTGGCCGTTGCCCAGGTCTTTACCTTTAGACTGCAGGTAGGAAAGGGTCGGACGCAGGCCGAAATCGAACTGGTACTGCGCGGTCACTTCGAAGTTCTGGGTTTTATTCGCCACGGCGTCGGTGTTATCACCATACGGCGTCATATTGCGGGTTTCAGAGTACATTGCCGCCAGATAGATGTTATTGGCGTCATATTTCAAACCTGCAGTCCATGCATCCGCTTTGTCACCACCGGCGGTCGTGTTCATCACCTGCTCGTTGGTACGGTCAGAAGAGGTGTAGGCTGCGCCCGCGGTGATGCCCATGCCAAAGTCATAGGTGGTGGAGATACCGAAACCGTCGCCGTTCTCGTGACGCGTGTCGCGACCGTTGTTGGTCCCTTCCTGATTGTTGCTGGCGTCTTCATTTTTGCCCTGATACTGCAGCGCAAAGTTCAGGCCCTGTACCAGACCATAGAAGTCGGTATTACGGTAAGTTGCCACGCCGTTGGCACGGCCAGTCATGAAGTTGTCGGCTTTGGTGTAGGAATCGCCACCAAACTCCGGCAGCATATCGGTCCAGCCTTCCACGTCGTACAGAACACCGTAGTTACGACCGTAATCGAAGGAGCCATAATCACCCACTTTTACGCCGGCAAAGGCCAGACGCGTCCAGGACTGATTATCTGAACCTTCTGTGTTGTTGGCCTGAATGTTGTATTCCCATTGTGCATAACCGGTCATCAAGTCGTTGATCTGGGTTTCACCTTTGAAGCCCAGACGCATGTAGGTTTGATCCCCGTCAGCGCCTTTATCGTCGGAGAAGTAGTGCAGACCATCTACTTTTCCGTACAGATCTAATTTATTGCCGTCTTTATTATAAATCTCTGCTGCATGCGTTGCGCCAGCCATTAACAGAGCCGGAATCATCAGGGCCAGTACTTTTCTTTGCATTATGATATTCCTTTGCGGTTGTTTTTATTTAATAACCTGTTGAACTTCCCGAATCAGAAAGTTGTCTCATGCTAAATCACTCCTGAGTAAGAGTAATAAATTATAATTGTTACTAATTAAGTAAAATCTAAACCGAATAAATCAGCATTAATGATCATTGGTTTGATGAATGTTTTAAGGTTAAGTATATTACGTTAATCTTAGCGGCGTTATATGCCTTTAAGATTATTTATCCATAATTCCCATGAATGTTATTCAGGAAACTAAATAGATATTCATTAATTATCTGGATGCGCCCGGTGTGAAAATACCGGGCTTTTTTATGGCAAAAAAATGCCCGGACAAGCCGGGCAGAGAAACTAGTCGCTGGTCGATTTTTCGGCTTTACCCGCCATTTGCGCGAGGAAATCATACCGTTTTTGCAGGTCGGCAGCGGCATCTTTCCAGAGCTGTTCAGCCACCTCCGGCTGCTGAGCGTTAAGGCGACGGAAGCGTTGTTCCTGCATTAACGTCTCGGCCAGGGCGTCTGACGGCGGACGCGAATCCAGCGCCAGTGGTAATTTCCCTTCGTCCGCACGGCGTGGGTCGAACCGATAGAGCGGCCAGAAACCGGTCGCCGTCAGCTGTCGCATCTGATCGTGACTAAGCGCCAGGTCATATCCATGCTCTTCGCAAGGGCTGTAGGCAATGATCAGCGACGGGCCGGGGTACGCTTCCGCTTCCTGAATCGCTTTTACAGTCTGGTTAAGCTGCGCGCCCAGCGAGATTTGCGCGACGTAAACGTGGCCATACATCATCATGCTCACACCAAGATCTTTACGCGCTTTGCGTTTACCGTGTTCACCAAATTTCGTGACCGCGCCTAACGGCGTGGCTTTCGATGCCTGGCCGCCGGTATTGGAATAACACTGCGTATCCAGCACCAGGATGTTGACGTTTTCGGTCAGGCTCAGCACGTGATCCAATCCGCCGAAGCCGATATCGTAGGCCCAGCCGTCGCCGCCAATCAGCCAGATCGATTTTTCAACCAGGGCGTCGGCGTCAGTCAGCAACTGCTGTGCTCCTTCTACGCCCTTCAGGGCATTGCGCAGTGCTGCGACCTGCTCGCGACGAACCTCCGGTGTGGCTTCAGCGTGCAGCGCCGCGTTCAGCTCAACGGGGATGTTATCGGCAAACTGGTCCAGCAGGCGCATCACGCGGGCACGGTGCTGATCGACGGTTAAGCGGAAGCCCAGACCAAACTCGGCGTTATCCTCAAACAGTGAGTTCGCCCAGGCCGGTCCGCGACCGTTGGCGTCGGTGGTGTACGGCGTGGAGGGCAGGTTACCGCCATAGATAGATGAACAGCCGGTCGCGTTGGCAATCAGCATCCGATCACCGTACAGTTGGGTAAGCAGCTTGATATACGGCGTTTCCCCACAGCCGGAGCAGGCACCGGAGTATTCGAACAGCGGGGTGATCAGCTGTGACGTCCGGATATCAATACGTTCCAGTTTGCTGCGATCGATTTCCGGCAGACTCAGGAAGAAATCATAATTCACTTTCTCTTCTTCGACATGTTCCAGACGCGACATCATATTGATGGCTTTGATGTCCGGGTTCTGCCGATCCTTCGCCGGGCAGACCTCAACGCACAGGTTACAGCCGGTGCAATCTTCCGGCGCGACCTGCAGTACGTATTTCTGTCCACGCATATCGCGGGATTTCACGTCCAGCGAGTGGAGGCTGGCCGGGGCGGATTCCATCTCTTCGGGTGAAACCACTTTGGCGCGAATGGCAGAGTGCGGGCAGGCCGCCACGCAGTGGTTGCATTGCGTACACAGCTCTTCTTTCCAGACAGGGATCGCTTCGGCGATGTTGCGTTTTTCCCAGCGGGTGGTGCCCATCGGCCAGGTGCCATCCGGCGGTAGCGCCGAGACGGGCAGGGCATCGCCCAGCCCGGCCAGCATCGCCGCCGTTACGGTCTTAACAAAATCAGGCGCCGCATCGGACACTACCGGAGGACGGTTCGGGCTTGCGGCATTGACCGGCTGTAGCGGGACCTCAAACAGCGACTCGCGGGCCAGCGCCAGCGCCTGCCAGTTGCGTTCTACCAGCTCCTGACCTTTACTGCTGTAGCTTTTGGCAATCGCCCCCTGCAGTTCCATTAACGCGCTGTCACCCGGCAGAATGTTGGTCAGATGGAAGAAGGCCATTTGCATAACGGTATTGATACGCGCGGCCAGGCCACATTCGCGGGCAATTTTCGCCGCGTTAACCACGTAGAAGCGGGCTTTTTTCTGATTAAGCACCGCCTGAACCTCCTGCGGCAGGCGCGCCCAGACCTCCTCTGCGCTGTATGGGGTATTCAGGAGAAAAATACCGCCGGGTTTCAGGCGCTCTGCCATCTGGTATTTATCGATAAACTGCAGCTGGTGGCAGCCAACAAAGTCAGCCTGAGAAATAAGATAGGCAGAACGGATAGGCTGTTCACTTACGCGCAGGTGGGAAACGGTCAGACCACCGGCTTTTTTGGAGTCATAGACAAAGTACCCCTGGGCATACCATGGCGTCGAATTACCGATGATTTTGATGTTGTTTTTGGTCGCGGAGACGCTCCCGTCGCTGCCGAGACCGTAGAACAGCGCCTCAAGTTTGGCCGTCGAGGGCAGGGTGTTTTCCGGTAAGTTCAGGGACAGATTCGTTACATCGTCATAGATGCCGACGGTAAAGCGCGGCCTTGGCTTCGCTTCGCTGAGTTCGTTGAACACCGCCAGCACGCAGTCTGGTCCGAACTCTTTGGAGGACAAACCATAGCGACCCCCGATCACGCGCGGTAGCGTTTCTCGCTCGCCCTGATTAAAGGCTTCTGCCAGGGCCGTCATCACATCCAGATACAGCGGTTCCGCCTGCGCGCCCGGCTCTTTGGTGCGATCGAGCACCGCAATGGCACGTGCACTTTCCGGCAGCGCAGAGAGCAGATGTTTCGCCGAGAACGGGCGATAGAGACGCACTTTCAGCACGCCAACTTTTTCACCGCGCGTCAGCAATTCATCCACGACTTCCTCGCAGGTACCAATCGCTGAACCCATCAGCACAATAACGCGCTCTGCCTGCGGATGGCCGTAGTACTCAAACGGCT
>ERZ1026878.117-NODE-117-length-66269-cov-46.345939_pt1 | contig 66269 bp, 64 predicted proteins | sample MGYA00380169_ERZ1026878 | MGnify/ENA primary metagenome ERZ1026878 (study PRJEB33269, sample SAMEA4719805) | human gut metagenome | biome: human-associated habitat; feature: organic feature; material: feces | place: Cameroon | collected 2013-10 ...
AAATCATTAAAAATTGGCATTTTTTGTAAGTAAATTTACATTTCTTTAAGATCTCACCTAGATAATACCTTTTCTATAAATCAATTTTTTAAAGAGTTTAACTAAAACTCATTACCACTTAAGAGAAAAGGATCTCTATGAATAACCACATTACTAATGCTCTACCAATAATGGTTAATAATTACTCTAAGATGTTTGGTGTTTCAGTAAGAATGCAGGGTACATCTGCCTACACTAATGGTAAAACCATAACCATTCCAAGACTTGATATTAACAATCCTGCTAAGGCAAGGCTTGCATATGGCTATTTAGCACATGAGTCTGCACATGTTCGTTATACTGACTTTAAGCTGATTAAACAGGAGTTTATAAAAGAAGATCTCTTAAGGTTTTCGTTATTTAATATCTTAGAAGACAGTAGAATTGAAGCTCTGATCTCAAGAGAATACATAGGAGTTTATGAGAACTTATCCCTATTGAACGACTATTACGAGCATGACTGGATTTCTTTTTGTCAGAATGTCTCAAAGATAAATGTCTTAAATGTAATTCTCTCTTTTATCCAATCTTATTCTCAAGTGCATTGTCAGCATTTTTTCTCCTCAAGAGAGCGAGCTGTAAAACTTTATACTCATTTAAAAAGCAGAATGAAAGAGCATCTGTTAAAAAGGATAGCTAAGCTTACTAAAGAATGTTCAAAGGCTAAGTCCTCAAAAGAAGTTTTGTACTTTGTTGACGAGATTTATGAAATCTTAGCCTCAGATGAGAATGACTTTAAAAATGAAAAATTGAAGTTTATGTCTGAGCAAAAACTTAATGATGAACTTCAAAACTATGAAGAAAAACATGGAACCATTAAAGATGAACACCAAAAGAACTTCATTAAAGAGCTAATCAAATTAAAGTTAGCTTCTAAAGGAGATCCTTCAAACGTAACCCCAAGTCAGAGCGCAGCTAAGATTGTTGAAGAAAATGGATCTGGGCAATCAAGCTCTTCACGTGAAGATCTAGGTATGTTCAATGAAAAAGAGTGTCAACCTGGAAGGCATGACTATATAAGACATATAGATGGTTCTTATGCTCTAAGGCGAGCTTTAAATATGAAGGCAAGAAGCTATGTAGAAGCTTTTGGTTTTACTACAGACAAAGGTTCTAGAATCGATCCTTTAAAAGCACAAAAAGTCTGTGTAGGTGAGACAAATATCTTTAAAGATAGAGTCTCAAATAGTGGCTTTTCAACCTCTGTTCATCTCTTAGTGGATGTCTCAAGCTCGATGCTAACCTCAGATGGTCTTGAGTGTACTAGATGCGAAGAGGCCTGTAAGGTCGCTCTTATGATCTGTATGGCTCTAGAAGGTATTGATGGCATCAAGACTATGGCTACTTACTTTCCAGGGGATACCTCAGAGTATGAAATTGCGCTTCGAGATAATGAAAAGGTCACCCGTGTAGCTTCACGCTTTGACCAAAGACCTAGAGGCTCAACTCCTTTAGCTCAAGGTCTTTGGTATGCTTTCCAAAAGATAGAAAAATTAGAATGCAGAAGAAACATTATTTTGGTGATCACAGACGGAATGCCTGACAGTGTGAACAACGTTGATACATGTTTTAAGTATGCTAAAAATAGAAATATTGAGATATATGGTCTGTCTATTCGTTCAAGTCTTATTTTAAAACTGTTTGAAAAGGCTCAAGTCCTAGAAAATGCCTCAGAACTTGAAAAAGTATCATTTGATTTATTCAGTAAACTCTTTGATAGTAAAGAGTATTCACAAGAATTTGAAAAGTTAGGATAAAACTATTAAAAATCCGAAGCAATCAAATGAAAAAACAGCTACATAAATGCTAAAATACGCCGGTTAAAAAAGAACTAAGAATTTAGCATATAAATTTAGTACAAAAACTTAGGACAAGAAAATTGTTACGCAGTGATTTTAATTTCGATCTGCCATTAGAGTTAATTGCAGAATATCCAAGTAAAGAGAGAACCTCATGCAGAATGCTGTGCCTAGATGGTAAAGACGGTTCTTTAATGGATAAGCACTTTTATGATTTAAAAGAATTCTTAAAACCAGGTGATCTTTTAGTTTTTAACGATACTAAGGTAATTCCTGCTCGTCTGTACGGTAAAAAAGAAACCGGCGGTGCCTGTGAATTCTTAATTGAGAGAATGACAGGGGAAAGCACAGCCTTAAGCCATATTAAAGCAAGTAAGGCTCCAAAAGCAGGTACTGTAATTCATATTGATGGTGGCTATGATGTAACAGTAACCGGTCGAGAGGGTGATCTTTTCAAGATTGAGACAGTAGGGGATAAATCTTTATTAGATATCCTTTATGAAGTAGGTCATATACCTCTGCCTCCATATATTGAAAGACCAGATGAGTCTTTAGATAGAGAGCGCTACCAGACTGTATATTCAAAAGTGCCTGGCGCTGTGGCAGCTCCTACTGCTGGACTTCATTTTGATGAAAAACAGCTTGCACAGTTAAAGGACATGGGCGTTAACATGTCCTTTGTAACTTTACATGTTGGTGCTGGCACTTTCCAACCAGTGCGTGAAGATGACATTCTAAAGCATCATATGCACAAAGAGTTTGTGCATCTATCAGAAGAGGTAGCTAAAGCTGTAATTGATACTCATAAGGCAGGTCACAGAGTAATTGCTGTGGGCACTACTGCTGTAAGATCATTAGAGTCAGCTGCAACTTATGCTAAGAGCATTGGCGCAACTGAAGAGATTGTTCCATTTGCAAATGATACTTCTATCTTTATTTATCCTGGCTACAAATATCAAGTAATCGATTGCTTGATCACCAACTTCCACTTACCAGAGTCAACTCTGATTATGTTAGTAAGTGCTTTTGCAGGTTACAAACATACTATGAATGCTTATAAGCATGCTGTAGAAGAGAAATACAAGTTCTTTAGTTATGGCGATTGTATGTTTATTCAAAAGAATGAAGCTGCTTTAAATGATCTTCCACCATCAGCTTAATGTACTAGAGCATTTGTAAAGAATACTGAATAAAGGAAAACTTAATGAAGTTAAAGTTTGAACTGAAAAAACGTTGTGGCAAGGCAAGATTAGGCCAAATGGTCTTTGAAAGAGGCGTAGTCAGAACACCTGCTTTCATGCCTGTAGGTACACTAGGTACAGTAAAAGGTGTAAGACCAGAAGATGTTGAAGAGTTAGGTGCGGATATTCTTTTAGGCAACACCTTTCATCTGTGGTTAAGGCCTGGTTGCGACGTTATCAAAGCTCATGGTGATCTTCATGATTTTATGAACTGGCACAAGCCTATTCTTACAGATTCTGGGGGCTTCCAAGTATTCTCATTATCAGATATTAGAAAAGTAACCGAAGAAGGTGTGCATTTTAGAAATCCTATTAACGGTTCTAAGCTTTTCTTATCTCCTGAAGTTTCAATGCAGATCCAGTATGCTCTAGGCTCTGATATCGTAATGCAGTTTGATGAGTGTATTGGTCTTCCAGCCACTCGTGAAGAAATGGCTCGAGCAATGAGATTGTCTTTACGTTGGGCAAAACGTTCTAAAGATGAGTTTGAGCGCTTAGGTAATCAAAACTCACTCTTTGGTATTATCCAGGGCGGTTCAGACGAAGCTTTACGTGAAGAATCTTTAAAAGGTTTAACCGAAATTGGCTTTGAAGGTTATGCTATCGGAGGCTTAGCCGTAGGAGAACCAAAGCCTGTGATGTACAAGGCTTTATCACATATTGCTCCTAATATGCCTGAAGATAAACCAAGATATCTAATGGGCGTAGGTACTCCTGCTGATATTTTGCAAGGTGTGCTAAATGGTGTGGATATGTTTGATTGTGTAATGCCATCACGTAATGCCAGAAATGCTCACTTATTTACTTCAAAAGGTGTAGTCAGAATTCGTAACAGTAAGTATGCAATGGATACATCTCCATTAGATGAGAATTGTTCATGCTATACCTGTCGTCACTACTCAAAGGCATATTTACACCACTTAGATAAATGTCATGAGCTTTTGGGAGCTCAATTAAATACTATTCACAATCTGCACTTCTATGAGCATTTTATGGCTGATATTAGAAAAGCTATTGAAGAGGATCGCTTAGAGCAGTTTGCTGAGGAGTTTTATAATGTTTACGGATATCCAGAGCTTGTATAAATGACAATTTTGCGCATAAATAGATTTGTGCATAAACTGTGATATACTTTCGTGATGTCTGTTTAAAAGCTAATGAAGATTAGTAATCAGAAACATTTAATAGTTAGCCTTTAACAACCAATTTTTGTGAATGCAGAGATTTGTTTTGAAGATAACTTCATCAAAAATCTGCATAAATTTCAGAGAAATATCTCTAAATATTTTTTATTAACTACAGGAAAAAAATATGAGCATTATTCCAACCGCATTTGCAGCAGATGCAGCTACAAATCCAGCTCAGCAGGGCGATTTTAGTATGATCATCGTGCTGACAATCTGTATGATCGCTGTTTACTTCTTCTTTATGCGTCCAAACAACAAGAAGCGTAAAGAGATGCAGAAGTTATTAGATAACTTAGCAGTAGGCGATGAGGTTTTAACTAACGGCGGTATCGCTGGCCGTATTGTTAAGCTACCAGATAACAAGGAATATGTTCTAGTTTCTGTATCTAGTGGAGTTGTAATGCAGATTAAGCGCAACTACGTTGTAGCAGTTCTTCCAAAGGGAACTTTAGAGGCTGTTGCGGTAGATAAGTCTGTAAGTACTCCTAAAAATTCAAAATAATTTTTAATCCATATCTGAAGCTACCTTAAAAGGTAGCTTTGTGTTTTTTTACTTTGAGGGTAGCTAACAGTGTTAAACAAATTCCCTTTGTGGAAAAACATAATGGTATTTTTAATTATTGCCATTGGTTTTTTCTATTCCCTCCCAAATCTATACGGTGAAGATCCTGCTCTGCAGATTTCAGGAAGTCACGGCACCGAACTCGATCAGAAAACAGTTGATTCAATTAAGGCAACTTTAGATGCTAAAAACCTTGAAGGTAACTACGAGTTTGAAAACAGCCAGCTTTTAATCCGTTTTAATAATACCGATTCACAGTTAACTGCAAGAGAACTTGTAACTAAGCAGTTAGGTGAGAATTATGTGGTTGCTCTAAACTTAGCTCCTGCAACTCCAGCATGGATGAGATCAATTGGTATGCATCCACTAAAGCTAGGTCTTGATCTTCGTGGCGGTGTTCACTTCTTAATGGAAGTTGACATGGAAGAAGCTATGAAGAAGATGAGAACACAGCTTACTAACGACTTTAGAACTGAGCTTCGTAATCGAGGCATTCGTTTAACCGGTGTAAAAGCTGAAAACGACTATGTATTAGTTGAGTTCAAAGACGAGGAAACTCGTGATAATGCTAAGAAAGTTCTTGAGTCAAATCACAAAGACTTTACTGTTGTTGCTCAGGATATTGGTGATAAGTACTTTGTAAGAGCTACTATGACTCCTGCAAAACTGTCTGAAGTTCGTACTAATGCTGTTGATCAGAACATCAATATTATCCGTAACCGTGTTAACGAGTTAGGTGTAGCTGAACCTTTGGTTCAAAGACAGGGTGCTGACAGATTAGTAGTAGAGCTACCAGGTGTTCAGGATACAGCAAGGGCAAAAGAAATCTTAGGTGCTACTGCAACTTTGGAATTCAGACTTGTTGATTCAAATGCTGATGTTCAGGCAGCAGCTGCAGGTCACGTACCAGCTGGTACTGAGGTTATCAACGATGCTAAGGGCTATCCTGTAGTAGTTCAAAAGCAGGTTGTTTTAACTGGTGATCATATTGTTGATGCAAGCTCAAGCGCTGATGAGAACGGCCGTCCACAGGTTAATATTAGCCTTGATTCTCGTGGCGGTACCATTATGTCTAATTTCACCAAAGACAATATTGGTAAACCAATGGGCACCAACTTCATTGAGTATGTAGTTGTTCCATCAACCGATCCTAATGCTCCAAAACCAGGTGATCCTAACTACAAACCTAAGTTCAAGAAGATTGAAAGAATGATTAACGTGGCAACTATTCAGTCACGCCTAGGTTCAAACTTCAGAATCACTGGTTTGGATTCACCTAAAGAAGCTCATAACTTAGCTTTATTATTAAGAGCAGGTGCTCTGATTGCACCTATTCAGATTGTTGAAGAAAGAACCATTGGTCCTTCATTAGGTCAGCAGAACATTGAAAACGGCTTGAAGGCTATGCTTTATGGTGTTGCTTTCTTGTTCATCTTCATGATTATCTACTATAAAGCATTCGGTTTTATTGCAAACTTAGCTCTGCTATTTAACTTAGTCCTTCTAGTAGGCGTGATGTCTTTAATCCCTGGTGCAACTATGACTTTGCCTGGTATTGCAGGTATCGTGTTAACCCTGGGTATGGCAGTTGATGCTAACGTGTTGATTTATGAACGTATCCGTGAGGAAATCAGACATGGCAGACCAATTCAGCAGGCTATCAATGAAGGTTATGCAAGAGCATTCGTAACTATTGCCGATTCTAACATTACTTCATTCATTACAGCTTTAATCCTATTCATGGTAGGTACTGGTGCTGTTAAGGGCTTCGCTTTAGTATTGATGATTGGTCTTGCAAGCTCTATGTTTACTGCTGTTACAGCATGTCGTGCGGTAGTTAATATCATCTACGGCGGACGTAATGTTAAGAAGCTGTACATTTAGGAGACAAGTTCATGTTACAGTTTATTAAAGACGGTACAGTTATTCCGTTTATGAAGATCAAAGGTACTGTAGAGTTAATCTGCATTGCCTTGGTAATCGGAAGCATTGTCGCTATGTGTACTAAAGGCTTGAACTGGGGCCTTGATTTCACCGGCGGTATCGTGGTTGAAACCGAATACACCGACGGTGTTAATCTTAATCAGGTAAAAGATGCCTATGCTAAAGAAGGTATCGTTGGTACTACACAGCACTTTGGTTCTCAAAAAGATGTGATGGTTAGAGTTGCTCCTAAAGAGGGCTTAGACCAGCAGACTGTTACTAATAAAGTAATGGTTGCATCAAGAACAATTGATAAGGACGTTAAACTAAGCCGTTCAGAGTTCGTAGGTCCTGCTGTAGGTGAGGAGCTAGTAGAGAGCGGTATCTTAGCTATCGTCGTATCTTTAATTGCAATTCTAGCTTACGTTGCTTTCCGTTTTGAGTGGCGTATGGCAACTGGTGCGGTTATTTCTCTAGCATATGATGTTATCGTAGTATTAGGTGTGTTCTCTGTAATGCAGATTGAATACGACTTAACTGTATTGGCTGCGGTATTAACCGTTGTAGGTTACTCACTAAATGATAAGATCGTTGTGTTCGATCGAATCCGTGAAAATGCAGTTAATTTACCTCGCAATACTTCTATGTATGATGTGTTCAATATTTCTATTACAGAAACATTATCAAGAACCATCATCACCTCAGGCACAACCCTTATCACCGTTGTATCTTTAATGATATTTGGTGGTGAAATGATTTACGGTTTCGCCTTAGCATTGTTTGTTGGTATCGTATTTGGTACTATTTCATCAATCTATGTGGCTTCAACTTGGGCTTTAATTTTAGGAATTAAGAGAGAAAACTTAGTTCCAGTAAAAGTCGAGAAGAAAGAGTCAGATGGTTATGAAACCATGGACTGATACTGAAAATAAGATAAATAATGTTTAGATTTTTAAAGACCCATTCCCTAGCAACAGGTATGGGTCTTGTTGCCTTAATGGCCTTAACAGGTTGCCAAAACTTTACTTCATCATCAAAATCAATTGATCTTGAAGGGGCGATTACTGTTCCATCAGAATATGTCTATACAGCACCCATTTCTGAAAAAAGCTTAACAAGAGAACAAAATATTCTGACAAATCTTTTGATGATCTTAGAGTCAGATGCAAAGTCAGCTGAGGATAAGGCTGAATTGTTCTATGAGGTGGGCTCTCTTTATGACGATTTAGGTCTTGAGGCTATGGCAAGATTCATGCTCATGAATTCTATTGTCAATAAGCCAGGCTTTGCTCGTCCATATGAGCTTTTGGGAATCTACTTCTTTAAAGAAGGCAGAATTGCTGAAGCTTGCGATGCTTTTGATTCAGCAATTGAGTTAGATAAAAAGAAAACTAGCACTTATCCATATTTAAATAGAGCCTTCGTCATGTACTATACACGTCATTACAAAATGGCTGTAGATGATATGAAAGTCTTCTTTAATTCAGATCCTACCGATCCTTACAGAATGCTATCTATGTATTTTGTTGAAGAGAAGGTTTTAGGTAAAGAACTGGCATTAAAAAATCTTGAGCAAAACTATATCAAAGGGCAGACAGCAAAAAGAAAAGATTCCTGGGGAGATGCTTTAGTTCTTTATTATTTAGACAAGATGTCTCAAAAAGAGTTGTTCAAAGATATGCTTTTAGTTAAAGATGACGAGGATCTTTTCCAAGAGCATCTTTGTGAAGCTTATTATTATGTAGGTAAAAAAGCTTTAGAAAAAGGAAACGATAAGCTAGCTTATGATTACTTTAAGTTATGCAGATCTACCCGTAAGTATGGTTTCTTAGAGTACAGAAATGCCTATATTGAAATGCAGGCACTTGAAAGAAAGTACAATCTTTTAAAAGTGGCTCCATTAGAAGACAACGATAATGAGTAAGGGGTAAGCAATGTCCCAGATAGATGATAAAAATTCAGAATGTCCCATATGCCGAGCAACATCTAATACTGCAGATAAGGCAACAGACGTTGCTATTGATCTTGATGAGGCGCAAAAAGAAGCCATCAAGTCTCAAATGATTGCATCAGATGATGCTTTAGTCATGAGCGAATTCTTTAAAGCTCTATCTGATCCTACAAGACTTAATATGGTTCATGCCATGCTTTTACACAAATGGTTATGTGTAAGTGATATTGCTTCATTAGTAGGGCTTAGTAAATCAGCCGTATCTCATCAGTTAGCTTATATGAGAATTAACAAATTAGTAAGAGTTAAAAGAGAGGGCAGAAAGGTTTTCTATGCTCTAAATGACTCTCATGTAGAATCTGTGTTTGCATTAGCTTTATCTCATATTAAAGAATAGAAGTGTATTGATTTATCACACATTATTACAACTGTTCACATTATTACATTTGATTTATTAAAACCGTTATTTCATTAAAATTACAATCAAAAATCATTATGACAAAACCAGTTTATTTTGATTATGCAGCTGCAACACCAACTGATAAAAGAGTAATCGACACTATGGTGTCATGCATGTCTATTGATGGTCACTTTGCTAATCCTCATGCAAAGGATCATGTCTATGGTTGGGAAGCTGCTGAATCTGTAGAGAACGCAAGAGATCAGGTAGCTTCTTTAATTGGAGCTTCTCCTCTTGAGATCACTTTTACCTCAGGAGCTACCGAGAGTAACAATCTGGCCATCTTCGGTTTAGCTAAAGGTTTAGCTAAAAAAGGCGATACTAGACGCCACATCATTACCTCTAAAATTGAGCACAAAGCAATTTTAGAAGCATGTGAGCTTTTAGAAGATGATGGTTATAAAGTAACCTATTTGACTCCAACTAAAGAAGGCATTATTACTACAGAAATGGTTGAAGATGCAATCGACGAGGATACCTTCTTAGTCTCAATTGCTCAGGCAAACTCTGTCTTAGGTGCAATAAGTGATGTGCATGCAATCGCGTCAGTATGTAAAAAGCATCAGGTCTTTTTCCACACAGATACAGCTCAGAGTATCGGTTACTTGAAGATGGACTATGACAACAGTGACATTGACATGGTCTCATTAACAGCCGAAAAAGTTTGTGGACCTAAAGGTGTAGGTGCTCTCTATGTAAGAAGAGCTTCGAATGTGCCTTTATTTGCTCAAATCTATGGTGGCGGACAGGAAAAAGGTTTAAGAGGAGGTACAGTACCAACTCATGAGGTTGCAGGTTTAGGTAAAGCTTTTGAGATCTTAAAAAGTGAAGCTAAAACTGATAAAGCTCGTTTTGAAAAATTAAGACAAAGAATTTTAGATGGCATCAAAGATGTACCAGGTCTAATTGTAAACGGCTCTAAAGAGCATAATTTGCCAAATATCCTCTCTATCAGTTTTGATGGTGTAGATGGTCATATGCTCTTACCTACTTTATCTAATATTGCCGCATCTACAGGATCTGCTTGCTCTTCAAGTGATTTAAAACCTTCATATATCTTAAAAGCTATTGGTCTTAGTGATGATGAGGCTCGTGCCTCATTAAGACTATCTTTTGGTAGATTCACCAAAGATGATGATATCGATGTTTTAATCAATGAAATTACAAAAAAAGTGCCAAAGCTTGTGGAAGCAGGTTCAATGTGGAATGTGAGGTAAACATGTTTAAGCTTTTTTCAAGTAATACAAAAAACGCCAGTGCTAATGAAGAATTAGTAGCCGTTACCTTAAAGGAAGGCACAGCTAAAGCTCCTTTTTCAAAAGATAGTGCCTTTGCTCCAAATGCAAATGGTGGCTATGACGTTTTTGTAAATACAAACGACTTTAAGTGGTATCAACTTGCAGCTAAGACTATAGCTTCATTAAAGCTCTATGACTTTGCCTTAAAGTCGGAAGTAACACTTACAGAACAAGATCTTTACTGGTTTTTAACTGCTTTATATGACGGTAAGCACGATTACACTGTGTCTTGCGATTTTGCTCAGAACGTTTTGGATAAAGTAGCAATGACAGCTAACACTGTAAGTGTGTTTAGAAGGATTGCTGACAGTGATTCAAAGATCTCAACTCCAGAAAAAGTTATCAATGTCTTATTTGATTTAGTAAAAGAAGCTGCAGACGCACAAGGTGACAGCGCTTCATTAAACCTAATTAAGCGTGGTGATCTTGAGTTTGAAAAATATGCAGGTCTAAATGCTGTAGGCTTTGCTTCAGATGAAGATCCTTGCATGGGTATCATCGACTATGTACCAAAGTGCTGTCAAAAAGACTCACCTGTACAAGTTGCCCTTGTTGGTAAGGGAATTACCTTTGATACTGGTGGTTATTCTCTAAAACCTGATAAGTATATGGAAACTATGCGCACAGATAAGACTGCTGTAGTTTATCTGTGTGGAGCGGTAACACTAGCTGCTAAACTTGGTATTAAAAAGCATGTAAGACTGTACTTGTGCTGTTCTGAGAACATGGTATCAGGTCGAGGCATGTTGCCAGGAGACATCGTCAACTATCCTAATGGTATTACTGTTGAAATTAACAATACAGATGCTGAGGGTAGATTGGTTTTAGCAGATGGTCTTTTACAGGCAAGCGAAGATAAGGCTCAATACATCCTTGATATGGCAACTCTAACAGGAGCTGCTAAGATTGCTGTAGGTCGTGATATGTTCTCTGTTTTAACTAAAGAAAAAGAGTTAGATAAGAGCTTGGTATCAGCTTTTGATAAATCTGGTGAAATATACTGGCAGTTGCCTTTAGCTCCATATCATAGACGCTTCTTATCATCAAGAAGAGCTACAGTTACAAATTCAGGCCATGGTGAAGGTGCTCCTGGCTCATCTGTCGCAGCCTCATTCTTAGAGCAGTTTGTCGATAAAAATACACCATGGGTTCATATCGATCTCTCATCTGCTTACTTACCAGATGGCTCTCCATTCTTAGCAGCAGGTCCTACTGGCAGCACTATTCTAGGTTTAGCTACCTGGCTTTGTGAGTAATTTTTGTTAGAGGCTCTGCTCCGTCAGAGCCTCTTTAAAGAATCTTTAAACTCATCATTCCTAAGCCTTTATTTAAAAGCCAGCTTAGGAAAAACATCCTTTGTTTTTGATTTTCGCTTCATACGTTTTTTTTCTTCTATATTGCATATAATTGAGAAAGCAAAAGGCTTTTATAAGGAGCGTAATATGTATCAGAATATCGTCATTCTTACAGGTGCTGGTATTTCAGTAGAGTCAGGCATTCCTGTCTTCAGATCAGAAACAGGTTTATGGGAACAGGAAAGAGTTGAAGATGTGGCAACCTATGACGGTTTTTTAAGAGATAAAACTAAAGTTCATGAGTTTTATAACAAGATGCGTCGCTCTTTGTTAGATAAAAAGCCAAATCCAGCTCATTTAGCTTTAGCAAGACTAGAAAAAGAGTATTCAAAAAAGTATGGTGCTAATGTAAATCTGGTGACACAGAATATTGATGATCTGCATGAAAAGGCAGGTTCTGAAAAGATCATCCATATGCACGGCAAGTTAAAGAGTATTCTCTGTGAGCACTGCAATAAAAGATATCCTTTTAATGAGGACTCTAGTGTAGAGTCTGAATGCAAGTTCTGCCACCATAAGTCACTGCGACCTGATATCGTTTGGTTCGGTGAAATGCCTTATCAGATGGATGAAATTGAAACTCTGCTTTCAAAATGTGATTTGTTCTTATCTATAGGTACATCAGGTGTAGTATATCCTGCTGCAGGGTTCTGTCAGGTTGCAAGAGCCTCTGGTGCTGCTTGCATCGAATTTAATCTGTCACAATCAGCAGTAGGCTCTCAATTTAATTGTGGAATTTACGGAAAAGCATCAAAAACCTTGCCTGAGTTTGTATCAGCTCTAATTGATACCGGAAATTTACCTGATAACGTCAGACTTTAGCATGCAGGAGCACTGAATAGTGTTTATTCTGATGCTGTGATTGAGCATAGACCCTCTTGTAAATTCTTAACATGATCTCATCCTGCCTTTCTTCAGGCAGGTTGTGAAACTGGGTTAGAACTTCGTTCCAAAGGTTATTCTCATTGCAGCTGTTCTTTTGCGATGAAGCTTTATAAGGTGATTTAAACATACAGCCATTTCCTCATTTTTATTCTTATATATTGAGAGTAGTTTTGATTTTGCTACTGTCAAAGAAATGAGAATAAACATCAAATCTATGTCATAGTTTTTAAATAATTGGTTCTAGGAGACCTCTTTTTACTTGAAAAATGCAGATCTTATACATAGATTGAACGTAAGGTTAACATTTTAGTGAATTAAATAAAATGTAATGATAATGTATTGACTTGTAATTACATATAAACCTATATTTGTAAAAAAGGAGAAAATTATGGCATAAACAGTTAATGTTAATTTTAGAATGGATAGTTCATTAAAACAGCAGATGGATTCAATCTGTAGTGAGCTTGGAATGTCTTTAACTACTGCTTTTACAATTTTTGCAAAAAAGGTCTGCCGTGAAAAAATACCGTTTGAAGTTTCTGTAGATCCGTTTTATTCAAAAGAAAATATGGAAAGACTTAGAAGGTCTATAGCTCAGATGGAAAAAACAGGTGGTAAAATTCATGAGGTAGATAATGCTTAAATCCTTTACAGATGAAGCTTGGTAAGATTTTCAGTATTGGTTGAATAAAGATAAGAAAACTTTAAAATGAATTTTAAAGTTAATTGAAGATATTGAGCGCAATGGAAATGATGGTATTGGAAACCAGAACGATTATCAGGTGATTTGTCTGCTTACTGGAGCAGAAGAATAGATTCTAGTAACAGAATAGTTTATCGAATAGAAAATGACATAATCAAAATTGTTCAGTGTGGTTCTCATTATCGAGATCATTGATAAAACGTTGAGATTGAAAATGTATTGAGAATCCAATCTTAAAAGCAACAATAATATGTTTTCAAAGTCGTATTAACTTCCAATAAAACTTAATTTTTCGCGATAGTTTTTCTCTAAATTTCTCCAAAATTGGGCCGGTATGCCTAACAGTTTTTCTAATTTTGTTGACATCTTATCTGATAACTCAATCTCACCGTTTATAAGCTTTTGAAGCATGTTCTCAGAGCATTCAAGTCTATCTGAAAAATCTTTTAAGTAGATCTTTCTATCTTGGAGCTGTTCAGAAAGTGTTGCTCCTGGTGGAATCGCTACGTACTTTTGGTTCTTTTTTACTAATATTTTCATAATGGTCTATTGAGAATATAAGGATGTTCGATAATATAACTTAATTATATATTATATTATTTACAATTTATTGTGTATTACATAAAAAATAATAATCTAGAGCATCACTCTTAAATGTGCACGGTTGAATATTGGTTTAATGGATAATAATTACTACGTCTTTTTGCGAAAAATCGTGTCTATACTGATATAATTATGAGATTTGAAAAAAGATAATGAGATATAAAAGAACATGGCAACAGATATGATTAATTTAATGAACCTCTCACCTGAAGAATTAAAGGAATTCTTTGAGTCTATAGGTGAGAAGTCCTTTAGAGCGCAACAAATCATGCGTTGGATATACCAGTTTGGTGTAACTGACTTTGATCTGATGACTAATCTTAGAAAAGATCTGCGTGCCAAATTAAAGGAAATGTGCGTAATTACCGCACCTGAGATCGTAACTGAACAAAAAGCATCTGATGGTACCACTAAATGGGCTTTAGATATTGGTGATGGTCAGTTAGTTGAAACCGTGTTAATTCCTGAAGAAGATAGAAACACCTTATGTATTTCAACTCAGGTAGGTTGCCCTGTTAAGTGTTCTTTCTGCAGAACCGGCGCACAAGGTTTTAATCGTAATCTTACCGTAAATGAGATCATAGGTCAGGTCTTTAGAGCATCAACTCGTGTTGGTTTTAGTAATAACCAGGAACAAAAGCCAATCTCTAATGTCGTAATGATGGGTATGGGAGAGCCATTACTAAATCTAGCAAATGTAACTAAGACTTGTGAGTTATTACTCTCAGATTATGGCTTCGCCTTATCAAAGAGAAGAGTAACCGTGTCTACATCAGGAGTTGCTCCTGTTTTAAATAAAGTAGCAGGCAAACTTGATGTTGCCTTAGCTTTATCTTTACATGCTCCTAATGACAAATTAAGAGATGAATTGGTGCCTATCAATACTAAGTACCCAATTACAGAAGTCCTAGATGCTGTAAGAAATTACTTAGATAAGTCAAACGCTAATTGTGGCAGAGTGACTATAGAGTATGTGCTACTTGATCATATAAATGACAGTACAGAGCAAGCTCATGAGCTTGTAAATTTATTAAGAACTATTCCATGTAAAGTTAACCTAATTCCATTTAACGAGCACGAGAATTCAGAATACAAGAAACCATCTAATAGCAGAATCGACAGATTCTACAAAGTATTGTTTGATGCAGGCTTTACTGTAATTAAACGTACTACAAGGGGCGATGAGATTTCAGCTGCCTGCGGACAGCTTGCAGGTCAGGTAAAAGATAAACTGGCAAAACTAAAAATTCAGGCCAAAGAAATATAAAGACAACAAGGCGATAACTAAAAATGAGTTCAAAAAGGTTGAGAGCAATTAGAAACAGAGATAGATCCAAAGTTCAAGCTCAGATTCAGAAAGAGGCAAGTGAGCCTATGATGGACGATTTAAAAAATGATGTAGCTCAGGACACATCAAAAGTAGAGCCTGAACTTAACATCCAAGATAATTTAAAAACAGAGTCATCTTCAAGCGAGAATGCTCAAGATACAATTGAAGTAGAGTCAAATGCTGCTTTTAAGAGTGTTCAGGATTTAGAGTCTATTATGTCAGTATCCCCTTTAGATCAGGCAAAGTCAGCTCTAAAAGAAAATCCTTCATCTCCATTGAGCGCACAGGTTGATGCTCCTGTAACTGAGAATGTTTCAGAAAACATTAAAACTCCTGATTTAGGTGCAGCTACTGATAGCTCAAATGTTGATACTCAAATAGATTCAATTCAAAAGGCTCCTGATTTTAGAAGCGAGAAAAAGATCGTAGCTAACGATGTTGATGATCCAGATAAGATCCCTGTAGCACCATCACTTGCAGACAATGAAGTTCCAAATTGTCCTGGTGCAATCTTAATGCACGCAAGAGAAATGTTAGGTTTATCTTTAAGTGAAGTAGCTAGACGCTTAAATCTGCGAATCAATACTGTAAACGATCTAGAGCATGACAGATTAAATCAGCCTACAGCAGTACCTTTTGCCTCAGTTCACATTGCTAATTATGCAAAGTTAGTAAATATTGATCCTGAAATTGTAGTAAAACTCTACAAAGACAAGGTAATGCAGACAGTGCAGACCCAAGCTTTGAATGCAAAGGTTTTACAAAAGCAATCAAGCTCTGGCATGATTTCAAAGAAGTTCCTGTTTGCCGTCTTAGGTGTTGCTATTGTAGCTGTAATTGCAGTTGGCGTGATTGCTTACGAGATGGGCTCATCAACTGCTAAGAGCACTGGTTCTTTAGTAATTGAAGACAATGTTCAGGCTCAGGAAGATACTGACGGCAGTCTAACTTTGGATACAGAAAATTCAAAGCTAAAGACTAATGTTATAGAAGAAACTCCTGCTCCTAGTGTTGATATCAATACTCAGATGGCTCAGGCTCAGGCAAATGCTCTTGATACAAATGAGATCATTAGCTTACAGAACCAGTCAAAGCAGAATGTATCATCTGCAAATACTAATGAGTCATTACAGGTTAAAGGTCAGGCTGCTAAGAAGATGTTAGGCAACACCAATAATGAAGCTACCATCATCGAAGAAGCACCTCCTGTTCAAGACAATTCTTTAAAGCCTGTAGATTTAGGTTCTCAGAATGCAAAGGGAACAAAGAAACAGTCATCAAATGACAAGCTAGCTTTAAAGACCTTACCTGCTGTTGAAACAGACAGAAAGCCAGTGGTTACAGAAGCTCCAAAGACTCAGGTAAAAACTGAGCAGAAGACTGAAACTGCTCCAGCTCAGGCAGTCAAACTTTCAGCTAATTTAAGAGACGTATCATCATCTGTAAGATTAGCAGGTAGAATTGATCCATTAGAGAGCCTTAACAGCGTAACTGTTAAAGTACTATCTGATGTATCTTTAAAAATTACAGGTTCTGGTAAAGTCTTAAAAGAAGGTTCATTTAAGGCAGGTCAGACTCTTAAAGTTATGGGTATTCCTCCTTTAAGAGTAAGTGTAGCCGATCCTTCAAAGATTAGAGTTACCTATAGAGGCGCTTCAGTATCAGTTCCTCGTTCTTCACAGGTAACTTTTACTCTACCTCAGCGTTAAGGTAAGAACTCATGGAATGGAAAGCTAATGAGATTGTAAGACGTAAAAGTCGTCAGATTAAGGTAGGCTCTGTCTTAGTTGGCGGCGGAGCTCCTATTTCTGTGCAGTCTATGACTTCAACTGATACCATGAATGTAGCTGCAACAGTAGCTCAGATTAAGGCTTTAGAAAGTGCTGGCGCTGATATTGTAAGAGTAACTGTACCAACCTTAAAAGCTGTAGATGCATTTGAACAGATCGTAAAGAGAGTTGATGTTCCTATTGTCTCTGATATTCATTTTGACTATAGAATTGCAATTGAGTGTGCTAAAAAAGGAGCTGCAGCTTTAAGAATTAACCCTGGCAACATCGGTTCTCATGAAAAAATTGAGGCGGTCTGTCAGGCTGCTAAAGACTATGGCTTACCTATTAGAGTAGGTGTAAATGCAGGATCTTTAGATAAAGATTTAATCGAAAAGTATGGCGCTCCGTGTCCTGATGCCATGGTAGAGGCTGCCCTAAGAGCTGCCGCTACTTTAGATGATCACAACTTTGAAGACTATGCTTTCTCAGTAAAAGCTTCAGAGTTAAATCTTTGTGTAAGTGCTTACGAGCAGTTAGCTAAAAAGACTGATGCACCATTACATTTGGGTATTACAGAAGCCGGCGGCCTTACAGGTGGTACTGTATTGTCATCAATAGGTATTTCTTGGTTATTAAAACAGGGCATTGGTGATACTTTAAGAGTCTCATTAGCTGCAGATCCTGTCGAAGAAATTAAAGTTGGTTGGGCAATCTTAAAGAGCATGCACCTGCGTACTCGTGGTGTGGAAATTGTCGCTTGTCCTACCTGTGGTCGTAGAGGTATTGATGTAGTTTCAACTGTAGCTGAGTTAGAAAAGCGTTTGAGTGACATTAAAGAAACTCTGAAAATTGCAGTTATGGGCTGTGTGGTTAATGGTCCTGGTGAAGCATTACATGCTGATATTGCAGTATGTGGTGCAGCTAACGATCGCTGTCTTGTATATGAAGACGGTCAGATGATGGGCAAGATCCCTTGCTCAGAAGCAGTAGATTTAATAGAAAAGCGTGTGAGAGCGCGCCTTGATAAATAAAGGAAAAGACAATTTTATGGCACTTATGGTTCAAGCTATCAGAGGCATGAACGATCTTCTACCTGAAGATACCTCTGTATGGCAACAGGTTGAAAAAGTTTTACGTGAAACTGTATCTTCATATGGCTATAGCGAAGTTCGTATGCCAATTGTTGAAAAGACCAAACTTTTCTGCAGAGCAATTGGTGAGGTAACTGATGTTGTAGAAAAAGAGATGTACTCTTTTGAAGACAGATCAGGTGATCATTTATCATTACGCCCTGAGGGTACAGCAGGATGTGTAAGATCCTGCATTGAACATAACCTAGTTTACAATCAGGAACAGCGCCTGTGGTACATGGGACCTATGTTCCGTCACGAAAGACCTCAAAAGGGCAGATACCGTCAGTTCCACCAGATGGGTGTTGAGGTATTTGGTTTAGATGGTCCAGACATTGATGCAGAGTTAATTGCTTTGACCTATTCAATTTGGAAGAAGCTCGGCATTGAGAATGAATTAGAGTTACAGCTAAATTCTTTAGGTTCAGCTGAAGAAAGAGCCACATACAGAGAAGCATTAGTAAAATTCTTAGAAGCTCACTTCGATGAACTTGATGAAGATAGCAAGAGAAGAACTCATACCAATCCTTTACGTGTTTTAGATACCAAAGATGAAAAGGTAATTGAGATCTTAAAGGATGCACCAAAATTATCTGACTATTTTGGTGAAGAAACTAAAGCTCATTTTGACGGACTACGCAAGTTCCTAGATAAATTAGGCATTAAGTACGTGCTCAATGATAGACTAGTACGTGGTCTTGATTACTACAATTTAACCGTATTTGAGTGGGTAACAACTGCCCTAGGCGCTCAGGGAACTGTATGTGGCGGTGGTCGTTACGATGGTCTAGTAGAGCAACTAGGTGGTGCACCAACTAAAGCTGTAGGCTTTGGTTTAGGTTTAGAGAGATTGATCTTACTGTTATTAACTTTAGGTAAGGTAGCTCCAATGCCAAATGTGGATGTTTATGTTGTAGGCTCAGGTGAGGGGGCAGAAATGAGAATGTTAGAAGTATCTAACTTCTTAAGACAGTCTCTGCCTGGTGTTGCTGTGATGAACCACTGTGGTGGCGGAAATTTCAAGAAACAGTTTAAGAAAGCTGATAAATTCTGTGCTAAGGTTGCAGTTATCATTGGCGAGAGTGAAATTGCTAATAATTCTGTTACTATTAAAAACATGACAGATAAAGATGCACAGCAGCAGGAATGTCCTTTAGATAAGGCAGCTGACGCAATTAAGGCAATCTTAGGCTAATAAAAAACTAAGATTTGTAAATTACGATTCATACTAAAAAGGAATAGAAGATGGATGTTTTAACAGACGATCATGAGAGAGAGGAAGTCGTCCGTAAATGGTGGCATGAGAACTGGCTTTCATTAACTGTAGGTGTAGTAATTGCAATTGGTGCAATGGTAGGCTACAGACAGTACCAGTCATATCAGAATGATACTTCAGCAAAATATGCTTATGAAATGTCTACTCTGCAGACTAAGCTAGTTTTAAATCCGGCTAATACCACAGCTGATGCTCAGAAGTTCATCAAAGAGCACGAGGATATCTACGGTTCTTTATTAGCTTTAGATTTATCATCAATTGAAGCGAAGCAGGGCAACTATGACAAGGCTTTAGAGAACGCTTTGTTTGCTAAAAAGAACGGTGGCGACTTAGTATCTCCAAATGCAACTTTAGTTGCAGCTCAGATTTTAACTGAGCAGAAGAAATTTGATGAAGCTGTAAAAGAATTAGATTCTGTAAAATCTGAGGCTTATGAGATTGAAAAACAAGAGCTTTTAGGTGATATCTATTTTGCGAAAAAAGATCTTGATAAAGCTCATGATGCTTACAAGAAAGCTTTAGATGTCAGCGAGAGCAAGAAGATTTCAATCAGCCCTCTGCTACAGATGAAGTTTGATAATCTGATAAAAGATGGTGATGAGCCTGCTTTTAAGAGAGCTCAGAAATTAGAAGAAGTGATTGCATCTTCAGCTTCAGAAATTAAAAAATAAGAGTTAACTGTTAATGCAGTTAAGAAATAGCCGTCGGCAAATAATAAGGTGACATATATGTTGAAAAAGAAGCTGTTGTGCGTGCTTGCTTTATCAGCTCTGGCTTTAGTGAATACAGGCTGTAATTCCAATAAGGATTTGTTCGCTCCTGTTGAATCTCCTGAAGTCAAAAATCAGTTTGAGCCAGAATATGTTTGGTCTCAGTCTACACAGGGTGTAGATAAGTTCTACTCACAGTTAGTTCCATGCATTAGTGGAAAGACACTGTTTATAGCCGGTCGTGAAGGTAAGGTATACGCCTTTAACGTTCTCAATGGTGATGAACAGTGGCTGATAGACTTATCTGATGAAGAAGAGAATGATACCAAGCGTTCAGCAAGGCTAAACGGTGGTATGACAGCTTCAGATGCCTTTGTTGCCGTAGGTTCAGAGAACGGTTATATCTATGTTTTAAATAGAAAAGACGGTTCTATTTACTTTAAATATTATTTAGGCTCAGAGATTGTAACTCGTCCTGCTTTTTCAGCTAGCGGTGACAAGCTCTTTGTCTTAGATGCTGTAGGTAAACTTTCAGCTTTTGATCTTGTAAAGAAGACTCGCTTATGGGTATCGGGAGATTCAGACAATGCACTGCATTTAAGATCTCAAGCTACTCCTGTTGCTATCGGTGATGAGTTAGTAATTTTAGGAACTTCATCAGGTAGAGTTTTAATGATTAGCCAGAATGATGGTTACTTATTAAATCAGGTTATTGTAGGCGAGAATAACGGAAGTTCAGATCTTGATAGAATGTCTGACGTTTCCTCAACTCCACTGTTACTTGGTAATTATATGTATACAACAGCATATAATTCAGGTTTCGTGAAGTATTCTTTAGAAAAGGAAACTGTTGAAGGTAAACTTGCATACCACTCTTCAAAAGATATTGCCTATGATGACAATTTCTTTGTTTTAACTGGTGATAACGGTCATGTATTCTGTGTTCGCCGTTCAGACAATGTTGAGGTTTGGGAAAATCCACAATTGAGCTATCGTAATGTAACCGCTCCTGCTATTTACGGTAACTATGCTGTGGTAGGTGATCTTGAAGGTTATCTGTATTTTATGAATCTTAACAACGGTGTGATTGAGTCTAAGATTCAGATTTCAAGTTCTCCAATTTATGTAGCTCCACTTGTAGCTGGAAACTGCTTAGTTGTCTACTCATCTTCAGGTGCTGTTGATGTTTTATATTACGATCCAATTGATATCGTAATTCCTAAGAAACGTTATACCGATCTTGAGATGGTAACTGGCAATACTGCTGCTTTAATTGCAGCTCAGGCAATGTCTCCTACTGCTGCAGGTTCTGGAGTAACTCAAGAAGAACTTGAGAAACGTCGTGCAGAAGCTCGTAAAATCGTAGCTCAGATTGAGGCTCAACAGCGTGCTGCTGAAGCTCAGTATCGTGAGTACCAGAGACAGAAAGCTGAATACGAGAGAAGAGTTGCTGAGTACGAAAAGAAGAAACGCGAAGCTTTATCAGGTTACGGTTTAATGCCAGATAGTGGTATTAAGTCTGACTCAGATGAAGAATATGTAGAGGACGACTCTGAATAATACTGTTGTGAAACAGCATGATTCGTCCGTTGTGTAAAAAGGGGGAGTTGCCCCCTTTTGACGTTATAGTAAGCCACCCTTACAAGGATGTTTAATGAAAGTAGTTGCTTTAGTAGGTTGCCCTAATGTTGGTAAATCTACATTTTTCAACAGACTTACTAAGACTAGAGATGCTCTAGTTGCAGATTTTCCAGGTTTAACCCGTGATAGAAAGTACGGCCGTGCTTTATATGAAGGTCGTGAGTACGTGCTGATTGACACTGGTGGTATTGCAGAGGATGCCACTAACCAACCTGAAGAAGTTACCTCTCGCATGACCAACCAGGCTTTATTAGCTATTGATGAATGCGATTTAGTGCTGTTCATGTTAGATGCAAGAGCAGGGCTCTTACCAGGTGACTATAAGGTTGCAGATTACATTCGCCGTTCTGGTAAAAAGTGCGCCATTATCGCAAATAAGGTTGACGGCCTTGATCCAGAGACAGCAGGTGCCGAGTTCTACGCTTTAGGCTTAGGTGAAGTTTATCCTACAGCTGTAGTTCACGGTCGTGGTGTCGCCAATGTTCTAGAAGATGTAATTGCTCCTTTATTAAGAGAAGAAGGTCCTCTAGATTGCGATTTAACCCCTGAAGAGTTAGAAGAGCGCGAAAGAAAGGCTCATGAAGAAGAATTAGCTCAATGGGAAGAAGGGTATCAGTTCTTAGATAACGTTCCTGTTGATATGATTGGCGGTGGCTTTGACTGGCACGAGCATAAAGAGAAATTCCGCGCCAGAATGAAAGGCGAGGATGTTGACGGTCAGAACGGTGATAACAGCAAGGATACACCATTTGCTGATCTGCCAATCAAGATTGCAATTGTAGGTAAGCCAAACGTAGGTAAGTCAACTTTAACTAACCGTATGTTAGGTGAAGAGCGTGTGATTGTAGCTGATCATCCTGGTACTACCCGTGACTCTATCTATATTCCTCTAGAGCGCGATGATAAGAAATATATCGTTATTGATACAGCAGGTGTGAGAAAGCGCCGTAAGGTGTCAGAAGCAATTGAGAAGTTCTCTATTGTTAAGACATTAAAAGCAATTGAAGATTGTAACGTAGCTTTATTAGTTATCGATGCAAGATCTCATGTTACCGATCAGGATCTGTCATTATTAGGCTTTATTCTAGAATCAGGTCGTTCTTTAGTAATTGCTGTAAACAAGTGGGACGGTCTTGACGTTTCTGTAAAAGATGAGATTAAGCTTGAGTTAAACTCACGTTTAGGCTTCGTGGACTTTGCTAGAGTTCATTTCATTTCAGCTTTACATGGAACAGGTGTAGGTAACTTATTTGATTCTATTGATGAAGCTTATATTGGTGCTACAACCCGTCACTCAGCTTCTATGCTAAATAGAATTTTAAGAGCTGCAATTGAAGAGCATGAGCCTCCTATTTCAGGTGGACGTAGAATTAAACTTAAATTCGCTCACGCAGGTGGTTATAACCCTCCTAGAATCATTATTCATGGTAATAAGGTATCAAAGGTACCTGATGCTTATAAGCGTTACATCATCAACTGCTATCGTAAGGCTTTAAACATCATGGGATCTCCTGTGATCATCGACTTTAAGGAAGGCGAAAACCCATTTGCCAATGAGAAGCCTGCTCAAAAGCGCCAAACCCAGTCTCAGATGAGAGCTGAAAAGCGTAAGTTAGCTAACGAGAGAATGTGGGCAAGAGCAGATGCTAAGCAGGATAAGGAAGAGCGTAAAGCTATTGCTAAGGCAAAACGTGAAGGTACAGGTTTAGTTCTTGCTAAACGTCCAAGAAAGAAAGTTGATCCTAAAGCTCAAGCAAAGAAAACTAAATAAAACAGAAGGGGCGAAAGCCCCTTTGTTGTATCAAAAACATCTGTTTTTAGCTGTTTTGAATCTTTGAGTTATGAGCGATCTTAGGTAGTCTTAAGATAAGATCTAAAACAATAGCCCAAAAGACCACAGTAACTCCTAATAAAGTATCATCGTAACTGATATCAAAGAAATCCTCTCCATCGAATTTAGCAAAAGAGCAATCAACTAACCACATGATAGTGGCAGATGTAAACATCATGGTCAGTCTTGAGATATCAAAACGAATTACTTTTTGTAGTAAGTAACAAACAATAGCGGCAAAAGCGGTAATTAAAAGGCACATTAGGCGATTGCCCCCTGTTTCTTGAATTTTGGAACTAAGATATAAGCTACAAACCAAATTACAGTAACTGCAATATCCATAGAAACCCCAATGGTTAAGATCTCATTTATCATAACTCTTGTGCTCTCAGGATCTTTTGCGGCTGTAAAGAATGGATAGAAAGGCACAATCTCTCCATGCCAAACATGCTCAATTAACAGTAAGAATGAGCCTGACAGTAGTAGGTTAATCAGTTTCTGTAATTTAGGTGCAAAACTATTCACCTTTGTATTTTTACTGCTGGCAACTACTTTCTTGACTCCGTAAGCTACAATTGCCTCTGCAACACAAGCTGTAAAACAAGCCATAACAACCTCTCATAAATTCTGAAACTTCAAATAATATAGAGCGAAATTAAAGCTACTTTTTCAATTGCTCCTGTAAGTGGCAAATTGACTTTAAAATGAACTTAATGGGGCAAAATTGAGAAATGATGGTGCAGATCTTAATTTAGCTGTGTATACAAAAGGAGCTAACTACAAGGCTAGCTCTTTTCACACTAAATAACTTTACTATTCATAACGCTTTTCAAAGATCTTTTGAGGATCGTCATATTCAGCTCTTCTTAAGTGGAATTCAGGAGGAAGGACAGGTGCCTTGCAAAGAGGATAATCAATACCAACCTTGCCATCAGGGTAGAACTTACGATGTTCACCAATTACAAAGTCTGGCATGTGTTTAAAGATAGTTTGTGCTTCTTCTAAAAACTCAGAGATAACCTCGAACATCTTAAAACACTGCTCTAGACACTGTTTTTCATCAGAGCTGTTATAAAGCACACGTGAAGCTACAATAAAGTAGGTCTGCAATGAGCCCTGCAGTGAGCTTCCATAGAAGTAAAGCTGAGGCTGTAATTCAATACCACATAAGAACTCTGAGATATCCTGCATCATCAAAATAGTCTCTAAACGAGTCTTAGGGCGAGCCTTTAACTTTTCAATAACCTTATTAACGATTTCTTTGAATACTTCAGGATTAAAGATCTCTTCAAGCTCTTTACGTGTAACTTTTACGGGTGAGGTCTTAACTTCGTTGATGTATTTATGGAAAGCCTCCTTGTCAATGTTCTTGAACTTCTTAAAATCAAGATCATAAGAATGCATAGGAGTGGTGTTTTCAACATAAAGACCATCAGAGCAGTTAATGCAATTTAATTTTCCTTTCTCTTCCTCAAGATTTCGAATTACATAACCCATGTTACGAGCTGATAGTGCAAAGAAGTAACCTGTCTCTACCAAGCCACCAAAGTTGCCTTTACCCTGCTGTTTAGTAGTGTAACTGCCTCCTTGATCAGAGCAACCATGCTCGTTATACAAGGTAGTGTACTTTGAGTGCATAGCACTTGAGTCAATCTTTTTACCATTATCAAGACCGAACATATAAATGTTCTTAAAGCCTAAGAATAGAGCTCCAGATACGCCCATGTTGCCTACAAGAGGATTCATCAGCTGTACGAAGCCTACTTTTCTGGTCTCTTTAATGGTTGCTAATGCATACTTATAGAATGGTTCATCAATCTTTCCAAAGATAGCAGTATGCTTAAATAAAGCGGTGGTGTATGGGTGAATTACGTCTCCAGTAAGCAAAATAACATCATCTAAGAAATGCTCATCAGGGATCACGCCTAAAGCTTCCCTAATTTCAGGAGTTCTTTCAGTACATGCATAAAAATCAGGTTTAATACCAGCATGGTACAGAGTATCAATGGCGGTACCGCAGGCTACAACAATTGCTTTATCCTGATTCTTTCTGATAAATGGAATGTCATTATCTAGAGATGGTCCAGAACCAATAACAAATACAGGTAACTTAGCGTATTTCTTATCTAATGTTTGATGCCTTAAAACAAAGTTCTTTTTGTCTAAGAGTGCATGACAGGCATGACTTGCTCCAAATAGGTGATCATCAAAGAACCCCATGGCTGCATGCACAGAATCAAGATCTCGCATTGCTACATCGGCAATTGCTTTAATCTCAGGTGAGGCATAATGCACGATACCTAACCAAGATGATGACAAGAAACGACCATGCTTTGAATAAAAGTTTGACAGATCCTGGGTAAACTGGAATGGTGTCTGTCCTAACATAATGTTGATGGCATATTTGTTCTCAAATAAGAATTTTAATAAGTTCTGCCAGTCAAAAGCATGTAATGAAGCATAGAACACATCAAGATCAGGCTCTACAATGATGAGATTAGCCACTTCTACTCTTTCATAAAGGTAAGCTAATGAGTAACCTAAACCTATACCAAAGAACATACAGTTAGGTACTGAGCCAATCTTTAAAGGAGAGAGCGTTCTGTCTCTTTCAATTTCTTCTCCTAAAGTAACTAAAGTATTTAAATATTTAAAATGTAACTGACCGTAAGGATCGGATTCATGTCCGTAGCGGGTTTGCAGAATATTTGATCTTTCAAGAATTTGTACAATCTGCTGTTCACATAATTTAAAAGGATCAGCTGTTTTGTAGAAAAAATCATTGGTATCAGGAAAATAAAGATTTGGAATGCCGTTTGGCATGCAGAAGAATTCAATGGTTCTCTTTGGCTTATAGTGCTCAAAGAACTTGCCAATATCAGGCATGTACTTTTTGAAAGCTTCAATATTTGTCGCAAATCTGTCAATCAGAAAATCGTTCATCTGCTGTTGGAGCTTTGCTAGGTCTTGGATCTTTTCAAGATCATTGATATCAATATTGTCAAAATTTTTGGCAAGCTCTTCTAAAGACAGATCGTCATCCAAAAGAGAATTCTTTTTCTGATCTTCCATATCTCATCCTGATTATTGTTTATATGCTACCTACTTTTATAGGCTTACTATTTTAGGTTTTCTGCAAACTTCTTAAATGAAACGTACTTATTACTGATGTTGTGATGTGCTTTTACCTTACGGTATTCATCACCAACCTTAGCTCTTTCAACAGCAAGTTCTTTTACCTGATACTTAATGTGTTCAGCATAAGCACTAGCAAACTCTTTAGCTGTCTCTAATTCTTCAGGACTTAGAGTAGGCTTAATCTTTTCAAGCTCCTGTAAAAGCTCTTGAGTATAGCTAAGATAATCAGCAGAAAAACCTAAATCGTCTTTTTTTAATTCATTACAAAGCGAATTCTCAGCTTCTGTAATTCGCCTTATGATTTCTTGTAAAGTCATGTATTGCCTTTATACGCTGCCTTTAGCCATATTATCAGCATGGTTGAGATCAACATTTAACTGCTCTTGAGTTCTTTTAGAAGCAGCTTCCTGTTGAGCTGTAACTGGAATAGAATCCCATGCTTTTTTTATAGGCATTAAAGCTCTAATTGCATTATCAATAGGCTGAGTCATTAGATTTAATGAAGCTTCAGCGACCTGATCAATCATGTATGAGTATATGTCATAAAGACCTTGTGCAATAGACTTGCTTTGAGAAAAGTCGAGTGTGCTTCTCAAATTTTCTAAAATAGCAGTAGCAGTTGATAGTTTTTTAGCTTTTAAAGCCAAGTCACCACGCTCAATTGCTCCTTTTGCCTGAGCTAGACGCTCAAAGAGTCCCTGATAGAGCAACTTAGTTACATAATAAGGATCAGCAACTGAAATTTCTGCGTTGACGGTGGTCTTCTGATAGGCTCTTAAGTTACGGCCGTACATAGATCTCTCCTTGCATAAATTAATTTGAGATGGCAGTTATTTGCCACGTGAACATACTTTTTTAGTGTTTATGCAAGAAAAATGCCTAAAATTTTAAAGATTAATTTGAAGAATTAAACTGGAGCAACTTTGAATTTTGCATTTCAATTTTCTGAAATGCAAAACTTTATAGAGATAGTGTCGGTTGCTGACACTATTAGAAGTTTTTTTACTTACTAAAACTATGATGAAGATTTTTCCTGAATAAAGAAAACTTCCTGACGAGCCTGACGACGAGCTCTAGCATCTTTGATAAACATTTGACGCTGACGTGAACGTCTTGCCGCTGTGTTGTTATGAAGTAAACGACTTGATTTTTTCATTTTGAACCTCCGTCAGTGCTCATTATACCTAACATAAAGAGTCCTCTACATCATTTATCTCAAATTTTATCTGTAAGTGAGGAAAAGTGAGTCTAATTAAGGACGTAAAATTCGTATGCCATAGCCTATTTTTTACTTTTTGCTCAGAAATGATTAAAAGTTAGCTAATTGATATAAGCTCACTTGCAATGTGATAAAATACAGCCACATTTTTTTTATAGCTGTTTCATTTAAGGTTGATTATGAACTTTAAGTAAAACAGTCAAACTAGAAAAAAGTCATTTCACTGTATCAGTTAGTTAAACAGGAACATTTCTGATGGATATCATTTTAGGTTCTCCTGCCGTTTCAACCTTTAGAATTGAAAAGATTATCAATGCATTAGGTAAAGAAGGCATCAAGGTAAGTTCAATTAGTACTCATTTTGTTCATCTTGTTGATACCAAAGAGGCTTTAACCGATAAGGAAAAGACCGTTTTAAACAAGATCCTAAGCTATGGTCCATCTAAGGACGAAACCGAGAATAAAGGTGAGCTATTCTTTGTAATTCCTCGTGTAGGTACCATTTCTCCTTGGGCATCTAAGGCTACTGATATTGCTCACAACTGCGGTCTTAATAAGATCCTAAGAATTGAGCGTGGTATTGCTTACTACATCGTAAAAGAGAATGGTACATTCTCTGATGATGAGAAGAAGAAAGTAAGTTCTTTAATTCACGACCGCATGATGGAGAACGTTCTGTTCTCTTTAGAAGAAGGTTCAAAGCTATTTGAAAAGCAGACTCCAAAGCCATTTAAGACAGTTGCTTTAACCACAGGTGGTATGGATGCACTGCGCAAGGCTAACGTTGAGTTAGGTTTAGCTTTATCAGAGCCTGAAATGGAATACTTAATGGACAGCTTCAAGGTAATCGGCCGTGATCCTACCGATATCGAACTGTACATGTTCGCTCAGATGAACTCAGAGCACTGCCGTCATAAGGTCTTCGGTGCTGAGTGGAAGATTGACGGTAAGTTACAAGACAAATCATTATTCGGCATGATCAAAAACACCTTTGAGACCAACGGTGACTATGTATTATCTGCATATAAAGATAATGCTGCTGTTATGGAAGGTTCAAAGGCAGGTCGTTTCTTCCCAAATCCTAATCACGAGTGGGCATACCACGAAGAGGATATGCCTATCTTAATGAAGGTAGAAACCCATAACCATCCTACAGCTATTTCTCCTTTCCCAGGTGCTGCAACAGGTTCTGGTGGTGAAATTCGTGATGAAGGCGCAACCGGTATAGGTTCTAAGCCAAAGGCTGGTATCAGTGGCTTTAGCGTATCAAACTTACGTATTCCTGGAGACGTTCAGCCATGGGAGCATGATTTTGGTAAGCCTGGTCGTTTAGCTTCAGCTCTACAGATCATGATCGATGGCCCATTAGGTGCTGCAAGTTTCAACAATGAGTTTGGTCGTCCAAACCTATGCGGTTACTTTAGAACTTACGAAGAAGAAGTTACAAGCTTCAATGGTAAAGAAGTTCGTGGTTACCACAAGCCAATTATGTTAGCTGGTGGTTGGGGTAACATACGCCGTGAGCACATCATTAAAGATCATATCGATCCAGGTGCTAAGTTGATCGTTTTAGGCGGTCCTGCTATGAACATTGGTTTAGGTGGTGGTGCAGCCTCATCAATGAACTCAGGTGCTTCATCAGAAGACTTAGATTTCGCTTCAGTTCAGCGTGGTAACCCTGAAATGCAGCGTCGTTGTCAGGAAGTTATCGATGCTTGCTGGGAATTAGGTGAAGATAACCCAATTATGTTCATCCACGATGTTGGCGCCGGTGGATTATCAAATGCAATGCCAGAGTTAGTAGCTGACGGTGGCGTAGGTGGCAAGTTTGACTTACGTAAGATCCCTAATGACGAGCCAGGTATGTCACCATTACAGATTTGGTGTAACGAGTCTCAGGAGCGTTATGTATTAGCAGTATCTGCTGAGAAGTTTGATATCTTTGAAGGTTTCTGTAAGCGTGAGCGCGCTCAGTATGCTGTAATCGGTGAAGCTACAAAAGAGCGTCGTGTAGTTTTAGAGGATCCATACTTTGGTAACAAGCCAATTGATTTACCTTTAGATGTTCTCTTAGGTAAACCTCCTCGTATGCACAAGGATGTAAAGACTGCACAGCAGCACTCACCTGAGTTAAATCTTGAAGGAGTAACTCCTCGTCAGGCAGCAGAGCGTGTATTACGTCTGCCTACAGTTGCTGAAAAGACTTTCTTAATTACCATTGGTGACAGATCAGTTACAGGTTTAGTAGCTCGTGATCAGATGGTAGGTCCTTGGCAGGTTCCTGTAGCAGATGTTGCTGTAACTGCAGCTTCATATGACACCTATCATGGTGAGGCTGGTGCCGTAGGAGAAAGAACACCTGTTGCTTTATTAAATCATGCTGCATCTGCTCGTTTAGCAGTTGCTGAAGCTGTAACTAACATTGCTGCTGCTGATATTGGCGAGCTAAAGAGAGTTAAGTTGTCAGCTAACTGGATGGCTCCAAATGGCCACCCAGGTGAGGATGCTGGCTTATATGAAGCAGTTAAAACCGTTGGTATGGATATCTGCCCAGAGTTAGGTATTACTGTACCTGTTGGTAAAGACTCAATGTCAATGAAGACAACCTGGCAGGAGAACGGTGAGAACAAGACCGTAACTGCTCCTATGTCTTTAATCATCTCTGCATTTGCTAGAGTTGAAGATATTCGTAAGACCTTAACTCCTCAGTTACGTACTGACAAGGGTGAGACCACTCTTATCTATGTAACCTTAGGTGAGAGACAGAATCGTTTAGGTGGTTCTGCTCTAGCTCAGGTATATCGTCAGTTAGGTTCTAAGTGTCCTGATCTTGACCACCCAGTACGTCTAAAGGGGCTATTCGATTCAATCCAGTTCTTAAACCGTAAGGGCAAGTTATTAGCTTACCACGATATTTCTGATGGTGGTTTATTCACTACAATCTGCGAAATGGCTTTTGCAGGTCATACTGGTGTTAATGTTCGTATCGACAACTTAGGTGAAGATGACTTAGCAGTTCTCTTCTCAGAAGAAATTGGTGCTGTTCTACAGGTTAAGGTTGAAGATGCTGAAACTGTAATGAACATCTTATCAGGCCACGGCTTAGCAAACTGCATCTTTGAGGTAGGTTCACTGCGAAATGATGATCGTATCGTCTTCAATCGTGATGGTAGTGAAATTATCAACGAGCCTCGTCAGTACTTCCGTAAGATTTGGGCTGAGACCACTTATCAGATGCAGTCACTTCGTGATAATCCTGAGTGTGCTCGTCAAGAGTATGAAGCTAAGGATGAGTCAAATGATAGAGGTCTCTTTGCAGAACTTTCATTTGATATCAATGCGGATGTTGCAGCTCCTTACATCAGCAAGGGCGTTGCACCTAAGGTTGCAATTTTACGTGAGCAGGGTGTTAACTCACAGGGTGAAATGGCAGCTGCCTTCAATAGAGCTGGCTTTAACTGCGTAGACGTTCATATGTCAGATGTTTTAACTGGTAAAGTTAAATTAGATGATTTCAAGGGCTTCGCAGCTTGCGGTGGTTTCTCATACGGTGACGTTTTAGGTGCCGGTGAAGGTTGGGCAAAATCAATTCTGTTCAACTCAGTTGCAGCAGATGAATTCTCTAAGTTCTTCAACAGAAAAGATACTTTCGCTTTAGGCGTATGTAACGGCTGTCAGATGATGTCAACTCTGTCATCTTTAATTCCTGGTGCTGATAACTGGCCTCGTTTTGTAACTAACTTATCAGAGCGTTTTGAGGCACGTTTTGTTGAAGTTGAAATTCAGAAGAGCCCTTCAGTACTGTTCGCAGGCATGGAAGGTTCAAGACTTCCTATCGTAGTATCACACGGTGAAGGTCGCGCTGAGTTCAAGAATAAGGCTCATCTAGAAGCTTTAGAGAAGTCAGGTCAGATTGCTGTTCGCTACATTGACCACTCAGGCAAGGTAACAGAACAGTACCCAATGAACCCTAATGGTTCTCCAAATGGTATTACCTCTGTAACTAATACAGATGGTCGTTTCACCATCTTAATGCCTCATCCAGAGCGTGTAATGCGTACTGTATCTAACTCATACCACCCAGACGAGTGGGGTGAGGATAGCCCATGGGTAAGACTATTTAGAAATGCACGTGTATTCGTAGGTTAATCTTCAATACACAAAATCAAAGCCTCTGCACTAACCTGCAGGGGCTTTTTTGATCTTTAAAAAAGCAATTTTCAAAAAGATTATTGTCCCTGCCTATAAAAAGTTCAGCTTATAGCGTTATACTCATTGAGTCTTTAGGAGAAACCTGAGACTTTCATAAAATTTCATGTATTAAGAATGCGATAAAGATTTAGGAGTTATTGAAAAGTTATGGAACTGACAAAAGAGCAACTAGAAAGGTACTCTAGACACATTACCTTAAAAGAATTTGGTGTTGAAGGTCAGAAAAAACTACTCGCATCTAAAGTTTTAGTCATTGGAACTGGTGGTTTAGGTTCACCTGTTTTAATGTATTTAGCCGCAGCAGGTATTGGTACTATCGGAATTGTTGATGATGACGTAGTTGACTATTCAAATCTACAGCGTCAGGTTATCCATCAGACCAAAGATGTGGGGGTGTTAAAAACAGAGTCAGCAAAAAACAAAATCAATGCTCTAAATCCTGAGATTAAAGTGAATGTATATAACACCTTCATCACAGCTGATAACATTCTGGATATCATCAAAAATTATGATTTTATCTTAGATTGTACTGATAACTTTGAAAGCAAGTTCTTAATTAACGATGCTTGTGTGATTGCTAAAAAGCCATTCTGTCATGCAGCTGTGATCCGCTTCCAAGGTCAGGTTATGACTTATGTACCAGGACGTGGTCCTTGCTATAGATGTGTATTTGGTAAGGTTCCAGAAAAAGGCGCGGTAAAGAACAGCAAACAGATTGGTGTCTTTGGTCCTCTGCCTGGTTTAATTGGTAATTTCCAGGTAATTGAGTGTGTTAAGTATCTTTTAGGCATCGGCGAGTTATTAACAGGACGTCTCTTAACTGTTGAAGCTTTGAGCATGAATGTTAAAAACATGAAATTGCCTCCTAAAAACTGTGATTGTCCAGTTTGCTCAGAGCATAGAACTATCTTAAAGCCATCTGACTCATTCTAAACAGTCATAAAACTGTCATGATTTTATTTATATAGGAATTTAATTTTTGTAACTATATGAATATACAAATAAAAAACTATATGGCACGATAATTGAATAAGTCATCCTAACTAAAGAAAAGTGGGGTGACTTATGACAGCTTCAGTAAACGAATTAGAACTTTATAAAGAAATCTTTGAAAAAGAGCCTTCAGCAATCATTGTTCTAGATGAAAGAGGCGTAGTTAAAAAGGCAAATGATTCAGCCTTAAAGATGCTAAACGTTGAAGCTTTAGAAGGCCGTAAATGGTATCAGGTAATCGATGAAGTATTCCGTCCTCAAAAAGATGACGGTCAGGAAATTTCAACTGTAGACGGCAAACGTCTACAGGTATCAACCAAACCTTTATCTCATGGTCAGTTAGTTCAAATGACTGATCAGACCGAGACCCGTAAACTTACCGATAAGTTAAATCATATGGAGAGATTATCTTCATTAGGTAAGATGGCTGCATCTTTAGCTCATCAGATTAGAACCCCATTATCTGCTGCTATTTTGTATGCTGCAAACTTAGGTAATCAGAAATTACCTTTAGCCTCACGTAATGTTTTCCAGAAAAAACTAATGTCTCGTCTTGAGGCTCTAGAAGCTCAGGTAAGTGACATTTTAATGTATGCCCGTTCAGGTGAGCAGTCAGTTAAAGTTTTAGATGCTGTAGATATCGTAGAAGGTGTTTTAGGCTCTGTAGCTTCAGTAGTAGAGAAGAGTGGTGCAAACTTAAGTTCAGATATTGGTCCACGCCCAATGACAGTTTTAGGAAATGTTACCGCTTTAAACGGAGCAATTAGCAATTTGGTGACAAATGCCATTGAAGCTGGTGCAAAAAACGTTAAGATAGAGCTTGTAGCTGATACTAAGAATGTTATGATCAGCGTTAAAAATGACGGACCTATGATTAAACCTGAGGTTAGTGCTCATATCTTTGAGCCTTTCTATACTACAAAGAGCAATGGTACTGGTTTAGGACTTGCTGTAGTAGCTGCTGTAGCTAAGGTACATCAGGGAGATATACGTCTTGTTTCAAATGAGAAGGAAACAGTATTCACTATGATCATTCCAAAATATGAGGGAGTACTTGAACCTTCTGAGAGCTTTAAAGACGAAAAGTCCGTAGCTTAAAGCCAAGTTTTAAGGAATATTATGAGTAACAGTCAAATTCTAATTGTTGATGACGACAGTCAGTTAAGAGAGGCGATTGTAGATACACTGATGCTGACAGGTTATGTATGCCTTGAGGCATCTGGTGGCGAAGAAGCTCTAGATATTCTTTCAAAGAAAAAAGTAGATATGGTCATATCGGATATCCAGATGGGGTCAATGGATGGCCATACTCTTCTAAACGCAATTCACGAAAAATTCCCAAATATGCCAGTCCTGTTAATGACTGCATATGCCAATATCAATGGTGCTGTAAGAGCGATGCGTGATGGTGCTATTGATTATTTAGCCAAGCCATTTGCCCCTGAGGTCCTGTTAAATCAGGTATCTCGTTATGTGCCTGTAAGCAAGGTTGTAGGCGGTGAGCCTATTTTTGCTGATCCTTCTACAGCAGAGCTTTTATCTCTTGCTTCAAGAGTAGCTGCAACTGATGCCACGGTTATGATCACTGGTCCATCAGGCTCTGGTAAAGAAGTTTTATCCCGCTATGTTCATGATAAATCACCTCGTGCCTCAGGCCCATTTGTAGCTATTAACTGTGCTGCAATCCCTGATTCAATGTTAGAGGCTACCTTATTTGGTTATGAAAAAGGAGCTTTCACTGGTGCAGTGCAGGCTTGTCCTGGCAAATTTGAGCAGGCTCAAGGTGGTACCATCCTTTTAGATGAAATTACAGAGATGGAGCTTGGGTTGCAGGCAAAGCTCTTGCGAGTATTACAGGAAAAAGAAGTGGAAAGATTAGGTTCACGCAAGACTATCTCCCTAGATGTAAGAGTAATTGCAACTTCAAATAGAGATTTAAAACAGGCTGTAGCTGAAAAGAAATTCCGTGAAGATCTTTATTACAGATTAAATGTCTTCCCATTACGCTGGCTGCCACTGTGCAAAAGACCAAAAGATATTATTCCTATTGGTACTTTCTTATTATCAAAGCATGCTAAAGACTCAAATATGGCAATTCCTAAATTGTCAGAGAATGCTAAAAAGAAACTTTTGTCTTACAGTTGGCCTGGTAACGTACGTGAACTGGATAATGTAATGCAGAGAGCTCTAATTCTTTCTGTAAATGGAGTGGTTGATGAAAACTGCATTATCTTAGATGAGTCATCATTAGAAGATGCTTTGCAGTCTAAATCATTTGACACTGAAGGTATAGCTGTACCAGAAATTGCTCCTGAGCAAATCACTGAAGATGAGGAAACTCATTCTGTTCCAAATTCTGTTTCAAGCAGTGAGGATCTGGTACGTAATCAAAAGATCCCTCAGGATCTTGGTGGTGAGTTAAAGCAACAGGAATATCAGATTATTTTAGATGCTTTAATTGAATGTCGTGGTTCCCGTCAGGAAGTTGCTACTAAGTTAGGTATCAGCCCTAGAACCTTACGTTATAAGATTGCTAAGATGAGAGAGCTTGGCATGATCATTCCTGGATAGAAAAACATTATCATATATTAAACACCAAAATCGTCTAAAATACTGGATTATAGCTATTCATTTTGGTGTTTATATGTCTTCAAAAATCAGAGTCCCTGCCTTAGAAAGAGCCCTGAGGATCTTAGAGGTTCTTCAAAAAAATCATCGTTGTACTATATCAGAAATCATTTCCTTAACAGGACTTCCTAGAAGTTCTGTTTATGTTTTAGTTGATGATATGGTTAAATTGCGTCTGTTACGACAGAATTCTGACAAGACAGTACAACTGTGGATGAAATTAGTAGCATTAGGTAATTCAGCTTCAGATTCTTTAGATTTGAAAGAGATCATAAGCCCTTACTTAGACAGACTTATTACCAGCATTGATTGTCTTGCGGTGCACTTTGGCATTATGGATGATGATAAGGCTTTTTATGTTCTAAAAAAGACCAGTCCTAAAACAGGTATGAGAATAATGTCCAGAGAGGGCGCTGAGATCTCTTTAGTTCATACTGCCTTAGGTAAGTGCCTTTTAGCATATCAGGAAGCTACTCAAAGAGAGAATATTATAAGAACTCTAGACTACACTCCTGCTACAGCTAACTCTATTACTACACCTGAAGCTTTACGCAAAGAATTAGCTTCAATTCACTTAAGAGGCTTCTCATATGACAATGGTGAAGGTGGTCTTGAGATCCGCTGTGTTGCAGTACCTGTTTTTGATTTAGACAGTCATTTAATTGGAGCTATATCAATTGTAGGTACCATCAACAAATTCACCACGGACAAGTTATCAGCAATTATTGAAAAAGCTAAGAAAACAGCTTTACAGATAACCTCAGGTTTGATGATGTAGCAGATCTTTGTAAGAACTCTATTTACTAGCATTAAATGCCACTAATCAAAATTCTCATCATGTATAATTAAAGTAGAACTGATGAAATGAGAACAAAACAATGACTACAAAACAATTCTTACCATTACCATACGGGCAAGATGATTTTGACAATTTAAAAGCTGACGGTTGTTACTTTGTAGATAAGACATCAAGTCTTAAAGACGTGATTGATACAGATAAGTCGTACGTGATGTTATTTACAAGACCCAGACGCTTTGGTAAGTCGTTGTTTATGACTATGGCAGAGTCATTTTTGAAAATTGATTCTGACAATCCAGGTGATACTACACTTCAGCAAAAGTCTTTTAAAAACACCAAGATATTAGAAGACAAAGCGTTCTGTGCAAAATACATGGGACAGCATCCAGTTATCTGTCTTACCTTAAAAGGGGTTCAAGGAGTTGATTTTGAGGATGCCTATTATAAATTGGCAGAAGTTGTATCAGCAAAAGCAAACGAATACAGTTTTTTAAAAGACAGTCCATCACTTGATGAAAAAGAAAAAGCTAAGTTTGAGAAATTATGTGATGAGGATTACCTAAAAAGCTTTGGTAAGAAGACACAATCATATGTAACCTCTGCCATCATATCTTTAGCAAGGATGCTGTATAAGCATTTTAAAAAGCAGGTCTATGTCTTAATTGACGAGTATGATGTGCCATTAGCTAAAGCGCAGGAAAAAGACTACCATGATGAGATGGTAACTTTAATCTCATCTTTGTTTGATTTCTTTAAAACTCCACCAAAAGATCCTAAAACAAATGAACTTTATGTAAAGAAAATCATAATGACAGGCTGTCTGAAGGTAGCTAAGAACAGCATCTTTACAGGAGTAAATAACCTCTATGTGAATACTGTAGTAGATAGAGAGACAGAGTACACTGGTATCATAGGTTTTACAAAAGAAGAAACAAATCAATTCTTAAATGATTATGAGTTAGGAGATTTTGCCCAAAAAGTAAAAGATAACTACGACGGATACAAGTTCTATGACAAAGAGATGTTCTGTCCATGGGATGTGGTTAACTTTATAAAAAAGAACTTTAACTTTCAGCAAAATTGCCCTGCTTCAAAAGTGATTACAGGTAATTACTGGGCAACATCAACCTCAAGTCCTGCTGTATATGAATACCTAGGATATCTAACTGATACTGATACCCAAAAGATGCAGGACTTAGTTGATGGCAAGTCAATTAGCTTTAAGTTAAACGATTCCATGAACTATGACTGTTTATCACAACATATACCAAATGATTTCTGGTCATTACTGCTGCATACAGGTTACTTAACTGTAGATTGGGAAAAGACTGATACCTTAAATTCTGAAGACAGTAGCGCAGATGATGTTGCTGTAAAACTGCCAAACTTAGAGATTAAAGATTGTTTTAGAGAAAATATTCAAAAAAGATTCAGTGACGTCTTTGTAAATCTGAAGTTGCCTGGTAAGTTTATAAAGGCTTTAGTTAAAGGACAGCAAGAAGATATTAGCAATATCCTATTTGATATGTTACAAAAATACGTATCAATTAGAGATACAGCTACTAAATCTCCTTACGAGAACTACTATCATGGATTTATCAACGGTATCTTTACTAGCTGTGAAGGCATCATTTCTGAATATCATTCTAACTATGAGTCTGGTAGTGGATACCCTGATATTACTTTTAAAGCAGAGCGTAATACTAAAGCTGTAATCATTGAGATAAAAGCAACATCAAAAACAGAAGAAATGGATGAATTAGCTGCAATTGCTCTAAGGCAAATTGAAGAGAAGAATTACGCAGAGCCTTTTACAAAGATTGCAAAGATTACTGATATCTATGCTTATGGTATAGCTTTCTGTAAGAAAGATTGCTCTTTAGTGGTAAAAAATCTTAGGGCAAAAAAGTAGAAGTTTTCTATGAAGAGTGGCAGCCCCAGTAGGAATCGAACCTGCAACTAGCCCTTAGGAGGGGCTTGTTATATCCATTTAACTATGGGGCCAAAACCAACGGTATTATATCAATATATTGACCTGATACAATACCGTTTTTTCTATTGTAAAGTTACTACATCGTTGACGTTTACATTCAAAGTATTGTTCTGTAAATCAACAGGATGCAATTTAGCTGCATGTGGGTAAACAGATACTACTTTATAGACACTGTTACTTTTCTCATAAGCACTGTAATTATCGCCATTAGGTCCTGACATAGAAGCTGCCTGAACTAAGGTGAACTTCATATTAGGGCTGATGCCGTTCTCTCTACCAACATTGATTACTACATCATCCCCATCAAGATCGATGATCTTGGCATTAGCTGGTTTACATTGAAGTTCTGCAACTAGATCTTTGGAGACCTCTGCAGCTAGACCGTAAACTCTCTGACCGTATTCTGAGCTCTTAAATCTGTCAGATCTTAAATCGATGTACTCACTTTGTTTAAATGGCCAATCAGCTTCAGCAGTGTAATTTCTGTGGAAGATGATTTGCTCATTGATTGCATCATAGACATCAATATCAAAGTTAATAGTTCTTGTAGGAACGTACATCAGCTTGGTTAGTACATTGTTACCAACCTCAGAGGTACTTACTGAATTTATAGTGCCTAGAATAATGTACTGACTGCCATAACGATCTGCCAAACTAGAAAGGTTGGATACCTGGAAGGCATTTGACATATTAGGTGAATTTGAAGTGTTCAGATTAGCTCTTACCAGAGGCCTGGTTACAAAGGATGAGGTGTTATAAAGATTCTCCATAACAAGTTTATCTAGCTCTTTACTGATACCTTCAATTCCAATACTGCCCTGATAGGCCTGAGAGTCAGCAAATCTGAATGACACTGGCAGTACAGCTTTATGTACAGCAGCCCCTGAGCATCTTGCTTTGGCAAATCTTTCATCAATAAATGCTTTGATGGTAACAGTTACCTTACTAAAGGTTGTCTGTTCTGACATTACTACCAGCTTTTTGATTGGTGATCTGCTCATAATATTGACGTTATCGCTTTGTAAAACACCGTTTTTATAGTTTTGCTCGATTTTAACGTCAGCTCCTGCCTGTAACATGACATTACGGATGGCATCATTTACAGCATCGTTTCTGTCTGAGCCGGTGCCATTTGCTGTATACCAGGTAGCAAAGGCAGTAGAACTCATTACAGAAAACACTAAACAGCATAAAATTTGAATTAATAATCTTATTTTCATAAATCACCTTTGTGATTGAATTTTGTCACATGGCATTGAATTTGCATTATTCACACCAAGATTGACAAAAACGTTAAAAATTTAGCGTTTTATAATTCACGGTTTATTGATTATACAAATAAAAGAAGGTCAGGATGGAGAGAAAATTACTTAAAATGCTAAGCCTTGCAGTTTGCCTAGTAATCGCAGGCTGTTCGGCAAATCCTGCCCAAGGTGGCAAGACACAACAGGCTAGTGTTGTACCTACAAAGAGCAGTGTCTATGACCAAAAAGGCATGGAAATCAGCAAGATCGTATCTAATATGTCTGATATCTTGTATCAGACTATGATGAATGATCTGTCAAAAGATGAGTCCTCTAAAACCACTGTAACTGACAGCGATGGTAAGACTGTAACTTATTCATCTTTACCAAAGGTAGCTGTAACCTCATTTGTAGATACAGATACTTATGAAAATGCTGGCTATTTAGGCCGTGCCATGGCAGAGATGTTTGTCCATGAATTAGACAGACGAGGTATCAGTGTTTTTGAATATAAGCTTACAGGCGCTATTTCAATTACTAAAGACGGTGAATTTGTTTTCTCAAGAGATTGGAAGAAAGTTGCCCGTCAGGCCATGGTAAGACATATCTTTGCAGGTACTTTAACTAGAAATGATTCAGGAATCGTTGTAGTTGGTCGTGTCATAAATATGTCAACCCAGACAGTTGTAGGTTCTGCTACAGGCTTTATTCCTTATGAGAGATTACCTTACTGCTATAGAACCGGTAAGAAAGATTGTTCTATAAATGGTGTTACCTCATATTTATATGAGCCAGGTACTATCACTGGTAACGGTAATGTAACTGATACAGTAGTTAAAAGAACTGTAACTAAGACCTCTGTTAGAGCTTCTGCATCAACTACAGATACTCCTGTCTATGCTATGACTGATAAAGAACGTCGTAAAAGACAAGAGCAGCAGTTTAAAGATAACTATTACAGAACAGACTCTGATGAGTTCAATGCTAAATATTACGTAAAAGGAGCTAAGGTACCTGCAACTTCATCAGGTAACTATGAGCACTATATGTATAACAAAGAGCATTCTTTCTTAGGATTTGGCAATAGAGGAAAGTCTACAGTTATATATCCAGCTGATACTTACATGTATCAGGAAAAGTTGGTACGAGATGTGCATGACCAAAGTCAGTACTCACGTACTAATGATTAGGAGGCTCTATGAGACTTAGAAGATTGATTACAACTTTTGCAGTAGCAATGCTACTGCCAATGGCTTTGTGCTCATGTTCCTCTGTATCTTTTGTAAAGAATTTAACCATGACAGATGATGGTGTACACAAGCCATCAGAGTATCCAGTCTTAAGAGCAACCGGTTATGCGTCAATTTCTCGTCAGCCGGGTGCAACAGATGCCATCAAGCAGATTAAAGCAATGAGAGCATCAAAGATTGAAGCTTATAGAGAATTATCTGAACAGGTTAATGGCATTTATATCAGAGCCACCGATACTTTAAATTCAAGCAATATTGAAACCTCAAATTCTGTAAAGTCAGAAGTTGATGGTTTTGTTCATGGCGCACGAGTCATAAGACAGTACGCAGTAGGGGATACCTACGCAACAGAATTAGAGCTTGATACAAGGGTAATCTACGATCTTTATCAGATGCGTGGTGCGATGTAGGAGAGAATTATGAATACCTCAAGATTTGTTTTTAATAAAACTACTCCACAAAACACAGTACGTCCTTTAAAAGACTATTTGGATGGACAAAAAGAGATTTTAGAAAAGCTTGAAAAGGTAATTCAGGCTGAGTATGAATCTTTAAAAGATAGACATCTTGAGAATTTGAAACCTTTATCAGAGATGAAATCTGATCTGATGTTAAAGTTACAGTCAAATGATCAGAGGATCAAACTGCATCCTGATGTTGCAAAGCTGCATACTGAGTTTTTACCAGAGGTTACCATCATTAAGAACATGATGAAAAAGTGTCAGTTCAGAAATGAAATTAACGGTAAGCTCATCACTATGTGTATGCAGTCAGCTAATAAGCTGCAGGCTGTTCTACTAGGTGTACGTGACGTGGTAACTCGCAACATGACCTATACTGCAAAAGGTTATGCTACTGCACGAGGCCCTTCACGTTTGTCTGTAGACGCTTAATTCTATCCTCAATAGCACTTTTATTTTTCTAAAGACTACCACAAAACTTAAAAGTGCTATTTTTATTTCCCTTTAAAATCAATAAATTCACATCAAAATTTTCTAGAAAATTCACTTTTTGTCAGTAATTTTTATAGTCACCAAAATTGTCTTTGTACAATCTGTTCGCAATTTGGGCGCGCATAAACTTTAAAAACAAGATCCTAAAGATTCGCTTGATTGCAATTGTTAAGAACAATCTCTTATAGCTTTGTTCTTATAAAGAAAAACTAAGACTTAAAAAAGTGAACTATGGATATCAACAAAGTTTATTTAACAGGAACTGTAAGTGCTGTTTCCTATAAAACTCAAAGAAACTCCTTCAAGTTGAAATTCAGCCTAAAAACTGAAGGCCAAAACTCTGAATCACCAGATAGTTGTAAGAAAAGCAAAAAGGATGGTGCTTCTAGGGATCTCGCTTTATATGCTGATTACCACGAAGTGTATATGTTCAATCAAAAGAATGAGGCTGAACAAAAGAGACTTTATCAAATTGTCAGATGCGGAAACAGAGTTTCTGTATTGGGGCAATTACGCAATTTTAGGATTACTGATTCTCTAGGTAAGGTAGCTATTACCTCCAAAGTTTTAGCCAAAGAGATCAAATTACGCTCATACAGATAATTTTCGACATAACTAGGAAAAACAAATGATGTTTAATGTAAATTTAAAGAAGGTGTTTAACTCTGAAAAGATCGTGATTGAAGAGTGCGAGTTAGAACCTAGCAATCTTATTGATCATATCCCTAATTTAGATAAGAACTATGTCTTTGAGCTTAATGTTCTAAATGAAGTTCTGCTCTATCTAATCTATCCATTTAAAGACTGCCTTTATATTAGTGGTCCGTCAGGTTGCGGTAAAACAACCTTGATCTTACAAATAGCAGCTCGTCTTAACTGGGGCGTAGAGCAGATCACTTTGTCTAATAAGTGTGAGTCATTAGATCTTATAGGACACACCACTTTAAAAAGAGGTGAATTAGTCTATGAATACGGTCCTTTAACTAGAGCGATGCTCTATGGAGAGATCTTAATCTTAAATGAGATCGATCTGATGTCACCTGGTGACTTATCAGTATTAAACGATGTGCTAGAAGGTAAGCCTCTTACAATCCTTGCTAATAATGGCGAGGTAATCAAACCGCATCCTCAATTTAGAGTAATTGCAACAGCTAATACCAAAGGATTTGGCGATATGACCGGCTTCTACAATGGCGCACGATTATTAAATCAGGCATTCTTAGATAGATGGCGCTTTATTGAAATGGGGTATCCAAAGCCAATCGTAGAACTTGAGATGTTAAAGAATAGTTTTCCTGATCTTGGGCTTGAGATGAGCAAAAAGCTGTTACATTTTGCTCATGATTTAAGAAAAGTTGTTGAGCAGGGGATTGAGAATGGTGTAAGGCAGATCTCTGCTCCTTTTTCTACAAGAACGCTATTAAAAATTGCAGCTTTGTTGTCTGTTGAAACTCCATATACAGTCCACAAAATCATCAAGATGTGTTTTGCGCTAAGACTACCTGATGTAGAACATGAGTATGTAATGCGTCTTTGTAACGACATCTTTGGCCATGAAAAGCAAATCTTAAAAGTTACTCAGAAAAGTGATTTAGGCAATGAGATTGAAGTGAGTGAGAACAATGAAGATCACTCAGCAGAGTCTGACACAGACTCTAAAGAAGTCAAGGTAGAAAAGAAATCAAGAAGACGCAGTAAAAACTCTACAGATAAAGAAGAGAGTGTAGCTTAAGTAGTTAAAAGGTAGAAAAGCTCTGCAGTTACTGTAGAGCATTTATTGGTGTTTGGACCATTGTCTTAGAGTCATAGGTATAAGTATGTTTTACGGATTAACTAAATGAAAAAGTCGTTAGAACCAGGTCTTTTTCTGATAAAAAAGGAAAACTTGCGTTTAAAGGAAGAAAACTCTAAACTCAAAGCAAGAGTGGAAAATATCGAAATTAATCTAAGAGAATCAAAGCTTTTTGAGCTTTTGTTCCCAGTTGTCGTTGCGTCAATGTTGACTGTTTTTGGATATGCTTTTTTATTTTTCTTTGATGTGTTTGTATTTGAGGAAAGTAGAAATACAGTTTCCGATTTTCATTTTGCAAACAATGTAGTATCTCCAAATATGAAAAATATAGAGTTTGCTATTATAGTAATGACTGCTTTTATTCTAGGAATTTTCTCTTACTGTATATTTAGACTGAGGTGTAGATATAAATGATATTTGCTACAGTTTTATTTATTTTGGCAATGTTATTCGTTTTTGGAATTATCTCTTTGATGATTTATGAGTTTTATAGAGATAACAAATCATAATAACGAAATCTCCTTAAGGAGACAAAAGATACGTACTTTTTTTTCTTAACTAAAAAGTCCGATCTTATACAATCGGACTATATTTAGTAGTCTAAAGTAAGACTATTTTTGAAAAATATCAATTCTTAGACTTGAACCATAAATTAGTCCTTATCTTCAGAAACAAGGTCCACCATTTGATCTAAAGTATGAATGTACTTTTCTTCAATCTTCAACAGTAATTTTCCTTCTTCAAGTTGAGTCTCGTGAAGTTTCTTTAGTTCTTCAATTGAGTCTTTACTTAGAATGGCATTAAATGAATCTAAAAGAATGAAATGCTCTCTTAAATGTAATTCTCTAATATTGTCATGTAGATCATTTGCAATATGAGCTTTTTCATCTTCTTTATTAACATTATCTTTTGAAGGTGTAAAAGCAGCATGCAAGTAGTTCTTGAGCAAGCCTTTCACTGAAATTTCATTTGGATCAGATACTGTTATAAAGTAAGATGAAACGATGGTTGTGATAGCAGCATTGAAGCTTAGGTTGAATTCTTTAGAAAGTCCAACAAAGCCATTGAAAGGTACGAAAGGAAGCTCACAACAAAGATCATTAGCATGCTTATTAGCAAAGTCCTTTACAACTTGTAAAACTTCAGGAACCACCCACAAGCAAATAGTGTCGTGTCTTTTATAAGCAGACACCTTGGCGTCAAAACCATGACCTGCTTTGGTTAGGACTTCTATGGCTTCTGTAAAAATTTCTAGCATTTTGTCAGGATCTGAAACACACAAATAGGTCTTGATCCTTCCAAATAAACCATATTCTCTAAGTAACTCGTCTTTTTCGCTAATTCCTCTGTTTATGCAACGAATGTCGTACCAATAGCCATTATTATTTATCACATCATGATCTTCAAATCTTGAGTCGTCTTCTTTGTAATTTTTAAACAAGCCTAAAACAGCACTGTTTATTCTGTTTCTCTGTTCATTTGTAAATCTGTAATGCTTTTCTGTGTCAACTAACATTATCTTTGTGTAAAACTTTTCTACTAGAGAGTAGTAGTAAGATTCATCTTTTAATGTCTCTACAAATTTTGGATACATGTCTTGTAGAGCTGCTGTCATTTTTTTGCTTTGCGCCTTCATCACAGTCCAACGATTCAAAATCCTCCATTAGAAAGAAAGGTAACCCGTCTTTTTCGTCATAGTCTTTTATGAAATTTCTTTTGGTTATACCTTTAAAAATACTCATTTACATTTACCTATAAATATTTATGTTAATAACAATACAGTATATAAATACTGTAATGAATATATTATCATTAATATTTTTGAGATGTTAAGTGATTTTTGAAAATAAAGTAGATAACTTGTTTTTTATTAAGGATTTTTTTATGAAGTTTTGTCGTTTAAAGCCAAAATAATGCTTTGAAATGGACCTTAAATCATTAGATTTGATCTTGCAAAAACAGCAGGGGATAATCAGTTGCAAGAGAGGTAGTCATGAAACGAAAATTGATAGTAGCTCACTTATGTGCTGTGATTGTAATTCTGTTCTGGGGAATGACCTTTGTGAGCTCAAAAGTTCTATTAAGGGACTTTTCACCTATTGAAATACTATTCAATCGTTTTGTCATCGCTACTTTGACTTTACTTCTCTTAGCTCCAAAAGCATTGAAATTCATTTCCTTAAGAGTTGAGCTGTACTCTGCCTTTTGTGGCTTTTATGGTGTAACCATATATTTCGTTTTTGAAAATAATGCATTAAGAATGTCTAATGCATCAAATGTAAGTTTGATTGTATCGACGGCTCCTCTTTTTGTAGCTCTTTTAAACAGATTCATAGACAAGAGCGCGAAATTAGGTAAATACTTCTTTATAGGTTTCTTTATAGCAATGTCAGGTATTGCCTTTTTGAGCTTTTCATCATTGAGTTTGCAACTAAATCCAGAAGGTGATCTGATGGCTTTAGGTTGTGCCATCGTGTGGGGACTGTATAGCGTCTATGTAGTAAAGCTACACAGACTTGGTATTAGTACCATGGTGATGACGATTAAATCGTTCTTTTATGCAGTGTTATGTACTGTGCCTTGCATGGCGTTTTATGGTTATGACTTAAAGTTAGACTGTTTATTGAAGCCTATCAACATCGTAAATTATCTGTTCTTAGCAGTATTAGCCTCATCATTAAGTTTTCTTATTTGGAATAAAGCTATCTCATATCTTGGTTCTGTTAAAACAAATGTCTATCTGTATGCCACTCCAGTGGTAACCGCAATAGGAGCTGTGATCTGTATAGATGAAAAGCTTACAGTATATCTTCTGTTAGGTATGGTTTTGTCTATTGCAGGTTTGGTGATTTCGCAAAAGAACTAAGCATGAGTTTAGAACATGAATCCTTTTAGGAAAGGCATACAGACAAAAAGGCCTCAAATTGCTTTGAGACCTTTTCAATACTGTTCTCCTGCAAACAGTATTTAAATCTATCCAAAGATTGAGCTTAACTCATCTTCAGAATCAATTAGCTTATTAGCTACTGATTCATAATTAATCTTGTATGAACCGTCAGAAATTGCAGCTTTTAGTTTCTCAACTTTAGCTTCATCAATACCTGATGCGTTTCTTGCTACATCAGTTGCTTTTGCTAAGGTTTTGGCAGAATCAGTTAAGACAACGTCATCAGACTGAACTGCTACCTTTTTCTGAGCTACAGCGCTTTTTGCTGTGCTTGTTGCTACATTCTTGGCAGTAGCAACTGATTCTTTTATGCCGTTATAAGAACGGTCTGATAATACATCGATTGCCATGATACTACCCTCAATAAATCTTTTCTCTTCTAGCTTAAATTTATTTATGCTTTACGCATTAATTATTCCTGTTAATTTCTTAACGTCACAGCTTAAATTTTCTTGAGCAAATTTTTATAAATTTTTTGAAAAAAAATAGAAATTAATCTTTCGAGAAATTTTAACTGTTTTTGCTCGAAGCTACAAACATTATTAGAGTAAAACTCAATTTTGTTTGTACAGTGTTTTCTTGAGTTAATTATCGGTAAAAATGAGATTTCTTTAGCCTTTTTTTCAAGAAACATTAAAGCCAAAACTTAGCAATCAGTTAAAAGATCACTTTAACAGTATTAGGACCGGTAACTACCGCTTGAATTACTTTTTTAGTTTTTACATTTTTTACTTGAATAAGATCATTAACCTTGCCTTCTTCAAGAGCCTGACCTTGAGTCTTAATCTCAAGATTATTTGTTGAAGCTACAATAGTTACAATGTCACCTTTGGCAATTACACAAAAGTCACTTACTTTAATCTGTTCGCCAGCACGAATATCGCGTCTTGCTTTGCTACCTAAAATCATGGATTTGTCTGTGATTACAGCTGAGGTGTTAGTGCTTTCATTTACAAAAGTATCCTCTAAAAGATCAGCTGTAATGGTTGTGCCTTTAGGAATGTTAGCAGATGCAATTGTAGTAGCTCTTGCAACATTTACTGTTACAGGTACATTTACAGTGTAAGGATTATTCTTTCTTGTGCACTTTATTCTGACGACATTGCTCTTTTTAATCTCACCGCCTACTAATTCAGCAGTGAGGAATCCTGAGCACTTACCACCATAATCTCGATTAGGATCGATCTTACTTGCCTTAACTAGATATTTTTTGTCAGGACGGTTGTTATCAAATTGGGCTAACATGTACTGTTTTGCTACGTTTGATAAAAAATCAGCTTCTTCAATAGAAGCTTGGCAAATATTAATGCAGAATACATTAAAGAAAATAGCCAAAACAGTCGATACAATTTTTAGCAAGTTTTTCAAAAATTTCCACCTTTGTGAGTTGAAAAACAACAAGACTAAACTACACTTTAACGATAATATCACAAATGCTGATTTTAGATTTCATGGAAAATCAAATGACATTTGAATAATGTGAGTTGTAAATTCATGAAAACGTTTTTGATTTAAGGATTTATAAAGTTTTAAGTGATGAAAGTCTGTAGGTAGAAAGTTGCTATTAATCATATCTATCTATCAGATTTGATAAAGAGGGTGTGACTTGATCCGCAATTTCTTTATTTTCTGTTAGTTATAGTCTAAATTGCTAATTATTCTATAAAATATCATCAACAAATTTATTAATAATAAAAAGCAAGGTGAACAACATGATTGGTGTAATGGATTCCGTCAATGAATTGACCGAGGTAGTGGGACAGAACCGTATGGAGCTTCTGCTCTTTAAGCTCTCAGGTCTACGCCAGCGTTATGGTATTAATGTTTTTAAGGTGAGAGAAGTCCTGCCTTGCCCAAGACTTACTGTGATGCCTAAATTACAGAAGTATGTAATTGGTGTAGCACATATTCGTGGACAAACAATTTCTGTAATCGATCTTGCTTATGCAATTGGTGGTCGTCCATCAAGAGATATCGAAAAGTGTTTCATCATCATTGCTGAATATAACCGTTCAACTCATGCTTTCTTAGTTTCAAGCGTAGAAAGAATTTTGAATATGAACTGGGATAAGATCATGCCTCCTCCAAAAGGAGCTGGTGACAGCAACTATATGACAGCTGTAACTGAGATCGACGGTGAGCTAGTTGAAATTCTTGATGTTGAGAAGATCTTAGAAGAAATTTCACCAAGCAAACTCGAGAAGCAGGATCTTGATGAAGTATATGATGAGGAGTTTTCAAAACTTATTCAGCAGCATAAGCCAAAGGTTTTGGTTGCTGATGATTCAAGAGTTGCTCTAAATCAGGTAACAGCTGCAATGGAGAAGCTGAATCTTGAGGTAATTAAGGCTCATGATGGTCGTGAAGCTTACAATATCTTAAGAGAAATGGCTGCTAAAGGACCTATCAATCAGCAGGTTGCATTGGTTATTTCCGATGTTGAAATGCCTGAGATGGATGGTTATACCTTATGTGCATCAATCAGAAAGGATCCTTCATTAAAGCCTGCTTATGTGATCTTACATACCTCTCTGTCAGGTGTATTTAACTTAGGCATGGTAAGTAAAGCTGGTGCTAATGACTTTATTCCTAAGTTCAACCCGTTAGAGCTAGCTAAAGCTGTAAAGAAGGGCATAATTCTTACCAATGCGGGTAAGTCAGGTGCTGACCTTGTAATGGGTAAAGAAGTAAAAGAAAAACAGTAACTCTAACTTAAATTGAAACAATGGTTCTATAGTTCTCATAGAACCAAAACTTGTAGCAATTTGTTTGCTACAAGTGCTTCTTTGTGACATAAACAAAGAAAAATGAATAATAATAAATAAATGGATTGGAGTAAACATTTTTCAATCTGTTTGTATGTGTATTGAGCCCTGTATTTATAGGCATTGAACATATGGCACTATTTAGTTCAGATAACGATGACAAGAAGTTATCTCAAGGTTCTCAAGTTAAGAGCAGTTCTCTTTTATCATCAAAAAATACGGATGGTTCTGCTTTAAATAGAGCTACATCTACTGTAAAGACTTTAAATCAAACAAGTTCTTCTCCTTTTGCAACTAGCTCTACAGCTAGAACCTCTAGTTTTGCGTCAACTGCAACTAGACCTACAGGCGTCAGCACTCAGACACCTTTAGGTAGCACTCGTCCTTTAGGTTCAACTTTGACTTCAACTGCTCAAAGTTCAGCTTCAAGATTCCAGTCAAGTTCTACCTTAAATAGATCAACTGCAGGTAACAGTACTTTACGCCCTTCAGTTTCTGCTACAAGTACTGCTACAACCTCATCATTTGGTTCAACTGCTCCTAGAAGTTCCTTTACAACAAGTTCATCTTTAGCGTCAAGACCTAGTGCAACATCAAGCTTGTCTTCTGCTACAAGACCTGCAAGTACTCTGTCTTCATCAAGAATGACAACTACTACCGCAACTGCAAGACCATCAGCTTTTACAAGCACTCGTAGTACTCAGACAAGCACAAGCTTTACACCAAGATCTACAACTTCAGCTCTTAACTCTACTCTTGCTGGAACAAGTTCTTTAAGGACAGCTACACCTAGTTCAACCTTGAGTTCAAGACCAACGTCAAGCTCTTTTGGTTCAGCTACTTCAAGGTTGAATAGTACAAGTTCAAATACATCTAGTTCAAATCCATTTTCAGCTAGTACTCAAGAATTTACTCGTAAGATTGAACAGGCTAAAGCTGCTTTATCTTCAGTACCAAAGGTAAGACCAATTAGTATTAACCGTGATGGTAAAACTTCATTAGTAACTGAAAAGCAGGAAGTAACAGATGTTCAGTATCGTCGCTTTGCTGCTTTTGTTGAGGAAAAGTGCGGTATCGTTTTAGGCGAGGGTAAACAGTATTTAGTAAATTCCCGTTTGTCTTCTTTACTGAGCAAATTCCGTGTTCAGACAGTTGATGATCTTATCAATCTGGCTATGGAAGAAAAACCTAATAACAAAGCTCAGGAAGAAGTTATTGACGCAATGACTACTAATGAGACTTTGTGGTTTAGAGATACCTATCCATATAAAGCTTTAGAGACAATCATTCTGCCAGAGCTTGCTAAAAGGGCTAAATATCCTGTAAGAATTTGGTCTGCAGCTTGTTCATCCGGTCAGGAGCCATACTCAATCGGTATGATTATCCAAGAACAGATGTCAAAGATGTTACATATCGATCCTAAGCAGACACAGATCATAGGTACTGATCTTTCACCTGAAATGTTATCAATCTGTCGTCGAGGACAGTATGATGTACATGCTTTATCTCGTGGACTGTCTCCAGAGAGAAAAGAGAAGTTCTTCAGGACTACTCACAATCCTAATATGATGGCTATCGATTCTAGAGTAAAATCCATGGTTGAATTCAGACCAATGAACCTGTTAGGTTCATATGCTCTGATGGGACGTTTTGATGTGATTTTCTGTAGAAACGTACTGATTTACTTCTCAAATGAAGTTAAAGCTGACATCTTAAGAAAGCTGACAATGTGTTTAAATCCTGGTGGTTATCTGATTTTAGGTTCAACTGAGACCTTAGTAGGTGTTTCAGATAAATATGAAATGATGCGTTGCAATCCAGGCATTATTTATCATTTAAAGCCACAAAAGTACGCTTTCAATTAACCAATTCTCTTCTCTAATTTAAAGCTGAACTGTTTTATGACAGTTCGGCTTTGATGTCAAAAAAACATCATCTGAATCTTAATTGTAAATAACTCCTTATAAAATAAGCAAAATTTTACTTTGGCACACTAGTTGCTTTAGTCTATATATAGAAAACATTTTGTTTATCGTTATTTGGGAGTCAAAGATGTCATTAGGTTTTGATAAAGTTTTTGGTGTTCATCAGTACACCATGGGAATTCGAAACCAGCGTGCTGAAGTTTTAGCTGGCAATCTTGCTAATGCTGATACTCCTGGTTTTAAGGCACGTGATCTGGACTTTGATATTGCTTTTAAGCAGGCTGCACATGTGCAGATGCAGCAACCATCTGAAATGGTAAAAACTAATGATAAACATATGGATGAATCATCTATTTCTGATGAACCTGAGTTAACATTAAAATATCGTCTGCCATATCAGGCTGATACCGGTAATGGTAACACTGTAGAGGTAAGCTCAGAGCGTATGAAATATATGAACAATACCATGGAATACCAGGCTACATTAACCTTTTTAAACGGACGAATTACCAAGCTTAAAAACGCTTTGCGTACTGGTAGCTAGTAGGAGATAAAAAATGGGTTTATTTAGAATTTTAGACATTGCAGGTACTGCAATGAATGCTCAGTCAGTTCGTTTAAATGCGACAGCTTCTAACTTAGCTAACGCTGAATCTGTAAGTTCATCTGTAGAAACAACCTATAAGGCTAGAAGGCCATTATTCTCTGCTGCCATGGATGAAGCTTATATGGCAGAAAATACTCAGGGTGGTGTAACTGATCCTGTTACAGGTGAACCTTACGGTGTAGGAGTGTCTTTAAAAGGTGTGGTTGAATCAGATGCTCCAACCATCAAAGAATACAATCCTAATCACCCACTTGCAGATGAGAATGGTTATATTTACAGACCTAATGTAAATCCTGTTGAGGAAATGGCAGATATGATAAGTGCCAACCGCTCTTATCAGACCGCAGTTCAAGTAGCAGCTAATGCTAAAAAAATGATGACTGCGACCTTGCAGTTAGGATCTAATTCTAACCTGTAGTAATCAATCTGATAAACAATCTCTATCTTCTAAAGCTCAAGGGTAAAAAAACTTTGAGCTTTATTCTTTCTGAATCCTCATTTATAAGTTCATATAGCAGAGCTTTGCTTTATAGATCATATTAAGAAAACATATTGATGTTTATAAATATGAAAAATATCATATAGATAAATATCTATATGAGGAATAAACATGACTATTACAGATATTGCAGGTTGCTGTAAGGCATTATCTGATGAAAATCGCTTAAGTATTATCAAAATGTTAAGTAAAGGGGAAAAGTGCGCTTGTTGTCTTTTAGAAACACTAAAAGTTACGCAGCCTACTTTGTCTCATCATATGAGTGTATTAGTTAAAAGTGGAATGGTTAATGCCAGAAAAGAAGGTAAATGGCAATACTATTCAATAAACTGTGAGAAATTTTCAGAATTTAAAGAATTTATCAGTTCAATTACTTGTTGTGAGTGCGATTGTCACGCGAATTAGAACCGTAAAACAATTTTTTTGATATTAGAAAATAATTATGATCAGTACTTTTCAAAGATATTTAAGTGTATGGGGCTTTTTATGCATGGGAATTGGCCTTGCTTTGGGGGGGCATTTCCGTCAATACCAGTTTTTTAGAAACACTGTCTATTCAAGGAATATCCATTCCTATTGCCGTTCTGATTTGGATTATGATCTATCCTATGATGTTAAAAGTAGATTTTAACAGTATCAATGAAGTAGGATGTGCACCTAAGGGGCTTGTGGTTACCTGGATTGTAAACTGGCTGATTAAGCCTTTTACGATGTATGCAATCTGCAGTTTGTTTTTATTCTACATTTTCAAAAGCTTTATTACTTCAACCCTTGCAACAGAATATTTAGCAGGTGCCGTGTTATTAGGAGCAGCTCCATGTACTGCGATGGTATTTGTATGGAGCAGTTTAACTAAAGGAAATCCAGCCTACACAGTAGTACAGGTTGCAACTAATGATCTTATAATTCTGGTGGCATTTGTTCCTATTGTAAAATTTCTCTTGGGCATTTCAGATGTCACTGTTCCATACAGTACCTTACTTATCAGTGTTTTATTGTTTGTTGTGATCCCCCTTGTCGCAGGTATTATTACTAGAACCATGGTGATAAAGCACAAAGGCATAACCTATTTTGAAAATTATTTTATCCATACATTTGATAATGCCACTACAGTAGGTCTGCTTTTAACATTGATCTTGATTTTTACAGCACAGACAGAGGTTATTTTAGGCAACCCGTTACATATTTTGTTAATTGCAATTCCGCTGACAATTCAGACTGTACTCATATTTGCAGTTGCCTATATAGCATGTAAGCTATTGCATTTATCTCATGATATTGCAGCTCCGGCAGGCATGATCGGAGCTTCAAATTTCTTTGAACTTTCAGTAGCAGTTGCAGTGGCTTTATTTGGTACTACAAGTCCAGCTGCTTTAGCTACAACTGTTGGTGTATTAACAGAGGTTCCAGTCATGCTGTTTCTTTGCTACGTAGCCAATAAGACAAAGAGGTACTTTTAAATGCTAAAGACCATAGTAGCCTTTATCTGTGTTCACAATTCGTGTAGGAGTCAGATAGCAGAAGCTTTAGGAAATCTTTATCTTAAAGATAATTTTGTCTGCTATTCAGCAGAAACCGATCTTAAAAGTCATATCAATCAGGATGCTGTGCGTCTTGTAAAGGAGCTTTATGGCATTGATATGGAAAATAATGGACAAAAGTCTAAACTCATAAGCTCTATTCCAAATCCTGATCTTGCTATCTCTATGGGCTGTGGGGTTACATGCCCTTTTATTGGAAGAGCTTTTGATGATAACTGGAATTTAGAAGATCCGACAGGAAAAGGGGATGATGTTTTTATAAGAGTTATAAAGGAGATTGAGAATAAGGTTCTCAAGTTAAAGGACAGTTATCATCCGTAATATCTTAAAAATGGCGATAAAAGATAAAACACTTCGTCATAAGCCATCTGTATAATAAAAAATGCCCCCAAATATGACTTTGGAGGCATAAATAAAGTATAGCTAAATACTTACTTAAATTCCTTCAAGTTTGAAAGCTGACAACTTCTCTAGCAGATCTTTAGCAGCTTCTCTTAACTGCTCAATCTCAACCTTAGAATCCTGAGAGCTATTAGAACTTTGCTGGGTTAATGAGCTTACACCCTGCATGTTATTAGAAATCTCAGATGTTGCAGTAGTCTGCTGCTGAGCGGCTGTTGCAATCTGGCCAATTTGGCTATTTACATCATCAACATGGCCGTTAATGTCATTTAAGATATTTGTAACACCTGATGCGCGCTCTGCTAAGTCTTTCATCTCTCCTAAGGTGTTGGTCATAGACTCGTTAGCACTGTTAGCATCAGATTGGATTTGAGATACCATCTTGGTGATTTCCTGTGTTGAAGATGATGAACGTGAAGCTAAAGCACGAACCTCATCAGCTACAACAGCGAAACCCTTACCAGCTTCACCAGCACGTGCAGCCTCAATAGCAGCGTTTAGAGCTAGTAAGTTAGTTTGTGAAGCAATATCTTCAATGGTCTGAACGATAGTACCGATCTTGTTGGTCTGATCTACTAAGGTTGAGATTAACTCTGCATCTTTCTTAGTCTTTTCAGCCTGGTTTCTGATGTCATCAATAACACCTTCAACCTCGGTTACACCGTGCTCAGTGATGTTCTGAGTATCGTTAGCATTGGTTGCTGCGTTCTCGCAGTTCTTAGCAATATCTGAAGTGGTTGATACCATCTCATCAGATGCAGCTGATACGGTTACAGAACGGCTCTCTGCATCCGCAATAGCTTCTGCAACAGATGAAATCTTGCTGTGAATGTCTGCTAACTTCACATCAAAGTCGCGGTATGACTTAACAACATCTGATAAAGAATTGCCTAACTTCTCTCTCATCTGACTTGCTGAATCAAATACATGACCGAATTCATCTTCAAGGGTGTTTTCAATCTTAAAGTTGAAATCACCTTTAGCCATACGACCGATGTAGTTAACCAATAATGAGAAGTTACTCTGAATGTAGCCTGAAATTACCTTTGAAATTAAAAGAGCAATAATTACAGAGATGATCGTTAAAGCAATTGAAGAATACATTGGAGTCTTTGAAGTATTAGCTCTTGTTAGACTTGTTGATAGGCTTACCTGCTCATCGATTAACTTCTGGTATAACTCCAAGGATCTGTTAGTTAGAGGAAGAACGTTAGCGATATACTCATCTAGAGCATCAGAAATCTTGTTAGCTCTTACTAGTGGTACTACATTCTGTTTGTAGCTAGCTACTAGGTCATTAACCTGCTTTTTAACATTTATGATATTGTTTTTGTAAGTTTCTGAAGATGGAAGATCGCCAATGATGTTCTCATTCATAACTGATGATACTTTTGCAATCTCTTCAATTTTGCCTAATGACTCAGTAATAAAAGAATCATTGTGGTCATGGCTTGCTTTACCTTGCAGATAGCTAATAATGGTGTCGTTTGCAGCATCAAGAGCTCTTTGGGTATTCATTACACGAGTGTAGGATTTACCTAAAATTCGCTCAACGTTGTAGGAGGCATCAATATTATTTGAAGTATTTATTACAGCAAAGCCAGATGTTACGATAATTAGGATATTTAAAACACCAAAGCCTAACATCAACTTCATTCTGAGGCTTAATTTTTTAAGTAAGTCCATACTATTCCCCATTTATGATTTTTATAAAATAAAAAAATTGCGTGCAAACAAGTTAAAGGAAGTTCATCGCACAAATTGTCTTAGTTCAATTATTGCTAATGTTTTACTAATACTATTGTATACGGCATATTGTGCAAGATCTTTAAAATGAAAAATTTTTTGCGAAGATTCTCACAGCAAAAAAGTATAAAATTTTCAATAAAAAGACTGCTATCACAATTTTATAAATCAAAGGAAAGTTGGCATATTACTAGGTATTTGCAAAGTTATCGTTTTTGGGGGTGAAAATTACTTTAGACATTTATAATTATTCAAAATCGGAATATTGTTCAAATTTAGTGAAACGCTTTTTGTGCACATTTTTACATTGAATGTATTTAAAAAATCTGAATATTTTGCAAGAAATTGCAGTAATTTGCTTAGTTTTTGATATCTTACATTCTAAAAAATCGTATTTTTAAGTTGTAATCAGTTTGATTTAGCCACATATAAAAAAGTAGAGATGTAACTTTGCATGAGTTTTGTATAGAATTTGATTATGAAGTTATAAAACATTTCTTACTCTGTCTTATCTAGTATTTATCTTAAAGATAAGTTTATGAGAATATAAATTTTCAACTATAAAAATAAGTAGGTTTATATGCAGAAGATCTTTCTTTCACTTATCCTTTTCTTTGTTTTAGAGCTTATAGTTATTATTGAAGTGGGATCTTCTATCGGAGCGCTAAACACTATCTTTGTGATGTTTTTAATGATGATTCTTGGTGTGGTTTTAATCAAAATGCGCTTTCGACAAGCCATAGAAGGTCTTAAAAACGGTACTGTAGATACTAGTGTGTTCTTCTTACCTTTAGCAGGCTTCCTGTTCTTGTTCCCTGGTTTTATCTCAGATATCATCGGCCTATTATTACTTATCCCAAGAATTCAGACTCGTTGTGTCAGATTCTATAATGACAAGCGTGATGACAGTGAGTTCTTTACCTTTACTAAAAAAGAATCAGATGCCTTTTTCCATAAAGGCAATACCATTGATGGTACTGCTGAGCACGTTGATAACGACGATGAGAATAAGAGCATAAGATAAGAAACTTAAGAATAAATGGAAGGCAGTGCCTTCCATTTTGGTTAATGTTTAAAGTTTTTATAAAAGTATTGTACCTTCTGGTAACTCATTCCTGATCTCTTGGCAATTTCTGCAATATTGCCATGATATTCATCATAAAGTTTCTTCATAAAGTAGTCCTTACGCTCATTGAGCCAATCTTCGATATTTGAAGGTATCTCTTTATTGCCGATTGTTTCTGAGAATACTTGAGGCACACCAGCATCTAAAAGTTGAGCATTAAGATCATCAGTTGTGATCTCTTTTCTCTGTTCAAAATTGGCATTTAAAGCTGAGAGCATTAAAACATGGTGCAGCTGACGCACATTGCCTGGCCATTCATAGCTTTTGATAAATCTTACAGCGCTTTTTGTAATCGAAAGTTCATTTAACTGATTGTCACCATTTTGCTTAATCTTTAAAAGAATGCTGTTTAAGATTTCATTGAAGCGATTTGGCTCATTTTGAATGATTTCTGTCAATTGAGGCAATCTTATCTGACACATGGAAAGTCTGTAGAAAAGATCTTCACGGAAACGACCTTCTTCAACTTCTTTTACTAGATCTTTATTGGTTGCAGCAATAATTCTGACACTCTTGATGTCGATTGGTTTGTTATCTCCTAGTTTTGTAATTGAGCGTTCCTGTAATGCACGTAACAGCACACCCTGATAGGAGAGAGGAATGTCTCCTATTTCATCTAAAAATAATGTGCCATTTAGAGCTTTCTCAAAGCAGCCCTGTTCGTTATAAGGAATGTTATTTAGAGTTTTTAGAATATTTAAATGTCTGGTGTCGTTAAAATTAAGATCATCAAATCTTGATTTTACACCAAATAATTCAGCTCTTAAGGTATTGAGATCACCACAGGAGATTTCAGCGCAATTTACTGTTACAAAGTTGTCATCTCGTCCACCGCATTCGTAATGAAGCTGTTTAGCAAGCTCTGATTTACCAACTCCAGTTCTGCCTGAAATTAGAATATTTACTCCATGAAATCTTGCATAATAGCGAGCCTTTTCGAGCAACTTGCTGTCAGCAGTTGAAGATGAGCCATCAACCTTCTTTTTAGCAAAGAACACTGAAGGTAAACGGAAGGGGAGGTTTACCTCTCGATAAGGGCGTTCATTTTTCTTTACATGATCTGGATTTATGGTTTGGTAGGTTTTAGAACCAATAAAATAGGTATTTGCTATATATAAAGTTACTGCTGCCATAGCAGGAGTGCCTGGTGTGATGTTAAAGATATAACGTTCAGCATCCTTTTCTTTCCAATACTTGTCATGAAAATAGAAGAGAGCTTCTTTTACCTCATCGTATGAGGTTGGATCTTTAACTTCAGTAGGAACTGTAATTACATTAGCATCAGTTCCCCTTTCCACCCATTTTTTTATATAAGAGAGCTCATCTTTATATTCATAACTTCCCAGAATATAAATAGTTGAAGCTTTTATCTCATCAGTTAAGGTTCTGACAGGACCATTGTGACCATACTTTTCATCGCAAGCGCTAAGAGAGCGTCTTCCATTTAGTTCTGAACCTTGCTTAGTGAGAGGTAATCTTTTAAAAAGGCGATATTTATTAAAAGCCACGATATCGCTGTCACCAAACCACGATACAACTATAGGTAAATCTGTATTCATGTTCCCCTCCAAAAAACTTCGATTTTAGGTACGGCACAAAATCTTATAAAATTAATTATATATTAGAATTTTATAAAAGTAAAAATCTTTAAATTACAAATAGATAATATAAATATTCAAAATTTATAAAAATTATGCTTGCTAAAAGCTCATGAAAGATCCATAATTATCTCGTGGTCAGGAACAATAACCTTGTGATTTTGTTCAGACACTTTTTGACAGCATTTAGTCCTGTCATATTTTTACTTTTTGTTTTCAATTTTTATAGTTGAAAACTTCTGCTTAACAAAAGACTTTGGTCTTTTGTTTTTCAAAATCTCTTTTAAGCCTTGGGCTTTAAGTGGTTTTGTTTTTCAAAACAATAAAGTAACGAGTACTGGTTACAAGTTACTTGTACAAAGGTGAGATCGAAAAGATCTTGCTGTAGCAGAGTTGCATCAAGAGGTAGAAATATGCTGTCAAATAACGTTTCAAATTTTGGTTTAAAGGCTCAGTTAACAGTTACTATCTGCACATGTGCAAGTTATGTAATTTTGCTTCTTGAATTTATTGCAAATTGTTTGGTTGACGGTGCTTTTAGTACACCAATCGATTCAACCTGTAAGGCAATGCCATTAGTAAATGGCGCAACTACAACATCTAGTTCTTTAATTGGAAAGTTTAAAAGTAAAGAGTGGCTCCGCACTTTTGTAAATAAGGTTAAGTTCACCTTACTAGCATTGTTATGCAAACCACTATCCGTCTTAAAAAGAGGTAAATATGAGCTTTTTACAACTCTAGCTATGGCCTTCTTTTTAGTCCTAGACTTTTGCTTTGTGCTCTTTTGTGCATATGCAGCAATGCGCACTTTTTGTCCTAATTTTGCAGATTCAATCGGTCTTACCGATTTTGCTGCAGTATCAAATATCAAAGAGGTAAAAGGCATTAGACAGTGCTATCTGTACTTAAAGCAGCAGTTCTTCTTTGTAGCGTAAGGACGTAAAGTTTCCAATAAAGGAAAGTAGGAAAAGAAAGTAGATAAAAAGGTAAAGAGAATTTAAAAGACAGGAGAGACAGTATGTTAGTAATTAACTTATATCATGCACTTAAGAACTATTTTGTAAGATGTTTTTTCAAAGGAAGAGTTAGCGCAGAAACTAAGGTAAATGTTTTAGCAGATGCTATAGATAGACAGGTGATCGCTTACGAGGATCTTAAGAACTTAGACGAAGCTGTAAGAATCGATCTTCGAGCTCAAATGATGAGAGTTAAGCTTACAAAAGTATCTACCTATCTTTTTATTGCAACACTTTCAGTATTGGCTTGTATTTTAATAAAAATTAGACAATTAGGGCTTCCTGTTGACTTAAAAATGATTGGCATGACAGTTATCTGTCTGTTATGTCCTGTTGCTAACAGCATTTTATCCATAAGATCAGAGCGGAACGTCAAACTTATGAACAAGTATCGCGAGTTGATTCGGGCTGGTATTAAGAGATATGAAAGATCTGAGACTTTTACAAAATTTGAAAAGTAACTCAGAAGACAAAGTAATAAGTATGGTTTAGACAGAAAAGTTAACGTAACAATCGTAGAAATACAGATAAGTTTTTTTTCAAGAGAACGATATAATCCTGCAGCTGATGCGTATGCAGATAAATATAAAACGTATCAATTTTTCTTCTGAGTTTTCAGAAGATATTTATAAAAATCGCTTTAGGCGAACAACGACTGAAGATTATCTTCAGTTACAACTCGGATATCCGCATCCAAAACGAGGAAAAAAGTGAATAAACTAACCTTAGCTTTAGCATTAACTGCAGCAATTGCAACCGCTTCAACCGCACAGGCAGCATCAAAAGACAGACATGGCTTCCAGATGGGTGGTGCAATAGGTTATACCAAGACCTCAATTGACCTTGGCCCTATGGCTGACAGTCATCACACTTTCTCAGATGATGATATGTCAGGTGGCGCCTTCAAGCTCTTTGGCGAGTACAACTTCAATAAATACTTTGCCTTAGGCGGAGAGCTGAACTACCTAGATCAGGGTAAGGTAAATGAGACCATTTCATACGGTCCATATTATAGAGCAACTTATGACTATAAGTTCTACACTGTAGTATATGGCATCTATGCTAAAGGCTCTCTTCCAGTTACAGACAACTTTGATGTCTTTGTAAAGGCTGGTCCTACCTGGAACTATACCTCATCAGATACCTTATCAGACGGTACTAAAGATGAGAATTGCTTTGGCTGGAATGCAGGTGCAGGCGTAGAGTACAGATTTGATAATGGCTGGGGTATTCGTGCAGGCTACGATTACTACCACAAGACTATAAAGTCATTAGGTAACAGACTAACAGGCGTATTTGACAGCGCAAACTCTAACCTAATCTACGGTGGTGTGTCATACAGCTTCTAAGAAGCAACGGGCGGGGCAACCCGCCTTATTAACAACTGTATCTATAAGCAATTAATACTAATAAAAGAACATATTCAAAACAGGAAAATACAATGAAAGCACTAAAAACTACAGCTTTAATCGTTCTAACTTCAAGCGCAATTGCAACTTTAGCAGGATGCTCAGCATTAGATAAATTCCGTAAAGTTCAGGATGATTTCTTTTATGACACAGTAGGAATGTCATCAGACGATCCAGAATATGACAGTTTACGTTTATTATTAAAAGATCAGTTGTATGGTGTAGATAGAGCAAAGTTAGAGTTAATTTTGGATAATAAGCTTTTACCAAGCCAAAGATCCTCTGATATGTTAGGTAGTGCTTTGAATGTATTACACCTGTACTCATATCAGGAATCAGATTGTAATGTAATCTTTGAGTTCGATGCTGATGACAAATTCAATATGTTCCGTCAGTTAACTCCAGAGTTATGCGCAACTGAAAATGTAAAAATCAACGGTAAGCAAGGTAACGCTCTACAATCAGCTCTAGCCCGTCAGGCTTGGGAACAGGCTCATGCGTATAAGGCTGGTTCATGCCGTATCTTAAAAGATGCTGTAAGCAGATTCATGGATAAGGGCGGTAACAAGTTAAGCTTGGATGAAATCAAAGCCTACTTAGCAGAGGATGCAGCAACTAAAGCTCAAAAAGAGGCTCAAAACGCAGATAACAATAGCACAGATGTAAACAACGCAGATGTAAAGACTGTAGACAATAAAGATCTTACAGAAGCTGTAAATAACCTAGAGCAGGTTAAAACTTTAATTAGACAGACTATGGCTCAGAGCCAAAAGGCAAATCAATAACACATAGAGTGAGTGCTCAGTTTGACTGAGCACTTGAATCAGAAGAAAGTAAATTATCTGAAGAGAAGTCAACCTAAGGGGAGTTTTGTTATTAGTCATGATTTAGGAGACAAATATGAACAAACTTAAAAGACGCAATTTTGTGCAGGAGTTCTCTTTGAGAATTAACAGAGCGGCTGTTTTTACTGACAGACGTCTTGAAGAGAAAAAAGGCTATCAAAAGCACAAGAAAGATCTTAAGAACGAATATCGCAATTATGGCGATTAGTTTTAAGCCTGTTTCCTTTTTAGAGTAAGTAAAACTAAATGTTTAGGAGATAAAAATGAATAAGCAAAAGAGAGTTGATATAAGCGTACGACCATCCTTTATTACAATTTTAAATAAATATAAAGACCAAAGCTTTACAAGAGCAGATACAATGACAATTTCTCAAGATCTTGTCCTTTTTTAATACTATGATTTGAGTATTTTGCTCCGTTCTTTCTATAAAAGTTTATCCATCTCTTCTTTTTTTAATCACACAAAAATCTATTCATACAACAAAAGACAATATTTTTTATCGAGTAGTTATAAACTTATGCTCTCGTGGTATAGTCTCGTTACTAATTAAAGTGTTTTTGACTAAATTTCAGAAAGTTAACGTGAAATACTCAATTTAGAAGAGCTTTTGGTGAGATTAGACTTTAGTAAAGTTATGTGTAGGAAGATCTTATGAAAGGTCAGTTTAGGTATTATTTCATTTTATTCATTGCTTGTGTAATTTGGGGATTAACACCTATCTGCGGTCGTGTCTTAAAAGACTGTATGTCTCCTATGCTGATCACCGGTGCAAGATTCTATCTTGTAGCGATAATCCTGTTTACCTTAATTGTTTTAATTGAAGGTAAGAAAGGTCTATACCTCTCTCGACACGATTTTTTAGTCCTATTGTTAATGGGATTTGTCGGTATCTTTTTACATAATTCTTTATTGTTTGAAGCTCTGAGAATGACTCCTGCTTCAAATGCTGCTTTAATTGAAAGTATCGGACCTTCTATTACTTCTACCTTAGCATTTTTCTTCATAGGTGAAAGATTAAGTAAGATAGGCTGGTTAGGTATCTTTATCTCATGTTTTGGTGCTGGATATATTGTATGTAAAGGTTCAATAGATACCTTACTGCATTTTCAGGTAAACATCGGTGAGATCATTGTAGTTATATGTGAGACTATGTGGTCTTTTTATGTAGTCATAAGCTGGAAACTCTCAAAAAATGTTAATGCTTTAGCTGTGACAGCCTGGACCGGACTTTTCGGCGCAATCTTCTGTACCATTGCTGGCTTTGCTTTTAATGAACTGCAAGTATATGCCATTACCAGAACCTACATTATTGCCTTTTTGGTGCTGTCTCTATTAACAGGTGTTGTGGCTTTTGTATTTTGGAATTATGCCATTACTAAAGTTGGTGCAAGTAAAGGCGGGACCTTCGTTTATCTAATTCCTGTTTTTGGCGCTGTCTTTGGTGTGGTTTTATTAGGGGAATCATTTACCATCCAGGAATTTATTGGTGCTTTAATTGTGGTGATCGGTATGATTATCTCGGTTAAGGCAAAGCTCTCAGTGCGTCCTAATTCAAAGAACGTCTCTGAGATTAAACAGCACCTTATCGAAAAACAGACCTTAAGATCTCATCATTAAGATATAAGAAACGATGTTAAAGACAACGTTTCTTATTTCGATTTATCATGCAAAAAATATATATAAAACAATAAGTAAAAAATATTTTTATTTTTTTTACTTTTTTTACTTGAAAAGAAAAAATCCATCCCCATTTTAAGTACTGTTGAAAAGTTTTAGTGTTTTGTCTTGTACTAATGGACAAAGCTAGGTGACAGTCGGACGCCTTTTTCCGACTAGAAAAGAATATTACGGTAGATAGCCGTGGAGAAACAAATGAAATTAGTTCCTTTGTATGATCGCGTTATTGTTGAGCCTTTTGAGGAAGAGACCAAATCATCAGGTGGTATTTTATTAGGTAGCGCAGCAGTAAAGTCAACTCGCGGTAAGGTTGTTGCAGTAGGTAAAGGCCGTGTTCTAGAGAACGGCGCAACATCTCCAATGAGCGTTAAAGTTGGTGACACTGTTATCTATAACGAAGGCTATGGTTGCAAGAAAGAAAAGTTAGATGGTAAGGATGTTGTAATCATCTCTGAGACTGACGTATTTGCAATCGTTGAAGACTAGTAAGAACTAGTTTTAAAGAATAATTTTTTTAGTTTAGGAAGAATTTAGAATGTCTGCAAAGCAAGTAATTTTCGGAAACGAAGCACGCGCCCAGATGTTAGAGGGTGTAAACGTTCTAGCTAACGCTGTTAAAGTTACCTTAGGTCCTAAGGGCCGTAATGTAGTTCTAGATAAGAGCTACGGTGCTCCACTAATCACCAAGGATGGTGTTTCAGTAGCTAAAGAGATCGAGCTTGAGGGGAAGTTCCAGAACATGGGTGCCCAGATGGTTAAGGAAGTTGCATCAAAGGCTAACGATGCAGCAGGTGACGGTACCACAACCGCTACTGTTTTGGCTCAGGCTATTGTTAACGAAGGCTTAAAGTCAATCGCTGCTGGTATGAACCCAATGGACGTAAAGCGCGGTATTGATAAAGCTGTTGCTGCTGCAACTGAAGAGTTAAAGAAGTTATCAATCAAGTGCGAGGACAAGAAGTCAATCGCTCAGGTTGGTACCATTTCAGCTAACTCAGATGCAACCGTTGGTAACTTGATTGCTGACGCAATGGAGAAGGTTGGTCGTGATGGCGTTATCACCATTGAAGATGGTCAGGGCTTAGAGGATCAGTTAGATCTAGTTGAAGGTATGCAGTTTGACCGTGGTTACTTATCACCATACTTCGTAAACAAGACCGAGACTGGTACTGTTGAATTAGAGAACCCATACATTCTTCTTTGCGACAAGAAGATTTCAAACATCCGTGATTTAATCACCATCCTAGAGGGCGTTGCAAAGGCTGGTAAGTCATTACTTATCATCGCTGAGGATGTTGAGTCAGAAGCTTTAGCAACCTTAGTTGTTAACAATATGCGTGGTATTGTTAAGGTTGCTGCTGTTAAGGCTCCTGGTTTTGGTGACCGTCGCAAGGCAATGTTACAGGATATCGCAATTCTAACTGCAGGTACTGTAATTTCATCAGAATTAGGTATGGAACTTGATAAGGCTACCCTAGATGACTTAGGTGTTGCAAAGCGTGTTGTAATCACCAAGGATAACACTACCATTATCGATGGTGAGGGTGACTCAAAGGCTATTGAAGAGCGTGTTGCTCAGATCCGTAAGCAAATCGAAGAGTCAACTTCAGAGTATGACCGTGAGAAGTTACAGGAGCGTGTTGCTAAACTTGCTGGTGGCGTTGCTGTAATCAAAGTTGGCGCTGCAACTGAAGTTGCTATGAAAGAAAAGAAGGATCGTGTAGAAGACGCTATGCACGCAACTCGTGCTGCTGTTGAAGAAGGTGTTGTTCCAGGCGGCGGTGTAGCATTAGTTCGTGTTGCTAAGAAGATTGCAGGCTTAAAGGGCGACAATCAGGATCAGGACGTAGGTATCAAGGTTGCATTAACTGCAATGGAAGCTCCTTTACGTCAGATCGTAACCAACGCAGGTCAGGAAGCATCTGTTATCGCTAACGAAGTTCGTAACGGTTCAGACAACTATGGTTACAACGCAGGTACAGAGCAGTACGGCGATATGATTGAGATGGGCATTTTAGATCCTACCAAGGTTACCCGTTCAGCTCTGCAGTATGCAGCTTCAATCGCAGGCTTAATGTTAACCACTGAGTGCATGATTGCTGATGCTCCTCGTAAGGATGACGCAGCCCCTGCAGCTCCTATGGGTGGCATGGGCGGTATGCCAGGCATGATGTAATCATCACTTAAATAATTTACCCATTCTTTGTTACTTTTTTATGTAACTAGGCAGAATGGGAGAAAAAAAATC